>UMHO01010358.1_pt1 | contig 56400 bp, 44 predicted proteins | sample 1965561 | NCBI WGS metagenome assembly UMHO01 (sample SAMEA4836102, study PRJEB28245) | human gut metagenome | biome: gut microbiome; material: fecal sample | place: Denmark | collected 2008 | reverse complement strand
GCAGTCCATCACCCTCCTGGATAATCCCAACAGCGTCCAGCAGCTGAAAACCTGGCTTTCCGAAAACGGTCTGGAAGCAGAATCCCTTGGAAAGAAAGACGTTGCAAAACTCATCCTGAACACAGACGGAGACATCCGGCAGGCATTAAAACTCCGCCTGCAGATTGCAAAATCCTCCGTCAAAAAATACCAGGCAATGGAAAATGCAGTTTGCAGGGACGGACGTGCACACGGCATGTTCCAGTTCTACGGAGCCAGCCGCTCTGGACGCTGGGCAGGCAGGCTGATCCAGCTGCAAAACCTTCCCCAGAACCACATGGAAGACCTTGCAGAAGCCCGCGAACTGGTGCGGACCGGAAGCTATGACATGATGGATCTGCTCTACGATGACATTCCAGACACCCTGTCCCAGCTGATCCGTACCGCTTTCATCGCCCGCCCCGGCTATAAGTTCATCGTCAGCGACTACTCAGCCATTGAAGCCAGGGTGCTCTCCCACCTCGCAGGAGAAACCTGGCGCACAAAAGTATTCGCAGAGGGAAAAGACATCTACTGTGCATCTGCCAGCCAGATGTTCCACGTCCCGGTTGAAAAACACGGAATCAACGGACATCTCCGCCAGAAAGGCAAAATCGCAGAACTTGCCCTCGGATACGGCGGATCCGTCGGTGCCCTGAAATCCATGGGTGCCCTTGATATGGGCCTGATGGAAGAAGAACTGCAGCCCCTGGTCAATGCCTGGCGTACCTCCAACCCGAACATTGTCCGGTTCTGGTGGGACGTGGACACCGCCGTCAAAAACGTGATCCGCACCCACACACCTGCTGAAGTCCGCGGCATCCAATTCTTCTACAAAAGCGGACTGCTTTTCATCCGTCTCCCCTCAGGCCGCCTGCTCTCCTACGTCAAGCCACGAATGGGAGAAAACCGTTTCGGCGGGGAATCCGTCACCTACGAAGGCACCGGAACAGACAAAAAATGGCAGCGCATAGAATCCTACGGTCCAAAATTCGTAGAAAACATCGTCCAGGCAGTCTCCAGGGATCTCCTGTGCTTCGCCATGCAGAACCTGTCCTTCTGCTTCATCGTAGGTCATGTCCATGACGAACTCATCATAGAATGCCGCCAGGATGCTTCTGTCGAAAGCATCTGCTCCATCATGAGCCGCACACCGGACTGGATGCCGGACATCCTGATCCGCGGTGACGGATACGAAACACCGTTCTACAAGAAAGATTAGAAAAAATGGCTCAGCAAACAACCGCTGAGCCACCACATTATAATCTTTATTTTAATTCATCATAAAAACCTTCGTCTTCATATTCCTCTTGGATTTCAATAAAATTCTTTATTTCTTCTATACTAATAATATTTTCAGGCGGAACATTCCCTGTTGTCATTCCTGTAAATTCAATTCTATATGGATAGCCATACATTTTCGTCACAATAAAATAATTTACAATCTCAGCAATTAATAAATCTCGCTTGGTTTCATTAATATCAGATAATTTACATTTAAATTTAATTATACAGGGTTTTCCTAAAATCCAAAGCCGTTTATACGGCTCTTGTTTATACAGATTCGTGTTTACTGCTTCCAGAGACCAGCGTACAATTTCTCCTCCCAAATTTATCGCAAAAGTACTTGCAGTAACCTCATCATAAATATATTTTTTGTCACTAAAAAAATGTACCGCGGTTGTCCTAGACTTCTTATCACAATCCCAGATTTTGTAAATATGCTCAAAAATTTTTTCTACCATATCTTCCGGTATTTTAACTTCCGAAAATAATTTTCTGATACGCTTTTCTTCTAACGAACTGCGTCCACCACTTATGACAATTCCCTGTTTTAAATAGTCATCTTCATTAAAAATACGTGTACAATGATATACTGCTACTTCCGTATCCATATTATTTTTAAGAAACTCTGTCACAATTTCCTCTCTTTCAAGATGGATAGATTCTAATTGCTCTTTTATTTGCCACCATTCCGTAACATTTTCTAAAGATATCTCTTTTTTTATATACTTTTCAAATCCAATATCCCACATCTGTAATTCCTTTGGAAATGTGTCTGGATTATCAAAGGCTATTAATTTTTCCATACGAATTTTCTCCTTTTCATTTAATGAAATCTGGACCTGAAACTTGCCTTTCCAGTCTTCCTTGCATACTTCGCTTTCAATCCCAAATACAATTTTTTCATATCACGATATTCCTGCTTTAATGGAAAAGAATCATCCTCCAGCATCTCCACCACATATGCACATTCTTTTCTCCTGTAAGCCTCTTTCACACAAATCAGATAAGAAAGACCCACTGTCTCCACTTCCAGTCCAGTGCTTTCCTCATAAGCCGCCTCATATCCATCCGGAAGATCCTGTCTCAGCATAAGCTGTGAACCAGTATCGTCATCTCTGTTATTCCAGTATTCATCATAATAGACATATTCTTTTTCAATAAAATGGCTCAGCACTGGAAGATCATCCCCATCAATCATCTGCTTAACGCCACTGTATCTGTCTGCGATATACTGATAGATTGATGAATCCGAGGCCTGTACAAAATATTCTTCTACTTCTCCCTGCTCATAACAGATAAACGGATAAAAAAATTGCAGGAAATCATGGTACTCACTTTTCTCATCTTTGCCACAGAATACTTTTTCCAGAAATGGAATAAAGATACACAGTTCTGTTTTCTCTGGTTCCATGCCGTAAAGCATAGGCAGAACCACACTATCATGATCCATTTCATCTCTCACTGTCAAAATATCCAGCACAGCACCATACCTCTGTTCCAGCTGCCTTGAAAAGAAATATGCTACAAAATACTCCTGAAAAGACCTATGTATAAAATAATACTTCCCGCCATCTTTATAGATCAGGCATATCTTCCCAGTCACATCCTCAATAAATGCTTCCGGTGTAGTATCAAGTTCATTCGCCTCAATCACTTCCTGAAAATATGCGCTGATCTCTTCCGGTGTAAAGTCATACTTCTCCTGCTCATAAGTAATCGTACAGAACTCCCCGAAATAATTCTGAAATTCCCTGCTGTTCAGACCAGTGGCAAATTCTCTGGTCAAAGCTTTCGCCGCATCATGTTTCTTTGCCATTGCATCATAAGCCTGCTCATAAAACAGGTACCGCTCTGTCGGAATATCATGATTTCCCTCATAAGCCAGAAGAAGAATTGTCAGGAACAGCGGATTCCCAAGAAAATCCTTTCTCTCTCTCCAGTCAAATCCAAACCGATTGTTTCTCAGATCCATAATAAAATCTTTCTGAATTACCGGATCCACAACACTCTGATCCAGCTTTCCAACCATCTCCACTGCCTGCTCCTGACTGAAAGGCTGCAGGTCATACACAGTAAAACGGCTCAGGCCCCGGAAGTTCATAGTCGGTCTTGATGAAACAATATAAGAAGCTTCCGGATAACTGTCTGCCAGATTCTCCATTTCCTTATAGAACCGTCTGCAATTCTCACTCTTAATCTCATCCAGTCCGTCAAACAGAATAACGCCTTTGCCGCTCTGCAGCAGTTCCACCAGATCTGACAGATGCAGATCCACATCATGCCGTTTCAGTTCCCCGAATATAAAATCAATCAGATCTCCTGCTGCCGGATTATAATCTCTCAGCAGAACAAACACCGGAACTTTCCCTGTCTCTTTATTCCTGTCAATCGTATCCAGCATGAAATGCGTCATCATCATGGATTTTCCCATGCCGCCTGTCCCTGATAAAATAATAAACCGGCGTTCTTCCTCAAAGGAATCTATACAGGCATTCTCAATCACCCTGTCATCTTTTCTGTCGTTCCTGCGCTCGCTCCTGTACACAGTCTCACGCCGTTTCACATCATTACAGACAAAAAAGCCATAAAAATCCCTCTGCATCTCATACAGAAAAGTTTTCTTTTTACTGTGCTTTTCACGAGCCCTGTTCAAATATGTCCGGTACCTGTTTAATGCCGCCTTTCTGTCGGAAGTGTGGGAATGTTCCACCACAAAAGAGAAAATACTCTCTGCTTCCTTAGAGACTGCAGAATTTACAGGTGCAAAAATCTCCAATTGCTTATCCGGTTTTCCTGCCAATTTCCGAACATAGGCAGCTGCCGGTTCTGGTATCTTCATATCGTCCTGCACGATCTCCATATCATAAGATACCGTCACATCCTCATGACTCTCAAAACCAATCCTGCTGCGGTCAAACTTTCTCGGCCTGCTTTCCCCTGCGAAATCAGACAACGCAAAATATGTTTCCTGTCCATTTTCCGTCATTCCATGGGTACAGCAGATATAATGCCATACACTCAGCAGGAGATTATAAATATAAACCACATGCATTTCCGGAAACTCCTGCTTATAAGCCGGAAGCCCTCCCGGAATCGCCATAAACTTTGCATTATCCTGAATCAGACTGTCTTTCTCAACCAGTTCCATCAGTGCCCGGACCAGCCACTTTCCATTCACTTCCAGATCCAGATACTGATCCGCATAATTCTTCACTTCCCCAACAACGGAAGCATAATCCTCTCGCATTCTCCCATTAAATTCCTCGACAACCACAGGATCCCCAAAACGTATGTAATCGCTGTGCAGATCCGGATCACAGTTCCGGAACCTTGACGCAATCGTCACCAGACTGTTTCCTGATAGTCCTTTCGCTGATCTGTCAAAAATACAAAGCAACTCTTTCAGACATTCCTTCTGATTCGCCAGCGGCTTCTTTCTTGCAGCCAGCACCAGATTAAAAAATATCCCGCCTGAAAGATGTAATGCAACTTCATTTCCCATCCAAATACCTTCTCTCACATAAGAATTAACACGACACAACTAAATAAACTGCCGTAAACGTTGAACTGCAACTAAATAAACTCAATACTCTCTACAACAAATAAATCTGATTGCTTTGATCCAAGCGCGCAAAAGCAGGAGGATGCACATATTTCCTGATCTGTCCTAACAGACCCGTCAGAAATTCCTGTGCCTGACCTCTTTCTTTGTGCGCTTTTTTCGCCTCTGCTATCCGAGATCTGGCACTGCCATGTGCATCCCCCTTTCGGCAATCGTCACGAAAGGAGTCCCCTATGGCAAAAAAATCCCAGGAAACAGCAGACGAAAAGAAATATTTTGTACTCTTTGAAACAGATGAAGAAGGCATCCGCCAATTTCAGTCCTGTTCTGATCAGGACAGATCCGGCGCCATGCTCTCTAAGATGTGCATAGAAGGCAAAATGGTTCCAGCCCTCAAACTGGAAGTCAATAAAAACGCCTATGATGTTTTCAAACGAGAACAATGGATGCAGGAGCATCATTACAGAATAGAAAACCGCTGTATCGTTAGCGGTCAAAACGGAAAAGCAAGATTCTGCCCCATCAGAATCCCCAACCCCTCATACACTCCGGACAACGGACAGCCCAAAACCTTATCCAACAGCTGCACTGCCTGTCCATACAACAATAAATTCAATCTTCTGAAAGGAAAAACCTGCTTTTCAACATTATCCGTCACAGATAAAGACGGAAACACTGATTCCTACGAGCCAGTGTCCACACGTGACATCAACTATACTGACCACTATCAGGAACTACTCACCGGATGGATCAGCTACATTCAAAAGAACTATCCTCAGTATAACAGATATGTTGAATTAATCAATCTTTTAGGGAATGAATTTACCTTAAAAGAAGCATCCGTCATCCTGAACAGACCACAGCGTACCCTTTACGGATGGGTACAGACTCTCCGACCTATTTTCAAAGAATATATGCAAACAATAGATCATCTTTAAAAAGAAAAACTTTGTATATATCCACCAAATATAGTATACTACCTAATAAGAAATTTACCTATGATAAATTTACAATATACTTTATGGGGAGGTGTTTTATGGGAACATCTGTTGCTGAATACTTTGGGCTTAGAACTGATGTTGATACATATTCTATTCTTCCAATCGAAATTCCCAAAAACGGTAGTTCAGTTCAATGGAATGATAATTGTCCAATCTGTCCTTTTACCTCTGGAAACACTTGTAAAAAATTAAAAAGTGGCAAGGAGCCAGTTTGTTCTGTCAGAAAAGCTGATGGAACTCTATGGATAAATTGTTCAGAACGCTTGTGTTCTACCAAAAAGGGAATTCGATTAAACGACCATCAGAAAAATATTCTTTTACAAGTTGGTAAGCACATTTTTTCACCTTCAGTCTTGCCGGAAGATATTTGTATAAAGCGAGAAGAACGTTTAAGTGTTATTGAAGGTACTACATATAATGCAGATTATATAATCACCTTACGTGAAGGCAGAAGCACATTTTCTGGACCTGATCGTTTAATCCTTGAAATGCAAGGTGGCGGTGAAACAACTAACACTGGTGTGCAAACACGTCACGTTCAAAGCTGGCATACGGAGCCCTTACGTTCTAATGCGTATTTACGTACTGAAACTGCTACTTCTCCACTTGAAACCAATGCATGGCGTCGTCAACAAGAACAGTTCATTGTAAAAGGTAATATTGCTATGAAAACTTGGAAAGGATATGGTATCGCTTTCTGTGTTGGCACTTTACTATACGACTATCTTATGCAAAAACTAGCATCTGCAAATTTACCTGATTTGAAAGATTACAACTGGACTCTTGCTCTCATTGCTTTTAAAGAGGATAAATCTTTGCCCCCACAACCAGGACCAATTCCTTTAGTTGTTGATGAGTCAAGACTTTTATATACCAATTATCAAACATTTGTCCAAGCATTAATTAATCAAGGCGAACCCTCTCTTAATGCTTTCCGTGGCACTTTTATAAATTTAAATAATGAAGAAATAGATATTCCATAAATAATATTCAAAGGCCCCAGTAAAATCGGGGCCTTTGAATATTATTCATATTGTTCTGGATAATATTTTTTATCCATTTCGACGATTCTGCTTGCAATCCATTCCACTACAGGAACACACACTGCATTTCCTATTGCTCTGAATCGACTGCTGTCCAATTTTTGGGAAAACCCTGAAGCTGTTCGTACTCTGAAGGGAGCATCCGTCTTACATACAGCATCCGAACTTCCTCTGGAGTCGAGAGTATAAGTTTCTCCATCGTTTCTGTAACCTTTTCCTTGTGGTCCTGCACTTGCTCTTCTGCCAATTCCTGCATGCTGGATAGAAAAGATATTTGACTCTGGTAAGCTTTCATCATTGCCGGAGGCAATGAAGTTCCTCGATCGTTTGCTCTTGCTATCAGCGACTGGATTTGTTCCACATTCAAAAAGTACTTCAGCGGCGCCGATGGTTCCAAGACTTGCGACAATGTACGTTCTTCTACGTCTTTGCGGTGTTCCAAAGAATTTTGCATCCAATACTCTCCATGCCACACCATACCCGAGTTCATCCAACGTTGAGAGGACGATTTTAAAGTCTCCACCTTGTGCGCTGTTAAGAAGTCCGGGAACATTTTCAATAAAAACCCAACGAGGCCTTTTTTCTTCAATAAATTCTGCATATTTGTAAAAGAGTCCACTTCTAGCTCCCTCCAATCCTTTTCTTTTCCCTTGATTTGCTAATGATAAATCTTGACAAGGAAAACCACCAACAAATACATCTACATCTGGAATATCCTCACTTTTAACTTTTGTTATATCCTGCGTTAATTGAACTTTAGGCCAATGTTTCTTTAATATCTGTTGTCCAAAAGATAAAATCTCACATTGAAAATTCACTTCCATACCTGCGCGTTCAAAGCCTAAATCAATACCGCCAATTCCACTAAAGAAAGAAGCAACTTTCATAATACACTCCCATCATTTTTTTTATTTCTTTTTATGATTTTAGCAGCTTCTAATAAAGCTGTTCTACGAACAAATTCACTATATGATGAATATGAGCCTAAATCTGCCGCTATTTTCAATTTCTCAAGTTCATCTTCACTTACACGGATACTCATAGAAATTGTTTTTTTCTGCATATCGTAAACCTCCACCCTCTTTTTCACCTCCTCTATAATACTTAAAATGTGCTACATTGTCAATACTTTCGGCCACCCAGCTGCCACTTATCATGTCTCTTAATGCTCCGCACAGCCTGCCGCAGTGTATTACTGCGACCATGCTGATGATACGGATGTGACACCTTATGTTTATGAAATATGATGCATGATCCCATCAGCGGATATTCCGGATTATGTATATACCACATATGTCTGGTATTCCGGGACATGATGGTCACATCCCGGTCATCCATATAAATAATCTCAAAATATCCCGGATCCAGACATTCAAGATCTTTCCTGCTAAACACCTGCTGCCTCCTTTCCAAAATATCCTTCCAGTGCCTTCTCCATGATCTCCTGCACTGCTCCGGCATCCATCTGTCCAAAATACTTCTCATACAATTCCATCGGCAGCTTCACAGACACACTCTGCGGCTTCTTCTGTTCTTTACCCGCCAGAACACTCTCAACCGCCTCTTTCGTAATGTCCTTTCCCATTTTCCGCAGTTCCACTGCCTGCTTCGGTTTCAGTTTCTTTCCCTCAGCCTCTGCCACCTGCTGGATCATCTTCTGCATCTTCACATTCAGATAAGACAGATCCACAGCGGCTACCATTGCCAGCGTCCCCTTATCAACGGCATCCTTAAACTCCGGAATCAGCCGGTCCAGCCGCATGTATCTGGCAATATTCCTTCCAGTCATTCCATATTCCTCACCAAGTCCATCACGGCTTTTCTGTGACTTGTGGACATCATGTCCACAGGTTCTCTGTCTGGACTTGTGGACATCGTGTCCACAGGTTTCTTCCAGAGCCTCAATCTCCTGCCGAATATCATTTCGTTTCCCCTGACTGCTTATCTTTTCATAACGTGCCACCAGCACTGCTGCCTTCTCTGATGGAAGCAGTTCTGCAAAAGATCTCTGCAACAGGTTTGTCTCGATCACATATACATAAGCATCCTCATCAGACAGATCTGTCTTCACTATCGCCGGCACTTCCGTCAATCCTGCTATCTTCGCCGCATTGGTTCTGTTATGCCCTGCAAGCATCTCATACCCCCTTGCAGCCTTCCTCACGATCACCGGATTCAGCACACCATACGCCCTGATGCTCTGTACCATATCTTCCAGACGGTCTCCCTCATACAGCCGGAATGGATGATCATAAAACGGATGGATTTCCTCAACAGGAATAGAAACAATCCCGTTCACAGCCACTGGCGTATCCTTCACCGGATCCTCAGCAAGAAGATCCAGTGCGTCCTGAAATACTTTTCTTTTTGGTGCATTAGCTTTCATCCCCATCCACCTCCTCTGCCAGATTCCGGTATGCTTTACAAGCCTTATTCTCCGGAGCATATTCCAGAAGCGGCTCACTGTAATAAATTGATTCTCCCACCTTTACTGTATTCGGTATGATGCTCTTGAAAATTCGGATCTGTCCGTCAAAAGTTTCCGTCAGCTGCTCTGTGATTACCTTGCAGAGATTTGTTCTGGCATCACACATAGTCAGCAGGATCCCAGCAATCTGCAGGCGGTCATTCAGTCTGCTTCTGACTTTCTTCACTGTCCGGATAAAATCCTGCAATCCCATCATTGCCAGAAGCTGCGGATTGACGGCAATAATCACCTCATCAGCCGCCGTCAGTGCGTTAATCGTCAACGTCCCAAGCGATGGACAGGTATCTACAATAATATATTCATACAGCCCTCTCAGCGGCTCCAGAATGCCTGCCAGCATCTTCTCTGAACCCATCTCCATCCGCAGCTTACTGTCCACTGCTGAAAGCATCATGGATGATGGAATAAAGTCCACACCATTTCTGCTCCGAATAAACTCTGACGGATCCGGCATTTCCTCATCTTGCAGTCGATTCATCATCAGATGTCCAATCGTCACCGGCACAGCCGCAGGATCTTCAATTCCGAAGCAGGTTGTCAGATTTGCCTGGCTGTCAAAATCAACAGCCAGAACCCTTTTTCCCATCTCAGCCAGTGAATAAGCCAGATTCCAGGAGCTGGCAGTCTTGCCAACTCCCCCTTTAAATGATCCGCACATAATAATCCTTGCCATACTTTCTCCCCCTCTCATGCTTTCTTTCCATAACAGCCTGCACTCTGCTCTGCCACATATTTTGCAGTAATTTCTTCCTTTTCATTCTGGTATCTGATTTTCAGTTTCTTAATCTCCTCATCCATAAATGCCGTTTTTGCTTCCTGCTCCTGTGCTTTATTCACATCCGGTGTGATAATCAGCTGACCATTTTCACATTTCACCTGTACATAATCCCCAAGATGAAATCCCAGTTCCTCCAGCCACTTTCCTTTTAATGTAATCGCCGGAACTGTCTCATATTTATAACCGCTCTGTCCACAAACCTTCATATTTCTTACATTTTTCTTTGCCATAGAATTGGCTCCTTTCAGACTTGACTAATAGATTTTTAGATAAAAAGAAAAAAGCCGCTGACACGTTATCTTCTAACGCATCAACAGCTTCTGTCTTGCTTTGTTTCAGTGTATTATTCGGTTTTATTTAGGCTCTTTACCATCTTTAATACGGTAGTAATCATCCATATCCACGCTGAGTTTTACCGTGGTATCTGGTTTTCGGTTGCTCAAGAGGCACACAGTTTCCACATGCACCGTCATGGGAAACATATCCACCGGGCACACCTTCTCCACCTGATATCCTCTCTGGCACAGATATTTCAGATCCCTTGCCAGGGTGGCGGAATCGCAGCTTACGTACACAACTCTGTCCGGCTGCATTTCTACGATCGTGTCAAGCAGTATCTCGTCGCAGCCTTTTCTCGGGGGATCTACAACGATCACATCGGCCCGGGCGTTTTCGCCCGGATGACGGGCAGCATAATCTGCATAGTAATCAGGAAGGACTTCTTCAGCTTTTCCTACATAGAATTCTGCATTCTTTATACCATTCAGCCGTGCATTGCGGCGGGCATCTTCAATAGCGGCAGGAACAATTTCCACGCCGCGGACAAATTTTGCTTTCTGGGCAAGGAAAAGAGAGATGGTTCCAATGCCGCAGTAAAGATCCCACACTGTTTCCTCTCCGTGAAGATCTGCATATTCCAGAGCCTTGGAATACAGTTCCCATGTCTGCTGTGGATTTACCTGATAAAAAGACAATGGAGAAATCTGATAAGAAATATCTCCGATTTTATCTGTAATATATTCCTGTCCCCAGAGAACCTGGATTTTTTCTCCCAGGATTACATTATTACGATTTTTATTAATATTCAGAGTAATGCTGGTCATACCCGGGATTTCTCTCAGAGCTTTCACCAGCTCCTGCTGATGCGGAAGCCTGCTGCCATTGGCAACAATACAGACCATGATCTCTCCTGTATGGTAACCGTAACGGGTAAAAATATGGCGAATCAGGCCTTTTCCGGTAACCTCATCGTACGGGGAGATATCATAGGTTTCCATATAGTCAATTACACGGTCCAGAATCTCTCTGTTCTGCGGAACGCCAAGGACACAGTCCCTGTTTTCGATAATGCTGTGGGTGCGTCCTGCATAGAATCCTGTTACGATTTTTCCATCCCTGTTCCGTCCTACCGGAAACTGTGCTTTGTTGCGGTAATGGAACGGGTCCTTCATACCGATAATGGGTTCCATGGGCAGATTGGCAAAGCCGCCAATCCGTTCCAGATGCCCGCGAACCTTGTCAGCTTTAAATTCCAGCTGTTTTTCATAGGAAAGCGCCTGAAGCTGGCATCCGCCGCACTGACGGGCAGAAGGACATACCGGCTCCGCACGGTCAGGAGAAGGCGTCAGGATTTCCATAAGTCTTCCATACCCATAGTTCTTTTTTGCTTTCATGATCTTGGCTGTAACTCTGTCTCCAATGACTGCGTCCTTTACAAAAACAGTGAAGCCATCAGCTTTGCCAATGCCTTCACCATTTGTACCGCAATCCACAATATCTAACGTAACCATATCATTTTTACGATATTCCATGAGGATCACACTTCTCCTGTTCTTCTTAAATTTGACTCAAAAAGTCTGTTATATCCAAGCCAGTCTTTTTTTCCTTTATCTGCTGCAAAAATCTCAGTCAGCGTCTCCATTCTGGCATCTGTATTGTCCGCCAGGTTCAGAGCAACTGCCTCTGCAAGCGCAGGTTTTTTCGGAGATCCATACTCCAGTTCCCCGTGATGGGCGAGAATACAGTGGATCAGTTCATTTTCCAGCACTTCCGGAAAGTCCGGAATTTCCTTTGCCAGATCATGAATCATCTGAGAGCCGATGATGATGTGCCCCAGAAGCTGTCCTTCGTCTGTATAATCGTTCTGAGGAAAAGCAGAAAGTTCTTTTGTTTTTCCAATATCATGCAGCAGCGCCGCTGTGATCAGAAGATCTCTTTTCAGAAGAGGATAAGCGCCTGCCATATAATCACAGAGCCTTGCCACGCTTAACGTATGCTCCATAAGCCCTCCGATAAATCCATGGTGAACTGTTTTGGCTGCAGAATGTCCCTGGAAAGCTTTGATAAACTCCTGATCTTCCACAAACAGTTTCCTGAGAACTGTGTTCAGATATGGATTTTTTACTGTGCTGATCATATCGCAAAGCTGACGATACATATCGTCTGCACTGTTTTCGCTGACAGGAAGGTAATCTGCTGGATCATATTCTCCCTCTCCGGCTTTGCGCACACGCTTGATATTTACCTGCATGGCTCCTGCAAAGCTTGTCACATCGCCCATTACATCTATGTAGTCCAGTGCATCAAATTCATCAATTCCCAATGAGTTTGGATCCCAGATCTTTCCGTCCAGCACTCCTGTCTTATCCTGTAAAATAATGCTGTCATAAGGTTTCCCGTTTTTGGTCACCGCTGACTGTTTCTGTTTACACAGATAAATTCCGCTGATTCTGTCGCCTTCGTGTAATTCATTAATAAAACGCATTTCTTTTTCTGCCTCTCTATTTTTGTTTTATCAGTACATCTAATTCTACGTCCACATATTCTCCTGATGGATTTTTGCGATATACTGTAAGTTCTGCCTGCTGTCCCGGTTTCATACTCTGAAGCCGGATACTGTATTCCCGCATTGTGGTAATTTCTTCTCCGTTAATCCGGTGAAGAATATCTCCGCTCTGAACGCCTGCAACCATAGCCGGGGAATTACTTTCTACCCGGTCAATATAAACCCCTCCCGGAATATCTCTGCTCTCAGACTGTATTTGAGAAATCGTTGTCCCGATCAGTCCTGCATAGCAGATGGGTTCTCCGTTGGAAAGCTTTTCCAGAAGAGTTCCAAGCTGTGCCACCGATACAGCACGGATCACGCAACTTTTTTCTTCCTCATGATCCAGAATAATACCAATCATCTTTCCGTCCATATCCAGAAGCACACCGCCTCCGTCATTACCGGCGGCCATATTCGTTGTGATCAGTGTATATTCTGCATCCGGGATAGTAAGCTTTCCGGAAATGGCGGTAATATTTCCGTAAATAAGGGAATTGGTATCTCCATTTGGACTTCCGATCGCAATCACCGGCTCCGTCTGCTGACGGTCGTCCTGCGGAGCCAGAGTCACTGCAGTAATCTCATCCCTGTATTCCTCTTCTACATTTTTTACCGGAACCCTGACGACTACCAGCTTTGTCCTGGGATCTGCTCCGCACAGAGTTCCCTCTGCCATCACTCCATTAGAAAATGTAATTTTGAATTTCTCCGCTTTTTCCAGCTCATCCGATGTAGTCAGAATATAAAACGCATCTTTGTTTTTCAGAAAAACAATACCTTCTTCATCCCCATAAGTGAGGAGGGAATCGTTCAGTAAATCCTCTGTGTCCGTAAGTCCGGTCACCTGAACCAGAGCCTTGCGCGGTTCCTCTGCAATGTCCCAGATGGTTTTATACACATTTTTCAAATGGTCTGCTGAATCTGCATCTTCCTCCTCTTCCGGCTGAACACTTTCCGCCGTCTGTGTATCCGTTCCTCTGGCGAATTCTGAGCCGGCAGGCGGTGATAACTGTACCGTCTCCGGTTTTTTCGCTTCTTTTTCAAACTGTCTGAATATATTGGGCACAAAAGCCATTACCGTTACAACTGCACAAATTCCGAATACAATTCCACAGGATGCAGCCATTGCCAGCCTGCGGAGCACTGTCTTTTTATCTATGGGCCGTTCTTTTATTGTCTCTTTTATAAATGGATAGTCCTGATCCTTTTTATCAACCATAACCATTCTCCCATAAACCAGATAATTTAGGTGTATTTTAGCAAAAAATTATGAACTTTTTATTAACAAAAATATACTTTTTCCTTTTCATTATGAAACAAATCATGTATGATAAGATTATAAGAAGAATTTTCTTTCCTGATTCTGTGTTTCATCTGGAAAAAAACATCAGAATCTGTTATGATAAAAGACTAAATACTATCAGAATTTACAGGAGATGCTGCTTCTGGCAGCGAAAAAAGTTATGAATCAAAAAGCATTATCTTCACTTGAGTATCCAAAAATTATAGAACGGCTTACAGAAAAGGCTTCCTCTCCTATGGGAAAAGAGCTGTGCCGGAAACTTCAGCCTTCTACTGATATAAATAGGATCCGTCTCATGCAGACTCAGACAAAAGATGCCCTGACCCGTCTTTTTCAGAAGGGTTCCGTCTCTTTTGGAAGTGTAAAGGATATCCGCGGCTCACTGAAGCGACTGGAGATTGGAAGTTCTCTGGGTATTATGGAAATTCTTTCTGTCTGCGCGCTTCTGGAAAACACCTCCAGAGTAAAAGCCTATTCCCGAGGCGACCGGAGCGACCTTCCCTCTGATTCTCTTGACAGCATGTTTGAACAGCTTGCTCCTCTGACCCCTCTGTCTTCAGAGATCAGAAGATGCATTCTCTCTGAAGATGAGATCAGTGATGATGCAAGTCCTGCACTGCGCCACGTACGAAGAAATATGAAAGTAACCAATGACAGGATCCATACGCAGCTTTCCGGACTGGTAAACGGAAACGCCCGTACCTACCTTCAGGATTCTGTGATCACCATGAGAAACGGCCGGTACTGTATTCCGGTCAAAGCCGAATATAAAGGACAGGTTCCGGGCATGATCCACGATCAGTCTTCCACCGGTTCCACTCTGTTTATTGAGCCTATGGCTGTGGTAAAGCTGAATAATGACATGCGGGAGCTTGAGCTTCAGGAACAAAAAGAAATTGAGATCATTCTTGCCGGTTTAAGTGAACAGATTGCAGAAGAACGGGAAGCCATTGCCCTGAATCTGGAACTGATGGTACAGCTTGACTTTATTTTTGCCAGAGCCGGTCTTGCCATGGATATGAACGGAAGCGAACCTGTTTTTAACGAGGAAGGCCGTGTGCTCCTGAAAAAAGCCCGCCATCCTCTGATTCCAAAAAAGAAAGTAGTTCCCATTGATATCCGTCTGGGAGATGATTTTGACCTTCTGATTATCACAGGTCCTAATACCGGAGGAAAAACAGTTTCTCTGAAAACCGTTGGTCTGCTTACTCTTATGGGTCAGGCAGGACTTCACATTCCGGCTCTTGACCGCAGTGAGCTGGCTCTTTTTCATGAGATTTATGCAGATATCGGGGATGAGCAGAGCATTGAACAGTCTCTGAGTACTTTTTCCTCTCATATGACTAATATTGTATCCTTCCTGGAAAAAGCAGATTCCCGTTCTCTTGTTCTTTTTGACGAGCTGGGTGCTGGAACCGACCCTACGGAGGGTGCTGCCCTTGCCATTTCCATCCTTTCCTATCTTCATGATAAAGGAATAAGGACCATGGCAACCACCCATTACAGCGAGCTTAAGGTATACGCACTTTCTACACCGGGTGTGGAAAATGCCTGCTGCGAATTCAGCGTAGAAACCCTGCGTCCTACCTACCGCCTTCTGATCGGTATTCCCGGAAAAAGTAATGCCTTTGCCATCTCTTCCAAACTTGGACTTTCCGATCAGATCATTGAAAGAGCTAAGGAACAGATCAGCGAACAGGACGAATCCTTTGAGGATGTTCTTTCTTCTCTGGAAGAAAACCGCGTTACCATTGAAAATGAAAGACTGGAGATCGCGCGTTATAAAGAAGAGATCAAAACTCTCAAAGCCCAGCTGGAATCCCGCCAGGAAAAACTGGATGCCCAGCGGGACCGTATTCTCCGCCAGGCAAATGAAGAGGCTCACAAGGTTCTGGAGGAAGCAAAAGAATATGCTGACCAGACCATGAAGCTGTTCCATAAATTCCAGAAAAATAATGTGGATACCTCGGCTGTGGAAAGAGAGCGCCAGGAACTCCGCAAACGGATGAATAAAGCAGAAAAAAACATGTCTGACAGACAGGAAACAAAAAAACCGAAGAAGCTGCTTACGGCCAAAGATATCCGTCCGGGAGACTCTGTTAAGGTTCTCAGCATGAACCTGAAAGGGACTGTGGGAAGCCGTCCGGATTCCAAAGGTTTCCTCTTTGTGCAGATGGGAATTATCCGTTCCAAAGTACATCTCTCTGATCTGGAGCTTGTGGATGAGCCTGTGATCACCACCCCTTCTCTTCAGAAAACAGGAGCCGGAAAAATACGTATGTCCAAGTCTGCCAGTGTTTCCACAGAAATCAATCTTCTCGGGCGCACAGTAGACGAAGCCATTGCCGAGCTTGATAAGTATCTGGACGACGCCTATATTGCCCACCTGAAAAGCGTCCGTATTGTCCATGGAAAGGGAACCGGAGCTCTGAGGAAAGGAATCCATGATTATCTGCGCCGCCAGAAGCATGTTTCCTCTTTCCGTCTGGGCGAATTCGGCGAGGGCGATGCAGGCGTGACTATTGTAGATTTTAAATAACAGAGGGAGGATTTCCTAATGACATCCAAACAGAAAATTCTTATCGTTGATGATGATAACAACATTGCAGAACTGATTTCTCTGTATCTTACAAAGGAATGTTTTGAGACAAAAATCGTAAATGACGGAGAACAGGCGCTGAGAGAATTTGACTCTTTTCATCCGGATCTTCTGCTCCTTGATCTGATGCTGCCCGGAATCGACGGATATCAGGTGTGCAGAGAACTGCGTCATACCTCAGATGTTCCCATTATCATGCTCTCTGCAAAGGGTGAAACTTTTGACAAGGTTCTGGGGCTTGAACTGGGAGCAGATGATTACATTATTAAACCCTTTGATGCAAAAGAACTGGTAGCACGTGTCCGCGCTGTGCTCCGCCGCTTTAAGGTCAGACAGCCGTCTGCCCCTTCCGGCGAAAAATCAGTGTCCTACCCTGACCTTACCATCAACCTTACCAACTACTCAGTCACCTATATGGGAAAACAGGTAGACATGCCCCCCAAGGAGCTGGAACTGCTTTATTTTCTGGCTTCTTCTCCCAATCAGGTATTTACAAGAGAGCAGCTCCTTGATCATATCTGGGGCTATGAATATATCGGGGATACAAGAACTGTGGATGTCCACATTAAAAGACTCCGGGAAAAAATCAAAGATAATCCCAGTTGGAGCATTGCAACTGTGTGGGGCATCGGATACAAATTCGAGGTAAAAAACAGATGAAAAAAAAGCTGTCCAGGAAATTCATGGAGGTTTATCTTTTTGTAGGGCTCCTTGGTTTTCTGCTGGTTACGCTGCTGGGTTCCCATATGATCGAATCTCAGCTGGAAAAAGATATCAGCGCAGATCTTTATCAGAGTGCCTACCGGATCTCAGAAAATGAGGATATCCGGTACAATATTTCCGCTTCCAGTCTTGACAGCATCCGAGAAAAACTCACTATGGTTGCAGACTATCCCAATACCATCATCTGGATCATTAATGAAAGAGGAGAGGTTGTTCTGAGTACCCGGAAGGATATTTCTCCGGGAGATCCCATTCCTCTTGCAGGTTTTGATCCTTCCATCTGGGGAAGCACCTATTATCAGGTAGGCTATTTCTACGGGTACTTTGAAGATGATGCGCGCCTCAGCGTAATCGCTCCCATTACAGACAACATGACTATCAAAGGCTATGTTGCCATTCACTATATGATGAGCCGCCTTTACCAGCAAAGAGGCAGATATCTTTTTATCCTTCAGTTTCTGTTCCTGCTTGTCTATATACTGATGTCCCTGCTCCTGCTTGTGTTCCGTCAGTATGTTCACAAACCGCTTACCGAAATAAAAAAAGGAGTTACCGAATATGCAGGAGGCAACCTTAACTATAAAATCCCTGTTTATACAGACGATGAGCTTGGATATCTGGCAAACAATCTGAACTATATGGCAGATAAAATGAACCGGAACGGAGAATATCAGAGACAGTTTATCTCCAATATCTCCCATGACTTCCGCTCACCGCTTACCTCCATAAAAGGCTATGTGGAAGCAATGATGGACGGTACGATTCCCGTGGAAATGCAGGATAAATACCTGAAGATAATTGCCTATGAGGCTGACCGTCTGGAAAAGCTCACAAAAGGCCTCCTCACCCTGAATGAACTGGATATCCAAAAACGTCTCCTGAACATTCAGACCTTTGATATCAACGAGGCCATAAAAAAAGCTGCCGCCACTTATGAGGGAGACTGCACCAGACGTCATATTCTCCTTGAACTGATTCTTTCCGGAAAAGAGCTGTACGCCAGGGCAGATGTGGAACAGATCCAGCAGGTGCTCCATAATCTGCTGAACAATGCCATTAAATTCAGCCCGGATCATTCAACCATCATTATTGAGACAACAGAAAAAAATGAAAAGATTTTTGTTTCTGTCAAAGACCACGGAATCGGCATTCCAAAGGAAAGCCTTTCCAAAATCTGGGAACGCTTTTATAAAACAGATATTTCCAGAGGAAAAGACCAGAAAGGTACCGGTCTTGGTCTGTCTATTGTAAAAGAGATCATCCATGCTCATGATCAGCACATTAATGTGATCAGTACCGAGGGCATTGGAACAGAATTTATTTTCACTCTGGAAAAAGCACGATAGGATTTGTCTCCTGCCGTGCTTTTCATTTACCTGAAATATTTCTCTTTCCATTCCGGGTAATAACATTATGCTTCAAAAGGACTGGAAAGAATTCTGTCCTCTTTTACAAGATAGATTCCTCTTGGAGTCACCCGGATTTCAGGAATAACCGGAAGCGCCATAAAGGACAACGTGATAAAAGGATCAAACCCTTTTTTGATTCCCATTTCATATGCCCTGGGGATCATTTTTCCCAGAAGTGCATTTACATTTTCATACCCTGAATCACTCATCAGCCCCATAACCGGAAGCGGCAGTGTATCGTAAACTTTTCCGTTCTGCATCAGCGTGTACCCGCCCTGGGTGCGCAAAAGTTCCTGCACAGCCAGATACATGTCTCTGTCATTGTCTCCGATCACAATCAGATTGTGAGAATCGTGAGAAACACTTGACGCGATGGCTCCTCCTGTGATCCCGAACCCTTTTACAATGCCGACTCCTGTTTTTCCTGTATTCTTATGGCGCTCAATCACTGCAATTTTCTGATAAATGCCATCTGCGGCAAAAATCCTCTCTCCTGCTTCTTCTCTGAAAGGAACCTCCTCCACAAGATCTTCTGTTACGATCTGTCCCTCTACCATCTGAAGTACATGGGCTTTTTCTCCTGTATGTACAAGCCTCAGATCCTTTTCACTGAAATTCTTTAAATGAACGGTATTTTTAAGATAAGGGGAGCAGGGGCGGATTTCTGTTTTTTCATCTTTCTGGATTTTTATGCCTTTATGATAAACTTCCAGCACGTTCATGTCTCTGAGATTATCCAGAACCACCAGATCAGCCTGATAGCCAGGAGCAATGGCACCCAGATGCTTCAGTCCATAACACCGGGCGGCCTGGATCGTTGCCATTTTAAGAGCCTTTTCCGGAGCCAGTCCAAGCTGTACCGCGCGTTTTACATTGTAATTAATATGTCCCTCTCTCCGTATCTCTTCAATGTGTTTATCATCTGTACAAAAGCAGAATCCTGAAGTATCTGTATGATTTTTTACGATACCATTTATAATAGCTTCCAGATTGCGCGCCGCACTGCCTTCCCGGATCAGCACCTGCAGACCGTTTCGGCATTCCTCCATAGCATATTCATAGTCCACACACTCATGATCCGTTGCAATTCCCGCCAGCGCATAAGCTGCCAATTCTCCCTCTTCCAGAAACGGCGCATGTCCGTCCCGGATACGATCCTGAAACAATCCCAGTTTTTCATGCATGGAAACACTGCCATTGATCACGGAAACGGCGTCCATCACCTCTCCAAGTCCCAGAATTCTCGGGTTATTCAGATAACTCTTCATTTTTCCTGCTGTCAGAGTGCATCCATTGTCATCTACATGGGTTGCAGGCACACAGGAAGGCATCATCACATACACATTGGCAGGAACATCCTCTGTCTGCTCCAGAATATAATCAATGCCGTCTGTTCCTGACACATTGGCAGATTCATGAGGATCCACAATAAATGTAGTAGTTCCGCACTGGGCAGCCTGACGAATCAGCTCTCCCGGAGTCACAAGAGTAGATTCCAGGTGAAGGTGACTGTCAATAAAGCCAGGGCAGAGATACTTTCCGGAAAGATCTGTTTCCCTCTCACCGCTGTAGCTTCCTGTTCCAAGAATCAGTCCGTCTGCAACAGCCACGTCGCCTTTGCGGAACTCACCTGAATGTGCATAAAAAATATTCGCATTTTTCAAAACAAGAGGGGCCTTTCGAATTCCTCTTGCCATTTCAGAATATATACGATACTGTTCAAGCTCCATATCCCTGCCTCCTTTTTGATATCTGAGAATATTCCGGCTTTATATTCTCATAAATTTTTGTTTTTATCTGTACATACAGATTTTTCTTTATATTAAAGTTATATTTCAATTATATTATCATTTTTCTTACATATTTTCAATTATAATTTGTGTGTTTTTAATAAATCGCAGCGTTTTTGTTTTCTTATTTTGGTTTTTATCCATAAATATTCTAAAAACTATTCCATCTCTTTCTGGCTCTGATCCTGTATGTTGAGCATACAGAACTTATTTATTTTTTATATCTGTATGATACATACTGCAGCAGATTCACTCTTACTCTTTTGCTCATCCTTTTATGACAGATAAAATAACCACTCCTTATAGACCAGAACAGCCTTATATCTAAAAAATTCCTTTATTAAAGAGATGCTGCCAGTATCATTTGCTGCAAAACAAAAACTCTGAGAGCTTCCATACTCGGAATGTATCTCAGAGTTTCTCTTTTTATTCAGTACAGAACCGCCCCTCAGACAATGCTCTGCCTGGTTTCTTTTATTTCCAGTGATATTTTGTAAGCTGACCCTCCAGCTGCATATGGCTGAAATTATGCTGTCTCAGAGCCTCATAAAGAATTACTGCCACAGAATTGCTGAGATTCAGAGAACGGATATCGTTGATCATGGGAATCCTTACACAGTGTTCCTGATTTTTAAGAAGAATTTCCTCCGGTATGCCTGCGCTTTCCTTGCCAAACATAATAAAGCAGTCCTCCTCATAGCTGATATCTGCATAGGTCTGAGGTGCTTTTGTACTGGCATAGTAAATTTTTGCCCCCGGATTTCTGTTCAGAAAATCCTCATAATCAAGATAAGTAGTTACATCCAGATCCTTCCAGTAATCCATTCCGGCTCTTTTTAATGCCTTTTCGCTGAGACTGAAGCCAAGAGGCTCGATCAAATGAAGCCTGGTTCCTGTTGCCACACAGGTTCTTCCGATATTTCCGGTATTTGCCGGAATCTCCGGCTGGTGAAGTACAATATTCAACATATCTGTTTCTCCTTGTGTTTTTCTGGAAGTATACTGCCATTTTCCTTGTCTGTATTGTGCATATACAGCCTTTTGTTTCTCCCTTTACAGAAACGTCACATTTATGTTCTGTTTTATATTCTGCTTTCCTGTTTCCGTAAATGCCATGTCTTTAGTTCTGTATATCTCTCATTTATGGCTTTTCTGATTTTTATCTTTGCCCGGAAGCAGGCCTTTATTTTTCCAGGAGCTTCCCCAGGAAAATTTTGTAAGCTCATCTTCAGCAGGACGTTCCAGATATCTGCAGTTTTCTCCGCTGTACAGTAATCTGTCATTGCCCTTTACAGCCTTTCCGATCACAGCCGCCGGAATTCCTTTCTGTCTGCAGAAAAGCTCAAGCTCCGCCCCATTTTGCGTGCCGATCAAAAGCGCCCCTTCCGAAAAAAGCCTGTAAGGATTCAGATCAAACCTCTCACAGATTTCTATGGTTTCCTGACGCACAGGTATTTTGCGGAGATCTGCCTGAATTCCTGTTTCTCCGGCCTCTGCCATTTTCCACAGGCCGGCAAGCACACCGCCTGTTCCCAGAACATAAAGCGCATCTGCTCCCATATTCCGTGCAGCTTCCCATACAGAGGATTTTTCTGCACAGGCTCTTTTTCTCCCGTTCATCTGCTCACAGGTAAGATTTTCCCGGTCTCCTAAAAGAACCTCCGCGTCATATGCTCCATAAAGAGAGGGGCTTCTCTGCGCATCCCAGAGAAAGCCTTCTGAAAAATAGCTTTTAAGGGTTTCTTTTTCCTTTTCTGTGATCAGAGCTGTCCCTGACAGGGCGATATCTCCTGCAACAACCAGATCATCCCCTGCCTTCAGTTCACCTGTGATCTCAGCTCTTAATGCTTCCATTGCTTTCTGTCCAAGTTTCATGTATCGTTTCCTCTGTCAGACAAGAATGGACAGGATACTTGGAACCACCATGGCAAGCACAAGGATCACAGCGATCACTGCTGTAATTATTTTACGTTTTTTCGGATTAAACATTCCCATATTTGTCACCTCTTTTATATTACGGATCACGCTTCTGTTTCTATATCATTTACCGGGTTCCGTTCCAAAAAAATCTGTTCTGCCCGGGCATTGTTTGTAAGAGGGTCACGCGCTTCATAATCAAACAGAACCGCGCTTCCGTCACCAAATACTTCAATGTGAGCTGTTTTTGGAATTTTATTTGCTTTCCTGTAATTTCTCACAGATGCTTCATAAGGCTTCTGATCCATAGCAAAAACCGGACGTTTTTTCAGCTTTTCTCTCAGATAAAGATCATATACCATATGCTGAGATGCTGTATTTACAGGAAGCTGTGTCTTCTCTTTCAGAAATTCCAGGAGAATCTCATAACGCCTGAGCCTGGAATGAGAGATCTCTTCATATCCTTTTTCCTCATAATAGGCTCCCAGACTTTCATAAAAAGAAAACATCTCCTGATAAAACGTCTCGATCCAGGAAAGCGTTTTCCGGAACTGACCACTATTATAATACACTTCCACCATACTTTCCACCATTTTCAGCTTCAAAATATCCTCATAAGAAAGCCAGGCTGTAGACAGAACCTCATAAGGCTCTTTTTCCTTGTACAGAATTTCATATTTTTGCGCCTCATGATACATGGAAGAGCCTTTCAGCACCTTCAGAAATCCCAGCTGAAGCTGATCCGGCTTCATGCGGTAAACCTGTTCAAAGGAACGCCGGAAGCTTTCATAATCCTCACAGGGAAGTCCGGCGATCAGATCCAGATGCTGATGGATATTTCCAAAGCTCTTTACACGGGCCACAGATGCTTCCAGCTTTTTCAGATCCATGTTCCTGTGGATCGCACGGATGGTATCCGGATTTGTGGACTGAACTCCAATCTCAAGCTGGATCAGTCCGGGGCGCATTCTGCTCATCAGCTCCAGCGCTTCCTCACGAAGCAGATCAGCGGATATTTCAAAGTGGAAATTCGTCACTCCGTTGTCGTGCTCCAGAATATACTTCCAGATTTCCATTGCATGATCGTGTTTACAGTTAAAGGTCCTGTCCACAAACTTTACCTGAGGAACCTTTTTATCCAGGAAAAACTGAAGTTCTTTTTTTACAAGCTCCAGATTGCGGAACCGAAGCTTTTTATCAATGGAAGAAAGGCAGTAGCTGCAGGAAAAAGGACAGCCTCTGCTGCTTTCATAATAAATGATCCTGTTTGCAAAATCCTCTGTCTGCTCATAGGCAAAGGGAACTCTGCTTAAATCCATTACTTCCCGCCATCCGTTGTGAAAGATCTCGCCGTTTTCCCGGAACGCAATTCCCCTGATATCTGCCAGCGTCCCTTTTTTTTCTATGTAATAACGGGCAAGCTCCAGAAAGGTTTCTTCTCCTTCCCCCACCATAACGCCTGTTACCTGAGGCATTTCCTTTAAAAAATTTTCCGCATCAAAAGAAACCTCCGGGCCTCCGACCCAGAAGGCCGTACCCGGAAGTATTTTTTTAAGGTCAAAGATCAGTTCCCGGACAAAGGAAATATTCCAGATATAGCAGGAAAAACAAACTACCTCTGCGCCGCTTCTGTAAATCTCCTTCAGGATCTCATCCTTTGTCTGATTAATGGTATACTCCCCAAGAAGTATGTGTTCTTTATATTCAGATGCAAACGCTCTGAGATCATACACTGCCGGATTGGAGTGGATGTATTTTGCGTTGCATGCTGCCAGCAAAATTTTCATATGTCAGACTCCCCGATGCCCGGCTCAGTCATTAAGAAGAGCAAGCAGATCATTCTTGGAGGTAAGTCCTACGACACGGTTTGCTTCTTTTCCGTTCTTAAATACCAGAAGAGTGGGAATACTCATAATCCGAAACTGCTGGGCAAGAGCAGGTTCCTGGTCCACATCCACCTTCCCTACTGTATATCCCTCAGCTGCGATCTCTTCTACAATAGGCGCCTGCCGCATACACGGGCCGCACCAGGTTGCCCAGAAATCCACCAGAACCGGCTTTTCTGACTGAAGTACCTCTGTTTCAAAATTCTGTGATGTTAAAGTAATTTCCATAATCAATCGCTCCTTTATTTTTTGAATTTTCTTCGGATATATTTTCCTGCGCTGATTCCTGCCGCGCAGCCTTCTGAGACGGCTGTCGCTACCTGAAGCAGGCCGCCTGTACAGTCTCCTGCTGCAAAAAGTCCCGGAATCGTTGTTTCCATTTCCTGATTTACTCTGATATTTCCTTTTTCTGTAAGTTCAGCTCCCATCTGCCGGGCAATCTCCGTACTTCCCGCTGTTCCAAGAGCTACGAATATCCCGTCAGCCGGATAAAAAGACTCCTTCTGACCATCACTTTCCAGGGTACTCATATCCTGTTCCATCCGAAGGCCGGAAACAGTATTCTCACCTTCTACTGACTGGATTTTCATGGTATTCACCTGAATATCATGTTCTCTTGAAAATTCAGGCTTTTCCCCATTGGTATAAATCGTCACGGAAGGAGTCACATTTTTCAGCTGCTCTGCCTCATGAAGGGCAAAATCACTGTTTCCCAGAACTGCAACCTGTTTTCCCCTGTAAAAAAAGGCATCGCAGATAGCGCAGTAGCTGACTCCTTTTCCTTCGTATTCTCTGATTCCCGGAATAGAGGACGCTGCCCGTTTACTTCCTGTAGCAAGGATCACACTTTCTGTTTCTATGTCTCCGTCTGTTGTTCTGATTGTAAAAGTATCAAATCCGCTGATCCCCAGAACCTGGGTTTCCATGACTCTGACTCCCAGAGCCTTTGCCTGGGCAATTCCTCTGTCAAAAAGCTCCTGCCCGGAAAGAGGCTTCTCCAGGCCATAATAATTTTCTATTTTTTCTGCTTTTTCAAGGGCTCCGATCCCTGTGTGGATCACAAGAGGATCCAGATTTCCTCTGGCTGTATAAAGAGCTGCGGAAATCCCTGCCGGACCTGCGCCAATGATCACTACATGTTCCATTTCCATTCACCTGCCTTTTTCTATAGTATACTGTTTTCCTGAAAAGATTTCTGTGATTTTATCACAGAATAAAAATTTCTGTTTTGGACAAAGCATACAAGTCCGATTCAAACTTCTTGGAAAATAAGAATCACGACCACCGGCTTGCTCTAACAATAAGTAAGACAGAACCGTCCAGAAGTTCTGAACTGATTCTGTCTTATTTTATTCACATTTATACAATCCTGTCAAGGGCACAGATCTCCACGCCCTCATCGGTCAAAGCTCTGCGGATTTTTTCCACAAACGCAAGGGCCTTGGCCCCGTCTCCGTGAACGCACACAGAATCTGCCTGAATAGGAATATCCTTTCCGGTAATTGCCGTAACCTTTTTCTCTTTTACCATCCGCACTACACGGGAAACCGCAAGCTCCTCGTCTGTGATCATTGCGCCTTCTTTACGGCGGTTTACAAGAGAACCGTCCTCCTCATAGGCACGGTCCGCAAAAACCTCCAGCGCGGTGCGAAGTCCCAGGTCTTTTGCCGCCCGGGCAAGCTCGCCGCCGGAAAGAGCCAGAACAATAAGCTCCGGATCAAAGTCTTTGATCCCCTGACAGATTGCAAGAGACAGCTCATAGTCTTTGGCAGCCATATTGTAAAGGGCTCCATGAGGCTTCACATGCTGCATTTTCATATGATGGACTCTGCAGAAGGCTTCCAGCGCTCCAAGCTGATACAGAACATAAGCCTTTGCCTCGTCAGGGCTGACGCTTAAATTCCTTCTGCCAAATCCCATCAGATCCGGCAAGCCCGGATGCGCCCCCACATGAATGCCGGCTTCTTTTGCCATGCCAAGAGTCTTATCCATCACAACGGGATCAGAAGCATGATAGCCGCAGGCTACATTGGCTGATGTGATCAGAGGGATCACCTTATCGTCATTTCCAATGGTATAATTGCCAAAGCTTTCTCCCAGGTCACTGTTTAAATCTACTTTGTACATAAATCCTGTCACTCCTATTTAATATGCATCAGATTTTCAATAAATCCTGTATCTGCCTTTCCTTCACAGAATACCGGATGTCTCATGATCTGATACTGAAAATCAAGATTTGTTTCCACTCCTACGATCAGCATCTCATCCAGCGCAGAACGCATTTTCTGGAGAGCAGCCTCACGGTCCGGAGCATGGACGATCACCTTGGCGATCATGGAATCATATTCAGAGGGGATCCGGTACCCTGTATAAAGTCCGGTATCCACCCGCACTCCGTTTCCTGCCGGAAGATGAAGATGCTGAACCACACCGGGACTTGGCATAAAATTCTTTTCCGGTATCTCTGCGTTGATCCTGCATTCAATAGCGTGGCCGCGCAGCTTCACATCCTCCTGTTTAAAGCTCAGCGGAAGTCCCATGGCAACTCTGATCTGCTCAATGATCAGATCCGTGCCTGTAACCATTTCTGTAACGCCATGCTCTACCTGGATCCGGGTATTCATTTCCATAAAAAAGAATTCACCCTTCGGGCTTACAATAAACTCAATGGTTCCTGCATTGATGTAGTTTACTGTTTTGGCAGCCAGTACCGCATACTGGTTCATTTTTTCTCTGGTTTCCTCTGTGATAGCCGGAGACGGAGATTCTTCGATCAGCTTCTGATGATTTCTCTGAACAGAGCAGTCTCTTTCTCCAAGAGCCACAACATTTCCGAATTTATCTGCCATGATCTGAATTTCCACATGACGGGGATTTTCCACAAACCGCTCAATATACATGGTGTCGTCGCCAAAAGCGTTTGCCGATTCTCTCTGAGCCACATTAAACTGAAATTCAAATTCATCCTCTGAAGCAGCTACTCTCATTCCTTTTCCGCCGCCTCCGGAGGATGCCTTGATCATAACCGGATATCCGATCTCTCCGGCAAGCTTCAGTCCTGTTTCCGCATCATAAACAGGTTCCTTTGTTCCCGGTACTACAGGAACTCCGGCTTCCATCATGGTTTTTCTTGCCTGAGATTTATTTCCCATTTTATCGATCACGTCTGCGTCCGGACCTATGAAGGTAATCCCGTTTTCCTGACATCTGCGGACAAATTCACTGTTTTCAGATAAAAATCCAAATCCGGGATGAATGGCGTCCGCTCCCATATTTCTGGCTGCCTGGATGATCCTGTCCATATTCAGATAACTGTTTCTGGCAGGGCCCTCTCCAATACAGATTCTCTGGTCTGCCAGCTGTACATGAAGGCTTTTGGCATCCTCTTTGGAATAGACAGCCACACTGCGTATGCCTAAATTTCTGCAGGCGCGGATAATTCGGACAGCAATTTCTCCCCGGTTGGCAATCAAAATTTTGTTAAACAATATTCAGGCCTCCCTCCGGCTTTTATAATTTTTTTACACGGAACAGAGGCTGTCCGTATTCTACCTTCTGCTCATTGCTTACAAGAACTGCTTCGATCTCACAGTCAAAATCGCTCTGGATCTCATTCATCAGCTTCATCGCTTCCAGAATACATACTGTCTGTCCATTTTTTACCTGGTCTCCCACCTTTACAAAAGCCGGGGCATCCGGCGCCGGAGCTGAATAAAAGGTTCCCACAATGGGAGAAGTGATAAAGAGCTTCTCATCTTCCTGATCCGCTTCTTCCACAGCCGGCTCCGGTGCACCCGCAGCCGCTGCTGCCGGCACTCCGGCTGCCACTACAGGAGGATGATCCAGCTTGCTCATTGTGATCTTCATATCGCCCTCTTTCAGAGTAAATTCTGTCAGAGAAGAATTTTCGATTATTTTTACCAGTCCTTCAATTTTTTCTAAATCCATTCGTATCTCTCCTTTTCTGCTGCATTTTCTATTGATACCTGAAGGTACAGGCTGCTGCTCTCACAGCACTGTCCTGTACAAAACTTTATTCGAATAATTTCCTCAGTCTTTTTGCAACCAGTCTGCAGTCCAGAACCTCTTTGCAGGGCTGATGTATGATCTTTCTCATGGCATCCAGCTCTTCGATTTCTTTCAGGTAAAGAGCCTGGGCTTCCTGCACGGAAATTGCGCGGAACCGGAGCTTCTGGTCTGTTTTTCTCTGGACTACTGCCGGAATATCTACAGACGCCACTGTGGCGATCTTTCCGTATCCTCCTGTTGTCTGTCTGTCAGAAAGAAGAATGATCGGTTTTCCGTGAGAGGGAACCTGCACAGAGCCAAAAGCAATTCCGTCGGAAATGATATCTGAGGTTTCCTTTGGAGCGATAAACGGTCCCTCCAGTCTGCAACCCATTCTGTCAAAATCACTTGTTACTGTATACTCGCTGCCTAGAAATGTCTCGATTCCCTGTCTGCTGAAAAGCTCTTCCTGAGGTCCCATGACCACGCGGATCTCTGCCTGGTCCTGATCAAAATTTTCCGGCTCCAGCTTTCTGGAAAGGAAAAACGGAAGGTATCTTCTCTTTATACGGAAATTCATGTAATCTCCCGCCTGAAGCTTCCTTCCCTTAAAGCCTCCGATTCCGCTTTTCATATTGGTGCATCGGCTTCCCATAACCACCGGAATATCCAGATAACTGGAAAAGGCAATGTATCCTCTGCTTCCTGTTCTTGCGCTTCCGAATTTCAGAATATCTCCCTTATTCATATAGAGAGCCGTGTACATAGGTACCGGTTCTCCATTGACCTGAGGCTGAAAATCTCCTCCGGTAATGGCAATAATGGTTGCTGATGTAAATTCCAATGTGGGACCGATCAGCGTCATTTCCAGTACCGCCTCGTTTTCCGGATTGTCCAGAAGAAGATTGGCGATTTTAAAGGAACGCACATCCATGACGCCTGCCACGGAAAAGCCCTGACTCTGATATCCGGTTCGGCCAAGATCCTGAACTGTTGTCAACATTCCGCCTTTTAATACACGAATTCCCATTTTACACCTCTTCCTCGTGGATCACGCACTGATATTCTCCACGTTCCACAGCATCCTTGATACGCAGATATTCTTCCTCGTCCACCGGGACAAACCTGATATAATCTCCGGCTTCTACCAGAATCGGCACTTCCCGGTCCGGATCATAGGTTTTTACCGGAGTCATGCCCATAAGCTGCCAGCCTCCCGGAGAATCCAGTGGATAAATACCTGTCTGAGAACCTCCGATTCCCACACTGCCTGCACTGATCCGTATTCTCGGATTGGCAAGTCTTGGGGTATGGAGCCGTTCATCCAGTCCCCCCAGATAGGTAAAGCCCGGCAAAAAGCCCAGCATATAGATCAGATAGTCTTTTGAGGAATGAATGCGGATCACCTCTTCCTCTGTCAGACCTGCATGCTCTGCAATGTTCGCAATATCCGGTCCATATTCGCCGCCATAGCATACCGGAATCTCAAAAATCCTTTTACAGGTCTCTCCGGCTTTTACTTCCACCTTTACCAGTGCCTGCATTCTTTCCCGGATCTCATCATAGGAGATCACTCGGGGATCATAATTGATCAGAAGAGAACAGAATGCAGGAATCATGTCCACCACGCCCTCAATGTGCTGTTCCTTCATAAGCTGAATAGTAGCAGAAATCTTCCTGTTGATCTCCGGACTGATCTCCTTTCCGAATTCAATCAAAATAGAAGAATCCCCTGCTGTTAAAATTCTGATATTCTGCATGTTTTTCTCCTTGATTCATAAATATCAGAAAAAGGTGTAAGCCTCTGCGACCACACCTTTCCCCGTTCTCACTATGCTCAGAATAAACTTCCCAGATTTGATACAAAGGTTGTGATTCCAAGATAAGCAGAAATAATAACTACAATAATTCCAAGTACCAGAAGCCATGCGGGATGATGATAATTTTCTCCCATAATAGCCTTTTTCTTTGATGCGATCAGGCAGATTCCCAGAGTGATCGGAAGGATCAGTCCGTTGAGGGCTCCTGCAACAACAAGAAGCGTTGCCGGATTTCCAAGGATCAGCATGATCAGTGTAGATGCTGCGATAAAGCCGATGATCACTCCATTCTCATGCTTTTCAATAGCCGGATGGAAGGTCTTTAAAAAGGATACGGATGTATAAGCCGCACCAATGATGGAAGTGATCGCCGCACATAAAAGAACAAGACCTGCGAAACGGTAGCCGATCTCTCCCGCACCCTTTCTGAATGCATCCGCTGCCGGGTTGGCAGAGTCAAGAGCCACGCCCTTTACTACTACGCCAAGCACTGCCAGGAACAGGAAAATACGGACGATGGTTGCAATACCGATTCCCATTACAGAGCTTTTATTGATCTCTTTTAAGTTCTTTTCACCTGTAATACCAGCATCGATCAGACGGTGCGCTCCGGCAAAGGTAATATATCCTCCCACAGTTCCGCCCAGAAGCGTGATAATAGCAGGCACAAGAGCCTGTACCCCTGCATCCGGAACAAAGGTATTCTTAATGGCTGAACCTACCGGCGGCTTTACAACTACGATCACAATAAAAATAACCACGATCATGATCGCTCCAAGAATTTTGGTCAGTGTGTCCATGGCACCTTTTGCATTTCTGGAAAGGAACACCAGGATTGCCAGCACTCCTGCAAGTACATATCCTACCTTGGTTGGGATTCCCAGAAGGGTGTTAAAACCAAGGGCTCCTCCGCCAACGTTTCCGATATTAAATACCAGACCGCCTAAAACTACCATAAAAGCAACCAGATATCCAAGTCCCGGAAGCACTTTATTGGCAACTTCCTGTCCTCTCAGACCTGTCACGCAGAGCACTCTCCAGATGTTCATCTGTGCCACTGCGGCCAGAAGAATGGAGATCAGGATTACAAAGCCGAAGCTTGCCTGAAAATCACTGGTGAATTTTGATGTCTGAGTCAGAAATCCAGGTCCGATCGCTGAGGTTGCCATCAAAAAGGCAGCGCCCAGAAGCGCACCTCCGTTTTTCTTTTTGTCACTCATGCTCTTTCCTCCTTTTTTCGTTTTTGATAGAAAAAGACACTCTGCGTTGCGCAGAGTGCCTGCTTCAAACTCTTGGATTATTATATCATAATTTACAGTATTCAACAAGAATTTTTTGATTAACCCACAAGCGGATATTTATCTGTCAGTGTTTTTACAAGGGCCTTTGCCTGTTCTCTGTTATCACGGCTTTTCAGCATCAGAGAAATGGCTTCCGCGATCACATCCATATCTTCCGGCTTCATTCCTCTGGAGGTTACTGCCGGTGTTCCCAGACGTACGCCGCTTGTTACAAACGGAGACTGAGGATCATTTGGAATGGTGTTTTTATTGCAGGTAATGTTTGCCTCGTCAAGAAGATTTTCCATTTCTTTTCCTGTTACCCCAAGGTTTTTCAGATCTACCAGCATCAGATGATTATCGGTTCCTCCGGATACAATATCAACGCCTCTGTTCTGAAGTCCTTTGCAGAGCGCCTGAGCATTTTCCACTACCATGCGGGCATACTCTTTAAATTCCGGCTGCAGAGCTTCTTTCAGGCATACCGCCTTGGCAGCGATCACATGCATCAGAGGGCCTCCCTGGATTCCCGGGAAAACAGCTTTGTTAAAGTTAAATTTCTTTGCATTTTCTGCGCTGCTCATGATCAGTCCGCCTCTTGGGCCTCTCAGTGTCTTATGTGTGGTTGTTGTTACAACGTCAGCATAAGGGACAGGGCTTGGATGCTGTCCGCCTGCCACAAGACCGGCAATATGAGCCATATCCACCATAAGATATGCTCCCGCCTCGTCTGCAATCTCACGGAACTTCTTAAAATCAATGGTGCGGGCATAGGCACTGGCACCTGCGACGATCATTTTGGGCTTACATTCCAGCGCAATCCTGCGAACCTCGTCATAGTCCAGGATGCCGTCATCATTTACTCCATAGGAAACCGCATGGAAATAAGTACCTGACATATTTGCCGGACTTCCATGTGTCAGATGGCCTCCGTGGGCAAGATCCATGCCCAGTACGGTATCCCCCGGCTTCAGCATTGCAAAAAATACTGCCATGTTTGCCTGGGCTCCGGAATGAGGCTGAACATTTACATATTCGCAACCAAAAAGCTCTTTCGCCCTGTCGATCGCAAGCTGCTCGACTTCATCCACACAGGCGCACCCGCCGTAAAATCGTTTGCCCGGATATCCCTCTGCATATTTATTTGTCAGCGGACTTCCCATTGCTGCCATAACAGCCCTGCTCACCCAGTTTTCGGATGCTATCAGCTCGATATGAGAATTCTGACGCTGCACCTCCGCCTGAATCAGATCCGCGATCTCTTTATCTGTCTGCTGAATTTCTTCTAATGAATACATGCTCATCCTCCTTGTAAATATCTTTCTCCGTAACGAAACGTCCATGTCTGCTTCAGACTCTCTGAATCCCTCAGACCTTCCGTGCTTAAAACTGTTACTGCTCTCCGCAACACTAGAATTGATTATACCTGAATCCCCTATCTATGTCAACGAGAAAAAGACATTTGTCCGTCATGCAAAAATTTTTGTATTCTTTTTCAATTTTATTAAGTTTTTTTTGACTATTTATGATATCTTTTTTATAATAGAGTGAAGTATTAACATAAAAGGAGCATTTGCTATGAGAGGCTTTGAATATTACACCCCCACAAGGGTGATTTTTGGAAAAGATACACACATGAAGGCCGGCGAACTTCTGAAAGAATACGGCTGCAAAAAAGTTCTGATCCATTACGGCAGCGGAAGCGCTGTTTCTTCCGGACTTCTGGATCAGATCAAATCCAGCCTTGCCGAAGCCGGGGTGGATTTTGTCACGCTGGGAGGCGTTGTGTCCAATCCCAGACTCAGCAAGGTTTGCGAAGGAATTGAGCTGTGTAAAAAAGAGCAGGTGGATTTTCTTCTTGCCGTAGGAGGCGGAAGCGTCATTGATTCCTGCAAGGCTATCGGCTACGGCGTTGCCAACCCCTGGACAGATGTATGGAATTTCTTCCTGAAAACAGAAGTGCCCAAAGACTGCCTTCCCATTGGCGCCATTCCCACTATTGCCGCATCAGGAAGTGAAATGAGCGGTTCCTGTGTGATCACCAACGAGGACGGATGGCTGAAGCGGGGAAGCACCAGAAGCGATCTCTGCCGTCCGAAATTCGCTCTTTTAAATCCCAGACTTACTTATACACTGCCCCAGTACCAGACTGAGAGCGGATGTGTGGATATTCTCATGCATACCATGGAACGATACTTTGTCAACCTGGAAACTATGGAGATCACTGACAGCATCAGCGAGTCCCTGATGCAGACTGTGATCTACAATGCCAGAATACTTATGAAAGAGCCGGGCAACTACAATGCAAGGGCCGAAGTGATGTGGGCCGGAAGCCTGTCCCACAACGGGCTTACAGGCTGCGGAACAGGTGGCGGCGACTGGGCCTGCCATCAGCTTGAGCATGAGCTGGGCGGTCTGTATGATGTGGCGCACGGCGCCGGACTTGCCGCTATCTGGGGAAGCTGGGCACGATATGTATATCTGGAAAACCCGGAGCGCTTCGCCCAGTTTGCAACAAATGTATTTGATATTCCCTGCTATGTGGATTTTGAAAAAACAGCGCTGGCCGGCATTGAAGCCATGGAAGATTTTTTCCGCTCCATAAAAATGCCCACCAGCCTCCGGGAGCTCGGTCTTGATCTGAGTGAAAAACAGATTCATGAGCTTGCCTTTAAATGCAGTTTTGAAGACACCCGTACCATCGGCGTCTTCAAACAGCTGAATATGAAAGACATGGAAAAAATCTATCTTATGGCCCGCTGACCCTTCCGGTCTGCCTACCTGATAACTGTCTTTTCTATCGAAATAAAGTTTTTGTCAGTATCCTGAAATTTCACCGCAGATTCCTGATCTGTTTCAGAAATAAAGGTGAATTTCAGGATTCTTTTTTATTTATGCAGAACAGCACTTTCAGAGATTAGAAAACTTAATCAGCCGGAAGCACACCTGTTCTCTTACAGAGAAATACGTCTCTCCTTTCCGTCATATACAAAACGTTTCTCCACCTTATCTCCTTCCAGGATCACGCGGCATTCACGTCCCTTCAGCCCCTGTGCAAAGGTATGCTCTGCTGCGCCGATTGTCAGGCAGTGCTCATCATCCTTCCAGGTAAGAGAAATCTGATTATATTTGCCCTGCTCATATGCATATCCGTCTCCGTCATCCTCATACAGAACAAAGCTTCCGTCAGCGCCCGGATAAATATGGATCTCAAAGGGTGTATCCACCGCCTCGTCCGCATAGCGCATTTTCTGCTCCATGGGAATGACAGCTCCGGCCTTTACAAATACCGGAATATGGTCAATGGAAGCGTCCGCTTCCACCTCTGTGCCCCCCTCATATTCTTTCAGCGTATGGAAATCATACCATTTCGTTCCCGCCGGAAGATAGCAGTTCCAGAGCTTCTCACGGTCAATGGCGCGGCTTTCCCTCTCATAATACATAGGTTCTGTTACCGGGCAGACCAGAAGGCTGTCGCCAAACATATACTCATCTCCCAGCGCCGCTGCGCGTTTATCCTGTGCAAAATCAAAAAGCAGGCTTCTCATCATTGTATAATCATCTGTCCAGATTCTTGCTGCATTGGAGTAAATATAAGGCATCAGTCTGTATCTCAGCTCAATATTCTTTACAAGCGCATCATAGAAAGGCTCGCCTGGCCTGCCGAAATTCCACACCTCCCTGGGGGTGTCCGTGCCGTGTGAACGGAACATGGGAAGAAAAACTCCCTGCTCAAACCAGCGCACATACAGTTCTCTGTAACCGTAATCCTCCACACCTTCCTCGTAATCCCCTCTCCAGAACCACTTTGGCGTTGGATCCTTGCTGCAGGAGCAGCCTCTGTGCTGCCAGTTTTCGTTTACGGTAAAGAAACCGCCGATATCAAGAGTCCAGTAGGGCATACCGCTCATACACATATTCAGCCCCTCATGGATCTGTTTTTTCATGGTATCCCAGGAGGCAAAAATATCTCCTGACCACAGGACAGTTCCGAATTTCTGACTGGATGCATAACCGGAGCGTGTCAGGTTCAGAACACGTTTGTCCGGATTGGACTTTCTCTGATTTTCATAAATCCCCTGAGCATGTGCAGCCGCATAAAGGTTTGCCCTCTCTGCCCCAAGGAATCTGCGGTGCTCGTCTCCTACCAGGCGGAAACGCTCCCATGGCTCTCTTTTAAACTCACCATTCCAGTCCGGGCCGGAAAAGGGCTCTGTAGAATCACACCACCAGGAATCAAAGCCGCCGGAAAACAGCTCCCTCTCCGCCTGTTTCCAGTAAAGTTCTCTTGCTTCCTCAGAAAAAGCATTGTAGGTGGCATAATCATAAAAAAGATGTCCTGCCGCCTTCATCTCCTCGTAATCCTCTGTTCCGGAATTCATATTCGGCCATACCGATACCATGGAATGCACATGCATATCGTGAAGCTTCTGATTCATTTCTGTCAGGCTTGGATAGCGTTCTCTGTCCACACGCTTGTTTCCCCATTTGCCCGGCTCCCAGGTATTCCAGTCCTGTACCACACAGTCCAGAGGAATGTCAAGATCACGGTATTTCTTTGCAATACCAACTACCTCGTCCTGAGTTTTGTAGGCTTCTTTGGACTGCACATAGCCAAAGGACCATTTGGGCAGCATCACGGCCCGTCCTGTAAGAAAACGGAAGCCTTTGATGATCTCATCCAGGTTCTCTCCTCTGATAAAATAATAATCCAGCTGCTCGATCATATCCAGATACAGCCAGGAGCCTCTGCAGTCGTCGTTAAAGGTCATCAGGGAGCCGCAGTCCACCAGGATTCCATATCCCCTGTCCGATACCAGGAAGGGGATCGGGATGCGCATATTATGCTGATAAAGGTACTGAACGTTTCCACGATAATCATAAATGCCTTCCTCCCCCTGTCCAAGACCATGGATATGCTCGTCCGGCTGCCAGCAGAAGTTCAGTTTTCCGTGAAAGGCCATGTGATCCTCCACAGCCTTCAGATTCTGCACAAAATTTCTCTCGCCGTCTACGGTCTGAACTCTTTTGATAACAGGCTCCTCGCCCCCTGTAGAATAAACCATAAGAGGAGCCTCTGTCAGTTCCTTGCGGCCCTCCTTCAAAAGTACACGGCCGTCATCAGCATTCCGCCATACAAAGCCTCCGTTTTTGCTGTCAGCCTCCAGAACCACTCTCTCTGTCCGGAAAACAGTTTTTTCTCCGTCCTCACTGACACTAAAAGAGCTTTCCGGACATACCTTAATGCCAACAGGTGACTTTTGCTCCCAGTTCTCTCTTTTTGTGTAAGAACATCTGATAATATTGTCACGTACTGCCTGAACCCTGCAGTTTCCGTCCTTTAATCGAAATTCCCACTCATGTTTCTGCATAATACCCATAATACTTCTCCTTTATTTTCAGATTAAGCAGAAAAAGGGCATCAGCCCTTTACTGCTCCGGCGGTCTGTCCGCCTACGATATGCTTCTGGCACACCAGATACATAATGATAACCGGCAGACAGGTCAGAAGAATGTCCGCACAGATCAGGTTCCAGCTCTTTGAATACTGTCCGAAGAAATTGTATACAGCCAGTGTCATCGGCCATTTTTCGGAAGAATTCAGGAAATACAGAGGCATTACGAACTCATTCCATGTATTCAGGAAGCAGAGAACTGCCGCTGTCACCATACTTGATTTCATCATCGGCATGACGATATTAAAGAAAAGTCTCCAGGGTCCGCAGCCGTCCAGCACTGCCGCCTCATCCAGATCCACCGGAACCTTTGACACAAAGCCGTACAAAAGGAATACAGAAAACGGAAGCTGCATTGCCACATACAGAAGAATGATACCCAGCCTTGTATCATTTAACTGTGTCACCTGCATCACTTTCATCAGAGATACATAGTTAATGGGGATCACAATACCCAGAACCATGTACATATACAGTCTGTTGTCAGCTTTTCCCCGTCTTCTGGCAAGTACATAGGCTGCCATGGATGCAAGGATTACAGTAATGACCGTTGCGCAGCCTGCATACAGAAGACTGTTCAGGAAGCTGGTTCCCAGCTTTCCTTTTTCAATCACAACTGCAAAATTACTGAACTCCCAAATCTTTGGAAGCGTCAGAGACAAGGTAAGGGCCTCAGAATCCGGTTTAAATGCATTGATCACGATCAGAAGAAGAGGGATCAGCATGATCAGAGAAAAAATCCATGCAAGGATATTTTTTAATATTGTCAGAATGGTTTTCTTGGTTTTCGCATTCATTACTCGATCACCTCATCTTTCGTCAGAATCTTAATCATAAAGTAGCCTACGATCACCATAAAAATGAACATAACGGAACTGATGGTGGTGCCCTGTGCATACAGGCCCTGGGAGAACTGCTTAAATACTGCAGTGTACATAACCTCTGTTCTGTGTCCCGGTCCTCCGTTTGTCAGGGCATATACCATATCAAATACCTTCAGGCCATAAAGCACGTTCAGTACGATAGTTACTGCCAGAGTCTGCTTCAGCATGGGAAGAGTAATGTAGCTGAATTTTTTAAATCCGTTTGCTCCGTCAATACTTGCGGCCTCATAATAAACATTGGGGATGGCAAGAATGCCCACGATCAGAATTGTCATAATGTATCCGGTTCCACGCCAGATATCAACCCCCATAACAGACCAGAATGCGATCTGCGGATCGGTAAGCCATCTCTGTGTAAGACTTTCCAGACCGATCATCCGAAGTCCCTCATTAAGAAGACCGTTTTTCGGATTCAGAATGGAAGTAAATACAAGGCCAATGATCAGAATAGAAAGAACTGACGGCATGTACATTACGCCTCTGTGGAAATTCTTTGCCTTAATATTCCTGCTGAGGGCAAGGGCGAACAAAAGTCCCAGTCCTGTTTTTGCAGCAGTGGTCACCACAGTAAATAAAAGTGTGTTCAGTATGTACTGCAGATAATCCTGGTCGCCGCTGAATACATCAATAAAATTTTGAAAGCCAACAAAATTCAGCTCCTTTGAATATGCAGACCAGTCTGTAAAAGAATAGCCGATTCCAATGATCCCGGGAATAACGGACAGGGCCGTATAGATAAAAATAGCGCCTGCTGCAAAATACCAGGGATAAATCTTTGATTTGTTCACAAAATCCTCCTCCATTTCTCTTTGTTTCTCTCTGTTTTTCTTTATTTTAGGGTAAAACGCATAATTTTCCCATGCACTCGCCTGTTTTATTTATGTATTTTTTTAACCAGATGTGGTACAATATGAACACTTAATGAATCCAAGTCAAAGACGCAGGATGAATTTAGTGAGAATATATGCCTGGACACTTAACGAGGTCGAGCGATGCGAACACCAAGTTTAGTGACCATGGTGCAATGGCAAAAGATAAAATCGGAGGTGTGTCTTATGTTTGCCAGACATGGAAAAAAGAGTATTCAGACCATTCTGTTTTACCGTTTTTTATCGGTAACCGCAGCGCTGCTGATCATAGTCTCAGCCATTGTCTATCTGATCCAGTACACAAAAATGTACAAAAATATGGAGAATGACATTATCCGCACAAGCTCCAGTATTGGCGATGCCATTGACCTTCAGATCAGCCAGATGGATAATATATGTCTTAATGTGATCAACTCCACCTCCGTAAAAGACACCTTTGCTGAGTGGAGCCAGAACAAAAATGCCTCCGCCTATGAGCGGCGTCAGCAGCAGAATCAGCTGAACAACTCTCTTGTTTCCATACGAGGAATTGACACCTCCATCCGCCAGGTGAATCTTTATTCCATGGAGTCAGGCGGATATGGAGTGGGAAACTATTACGGCAGACTGTCCAAAAGTACAGCCGATCTTCCCTGGTATAAGGGAGCGGTAGAAAAGGACGGCTACCGTTTTTTTCAGGCTGACAGCCATCCTCTTCTCTCCCGGCACTCAGGAACTGAGACTGACAGGTTTTATTTTTCCCTTTACCGTATGTACTTTGACAACTACCATAATCCTGCCGGCTTTGTGGAAGTGTCCAAATACTATGATGAGCTTTTTGAGGAAGCGCTTTCGCCCACCACTTCTTCCAGTATTGATATCACCGTGTATGATGAGGACGGCAGGCAGATTTATCCGGATACTGCCTCTGGCGGTGAAAAACACTTTGATTATTTCACGGAACTTAACTCCCGTGATCTTTCTTCAGACAGCGCCCGGATATATAATGATCTGAAGCAGCAAAAAGAGTTTGTCACTGTGTGCCCTCTGGACTACAGCGGATTTACTGTAACTGCATCCATTAATAACACAGGCTTTTATACTCCCATCCTTGCCAGCCTCATGTGGATTCCCCTGCTGGCTCTCAGTCTGTTTGTAGTCTGCTATTTTGTGGCAGGATTTTTAAGCCGCAGGCTTGCCCAGCCACTGACAGAAATGCACCAGTTTCTGTCACAGTCTGATTCCGCCGGAAAGTTCCGGCAGATCAGTCTGAAAGATTCCGGAGTCATAGAGATCGACCGGCTGCGCGACTCTCTGAACAGCTCCATCCGCGCCCAGGAGGCTGCAACGGAATCCCTTCTTGTGATGAAGGAATCTGAGATACAGGCCCAGATGCTTGCTTTACAGGCACAGATGAATCCTCATTTTCTCTACAATTCCCTGAATACCATCGGAGCTATGGCCGAAGAGGGAATGACGGAGGAGGTCACCTCCATGTGCCAGGATATCACCTCCATTCTCCGATACATATCTTCAGACAAAGAGTCAGTTTCCACAGTGGAGGAGGAACTGGAGCACTGTTCTCTTTATTTAAACTGTATGAAAATGCGCTTTAAGGACAAATTCACTTATGAGTTTGACATTGGCGATGATCTTCTGGATCTGAAGATCCCCAAGCTGTGCATCCAGCTTCTGATTGAAAATTCGGTAAAATTTGTATCAAAAACAGCGCCGCCCTGGCATATCCGCATTGAGGGCTACATTGATGCCGGACAGTGGCTGATCTCCGTAAAGGACAACGGCCCCGGCTTTGACCCGGAGGTAGACAGACATCTCCGATCTCAGATGGATGAAATCCTGAAATACAGCCGGCTTCCCAGCCTGGAGCTGGACGGCATGGGTATTCTCAATATTTTTATCCGCTTTTATCTTCTGTTCGGAAGCTCTTTTTTGTTCCAGTTCGGAAATCTGCCCGAAGGAGGCGCTTTTGTAATTGTAGGAGGACGTTTTCATGAAAAAGATCAAACATTATAACATCATGCTGGTTGAAGACGAAGAACTGCTCCGCCAGTCTCTTGCCAGACACATCGACGCTCTGGACAACGGCTACAAGGTAGTCTGTCAGGCAATGGACGGACAGGAAGCTCTGGATGCCCTGAAGCAGGAGGATATCCACCTGATCATCACAGATATCCGTATGCCTGTTATGGATGGACTGACTCTTGCCCGTAACATCCACCAGCAGTATCCCCATATTCTTACTGTGATCCTGTCCGGCTATGCAGACTTCCAGTACGCTCAGGAGGCTCTGCGCCAGGGTGTATTTGACTATCTCCTGAAGCCTGTGACCCGTGAAAGTCTGGAAAGCACTCTTGGAAAGGCAAGCCTTGCTCTGCAGAAATATTACGAGCTGGAGGAGGACACCTCCATGGCGGGAAAGGATTCCCAGGAAATCGTAGACTACGTGGTTCTTTATATCCGCAATCACTACATGGACGATATTGACTTCTCGGATATTTCTTCCCGTATGGGTTTCAGCTCTGCGTATCTCACAAAGCTGTTCAACAGATACGTGGGAAACACACCGTTAAAGTATCTTACAGACGTACGCATCCACGAAGCCAAGCATCTTTTGTTAAATACCACTCTTCCCATCCGTGAGGTGGGTGAAAAAGTCGGCTACCCGGATCAGTTCCATTTCAGCAAAACCTTCCGCAAGCTTACCGGAATAAATCCTACTGCGTACCGCCAGAAACCGCAGATGGAAGAATAATTTGCAGCAATAAAAATAAGTGCAGGTATCAGAGTTAATTACTCTCTGACAACTACACTTTTTTGGTACTGAAAAGACCTGTTATCGGTTTACAGAACTGATTACAGGTCCTCATTTATTCTGCTGGTCTTTATGCATTGCTGTTTTTCCTGTACAAAGCTTAAAAAAGTGTACAAATCCTTTATTGATCTGTCTTTGTGCCATACATAATCCCGCTTAATATTTCTTCTACGCTCGAGTATTTCCTTCGAGTATTGCAGATCCTGTTGTGAAAAATTTAATATTTGCTTATTTATATTTTCATTTTAAAAGAACCTTAAAAAGAACGACATAGCTTTCGCTATGCCGCCCTTTATGCTTTAAAATTACTTATGATTTATTTCCAGGCTTCGTCGCCGACTGCCTCTGCCTGCGTTGCACGTCTCTCATCAATTGCGTTGAGAACATCTTCTGAAGTCATGTCGCCGATAAACATGGATACGATATCCTGTGTCAGCTCTGTCCACTGAGGATTCAGGTATTTAATAGTATCCTGGAATACAGTTCCCTGCTTCTCAGCAGAATCGATAAACTCTTTTGTTTCATCGCTGTAGGAAGGTGTCTGACCAACCTCGAAAGGAAGGTTCTCGATCTTGTCACAGTTGTCAATCATGTACTGTACACTGTCAGCAGAAGCAATGTACTCAAGGTACTGTTTTGCTTCTTCCTGATGCTCAGAACCGGAATAAATAAATCTGGACGGTCCAACCGGATGTACGTTCAGAATGTCGTTGTCAAGAAGCGGAATCTTGAACATACCAAAGTCTTCCTCTGTGTAAGTGCCTTCGGAAGCTGCTGCGATTGCCGGAATCTGACCGGGTTTCTCAAGAGCCATTGCGTACTCGCCTGTTCCAAGATACATAAGAAGATCTGTGTACTCGTCAGACAGGTAGTTGTCGCCGAAATAGCCTTTCTGGGCCATATCGTTCAGCTGGTCAAGTGCCTGTTTCAGTTCAGGAACATCTGCAAATTTGATCTTGTTATTGTTCAGATCATCTACAATATTCGGAACAAGATCCTCATATTTTCCGCCGATCTCAGTAAACCACATAGTCTGATGCCAGCCGTCTGCACATGGCTCATAGATTGGAGTTACCTCATTGTCAAGAAGTGTCTGACATACTTCCTCAAACTCTGCAAATGTAGTTGGAACTTCCAGCTTATTCTCTTCAAAAATCTTCTTGTTGTAAATTACATAATAATCTGTGGAAACGTCGAAATAAGTCATTCCGTAAACCTTGTCGCCTACAGAAGTCTGCTCTTTTGCAAACTCATCATAGGTCTCTACCCATGGCTGATCGGAAAGATCTACTGCGTTTTCTTCTACGTTATACTGGGAAACAATATCAAAGGCTCCGGCCTGTCCGCCAAAGATATCCGGACCCTCACCACTGTTCAGTTTTGTCATCAGCATATTGTAATACTGATCAGCCGGGACAATCTGATAATCAATCTTGATTCCGGTCTCTTCCTCAAATTTTTTGCCAAGCTCCATCTCCGCGTCATACACCCAGTCCTGACTTGCCATTACAGTAATGGTTGTATCGCCCTCCGCATGAACTGTCTCTGCATATACAGTGATAGATCCTGCTGCCATTGCACCACAAAGAAGTGCAGCCACTAATTTTTTCTTCATCGTAAAAACCCTCCTGTTTTCTTGATGGTTTTATCATACCAGCACATTCACCAAAAGAACATGGAAATTGCGCAGCTCTTTTTGTCATTTTTTAACTTATCTGTGATCTCAGATGTCATAATTTTTGTTCATACACTGAAATACTGCTTTTCCCCGAAAAATTTATGCCATACAGATTTTACTTTTTCTCATCCCTTGGCGGCTTTCCCACCTGTTTTTTGTACAGACGGTAAAAATTGGAGATATTATGAAATCCACATTCCATGGCGATTTCCGTAACACTTTTGTCCGTATCTCTTAAAAGTTCTCTGGCGTGGCTGATACGAATGCGGGTCACATATTCACTGAAGCTGATACCGGTTACCTTCCTGAAATAAGAGGAAAAATAATTGGAACTCATATAAGCCGCTGCCGCCACTTCATCCAGGGTGATTTTTTCACTGTAATGATGATCTATATAGGAAATCGCCTGCTCCAGACGCTTCATGGCAGACTTTTTTTCCTTCAGCATCTCTCCTGATTTACTTTCATCCTGATAGGTGCGGATCAGCATGGTAAGTATACGAAGGATATTTGCCTTGATCATCAGAGGATATCCCTCTTTCTGCTGCTGCCACTCTGCATAAATCTCCCTGATTCCTTTGCGGATCTCATGACTTACCGGCTCTTCACTTCCGATCCTGTTTTTAAAATTACTTCCCCGCTCTACAAAAGGCTTCAGATATTCAGAGTCAAAAACACTGAGCTTTTCTGCCACAAATTCCGGGGAAAAAATCATTACCAGAAGCTTCATATCTTCTCCCATCAGCTTCCAGCCATGGGCTTCCACATTATTAAAAATAATAATATCCCCCGGTTTCATCATATACTCCTGTCCGTTGACAGAATAATTTCCCTGTCCTTCCTGTACGTAAGTGATCTCAAAATAACTGTGCCAGTGAAAGGTATCCGGTCGGCTGTTTTTATGATTCAGCACCACCTCTGATATCTGAAAGGGAAAATCCTTATCCAGCGCAATATTATCTCTGATAAGCTTCATCTTATAATGTCCTTTCTGCCGCTGTGTAATGGCGTGATTCTTCAGACATTATAACAAATGCCGGTTTTAAGCGCAATTATTGTCAGAAATAATCATAAAACAGACTTTTAAGGGATTATTTATAAACTATTCTGTTTTTCTGTGTTGACAAATTCTTCAATTTTTTCAAGATACTCCTGGTGTTTTCCATGTACTGCTATGCGAAAATAGTTGTTTCCCTCTATTCCTTTTATCATATAATAATCATTTTCAATTTTGAAAAACGGCTGTCTGAGCATATCCAGATACACAAATCCCCCCAGAGGTTTCAGACTTAAAATAAACTCCCTGTTTATTTTATGATCCAGAAGACAGTCCCAGGCAAACCATCCGGCTTCTGCGCACTTTTCTCTTGATTCTGTTTTTTCCACAATCTTCATTTCCAATTTCTCCTGATCTGTAAACAAAGCTTTTTCTGATAAAACCTTCAAAAAACTCCTGTCAGAGATTCTGCAATTTCTTCTGCCGCCTTTATAAAGCTTCGTATTTCCTCCTCGGTTGTGAACCAGGAAACACTGACCCTTACAGTTCCCCTTGCCCCGGTTCCCATTGCCTGATGGATCAGCGGCGAACAGTGAAGCCCTGCCCTGACTGTTATTCCATAGGTATCCCCAAGAATATAAGCACTGTCCGATGGAGAAAGCCCTGTAAAATTCATGCTCAGCACCGGGCCTCTGCATGTCTCCTTATTTCCATAAACCTGAATTCCGGGAATCCTTTCAAGTTCCTCATACAAAATCTCCATCAGATTTCTTTCTTTTTTATGGATTGTCTCCACACCTGTCTCAAGAATAAATCCCACTCCGGCATAAAGGGCTGTGATCCCGGGAAGATTATGGGTTCCCGGCTCATATTCATAATCGTCATTCTCATAAACAAGTTTTGCGCTGTCTGTTCCTGTTCCCCCAAATTTCAACGGGATCAGCCTCAGTCCCGGCCGTATATAAAAGCCTCCTGTTCCCTGAATTCCCATAAGGCTTTTATGTCCTGTAAAAACAAGGGCATCTGCTCCCCATTTCTCTGCATCTATGGGAATACAGCCTGCACTCTGAGAAACATCTGCAATGAAGATCAGTCCGTGTTTTTCTGCAAATCTTCCCACCATATCCATATCCTGAATACACCCGGTCACATTGGAACAGTGATTTACTACAATTGCTCTGGTCCGGGAAGTCACAGAACTTTCCAGTGCTGCCAGTGTGATCCTGCCGTCTTTTTCACAGGGAATCACTTTCATTTCCAGTTTCTGTGCTGACAGAAGATTTCTGACAGGCCGCAGAACACTGTTATGCTCTGTCTGAGTAACCAGAATCTCCCCATCCAGCAGTAATCCTCCCAGCACTGTATTCAGGGCTTCTGTGGCACCTGAAGTAAAATATATCCTGGAATACTCAGAAATACCCAAAAGCCTGCCCAGACGCTCTCTGCAGGCTTCTTCAATATCCTTTTTTCCAATCTGCATTCCTCCCCGAAACTGAGAAGCAGGCACGTCTTCCAGACATGCCTGCACTGCTTCTTTTACACAGGATGGTTTCGGATATGAGGTTGCTGCATTGTTCAGATAGATCAAACCTCTCCCTCCTCCCCGGCTGATTCCCGTCAGCCTTCCAGTATATTAAAATTCATAACTTTTGCGATTTTTTTCAGAATTTTTCTATAGTCGCCAAACACCAGTACCTGATGATGGCCAAAGCCTGCCAGATTATGCATATACTCTCTTGCGTCATCCATTTTAATATAATAATAAGGACTGCAGTAAGTCTCTGCATACTCGGAACGGATGACTTCCCCTACCTTTACGCACATGGTATCGCCTGCCGGATTAAATCGTCCCAGAGTTACATAATCCTCATTATTCTCTGTAAAATCAACCTGAAGCTTGCCACCGAATCCCTGACCGGTAAATGCCCAAAGTTTATATTCCAGAGGTTTGGTTCCGTAACCATTCATGCACAGCGCCGGAACTGCATGATGAATACGAAGCAGTTCATCTGTTTCATGATTGGGATTTCCCATAAATGCAGGCCGGTGAGCTGCATACTGCAGAATCACCATTGCCATCAGTGCATTGAGATCCTCTTCACATCCACTTGGAATCCCTTCATCTTTTAAAATAGAGTGGCACATACACGGGGTAAATTTTCTCTGCTGCGGAATTTCTGTGGTGCAAAGCTCATGGCAGGCCGTAGAAAATGCATTACAGTCATAAATATCCATCATTTTTTTTGCTGCCAGATAATATTTGATATCATTCAGGAACCATTCTGTATTTACCTGGGTATCTGAAGAACCATTGATGATCTTTTCTGCAATTGGTCTTGCTTCTTCGTCTGTGATCTCATCCATGTATTTAAAAATAGATGTAAAAGGAAGCTTCACAACTTCCAGGCCATAACGCTGTCTTAAAATCTCAGGATCACGGATCAGGCTCTGGATCCCAAAAGTCGGCTGAGATCCTGCAGTCAGCACAAGGGCTCTTGTATTCCGAACTGCTTTTCTTACCCAGAGAATATGCGCGATCTCATTCACATCCTGAAGATCCATACAGACATAAGCCTCTATTCCAAGTGAACGGCAATAAGCTGCAAAATCAATTCCCTCATTTCCGTTCTGCCAGATGATCACCGGTTTATTATAACGTTCAAGCTTTGGGATTCTCCAGCCCATGCACAGAAAACAGTCTACTTTGTCAAGATCTTCTCCTATTTTTGCAAAAAGCTCTTTCTCAACAGTGAAAGATTCATTATAGCGAACATCCAGAGGCTCCAGAAATTCAACCTCATCAATGACCTGTTTTAATCCCTCTACAGAACTTTTAAAAACTTCGTCTGCAGCTTTGGCCTCTGCTTCCTCAGTCATATCCTCTCTTCGTCCGGCTCTGCACGGTCCCTCCCAGAAATGTGTGTGAGTAAGGCATCCCACCAGCGGTCTTACAACCAGTTTTGTTTCCATAGCTTTCTGTTTCATTTGTCTGTTTCCTCTCTTTTTATTTTATAAGTTTACGTTTTCCTATTTCTGATAAACCTATTATATAAAGGAAATATAGAATTTTCGTCCTGTATCTTGTGATATCACTGTACTTTTTTCCTGTTTTTGCAGGAAAAAGTCTACCGATCATAAATCTGCCGATCATAATGATCTGATCCATTTATTTCTTCTTTACCAGCCTGACAGCCCCCGTCACCAAAGGATAAAATATTCATCAGAACAAAACCGCAGCCCGGGCCGTGGAACCCTTTTGCTGCGGTTTTTCTGTGTTACAGAATATATTTTATTGGAATTCAAAAGTAAACTTTATTTATCTTCCCAGTGACTCACAGAAAGTGCCTTTGACATCGCTCCAGTTCTTTTCTGCATAATCCAGAAGATATACTGCCTGCTCCATGGACATTTCCGGGAACAGAAGGAAGAGGCTGTGAGAACCGTATTTTTTTACAAGACGGTCTACGTTTCTGATCCAGTCCTCAAACTCTCCGGAATAAACCTTTACCCAGATGGATTTTCCTGCTGCAATAGCTTTGTCATAAATCACATCCCAGTCCGGAAGAGTTCCGTCCGGGCCGGCATCGCCGCTGGTCCACTGCAGAGCATCAATTCCGTCAATTTCCATCAGAGCATCCATGTGCTTGATCGCCTGCGGTCCGTCCAGATGATAAAGAACATGATCCACATTTTCAGACTGTGTTCTCAGTGAAGGCTGGATGTATTTCCGGAAATCCTCCGGTGACATCATGGCTGAGAAATCACACTGCAGCTTCACGGTTCTTCCCGGTCCCCAGATCTGGAACACAGTGTATGCGTTGCCGCCTTCCTCGTCTTTGATGGCATCGTAGAAACAGTCATAATAATCATAGTAAACATCAGTTACTTCCTGTATACGCTCGCCTACCTTTTCCGGCTCATCCAGAAGGTCGAACAAGGTTTCCTGGGCTCCGCGAAGGGATGCCAGAACATCAATATTCTCCATCAGGTCAGGCATATCTACATAAAAATCATTTCCAGCCAGTTCACGGCAGCTTTTCACAAGATTGATATGTTTCTTAAACCATTTATTTTCCGGATCAAACTGAAGCTTCGGAACACCATCCCAGCCGTCCAGACACTTGTTAAACCATACGGTGTCTTCTTTAAAGCCGATCTCGGATCCAAGGTAGGCTGCCAGAGATCCCGGTCCAAAGTCAACATTCAGGTTCGGGAAACTCTCGCCAAGGAATGCGTGAGTGTCACAGAAGAAACGATAACGGTCTACGATTCTCTGAGGATCCTGATATTTATCCTCCATATCCTTCCACATCAGCTCATCCGGCATATTGTAGTATTTGCCCTGGCAGATCTGCCCCAGATATCCGCCGTCTACAGGAGTTCCGTCAGAATACTGTTCAATCTCCGGTCTTCTTGCGATCACGCACATCAGCGGACGGCCTGTGTTCTTGTGAGCCCAGTAATTACGGAATTTCTCTTTTGTTTCTTCCCAGTTCAGCTTATAGCCTTCTCCCGGACCGGGAAGACGTACTTTGCTGATATCTACTTTTGTTTTGTCAAAATTCACCTGAACTGCAGCTTCTTTTACAGGCGCAGCTTTCTCTTTTGATGCTGCTTCTGTTTTTTCTGCCGCTCTTTTTTCTTCAAAAGCTTTCAGTTCTTCCTCAGTAAGGTCAAATTCTCCGGCTGCGGCCTTTGCACAGAAACCGGAATCCGCATATTTTTTTGCCTGCTCTGCTGCAGATGCCGCATCCTCGGTATATGCGTCTGCGCCGATCTCATCAGCAAACTCCTGAGTGATCGGAGCTCCTCCTACCATAATTTTAATTCTTGGACGGAAAGGCTGCTCCAGAAGAGCTGCAACTGTGTCGCGCAGAGACGGCATGGTTGTAGTAAGAAGCGCGGATAGGGCAACGATCGTTGCATCCTTATGTTCATTTACTGTATCAATAAAGGTCTGGATGTGAACGTCCACGCCAAGATCAAGAACCTCAAATCCGGCGCTCTCAAACATCATGCCCACCAGATTTTTTCCGATGTCGTGAAGGTCGCCTGCCACAGTACCGAGAATGATCTTTCCTGCGCTTCCCGCCTCTCCTGTTGCAAGATACGGCTTCAGCACCTCAACACCGGCCTTCATAGCGCGGGCTGCAGCCAGCATCTGCGGAACAAAGATGATCTCTTTTTTGAAGTTCTCACCTACCACAGCCATAGCTCCGATCATACCGTCATTGAGAATTGCTGTAGGATCGCAGCCTGCGTCAATGGCATCCTGCACACATTTTCCGATTTCTTTGTTTTTACCGTCCTGAGTTGCCTTAAAGACTGCCAGCATCTTCTCGTCTGCCGGTGTCTGCGGTGCCGCTTCTGCTTCTGACTCCTGAGGTCTGTCCTGGAATTTCCCGATATAATTCAGGCAGTATTCATCTCTTTCCAGAAGAGCGTCTGTGGCATAGATCATTCCGATCATATTTTTGTTGGTTGGATCTACGATAGCGCTATCCATACCTGCATTCATGGCAAGAACCATAAATGCCTGATTGATATTTTTTCTTACAGGCAGACCAAATGAAATGTTGGAAAGACCGCTGGTAATATGGATTTCCGGATATTCCGCCTTAATCTGACGGCAGCAGTCTGCAAATACAGTAAGTGCAGTCTCATCTGTTGACAAAGTTACTACCAACGGGTCAATATGTAATCTTGACGGAGCAATTCCGTACTCTTTTGCCTTTTCCATGATTCCATGGAAAACCTTCATCCTGCGTTCTACAGAATCCGGGATTCCGTCATTGTCGCAGAGAAGAGCAACACATTCCCAGTCTGTATCCGCAATGACCGGGAAAATCCTGTCAATTTTGTCTCCTTCCAGGGAAACAGAGTTTACTAGTCCCGGTCTTTTACAGAACGGGATCGCTGCTACGCAGGATTTTGCACTTGGACTGTCTACACAAATCGGCGTATCTGTTACCTCCTGTACAAGATCAATCATCCATTTTAAAGTTTCTACTTCCACGTCCTCCTCAACAGAAGCACACACGTCCAGAAATGTGGCGCCCGCTTCTGCCTGTTTTCTGGCTCTCTCTTTGATAAGTTCCGCATCCTTATCTGCAATGGCCTTAGCAACTGACGGAATGGAACCGTTCAGTTTTTCTCCAATGATTATCATGGCATACCCTCCTGTATGTTATTACTGAGTTTATTTTACCCCAGGAGAGCTTGTATTTTCTTCTGCTATTTTTTTATTTATGTGTACTATTTTAATTTTCTCAGTTACATATTACAGGCATTTAAAAGAAATCCCTCTGCACTGCTGAAATTTTCAAGCTTTGTAACCAGAATATGACATATTTTTCTGACTGCAAATGATACAATACAGTTGCTGCCGAACCTCCAGCAGAAAGGAGGTGAATGCTGATGTCAGAACTTATCATGACGTTTTTTGTTTCTGTCGCAGCAGGTATAGTTAGCTACTATATCTGCAAATGGCTGGACAAAAACAACAGGCAGTAACAGCCTCAAGGTCTAAGCCTCCTTACATAAAAGGAATAGAAAACCCCGGAAGTGTAGCAGACTTCCGGGGTTTTCGTTTTCGCTAATGTCAGAATCATAACGTTTTTAGCTACTATCAGTATATGCTCCTCCTGCCTGAAAGTCAACAAAATCTCATCGACACCATTCGACAACAGTAACCCTCTGACAATATTTTATTCATTTTCATCTGCTGATGATGATACAAAACCATTTTCTGACTCTTCAGATTTTACTGCATCAAGATAAATCTCCATCATAGCCTCCTGATAGGCAGCTCTTTTCTTCTTTTTCATGCACTCCCGGATTTCCAGAAGCTCGTCTATATATACCTGTTCCAGCTTTTTAAGCCGTCTGGGATTCAGTTCCACTTCGGACAGAAACTGCAGATACCATTTTTTATCATATTTCCAGAGATGAAGACTTTCACCATATCGTTCTTTCAGCCTCTGAGCAATCAGGATACCTTCCGGGTCAAAATCCCCTGCATAAAAGAATCTGTGACTGCCCTTCAGGCTGTCCAGCAGAAGCAGAGCGGCAAGCCTTGGCTGTCCATTGATACACACAGCCGCACATTCCGGATATCGGGCTGTCAGAACAGAAAATACTGCCGGATTTTCTACTACATAAACCTGTTTCCGCTGCGCCCTGATAACCTCAATACTGCCCATGGTGTGCAGCGTCAGACGCATGGGTTCCTTCTCAAGAAAAAATCCTTCTATTCCCCTGTGAAGACTTCCATCTCTTTTCCAGCCCCGGATACCATAAGCCAGAACCTCATTAGACAAATCGTCTCTCAAAAGCCCGCACTGATAAAAAAGGCGGTTCTTTTCCTCTGCACCTGTCATTTTCTCTGAGTCTGTGTCCGACAACTGCCATGAAAAAAATGCAGTCAGTAATTTTTCGGCAGCAGTACCTGCGTCAAAATAATGAGGATTGCCTGTGACCTTTGCAGAAAATACAGGAAGCAGTTCTCTGCAGCCGTTTCCTTCTCTAAACATTTCTGTAAGTCTCTGAACTGCAGCCATAAAATTCTCCAGCACACTGCGAAATGTCTCCGGATCACCTCCATACTGCTGAATCAGAATTTCATAACCTGGAAGGTGATTTGCCAGAACCAGCTTCAGCCATACAGAAGCCGTATTTCCCTGAGATTTTTTTATAATATCATTGAAATAAAAAGCTCTTTTTTCCAGTTCCTTCTGTTTTTCTTCTTTTTTTATTACCAATGGCTGTTCAAAATATGCTTTCAGCAGCTCTTCTCCCGAAATTCCTGCAAAACGGCTGTTCTGAAGCCTTTTTTCAAACACCTGCGCAGAAATTGTCACAGTCCTGCTTTCTGTATAATCCTTTTGAAAAAAGCCACTGAGCTGAGCCTTCTCCTCCTGATCCAATCCGGTCAGCGTTATCTTACCGCCCAGATATCCCAGTCCGGCATATTTCTATCGCCATTTTGAGAAAAACTTTTTATAAACCGGACGCTCACGAAAATATTCCAGACATTCCTTCAGGTTTTTATTTTTCTCTCCTTCTGTCATTTCCTATGACCTCTGTTCCGTACTTCCTGTTGTCATGATCTTTTTCTTTCCATTCCAGATATAGCGGATCACAGAAACAAACTTTGCATTTTCCGGTCGGATCAGCTGATAAATTGCCAGTCCCGGAACCGTATCATAATCGCCCCACAAAATCTGAGAATTGATCATAAAATTAAATTCAAATTCCACCATCAGACGGAACATATCCCGGATATTGGTTTCATCTACACCGGCAAAAGCCTCGTCAAGAGAAATCAGCCTTGGCGCATCCTCATTGGCTCCTGCATATTTTGCCACCACTGCTGAAAATAAAGGAACATACATGGACATGGCTTTTTCTCCTCCGCTGAAGGTAAAAAATACTCTGTCTGTCAGCTCCCGCTTCTTCTCTCCTGTTTTCTGGCACTCCAATTGAAATTCAAACCACTTTCTGTAGTCCAGTACCTCCCGCATAGTTGCATGGAAGGACTGAACTGCGCCGGTTTCTCCTGAAATTTTACGGGCTTCCTCAATTTTTGACCGAAAATGACGGGAAAGGCTCTCAACCTCTTCCTCCCTCATAATCTCCGCATCCTTCTGAAGCAGCTCCACCAGAGATCTGGTATCCAGCTGATCTTCTCTTTGAGCCTGCTTATTCTTCCAGCGAAGACTTAATTTCAATCCGCTTGAGGTCTGCATGGATTCCATAAGTGTATTCATTTTTTCTATCCAGCGCCTGCTTGCCTGGATCTTTATCCTGATTTTTTTACTGATCGTGTTTGCAAGTATATCCTCAAACAGCTCCCGGTCTCTTTCATTTAAAAGAGCAGACAATGATTCCGCATCTTCTGTCAATTTCCGGATCAGTTCCTTAAAAGTCACTGATATTCCCCGATATTTTGCCGAAATATCAATTCGCTTTACACTTTTTTCATAAAACAGACTGTCCTCATCCAGATCACCAAACAGAGACAACAGAGTAATCTGATAATCCAGAAGATATCCCCGGTTCTGATGATAAATCTCCTGAAGATTTCCAAACAGGTCGCTCTGTTTCTTATTTCCAAAGCCTCCTGCAAACATCCTGCACACCTTCCGCGCCTGATCATCCATATCCTCTGTAATTACAAAATTTTTTTCCACATACCCTAAATTATATTCTTTCTGGAAAATATACTGATACTTTTCCTGTTTTTTCAGAAATTCCTGTTTCTTTATACCGTTTTCCTTGATTTTTTCTTCAAGCGTCTGGATTTCACCTTCCAGGGCTTCCTGTTCCCTTACACTGTTTTCCCGTTCTTTCGGAAGCTGCAAGAGACGCTTCATGCAGAAATCCAGGCGTTCCTGTATCTGCTCATAATCCGTAAGCTCCAGCTGTTTTCTCACAGAATCCAAAAGCCCCTCCAATTCCCGTATTTTCTGCTGAATCCGAATTCTTTCATACCGTATTTCGTCCAGACCCTGTTCCAGCTCCTCCAGATACGCTTCCTGACTTTCCACAAATCGGAGACCATTCTGATAATTTCCCCATAAAACCTGGAGACTAGCCAAAAGCTCCTTATAATTTCTCAGCCCATCCAGCGTCTGTACAAACAGCTCCAGACGAGGCGTTAAATATGCTTTTGAACAAAGCTCCCGGACCTTAATCCGAATCTGATCCAGATTTTTTCTTTCTTTTTCCGTAAGGATCTGCTGTTCTCCCAGCTGTCTTACCGAAATTTCCAACTTATATTCACACTCTGCCAGGGCCTTTGCCGCTGTTTTCAGATCATCCTCTTTTGGAAACTCCAACCATTCTCTCTGAAGCCTGTTCCTTCTTTCTTCATTTTGCACTATAGCTTCTTCCAGCATCCGGATTTCTTTTTCTTCCTGTTCACAAAGGACTGTCAGCTCTTCTATCTTACTTTTCCTGTATTCTTCCCGTGCACGGGCACCAATAAAACGCGCTTTATACTCCTTTGTAACCGTACCCTCCAGCACTCCAATCCGGTAATTTCCCTCTCTGTCAATCCAGGAATGACCGCTCTGCTCCTCCCGGCTTCCAAATCCTATTGCTGAAAGAATATTGGAGATGCTATGATATAAAAGAATATCCTGCTCTCCATTATCCACGTCCAGGACCTGAGTCAGATTCTCTTTCACATGGGAAACGTCACTGAAAATATATTTGTCGCAGACGCCTGGGTCCAGAGAATACACCTGTTCCCGATATTCCTCTGAGATAATCAGGGCATCCAGAACTCCCATATTCATAAGAGCCTCTTCTATGCGGTCTGCCTGTTCTCTAGTTAATCCTGTGTCAAACTCTATGATTTTATAAAACTGCTGATAGGGTATTCCCTGTTCCTTCAGTCTTCTTCGATTTTGTCTTACACATTCTGGCTGCTCCGGTTCCGGATCTTTTTTATTATTCCAGCTTTCAAGTTCTGCATTTAATTCTTCAAAGGATTCCTGTGCTTTGCCATGAGCCTGTTCCAGTTGCAGCTTTTCCCGGTTCAATTCACTTTCCTTACTGAACAGAATGCCTTTTACAGAATTACGGATTTCCAGAAAGTCCTCCCCTAATTCATACTCCTGAATTTTTCGGGTCATTTCCCTCAGTGCATCCGGTTCTGGTTTTAACTCCTGATTTTCGTGAGCCCAGATATAAATTTTTTCTGTCAGCTCTGCCTTTGTCTCCTGAAACAGTTTTTCATACTGCTGGACTGATCTTTCCGCCTGATCCCGCTGCTGCTGACAGACATCCAGCTCTTTCAGGTATCTGTCATATCGATCCTGACAGTTTTTTTCCTCCGTAAGCCCCTCTTTTCCTTCTTCCACCTTGTCTGTATATTTTTTTAATAAAGCATTATGAGAGGAAAACGAATAAGAAGGATTCCTGTCTTCCAGAAGTTCTTTCCTTAAAAAAGAAAACTCATCAAAGGGGATATCTTCCATTTCCTCTTCCATTTCATCCAGACAGCCTTCCATGTCAGCCCAGATAGTTTCATTTCTCTCATTTTCCTGTCTGAGCCTTTCCTTTGCATCCAGATGTTTTTCTTTTTTCTCCTGTTCCTGAGCCTCTTTTTTTCTCTCTTCCTTCCGCTTTTCATCCAGATCCTGCGTCAGCTTTATTTCCTGATCTTTCAGCTTTGCCGCATCACTTTCCGCAAGAGAACTGCTTTCTTCTTTTAATACCGTCTCCTCACATGCCAGAGCTTCATAATGCTGCTTCTCCTGAATCAAAAGCTCCTCCCTGTTCATAAGACTCTCTGAGAGCTCCTTTTCTGTTTTTTCACAATCCTCAAGATTTTTCAGAGCCTCCGTCAGCATCAGAGCCTTGTCGTACAGAACAATCTGATTATACTGATCATACACCTTTTCAATCTGTCTGGCAGCATTTATGCTCTCATTCAAAGAATCCAGATTTGTTTTCAGGCTGTCCATGTTTTCAATTGCTTCTGACATAGGGCGCAGATCATCTTCCGACAGAGTCTGCAGAGAACTGCTGAGGATTTCATTGATTACTGTAGGCTTAAAATCCTTTGATAATTTAGGCGTACGAAGCTGGATCAGAAGCTCCAGAAACTCCCTGTACTCCTCCTGAGTCTCAAACCCAAACAGAAGACGGTTCACACAGGCCGCATATTCTCCCTGGGTTTCCATTACCTTTCCGCCGTCGCCAATACGATTTTTCAGTTCTGCCTTTGAGCAGGTAATACGGTTGTCCACATCCTTATACAGAAAAACATCTTTTCCAACCCGTCGGTTGTCTGTAATACAAAAATACCAGGATTCCAGCTTTTTATTCTTTCTGGCGCGGATTCCTAGTCCAAGGGTCATGTATTCCTCACTTTTCATGCGTTTAAATTCCATATAAAGATAGCCGGTCCGTTCTTCCCGGTCATCACCCTCTTCCAGAAGATAATTTTCCATTT
>UMHO01016543.1_pt1 | contig 59521 bp, 59 predicted proteins | sample 1965561 | NCBI WGS metagenome assembly UMHO01 (sample SAMEA4836102, study PRJEB28245) | human gut metagenome | biome: gut microbiome; material: fecal sample | place: Denmark | collected 2008 | reverse complement strand
TTACTGGCGGGGAGCATTTTAACCTCGGCGATTGTCGGCAATGCTTACGCCCAGACCTGCGCTAAACCGCCCTCTTGTACCGAACTGGGATATACTTATACCGGAAGTACCTCTGACTGTCTCAGCCCTGCTCTTAAGTGTCCCTTTGACACCTCATATTTTAACTGTGTTAAGAAAAACGAAATGGTCAATACATTTGCTCCTAATTACAATTCAGCTAGAATTCTGAGTGCCGACGGAACAACCTATACCGTTGGTTCGGGAACTCTTGCCTCTTACTCCTGTGGCTGGGTGTTGTTTGAAAATTATGATGTAAACGGAGGCTTAAACAGATTTAGTTACTGGTATATCAATAATAAAGAGGTCGGCCGTCAAGCTTCAGGTGCAGGTAATGCATGGACTACATTTAACTCTGCGATATTTTTTGTAAATAAAAATGATACATTCAAAAATGCTGGGCAAGCAGGCGTAAACAAACTAACATTTTACCCTTGCAAAAGTTTTTAAAACTAGGCCCCTCCGCGGAGGGGCTTAATTCTAGCGTTTTTCTAAAATACAGACAAAGAAACCGTCTGTCCGGGTCAACAGCGGATTCATTCGCAGCATAAAATCATCCTGTCCGGGATAGCGTCCGTCCAGCTTATCTTCCCACAAATGCCGCAGATTAACCGGTGCCGCATCGGCATGACGTGACAGAAAAGCTTCAATAATATCTTCATTTTCATCCCGTAAAATCGAACAGGTAATATACACGACCCGCCCGCCTCGGCGGATATGATTAAACGCCTTTTCAAGCAGTTCCGCCTGTGTCTTGTTTAATTCCTTTAAGGTTTCCGGTGTCAGGCGATATTTGGCATCCGGGCTGCGTCGCCAGGTTCCGGTTCCCGAACAGGGAGCATCAACCACAAAACGGTCATAATCCCTGTCTCCGACTTCTTTGATAATTTCCAGATTTTTCACATCCAGCCGCACCGCCCGTTCCTTGACCGCTTCCAAGCGGCTGCGGTTAATATCATGAATCTGTATTTTTCCCTGCCTGTTCATCAGAAAAGCCATTGTCAGGCTTTTGCCGCCGGCACCGCAGCAATAATCGATTATTTTATGTTCCGGCCGCACATCGGCCAAAATTGCCGCCAGCTGGGAGGCCTCGTCCTGAACTTCAATCACCCCTTCTTTATAAGCAACGCAATTATTCAGATTCACCCGCTCGGCAGAGCGAATGCCTATGGGAGAATAAGGCGTCGGCACAAAATAAAGCCCCTCTCCCTGCAACTGCTCGATAACCCGCGCGCGGCTTCCTTTGTTAAGCCGCAAATCGGCGCTTGCAGGCTCATTCAGGGCTTTCAGCAGATGAATGTCTTTCACTTTGTCAAACAACCAATCCGGACACTCGGCCTCCACGGCAGCCGGATAGACTTCTTCATTGCGCCGTTTCAGCCATTCTTTTTCTTCTTTTGACAACGGAGCCAATCCGTATTCGCCGCCACACAGCAAATCAAAATCCTCATCTTGCAAATAGGTCAGCAAAACCCGCCGCGGCTCGTTTGAACCGGCATCAAATACCAGTTTGCGACGGTTGCGGATAATTTTCCAAACCGTCTCGGTAATAAAACGGCGGTCTTTCGAGCCGATATATTTACGCTCTCTGACATAAGCATTGATAATATTGTCCGCCGGTATTTTGTCTTTAAAAATCTCGCTGATCAATTCCCAAACGGCCTGATACTGTGCACCTTTCTGCATCTCACGTCTCCTTTGCCTCTTTTATACAACAAAAACCGCAAAAATCATCATATTTTTGCGGTTTTCCCTTGCCTTAAAACAAAATACTGTATTTGGCATCAAATTTCATGCCGTGCGGCATATAGCGGCGGATAGTTTTCTTGTCATAAAGCATAAACAGCTTTCCGAACAAAGAAACCCCTTTTCGCTGCCATGATGACAATTCCTCATTTTCCGAAGGAATCATAAAAAAGGCCGTTCGCACGCTTTTGCGATATTGCCCGCCCGGACCGGCCAAATTACATTCGACTTCGCCCGAAAAAGGAACATATTCGTAACACCTGCCCGCACCGGAATGTTTCTTTTTAAGAAAGATAACCCACACCAGCGGACAGCTAAGGCTGTGCAGCAATCTGATTTTATGAACTTCCGCCCGTAATTCCTGCGGCAGCAGCGCCAAAACATCACTTTCGGAGATACATCTTTTCTTTAACAAAGAAGCATCATCAATCTGATAATTAATTTCCATAATAACTAAAATTAAAAATTTGCAATTGGCCTAACCTTAGCGTTTCGGCACAAAATGTCAAGTTTTAACTGCCGGCGGCGGTCAGATTCTTCACCAGCAGCGACGGCGAAGCCACCGAACGCTGCGACAAATCCAAATCATTGCCGACGGCTTCAATGTCTTGCAGAAAATCATAAATATTGCCGGCAATCGTAAACTGATTTAAGGCTCTGCCGATTTTGCCCCCGACCACTTCAAAACCTTCCGCACCGATTGAAAAATCACCCGAAACCACATTCATTCCGGCGCCAAGCCCGTTCAGCTTGTCAATATAAACGCCGTCCTCCAGCTTTTGCAGCAATTCCTCCGGCGAAGACATGCCGTTTTTTAGATAAAGGTTAAAAAACATCGGATGCAGCCCGCCGCCGCCGTTTCCCGTCGTCACGGTTTTATGCTTGTCGGCCAATGCCAAACCGTAAACAAATCCCTGCAACACCCCGTCGGAAACCAACTCCTTATATTTTGTCGGCACGCCCTCACCGTCAAAAGAAACCGTTGCCAAACCGCCTTCCAGCCAGGGATCGTCAACAATGCTGACCAACGGAGAAGCCACCCTTGTGCCGACTTTGCCTTTCAGCTTCGTTGCCCCGGTATCCAAATGATAACTGGAAAAAATCGAACACATGGCTTCCAGCAAATCTCCGGCAACTTCCCGCTCAAAAACCGCCCGCACCGGGCCGGATTTGACATCTGCCGCATTCAGGCGCGACAACAGCCGCGGAACCGCTTTTTCCACCATTGTCCGCGGATCAAAATCCTGCGGACGATTAAAACAAACGGCCTCGGAATCGGTTTTGACGATATCGCCCTCTTTGGCGCTGAGATAAATATAAGCATAAGCGCGGTTTGTCTCCCGGTTCAGATTAAGCCCCAGCGAATTACGGATTGTCAGCGTCCGACGCCCTTCGGCCAGACAGGTTTTAATCACTTTGTTGATCCGTCTGTCGGCCTCATAAGCCAAACGCTCCAAATCTTTCAAAAAGCGGATTTTGTCAAGCTCCGCCAGTTCTGCCAAGGGTTGATAAGGCACAACCTGGTGATAATCGCCGCTGCCGTCGTGAAAGAAAAACGTTTCTTCCGTATCAACCGCCCGCGCATTGGCCAAAGCCTCATCGACAACCAGCGGAATCTTTGCTTCGTCAAAATCAGCCGTTTCAAAACGGCCTTTTTTGCCATCCTGCAAAACAACCAGCGACACGCTCTCTGAAGAATTGTCCCGGGCATCGCTCACTTTTTGTTCATAGACCTGCAAAGCGGCATTGGCTTCGCATTGATAACGGATTTCAAATTTATCAATCCCTTTGGCGCGGCAGGCCTGCTCCAATTTATCCAGATAAGCTTCAATCATCACTTCTGCCCTCCGACCGTCATTTCCTTAACCCGCAGCGTCGGCTGCCCGTTGCCCACCGGCACGCCGCCCGAAACCGAACCGCAGATACCGCAGCCGCCGACGGCCAAATCGCTGCCCACCATGTCAATATTCATCAAAACCTCCGCTCCGGTGCCGATAAGTTTTGCCCCTTTCACCGGCTTGGTAATTCGGCCTTTTTCAATCAGATAAGCCCGATTGACCGAAAAGTTGAACTCTCCGCTCTGCGGCTGAACCGAACCGCCTTTTATCTGCGCCACATAAATTCCATAAGGCGTTGAAGCGACAATTTCTTCCGGATTGTCTGTTCCCGCCGCCACAAAGGTATTGGTCATCCGCGAAGTAGGCACATAGGTATAATCCTGCCGACGGGCGCTGCCGGTTGCCGCCATTCCCATTTTACGGCCGTTAAACCGGTCAACCAGATAGCTTTTCAAAATACCGTTTTCAATCAGAACATTCCGCTGCGTTTTATGTCCTTCATCGTCCATATTGATCGACCCCCAATGGTTTGGAAGCGTTCCGTCATCAATCAGTGTAACTTTTTCATTGGCAATCTGCGCTCCCAGCCGCCCGGCAAAAACCGAAGCGTTTTTCGCAACCGCCGTCGCTTCCAGAGAATGCCCGCAGGCTTCATGAAACAAAATGCCGCCGATTTCCGGACAGATGACGACGGGCAAACGCCCTGCCGGGCAATTTTCCGCCCGCAGCATTTCCACACTGTCTTTCACCAGTTCCGCCGCCAGAGCCTCAGCTTTGCCTGCATCAAACAATTCGCAGCCGCACATACCGCCCCGCGACCGGAAACAGGAAAATTTTTCCGAACCGTCTTCCGCAATCACGCTCAGCGAATAACGGGCATAACGGCGTTCGTCTTCCGCCCACAAGCCGTCACTGTTAGCCACCAGAACCCGGCGCTGTTTTTCCGACAAACCGACATCGGCCCGGCTGATCAGAGGACTCTCGGCATAAAGCCTATCTGAACCGCGCCGCATAAAATCAATCAGTTCGCCGCGACTTTTGCCGAACAAATCAATCGAAAATTTGTGATTATTTTCAAATCGTTGCTCATTTAAGTTAATCTTTTTGATTAGCCTGTTTTCAGCTATTGCCGCCGCCGCTTTGGCCGCAGCCCTCATTAAGCCGGCTTCCGACAAATCATTGGTATAAGCATAAGATGTCAAATCGCCTTTAAACAGGCGGATACCCGCACCGCTTTCCAACCCTGAGGTTGCAGCATTAATCCGCCCGGCCCCCATGGACAAATGCAAATCTCGCCCCTGCTCGGCAAACAGTTCGGCAAAATCAGCACCGGTTTCCGCCGCCCGCAGCAAAACTTTTTCAACAATCGATTTATCTAACATCTGACCTTCCTAAAATTGACATACACAGACATATACGAGAATTCTTTCGGCCTGCATTTTCCGTATTAGATGACCATTAGACGAGTTTTTCCTAAAAAGCGAAATTCGAGGCAACCAATAAGATTTAAGAGAACTGACACCGCAGCGTACACAGAAGTATGTGATGATGGCAGCCGTTCGCAAAATCTGTATTAGCTGTCCGAAATCCGCCCTTTAGATTTGAATCCTTCGGCCACCAAATACTCTTCCGGCGACCCTGCCCGGCTCGCATCCGGCTTGCAGTGACTGACCTTGCGGAAATTTTTCTTGATGTCGGCCAGCAAACCGGCTTCCGCTCCGCCTTTAAACACCTTGGCTATAAAAATACCGCCCTCGGCCAAAACCTCCTTGGCAAATGTATAGGCAATTTCAACCAGCGCAATCGTTCGCAGGTGATCCGTCTGCTGGTGGCCGGTCGTATTCGCTGCCATATCGCTCATGACAATATCCGCTTCGCCGTCCAACAGTATTTTCAGCTTTTCGGCGGCTTCGTCTTCGGTAAAGTCCTGCTGAATAAGAGTTGCCCCCTCCACCGGTTGAGTTTCCAAAATATCAATGCCCACCACTTTGCCGGTTCCTTTGTTGCGCATCACGGCCACCTGTGTCCAACCGCCGGGCGCACAGCCCAAATCGACTATTCGCTTGCCTTTGCCGAGAAATTTATATTTTTCATCCAGCTGAATCAGCTTAAAAGCAGCTCGCGAACGATAACCCAGTCTTTTGGACTCTGCCACGTATGGGTCATTCAGCTGCCGGGCCAGCCATTTATTGGACGATTTGTCCCGATATTTTGAAGTTTTCACCCGCACCGTCAGCTGATGGCGGCCCCGGACTTCCTTGGCCGATTTCGTCAATTTACCCATGTGCAGCCTCCTCTGCCAACTCTTCAATTATGCCGTCTTTGGCACTTTTCAACGAGGCCATAAGTTCAGTCAGCCCCAGTTCGTCATAAATTGTTTTGAAAATAACGCCGGCCGCCAGAAAAATCGGTGCCCGTTTGGAACCGATATAAACGCATTTTTCACGCTCTTCACGACTCATCGCGTTAATTTCCGCAATCACCCGATCCATATCGCAGACCTGCAAAACCTGCCCGTCTTCCCTCTCACGCACATATTCGCCGCGCTGATGAATCCACGCCGACAAACGCAGCGGATTGCTTGAAGTTGCCACGGCACAGCATTTGTCTTTAAGCTGTTCGTAACCCGATTTGGCCTTAAAGTCATCGGTATAAGCTTTTACGACCTGGCGCAGCTTTTCCGCGCGCTCCTCGTCATAAATGTCCTCCAGCCCAAAAGTTTCCGCCGCATTCCGCGCCCCCCAAGGAATGGAAACCGTATAAAGAATTTTTTGTTCCGCATCATTGGTTGCCAGAGTAATCTCGGTTGAACCACCTCCCAGGTCATAAACAACCACATACGGGGCCAGCCCTTTGGAATTCATAACCGCACCTTTCAGATTTAACCTGGCTTCTTCCGCCCCGTCAATCACTTCCAGCTGCAGACCGCATTGCTCTGCCACGCGGCGCACAAAATCCATGCCGTTGCCGGCCATCCGGCAGGCAGCCGTCGCGACGGCCCGCACTTTACAGCAGTTATAGGCGCAAATATGCTTCTGAAAATCAGCCAGGGCCTCAAAACCGCGCTGCATAGCCTCCGGCGTAAAACGCATATCGGCAGCCATGCCCTCTCCTAAACGAACCGGCCGCGTATCCTTATACACATAATTTCGCTTTTCGTCGGCAATCACCAGACGGCAGGAGTTGGTTCCCAGATCGATTGCCGCAAAATATTTATTTGGCATGTGAATTTTCTCCTTTTTTTGCCTGTCTTCCCCGGTTATAAGGGTGCCGGTTATGGCGAAAACGCCGCCCCGCCGCGGGCGGATTATGTCCGGACTGCGCGTGCATCAAATCCAATAGGATTCCTTCACGAATGCCGCGGTCAGCCACCGTAATCTCCTCAATCGGCCAAAAAGAACACAGCCCTTCGATAATCGCACAGCCGGCCATGGTCAGATCCGCTTTCTGCGCACCGATACAAGGGTGTCTTTTGCGCCCTTCGTCTCCCAAACGCTTGATTTTCGCAATTGTCCGGTCAATATCCTGCCGGGTAATCGAAATGCCGTCAACCGCCGAACGGTTATAGCGGGTCAGATTCAAATGCACCGCCCCCAAAACCGTTACCGTTCCCGAAGTTCCGATAACCTGAATTTCCTGATTGCGGATAGCCTCGGTAATCTGATATTTGTCTTCAAATTCCTGCAAAATTTTGTGCGTCCGCTCAATAATCGTATCATAAGCCAGCGAAGTCATTTCCTTTTCCGGAAAAGCTTCCGAAATGGTTACCACCCCGTAAGGCAGCGAAACAAACCCCTCAATAAAAGTTTTGCCGCTGTTGGTTATCCGTGCCAGCGAAATTTCGGTTGAACCGCCGCCGATATCAAACACCAGCGTCCGTTTAATGCTGCGGTTAAGCAGCGGAATACAGCCGACAACCGCCAGCCTTGATTCCTCTTTGGAAGAAATAATTTCCAGATTAAGCCCCGTCTCACGCTTGACCAACTCCACAAATTCAGAGCAGTTTTTAGCCCGCCGGCAGGCTGCCGTCGCCACAAAACGCGAACGGTAAATCGGGGCATATTCGTTAATCACGCCGGCACAGACTTTCAGGGCTGCCACCGTCCGTTTGATTGCAGGACGCGACAGCTCGTTATCTTTGATAATCCCCTCGCCGAGGCGGGTGATTTTGGAAAAAGTTTCCACAATTCTGAACGCAGCCGGGGTCGGCGTCGCAATCACCAGACGGCAGGAATTAGTCCCCAAATCAATCGCCGCAAAATTGCGCTGCTGTACCTGACTGTTTGCATTTGTTGGCCCTTTTTCCTTGTTCTTATTGTTTTTGCGGTACCATTTTTGCATTGAATCTTCAATTCTGTCTCAAATTTTCAAGTTAAGTCAGTTATAACCTGCTTTTAGACGGCATACAATCTTTTTTTTCAACAATCAGAAATTATTTGCCGTACAAGAAAAAAGCCTGAATTGGGGATCAGGCTTTTTCGTCGCTTTAGAGAACTTTTATTCCGGATACAACTCGGCCCGGACAACCTGACGCAGCTCGTCAATACAAACCAAACCGCGTTTCTGATCCTGATAATACCAGTAAACCCAGCCGTTGCATGCCGGCGCATTCTGAGCGGCAGCGCCGACCTGATGAATTGAGCCTTCCATTTTTTCGCTCTTGATGGTTCCGTCGGAACGAACCGCCGCACAATGTTTTTTATTTGCATCATAAAGAATATCGCCCGGAGACAGTAATCCGCGCTCGACCACGGCCCCGAAAGGAATACGCGGCTGACGCTTTTTCGCGCTGAATTCCAGACACAGCTCGTTGTCAACTCTTTCAACCGCGTCAATCCGCTCCTGAGCGCCTTTAACATAAGTCGCATCACGCTCAATACCGATAAAATGACGTCCCAGCTTTTTGGCTACCGCACCGGTCGTTCCCGTTCCGAAGAACGGGTCAAGCACCACGTCGCCGACATTGGACGAAGCCATAATCACGCGATACAACAGCGCTTCCGGCTTCTGGGTCGGATGCAGCTTATTGCCGTCTTCGCCTTTCAGGCGTTCCTTGCCGGTGCAAAGCGAAATCTGCCAGTCGCTGCGCATCTGCGTATCGTCATTCAGCGCTTTCATCGCTTCATAGTTAAACGTATATTTTGATTTCGGATTTTTTACCGCCCAAATCAAAGTCTCATGGGCATTGGTGAAACGGGTTCCCTTAAAATTCGGCATCGGATTGGTCTTGTTCCAGATAATGTCGTTCAAAATCCAAAATCCCAAATCCTGAAGAATATAACCGACCCGGAAAATATTGTGATAGGAACCGATAACCCAAATGGCGCCGTCGTCTTTCAGTATCCGGCGGGCGGCCGTCATCCATTCCCGAGTATATTTGTCATAGGCGGCCAGAGATTCAAAACTGTCCCATTCTTCATAAACCCCCGACACATTGGTATTGTCGGGGCGGGTCAAAGCATCGCCGAGCTGAAGATTATACGGCGGATCGGCAAAAATCAAATCAACCGAGTTTTCTTCCATCTGATTCATAATTTTAATGCAGTCATCATTAATGATTGTATTAAGAACTTTTTTGGTTTGGATACTGCTCATTTAACTTCAACCACTTTTCTAAGGTTTGTTATTCCAATGAGCCCAGTATGGCCGAGAGATAGTTATAAATTTATTAACAAGAATCAAAATTTATCCCCCTCGGAATCAAAAAAATTGCAGGCTATTGATAACCTGCAATTTTTTATTTTCACTTTTTCTAATTCGGCAGCCCGCCGCCTTTGAGAGACTGCAAAATCATATTCCGGTAAAGCTCATCCTCATCATTTTCCCTCTCGCGGAAAACGATTATCGGCGCCAGCCCGTTAACCTGCAGGGCTCCGATAACCCGCACGGACATCTCCGGAGAAAGCACCGCCTGCTGACACAGCAAAAGCCAGCAGAAAGCCGCCTGAATAAACGCCGTTTCAAGATTCTCATCGCGGATATATTTGGCCAAACCGCCGACGGCAACCAACATCGGCGCCGCTTCGATAACAAAGTCGTCGGTCATATCATCAGCCTCCAATGCCGCCGTAAAATTCATAAACTCCTGCAGCAAAGCCAAAACCTCATCTTCAAAACAATCGCGGTAAAAAGCAAATCTTGCCTTCAGCTCCGACAGGGAAATCTCTTTCCAGACAACGCCTTCCGAACGCCCGGCCAACAGCCTAAGCAAATTTACCGTCCGCTCGTCGGCTTTATCCTGAAAGATGTCATCAATAACCAGCGAAACAAGCGTCGTCTCGCAGGTAAGCGCTCTCATTTTTTCCGATTTTGTATCCATAATATGCTAATTTAAAGGATTATAATTATGCTTCTGAAGCTCAACGCAGCCCATTCCCTTAAATTCCATAATACTGGCAAACAGAATGGACAGCGCCTCCTTTGAAAAACGAACCCTGCCGCGCGGCGGCACCAACAAGGATATCCAGCCCTCAGCCACATCCGTCAGCTTTTCATCGACTTCGGGCGACTGCAGATAAACGGCTAAATGTCCGAGTTCGCTGCACAATTCGGCAAAAATAAAAACATCTTCATCGCGAATGTCCTGCGGCCGGTTCTCTTTGCACATCACCTGTAACGCACTGCCGATGCGCAGGATTTCTTTTTTCAAAAAATGCCTGACGGTCAGCCAAATCTGTTCCGAATTCCGCGGCAGTTTCTGCAATTTCCACTCAGCGGCAAAGTCCGTACCCATTTCCGCCGACAACAAATCCAGCCAAGGCTTAACCTCGCTGAATTCCGCCTGATTCAAAATCATCTGGGCCGTTTCCTTAAAAAGAACAACCCGGCGTTTCAGTTTGAATAAAACCTGTTTCATAATAACTTGAGTTTTAGGATAATTTAACAAATTAATAGATTTATGCCGACACTATAGACATAAACCCGTTTTTTGTCAATCATCGATATCCGCAGAGCCTTTTTCCGTCATAAATGCCTGTATCGGCTTATATGATTTGCGGTGCTGCGGCGTCACCCCGTATTGCTTCAAACTGGCAATATGCGCAGCCGTTCCGTAACCGGCGTTTTTCTCAAAACCGTAATAAGGATACTTCTGTGCCAGTTCCGCCATCAAGCGGTCACGATAAACTTTTGCCACGATTGAAGCTGCCGAAATGGAATAAGACTTCGCATCGCCCTTAACCACCGTCTGCGCGGCGCAGTTAAACCGGCGCGGTTTCTGATTGCCGTCCACCAAAGCCAGTTCCGGAGGAGTCTTCAGCCCTGCTCTGGCTCGTTCCATCGCCATAAAAGTTGCATTCAGAATATTATATTCGTCAATTTCCGCACAGCTGGCCTCACCGATGCCGATTTCGACTTTGCCGTTTTTTTCTTCCTCAAACAACAGGTTATAAAGCTTTTCTCTTTTTTTGGCTGAAAGTTTTTTTGAATCATCCAAACCGCTCAGCAAATCAGGATGCAGATTGCGGTCTTTGATAATGACGGCTCCGGCAACCACCGGACCGGCCCACGGTCCGCGACCGGCTTCGTCAATTCCGCAGACAATGCCGCGGCATTTGTCTTCCAATTCAAAATCAGGCATATCAATTCTCCAGCATTTCCAAAACTTCTTCCCGGCAGAAACGCACAAACGGTTCCTCAAAATGATAACCGGCTTTGGTAAATTTTGCAAATTTATCCATATACAAATAGTTTTTACACGGAAAATTATCGGTATAAACTTTTATATTTTCTTTGCATTTTCCGACAGTTCCGTTAAAAACCGCCAAAATGAGTTTAAACTTTTTACGGCCGCAGCGGGTTTGAATAAAATCATACAGTTCATTAACTTTTGCCGTGTCAACGCCGCCCATGTCATGGCATACCAGCAAACAGGGCTTGTCATCGTCCAAAGCCGCCCAAAGGTTGGCAATCCGTTTCCGGTAGCGATCCACAAAAAAATCCCTGTCATTCTGTTTGTCATGAATGAACTTAATACCGTCGGACGGATTAACCCAATAACCGTTTTTCTCATCAAATTCAACTGCATCAAAATATCCTTCAAAGTGATTCTTCAAATATTTGACCACAACCGGAAGCGGGTGTACGGACAAATCAAACGGCATCGACGGTTCTCCTTCCGCCTTGCGGGGTTTCAGCCCCCACAAATTAAGTGTCATCCGCGGAAAGCAATTGGTTCCCAGAGAAATGACATGAAAATTTTGCCGCGGCAACGACAAATTAAGCGCCGCCACCTGCTCAAAACGACGGGTATAAATATATTTTTCGGTTCTAAACAAGGCATTCAGCGCTTCTTCAACCTCCAAACGGGCTCTCTTGCGCCGTTCCTTTCCCAAAACCGGAATGGTCAAAAGCCGGGAAACGCTTTTCAGAAACTTCATTATCAGACCTCAAACAAAAAATGTTATTAGTCAGAAAATACACGTTTCCCTTACCTGAGTCAAAGATTAAACTGAATTAATACCACGCTAATGCCGGGGTTTGCAGCCGCAGTAATCCTGATTATACAGGTTCAGCTCTTTAATCAGGGCACTGCGGCGCTCCTGCATACCGCCCTTCCGCCCCTCAATCTGAACATAAGGAACCCCCGTCTCTTCGGAAGCTCTGGCTGCCGCCTGGTTTACCTGAGCCAGATTTTTATAGCGCGAAACGCCTAACACAGAGGCCACACCGTCATAACCGTTTGCTTTGGCATATTCCATCACCCGTTTCAGCCTCATATAAAAACAAAGCGAACAGCGTGCTCCCCTCTCCGGCTCATTTTCCAAGCCCGCAGTCAGAGCACACCAGTGCTCATTGTCATATTCAAGCTCAATAAACGGGATACCGTAAACCTCGCAAACCCGCTTGTTTTCATCACGGCGTTTGCAATATTCCGCTTCGGGACGGATATTCGGATTATAAAAGACAACTTCGGCCAGCACCTTGTCCCGTGCCAGTTTTTCAACCACCGCACAGGAACAGGGCGCACAGCACGACAACAATAAAATCCCTTTGCTCATCAGCGATTCCTTCATCAAAAACATCAGAGCCATATTAGCGCGATAATTTATTTATGCCACAAAATATTTTCCCGCCCATAAGAATCAAGCAAGTCTATTTTCTCTGCCTGAGACGAAGAATACGCTGGCCGCAGAATTTTAACCGTAAAACATCATTTTTAAGGCTCAAATTAAACAGGGTCAGCTTTGAAAACAACACCAGCCGGATATCTATCAGCCGGCATCCGGTCAAACCGTCTTTCCCATTCAAACAAATAAACCCTATCAGTTTAGAGTTAATTGGACACGAACTGAATGGTCATGTGCATACGGCTTATCAGAAACTCCGGCGGTGGAATGGCTTTTGTGGGGCAATAGAGGTTATGCTTAAAACCAAAGATTTTACTTATTCGGCAATAGAGACAAAGTTTACCACCGCAACCAATTCTGATTTTGACATCCGAGAGGCAGCACAAAAGCTCTTAAGCATTGTTTACCGCAATCGCTTTATTATTGAAAATACAGATTTTATTATAGCTTATAATAAATATCATGGCCGTGTATATAAATTCTGCTGTCAAGCTCAACACAAAGGAGTTATAGTCATTGAATTATCTTAAAATATGGAAACTTATTCTCATTAAAATTTTTTATTAAAATTATAACTAATAAATTCCCATTTCAATTAATTCTTCTCTTTTATCCGAATCTTCAATTTTCTCGCGGAAATCATAAATCAATCTTTTAGCCCAAGAGTTTATATTAGTATTTTTGCTACCAACATAAATAGATATAAAACTTTTTATATCGCCCATATTATAACTATTTACCCTAGAAACTTGTTTATTATCAAAATGTTCTGATATCTTCATAGGTAATATTAATCATGTATTTTCCTTAAAAAATTTATTAATTTGTTTTAGTCGATTTTTCATATCTTTCTTCTTTTGTTTATATTTTTTGCGTTTTCTACCGAATGTTATTACCGAATACAGATTGTACTTTATATATTTCAACATATTCCAACTTAGATTTAACCTATCTCTCAGCACGTCAACATTAATAATGGAATTAATCTTTTTATATATAACTTCCTCATAAAAAGGCGAAAACTTAGCATATTTCCACCAGATTTCCGCCAAATCGACTTCCGGATTATTCCACGGCTTAATTTTTCCTGCATAGTGAACAATATATGGATTCTTACGTGCTGAAAAATACTCAGTATATTTTTCATAACTAAGCAACTGTTCTAAATGTTTCACATAATATGGATGATGCCACAAAACATTCCACTTCATTTCTAACGGCAAGTAATTGCTATCAAACACAGCATTCAAAACACACTGATCTACATACATCGGATTTTGAATTTCTGTCAATTTTTTAAGGCACGCATTGGTAAAATTCATCTGTTGAAGTTTTTTAATATCTAAAAGCAAAACTCCAGCCTGAAAATAACTTTCCGGATGTTTCATTGCTAATTTTTGAGTTAAATAATCAAAAATATTGCCTTTATGCAATTTTTCGGCCATTAGTGCACAGTGCATTCCAATATCTGGAACAGCAGCCAAAGCATACTTCCTCATATTCATCCGATACAATACCGCAACATCTTCATGAGCCGCTAAATCGCAATCAAGATACAGGATTTTACTAAAATTCATAAATATCTCAGGGATAAAAAAGCGGTAATACGTTGCGATTGTAAAGTAAGCATTCAATGCAAAAATTGAAGTATCAATATCAGTCAAATATGACTTAATATCAATAAACTTCACAAAAAAGCCATCTTCCTCTAAAGATAAAACACGTTTTTTATTACTTAGAGAAATATCACCATCAAGCACATAAATCTCGTATTTATCCTTTGGTTGTCGGTGAGCTTTAATAGAGGAAATCATTACCCCCAGATAAGGAGCATAATTATCGTCAGCAGACAAACAGATAGAAACACCCTCTTTACCAAATTTAGGAAGAAGGTCAATTTTAGCACTTTCTTCAACATGCCAATGCTGACATTTTTTAACCAGACATCCAGCCTCCTTTTCAGCAATAAATAGCCCTGTCAAGCGTTCAGCCACAAACCCTGGCATACGACAATTATAATAACTTACTTTTTGATAATCTTGTTTTTTATGGATTTTAAATAAAATATCAAAAATTATTTCACAATACTCCAAAAACAGCTCTTTTTTCATAATGAACATATTATAATAATATCCCTGCGTCTGAGCAAGATAAGGTTCAACAAGCCCATCATATTTTTTGTTTTTTTGGCATAACAAAGCAACCGCATCCAACAAATCTGAGGTTCTGTGATTTTCTTGCCAAATTTTCTGAGACGTTTTAGCTCCGCCATTGGTCTCAAATGGTGCGGTTATATCATAATCAGCAAAAGAATCTATATCCTCTTGAGAAAACAAACGACGATAATGACAAAACCCAATATAATCGGGATTTCCTAACTTGTCATAATTTTTCCATGCCCAATAAATAGCAGTCATCTCAGCAAAATGAGGATTAAGCACTGAAATATTATCACCGGTATCATCACCAATCATATTATCCAACATCCACTGTTTTTCTTCATCAGACAATGTTGAACATGCCCGCCCCACGTGTATCGGCTCAAAAACATCATCTTTGAACAACTTCGCCGGTTTATGATAGGCAACCAGGATTTTTATCAACTTCATAGATTTTCTTTCATAAAACAACTGACAATTTTAATCTTTATTACTCACTTATTTTCATGCTTTGTATATAATTTATACTATATCTCTTAATAAAGACACTGTCTCTTTTATAATCGATATAGGATAATCCTTTGGCAGCCCATTACTGACATCCATTTCTTCCAGCTTCCTGAAAATAACATGAAATAAATAGCCAACATAAAACCTTCTATCATTTGTCCACCCCATATTTTTTGCCAGTTGAATAGCCTTTTCATAATCAAATAACCTTAAATTGCAAACCGCATCATTATAACAACAACCAGCAAAATCAATAACTGATATTATTTTAGTTAATTCCTCATCAGTAATTATATTGTAGTGATGTAAATCATAATGTGTTAATACACGCGGTTCATCGGCATACAGTTCTTTATATGTATCTGCCAATTTTTTCAAAATATCTTTTTCTGTTTCAAATATATCCAAAAATTTTTCAAGTCTTTGTATAAATAACTGATAATTCTCCTCAACAGTAAATACATGTAATGCCAAAGAATCATAAGTTATAAGTTCTTTCAAAAATTCTGCCAGATTACTCAAAAGTGTTTCATTCCACAAAGAATAATCATCCAAAATTTTCCCGGGAATATATTCTGAAATGCCGCATTCAATATCATCTGTCAAATTAAATAATGCCAACGCACGTGAAATATGAACAGATTTCATACTACACAGGTTATCCATTAGGTAATTTTCTATTCCACAATTTGATGAAATTTTGACACGTTTATCGTTGTTCAGCAAATACAAAACACTATTGCACCCTTTGTATAAATGTTCTAAAGATTTGACTTCACAATAGTGCTTTTGTATTTCTTTGGGCAAATTTATAGCATTTAAAGTTTTATGCCATTCAAAATCACCGCAAACTATTTTCATCACCTCCCTAATACTGTTATATTATGATTAACAATCATTTTAATTCTTGTATCAATTTTACTTTCTTATTGCTATTTTACCAAATCAATCAGCACTTTCCCGACATGATCAAAGGTAAATAATTCACGGTATTTATAAATATTATCTCTATATTCCTGAATTTCTGTGTCAGGTATATTCAATGCAGCCCAAATATCTGCCGGTGTTTTTATTAATATAGCCATTTTACGAGCTACCATTTCTCGATAGATATTATGCTCATTGTGTGAAACCAAAGGAATAATTCCATTCATCAGATAACAAACATCTTTGTTAACATTATTGCAAAATGGGTAATATGTTTCATGACAAGAACACACATTGTGCGGAAAATTTTGCCCCCAAACAGAGAAGTAAAATTCTTTATTATTTCTAAAATCTTCCACGCTGCCTGAAAACGTATCATACATATGCGACAGCCCAAAAGCGCACTTAGATTCAAACTTATAAAATAACTTTCTTGCATTAAATAACGATTTTGTTGAATCTGTAGTTCCTGCTAACTGATAGCCTTTCTGGCGTCCTTTAAATTTATCTATAATACTTAATTTTTTTACAGGAAAGAAACGAATAGGTAACTGATTAAAATCCATTACAAACTTAGGCGCTGAACACAATATACGTCCCAATGAACAAACGCGTTTTTCTATAGGATTCTGGTTATGATAAACAAATCGTTCTAGCGGTGTTTCTATCCAGCCCAATAATGTTTTCTTTGTTTTTGCACTGGGGACATTCGCAAAGACAAAATCACGTAATTGGTCATTATCAAACATAAACACATCTATATATTTTGTTTTTTGTGCAAATATATCAATGTTTTCTTGGCTACCAAATCCTGTATCTCCGTTAAAATATCGAACAATAGTAGCTCCGCAAGTAAAATCATGATTGTATTTAGAAATCGCATACAAAACATCTAATTGATTATGCCCGAATTCTTTTAACCCCTGAGCCACATATTCGTGTGAAATATTCATGAAATTTCCACCGCCGATTACTAAGGTGTCTTTATCAAGAGGTAACTGTAAATCAGGTATCCAATCAATTACTTCAGCAAATTCGGCAAACAACTTATAATGTTTGTTCCAACCAAATTTCATAGGAGTTCGAATAATTGTTATTTTAAACCCTTGCTCTTTGAAATATAACAAAGAATCTGGAAACCAACATCCTTCGCTAATCCATACTAATTTTTTCATATATGACCTTTCTCAATCTACTAAATTTTAAGCTTGTGTCCATTACCTTTTCTTCTGAAATGTAAGAATAACCTCAACGCAAAAATAATTAATACTTTCTATACTTCTTTTATTTTTTGGTAGATTTTTATTCCTATCAGATAATAGCACAGCAACATATTAATGACGCAGATTATGTATTTGGCTATATAATCCACCGATTTGTTTATCCAAAAATGCAATTTTCTCGCTTTCAAAGAACGGGGTTTTTTGCATATAATGCCAAAATTCCTTAAAATAAGGGATTTCAATCCATTTGTTAATGACATCATAGTAATACATTCTAGTATTCCACGGTTTAATATGTGAAGCAGCAAAATGTGCAAAAATTATATCATTGGGTTGATAGTCAGATGGCAATCTGAAATGTTCTTCAATAACACGTTTATGCACATATGGTTTACCATATTTATAATATGCAATATGTGGTATCGTCATATTAAATTTCGGATCAATAACTTTGTAATTATTTACTTCCAATGCTAAATTCAGAATAAGTTCATCCCAATTACAATATTTATTGGTATCAAAATCAATATTTGTTTCAGACAGTACATCGCACATATTCTTTTGGCGCCACTGTTTGCAATCCATAATTATGGTTCCCATATTCAAATAGAAATGTTGCGGACTCATGCCTACTTCTCGAACAGCTTCGTATATCCATTTTATATCAGTGAATAAATATACAGGCACTCCAGCGACCAATTTGCCTTCTAAGTCAATTTCCCACAATTTTTTAATGTCGCCAAGGGCAATCATATCAACGTCCAACACAATAACCTTATCTAAATCAGGTTTCATGTAAGGGATCAAAAATCTATCTGATGATGCGCGACTAATATGTCCTGACGGTGCAGCCGGCAATTTGAAATGATGACGATATTTTTCTACATCAAAGAAGTCCAGATTAAATTCATACTTTTTTTTAATTTCAATAAGTTGTTTCTTATTATGTTGACTAATACCGGAATCAATAATATAGAAATCTACCTTTGATTTAGTATTTTCCATAATGCTAACAATCAATGCCGCCATATATGGTACATAATTATCATCGGAAGATAAAAATACCGGTATTGCTTGCTTATTTTGTTCCATTTTGGTTCTCCTTATATTTTTTTATAATAGCTTCGCCTTCAGCTTTCATTTTGGGATCATAATTCCACAAAATCTCAGTTCCGGCATATTTAGATTTCACAACGTTCATATCCGGATTTAGAATATCAAACCCCCATTTTTGTTTCCAATAACGATAATCATGTAATAAAATTTTAGGACGCCATCCCAGATAATTTTTCTGGTAACATTTCACTCCCATTACATAATATTTCTTTTTCCTGTTAATTTCTTTTATTTTAAATATTGGCAGGCCTAATAATTTGTATTTTGTTTTTCCGTCTCTTGCCTTTTTCTTAAACAGCCATTCCCATTTACCTCTCTTCTTTTTAGGCCAAGAAGCAGGGTTACGATTACCACGCAGAGAGAAACGATGACATGCAAAAATTTCTGGTAAATAAAAACATTTTTTACCGTGTAGTCTGAAAGACAAATAGAAATCATCATCTTCCATCCATAACGGATAATTTTTATCAAAACCACCGATTTTTAGAGCCGTTTCTCTATCACAGAAAGTTAATACCCCCAATGCCATATCACATTCGGCAATTTCATTTAAAATTTCCGCTAAGTTGTCTACTGGACAAGTATTATAATCCCATGTGCGATGACCAATCGGTTCCCAAGGTCTTTTACCTCTGTCTAACAAACCTTCTTCAGATATAATGGAACGCCCGATTGCATGTAACCATCCTTCATCAGATATTACTTTAGAGGTAAGAACACCTATTTTGTTTGGTGCTGTGTAGTAAAAATCTAAAAACTTCTCAACAAAACCGGGAGTTTCAATTGTTGCATCGCCATCACAGCGGATGATAAAATCGCCCTTAGCCGCAAATAAACTTTTATTTAATGCATTTATAATACCATTGTGCGGTTCTTCAATAAGAGTCATGTTTTTAATTTGTCCTGAATTTTGCCATTTACGCAAAACCGCTAAACTATAATCTTCGGATCCGTCATCAGTTACAATAAACTCATAATTTTGATAGGTATTGTTTTTTAAAAATTTCTCAAAAAATAAATCCAAAACATGTTGGTTATTATAATTAGGCAATATAAATGAGATTAATGGATTTTTTTTCATTTTAGTTTCCTTTTATATTATCAAACAATTCCAGTGCGCGAGCGATGGTCTGATCCATGTTGTAATACTTGTAATCACCCAGACGACCCAAGAAATACACATTGTTTAATTTTTTGGCACGTACCATATATTTTTCAAACAATATCTGATTTTCAGGGTTCGCAATGGGGTAATAACGTTCGTTTTTGCCATTTTCGAATGCCTGAGGGTATTCGTATGACAAAACAGTACCGTCAGCATGTTCGTTCAGAAAATATCTATGCTCGCAAACTCGGGTCCAATCGTAATTTTTTGAATAATTAATTGTCGCAGTTGGCTGCTCATTTGGAACATTTTTGGTGAGTATATCAAAATACAAACTGCGATACGGCAACATACCATCTGCATAGTCAAAATATTCATCAAGTGCACCTGTGTAAAACACACGTTCGGCAACAATATCATTCCTTACATCTTTGTAATCTGTATTCAATTGCACAGTTATTAATGGATTTTTCAGCATTGTTTCCACCATTTTAGTATAACCGTTCCATGGAATACCTTGATATATATCCTGAAAGTATCTGTCATCACGGCCTACAAAAACAGGAACACGAGCCATAACAGTTGGGTCAATTTCTTCGGGCTTTAACCCCCACTGTTTAATTGTATAGCCTTCAAAAACGTTTTTATAAACAAAATCAGCCAAGAATTTTAAATCTTCATCGGATTCTTGTTTTAAATCCAGAATTGGAACTTTTACATCATAGCCAAATCTTTTTACAAGCTTTTCCGCAATTCTTTCTGCCATAAATTTAGGAAACAATTTATCAATAGAATTTAAATTAAATGGCACAGGAACAGTTTGTCCGTCAATAAAAGCACTAACTTTTAAGTTAAAAGGATAAAACTTTGTGAATTTATTAATATAATCCCACACGCGTTTATTATTTGTATGAAAAGCATGTGGACCATATTTGTGAATGGTAATTCCGGTTTTGGCATCTTTGTAATCATATATATTTCCACCAATGTGATCTCGCCTATCAATAATCAACACCTCTTCTTTGAGCTCTGCTGCAATCCGCTCTGCCAACACAACCCCAGACAAGCCACATCCGACAATTAAGTTTTTGACTTTTCTCATATCTTAAAATCTCCGATTAATTTCCCAATTCCAGGCGGTTTGGATAATGTCTTTGATATTGGTATATTTTGGTTGCCAACCTAATATCTCTTCAGCCTTGCGATTGTCAGCAAAGAGTCTGGCTGGGTCTCCGGCGCGGCGGGCACCATATTCAATCGGACATTTCTTACCACTGACTTCTTCTGCTGCCGAAATAATCTCTTTAACACTGGTTCCGATACCCGTACCTAGATTTATGCATCCTCTATAATCTTGCAGTTTTTCAACTGCCAAACGATGTGCCAAAGCCAAATCTTCAACATGAATATAGTCGCGAATACAGGTTCCGTCCGGGGTATCATAATCCGTACCAAAAACACTAATTGATTTTCTTTCGCAACTAATGGCTTTCAAAACCAAAGGTATTAAATGGGTTTCCGGCGTGTGGCTTTCGCCAATACTACCGTCAGAGGCACAACCGGCCACATTGAAATACCGCAAGGCAATATGGTGCAAACCATAAGCTCGCTCGTAATCGGCAAAAATTTGCTCAATCATCAATTTAGTGCGTCCATAAGGATTAATCGGGTTTTGCGGGTGTTGCTCATCTATCGGTGTATATTTAGGTTCGCCATAAGTTGCACAAGTGCTTGAAAAAACGATGTTCTTAACCCCATATTGCAACATAGCATTCAGCAAGTTAATCGTACCGACAACATTATTATAGTAATATTTCTGCGGTTCACCGACGCTTTCTCCAACATAGGCAAAAGCAGCAAAATGGATCACCGCATCAATCTTGTGCTTATTAAACACTTGTTGCAAAGAATAAGTATCCAGCAAATCAGCATGTTCAAAAACTGCGCGTTTATCAATTGCTTCTCTATGGCCATATATTAAATTATCAGCAACGACTACCTGATAGCTGTTATCAAGCATGTGTCTAACAGTATGGGAGCCGATATAGCCGGCTCCACCCATAACCAAAATATTTTTCATATTATTTTCCAATACCCTGATAAGTAAAACCATTGGCAGCAGCTTGTTCCGCATTTATCAGATTGCGGCAATCTACAATTTGTTTATGGCGCATCAAATGTGCTGCCTGCGCCAAATCAAGCGCTTTAAATTCGTTCCACTCGGTAAGTATCGCCAAAACATCCGCATCTTTTAAGCAGGCATACATATCATCGGCATAGCTGATTTTATTCCCCAGCAAACCGCAGGCCGTCCCCATGGCTTTGGGGTCATACGCCGTAATATCTGCTCCCTGCCGCAGCAATTCGTCGACAATATCCATCGCCGGACTTTCACGGCAATCATCCGTTCCGTCTTTAAAAGCCAAACCAAGCACGGCAATCTTCGGCTTCTTAACATCTTTGACCTTATCCAATATCCGCCCCGCCATCTGCTTTTTGCGCTCGGCATTTCCTTTGATTGCCGCTGTTATCAGGCTCATCTCAACCTCATTCTGGCGTGCCATATAAGCCATCGCCATGGTATCTTTCGGGAAGCAGCTCCCGCCATATCCCGGCCCCGGATTCAAAAAGCGGTTGCCGATACGCGTATCAAGCCCCATTCCCTGAGCCACTTCAGAAATATCGGCTCCGCTTTTTTCACAAAAATTCGCCATTTCGTTAATGTAATGGATTTTAATCGCCAGAAAGGCGTTGGATGCATACTTAATGGTTTCGCTTGAACGACGCTTGACAAACAGCATATTGGTTTTGCCTTCAAACGGCTTATAAAGCTCTTTGATAACCGCCTTAGCCTTCTCCGTATTAGCTCCGACAACAATCCGGTCGGGATGAAAGAAGTCATGTACGGCAAAACCCTCGCGCAAAAATTCCGGCAGAGAAACAACGTCAAAATCGGCAAACGGATTTTTCTTTGATATCAAGGCCTCTACATCATCCCCCGTCCCAACCGGAACCGTCGATTTGGTTGCCACGACAGTATAACCCTGCAAATGCTCGGCCAACTCTGTCGCCGCGGCATGAATGTACTTCATGTCCGCTTCTTTGGTCACCGGATGCGGCGGTGTCCCTACCGCTATAATAACCAAATCCGCAGAGGAAACGCCCTCTTTCATAGAGGTGGTAAATTTAATCCGTCCGGCTTTAACATTTTTGTGAAACAGTTCTTCCAAACCGTCTTCATACAGAGTAATTTTTCCGGCTTGCAGAGCCTCAATCTTACTTGGTTCTCGGTCAATACAGGTTACCTGATTGCCTAACTCCGCCAAGCCGACGCCCGTCGGTAATCCTACATAACCGGTGCCAATTATTCCTACTTTCATTTTTATTACTCCGCTTTCTTAAATAAATTGATTTGAGTTTTGAAATATTCTATGGTCTTGTCTAAACCTTCATCCAACTGAATGTGCGGTTCCCAATTCAGTTTTGTTTTGGCTAGTGTAATATCCGGCCTTCTTTGAGTGGGGTCGTCTTTGGGTAAATCTTTATACACGACCTTCGAACTGCCGCCGATTTTAGCCACAACCTTTTCCGCCAGCTCCTTAATCGTAAATTCTCCGGGGTTTCCGGTGTTAACCGGACCTGTAAAACCTTTCTCTGAGTTCATCATACGAATCATAGCTTCAATTAAGTCATCAACATAGCAAAATGAACGTGTTTGGGTGCCATCTCCATAAATGGTGATATCTTGCCCGCTCAAAGCCTGGCAGATAAAATTTGAAACAACGCGTCCGTCATTAGGATCCATGTTAGGTCCGTACGTATTAAAAATACGAATAACTTTAATATCTACACCTTCGTGGCGGCAATAATCAAAGAACAAACTTTCCGCACAACGTTTACCTTCATCATAGCAAGCGCGTATTCCAATAGGATTTACATTGCCTCGATAGCTTTCAATTTGCGGATGGACCAAAGGCTCGCCATAAACCTCGGAAGTAGACGCTTGCAAAATAGTAGCATTATGCTTTTTAGCCAGTTCAAGCATATTTATCGCACCAAGCACACAAGTCTTAGTCGTTTTTATTGAATAATTACCTTGATAAGCAGGAGGAGATGCCGGACATGCCAGATTGTAAATCTGGTCTATTTTTTCATCATTAACATTCAAAGGCTCACAAATATCATGCTCAATGAAACGGAAATTCGGATGATTGACAATCCCAACAATATTATGTAAGCGACCGGTATAATTATTATCAACACAAATAACCCTGTTACCTTCGCTGATTAGCCTGCTACATAAATTAGAACCTAAAAAACCTGTCCCTCCGGTTACCAATATTGTCTTCATTTATCCTCACAGTCAAACATTAACAAAGAGGACGGGAAGTTGAACGGCCGCCGGATACAGCGACTCTCCACACCTTTAAAATAGACTTTCTGGACATAGTATAGAGCTTCCCGTCCATATATATTTGGACAGATAATACCCGACCCGCTTTTATATTTCAACATTAAAGTTGAAATTATGTACAGTAGAGCTTTCCGTCCGTTCGTTTTGGACAGATAATATCCGACTTTATTTATTATATCAATATATAATTTCAGCTTTTCACATAAAAAAACAGAACCTCATATACCGGAGATCCTGTTCCTTCGTACAATTATTTATAAAAACACTTGTTTTCCTCTTAAAGACAGATAAAATACTCTTCAATTGTCTCGCTCAAAGAGGAAACATGCTGCCAGCCCTAAAATATCTCGGAAAAACTGTCTCCGTCACTATGGATCGCCCTCTCGGAAGCCGCCATCCCAAACATGGCTTTGTATATAAAGCAAATTACGGTTTTCTCCCCGGTACCGTTTCCGGAGACGGCGAAGAAATTGACGCTTATGTTCTTAATATCGACCGGCCATTGCAAAACTATACCGGAAAATGTACCGCTGTCATTCACCGCACCGATGATAACGAGGACAAACTGGTTATTATTCCGCAAGAGGACGAAATATCAGATTTGGAAATTGAAACACAAACTGCTTTTCAGGAAAAATGGTTTAAACATATCATTATCAGAAAAATTCCGGCAATTCACTTAATCTGCGGTTTTATCGGTTTCGGTAAAACGACTTATGCCAAACGACTGGAACAGGAATTGCCTGCCGTCCGTTTCACACATGATGAAATAATGTGCGCCCGTTACGGCCGAAGCCCCGAAGACTTTCCCGAAAAATACAAACTGACAGACAAGGAAATCCGCCGCGATGCTGCAGCAGAAATAAGCCGGGGACACAATGTCATCTTAGACTATGGCTTCTGGAGCAAGAAAAAACGGCAGGCCTATTACCGCTGGGCCCGTCAGCTGACGCCGGAGGTTTGTTTCCACGTTCTTCGCTGCGACCTGAATACGGCCAAAGAACGCGTCTTAAAGAGGAATGCCGACAATTTAAATGAGCTTTTTATTGACGAAAACGCTTTTAACATACTTCTGCAACAATATGAACCGCTGAGCGAAGAAGAAAATTATCCGGCTGTCTTTATTTCTTCGCACCCCCTTTCAGACTAAAAGAAAACCCCGGACTTGCTTCCGGGGTTTTCTTTTCTGTTCGGCACTCAAACAAACAGTTCATCAAAAGAAAGGCGATTTGGATCAGCATCGGCAATATAAATGCCAAGCTTGTCGATCGCCGCTTTCTTCCTTGCCCTGCCGCAGGAAAGCAACACATGCTTTATCTCCGCGGCGGATTGTGCATCCATTTCTTTCAGTCTCTCTCTGGCTTCGGCCAACGAAAGAATAAAGTTTTTCAGCTTTGCCTCATCGGCTCCGATTGCCAGAACATTTTCAAAAGCAAGACCCAATTTGCGAGCCAATGAACCGCATTTGCGCGCATACTTCTGATTGGCCCGGTCAATTTTGATATTTTCAGCCTTGATTCTGGCTTTTTCGGCACAAAGGGCTTTCTGCATGGCCGCTTTGACCGGAGACGGAGACTTAACATGGCAGAAAGCATATCCCACGGTTTCGTTCAAATGCTTTTTTGCCGTTTTAACCAGCGAATAAAGCGTTTTGCCGTCATCGAATGTTCCGCCCGGAACTTTCTGCTCATTTTGAACAATCGCCTTCCGATATGCCTCTTCGCTAATCTCATAAAGGCTGGTTCCCGTTCCCGAATAACTCCCCCAGCGGGAATATTCAAAAAACAGCCCTCCGACCTGAAACAAAACCTGATAACGGTCGTTCCGGGGATTTGTCCCCCAATAATACCTTGAGGAATACTCCACCACGCCGGTCACATCCATTTCAAGATTCACACAGATGTTTTTCTCGTCAACAGACAGTCTTTTCATAAAAACCAATATCTGCTTATTTGCTTTCGCAACGGCTCACAGACACTAACTTTAAAAGCGCTCACCAGCCTCTCGGGCATAATCGTCAAAAACTACTCGGTCTTTTATAAGAGGTACTGTCTTCGCTCCTACTGCCCAAACATAAACGGCATTAACTTTTTGCTTCCGACAATCATGTACTCCCTGCTTGCTGAAGAGTGGATTTACGCCCGCACTGAAAAACTTCGGCAAACGGTGTTTGCCGCACATTTCAATAATAGGCAGAAAAATAATCAGATAAATGCATCTTTATCATTTTGGGCAGTTTCTGTCAAACGAAAACAGGGGAACTTCCAAACTCCGACAGATAAATCATCTTGTCGCACTTTTTGACAAAAAAGAACAGTCATCAAAGAAATAATTCTTTAATTTTACTTAATAAAAAAGGGAAAGAGGGGAATAAAAAACTTTGACAAAAATAAAAAAATTTAATATTATTTTATGTAAAGTGGTTCTACTTATTTTATGAAGGAAAAGAATATGTCTAAATTAAAAACAATCGCTTTAGCTGCCGGATTTACTGCTTTATCCGGGAACGCCCTCGCCCGGGAAACACCGGCAGAATCTCGCGATTCTGTCAGCACAACCACCGAAACGGTTATTCAAAATCAGCCGGAACGCAAAACTTATGCTATATCAGATAAGACCCTTCGTTTCAGAACCATCCGCGATGAAGTTAAAAACACCCAATACGCCTCAAAATCATTAAACAATGACGGCACTGTCTTTATCGGCGTTCAGGAAAACGGACAGCAGGAAAGCCGTTCCGTTATCCTGACCAAAGAATATGGCGCCGTCGGTATCAGAAAAATCGGTGACAAAACATTAATTTCCAACAAGCTGGGAGACTTTTTCCACGATAACACCAGCGGAAGAATTGACTTTAACAGCAAAGAAGGACTGAGCGCCGTTTTCTTTCTGGATAAAAAAAATCAAGTTCGCCATTATTTCTCCGAAGAAATCATTTTGCAGGGCGACCTCGCCGGCATGATTAACAAATCTGAACAAGCCCACGAGGAAAAAATCGCCTCTGCTATCAAAAATCATGAAATGGTCAAAATAGAAAACGGTGCAACATTGGATATAACCAAGCTGCTGCAAAAGCAGGCAGAACGCCGCTGACCACCCCGTCCCGCCTGCACACTCCCCGTTTTCACTTTCAAACGGGGAGTTTTTTATAACTTCAGTCAGGAAACCATTTTCAGACCGACAACGCCGATAACAATTAAACCGACGCCGACAATCCGTGACATTTTCCGGCTCTCGCCAAAAAACACCATATTAATAATAACGGCTCCGGCCGTACCCAACCCCATCCAGGCCGCATAAGCAATGCTCATATCCAAATAGGCCAAGGAGAAATACAGAAACAAATATGAAAGAGCAAAACCTCCGCTGAAAAGAGCCAGATTAAACAAACTCTTCCGCCGACTGAACAATTTCAGCCCCACAACGCCCAAAATTTCCAAAGCCGAAGCGACAAAAACATAAATCCATCCCATTTTCTACTCCTTTTCCGTTCCGGAAACACCGTTTTCAGCCAGTTTCAAACTGATAACGCCCAAAATCAGAAGCGCAATGAAAAGCCCTTTCGCCATAGAGAACTCAACCTGAAACAGCAACGTATCCATCAGCGCGGTACAAATAGTTCCGACCGCCGAAAAGACAGCATAAACCGTTCCGGTCTGTATCGTCTCGCAGGCTTTCTCCAAAAAGTAAAAATCAGTGAGAATAATGATGGCAATTAACAAGAAGTGAAAGCAGTTTTCCGCGGCACTGAAACCGTATATCCAAAGAAGTTCGAAAAGACATGTCAGAATAACATACATCCAGCCTTTACTAATTTTTTTTCTCCTTATCTGTTACACTCACATTTGAAATTGTAACATTTGGCAGAAAAGAAGTCAAGCAAGCCGCTCCGCCGGCCGGACGGCAGACTGCCCCCAAAAGCTTTGAAAAAGTTACCGAAACGGCTAAAGGTTAAAATGCTCTTGTCTGATTTTCTTTAACTTCCAGAAAATCGCTTTCATCATCGACGACTTTCTGACTTCCTGCATTTTTTCATGCCAATGCCCTTCCAAAGCCGTCAAAAGCGACGGATGCGAAGTCATTTTTATCGCCTGCGGATTTTCTTTCAGATCAAGACTGATGGGAATCAGAACCATGCCGTTTTGCTCAATGCGTTCGGCACCCGGAATTTCATGATAGCCGCATTGCTGCCAGCGCGGCAGCAGTTCCTGTTTGCACATGCCGTAAACTTGGCGGTATCCCTTCTCCGCAACATACTTAAGCCCATACTGCATAATATCTTCGGCAACATTTGTCTTACGAAAATTGCGAATAACCGCCATACGCTCAAACTTAACAAAATCGGAAAAGAAACGTATCCGCATCGTTCCTATCGGCAGACGGCGGTTGTTCTTCTGAACATAAGCCACAACATGCGCCGCGCAAAAATCATTTCCGTCAAACTCCTTGCTTTCAGGAATTCTCTGTTCTTTCACAAAGACCTGTTTTCTGATGGCCATCGCCCCTTTATATAACGCCTCGGAGGTAGCCAGCTCAACTTTAATGATTGTTTCTGTGCTCATACGCCATTATTAGATTGACCAAATCAATTTTAGAATATACTAATTTTATGAATCAGTTATATATTTTGAGTCACAACTTTAAGAGATTTTGAAAAATGAACATTAAGAGCAGCATTAACCTAATCCGCGGAATTCTTTACCTTCATGAAATAATCCGCTGTAAATCCATCAGCCGTGCCGCTGAAGAAAACAACATGAAAGCCTCTAATCTCGGCATTATAATCAATGATTTGGAAAAACAGACCGGCACCAAATTGCTCAAACGCACCCACTTGGGCAGTTCTCCGACCGCGGAAGGGCTCCGGGTCGCCCAATACGCCGTTGAGTTAGAGGAACAGATTCAGAAAATTCGCCAATGGCACGAAAGCACCCATCCGCGAAACCGAACGCTCAATATATACATCGCCCCCAATATGGAATTGGACGACTGTCGGGACTTTGAAGTTCAGCACCCCGATATAAAATTAAACTTCATTGACGAAGACATTCTCGCAGACGTCAAGGTCAACAACCAGCCGCCGGCAGACCCCGCCGCAAGTTTTACCGAACTCCACATCGGCAGCGGCGTGAAACAGAAAATCTGGATATCCTGCAGCGAACAGAATCCCCGTGCTCTGAAGTTCTTCGATTTTATAGTTGCAAAGTTACTTCTCTTATATGGTCAATCAGAGCCTTAATCTTTGGTTCGTCCTGACCGTCTTTGTGTGACACGATCCAGAACGGATGGCTGATTTTAATGCCCAGCTGCGACAAATGAATCAAATCTCTTTCTCTTTTGCCGATTGCAATCGGATGCAGCCCGATGCCGATACCGTCACAGGTCATGCGCAGCAGCATTGCCGAAGAGTTTGTCGTTGCCACCACATGGCGGGCGCCGTCAATAATTTTCTTCCACTGCGGCCAAACGCCGGCATAATTTTCCCGATCGCAAATCCGGTGGTTTTCCTGCAAATCTTTAATATTGTTGGGATATCCGAACTTTGACAGATAAGACATGGAAGCAAACAGACCGAACTGCAGTTCATAACAGGAAACGATTTCCCCGTCGTCAAATTCCGGCTCTTCATAAACAACCGCCATATCCGTCGTGGAAAACGACCCCGGCGTGTCAAGCGAACAGACAACGTCTATTTTCACGTCAGGATATTTGGCAATAAATTCCGACAAACAGTTCGAAAGATATCCCGTCCCCAAACCATCACTGGTCCACAGGCGTATTTTTCCCGAAACATTCTTGTCTGAAATCGTAAAATTCTTAACCTTGTAAATAACCTTATCCAAATCGCAGGCAACTTTAAAAACTTCGCGGCCGTTTTCCGTCAGCCGGACGCCGTTATACCCTCTTTCCAGCAGCTGGCATTTCAGTTTTTCTTCCAGACTTTTTAAAGTTCGTGACAGATTAGACTGTTTCATGGCGTTTGCTTCGGCCGTTCCGTTGATTGAGCCGTTCTTTGCCGTTTCTAAAAAACTCAAAATCTCTCTCGCCCAGAGAGAGCTGTCCTTAATCCCCATTTTATATAAGCCCTATATGAAATTAGTTTCTTCACAATTTTACACATATGAAATAAATAATACACAAAAAAATAAACAATTCAACTAAGTTTATAAGGACTGACTAATGAGTATTATGAAAATTGCTAAAATCAAAGACTCCAACTCCAAAGAATACCGCAAACTGGTCAGCGGCATCTATTCTCAATTTGAAAATTTGTATAAAACAATGGACCTTTACGCGATTACCGAAAGCCTTTCCCATATCCGGCAGGCTTACAAATGCTTCGAAAAAACCGTCGACCGGGAACTGCGCAGCCGTCAACGGTGAAAATGCTTAAGCAGCAGACGAAGCTGTTCATCAATATAATCCAGAAGATTATCATCAATCTTTCTGATTTTTTCAATTATCTGGTTTTCTTTTTCCAAACGAGACAGGCTTTTGTTATCGGCGATTTTGTTATCAAGCATCTCATCAATGCTGATATTGAATTCCTGGGAAATTTTGTAAATCATAACCAAATCCGGAACGACAGTGCCTCTTTCCAGATTTGAAATGGTACGCCAGCTGACATCGCAAGTCGCCGCTAACTCTTCCTGTGTCATCCCCGCGGCTTCCCGAATTGCCCTGACTTTTAAGCCCAGATATTTCTTTACATCTTCTTTCATATTATGCTTATACCTTGAAATAGATTGTTTATCCACGAACAACGTTTCATAAAGTGTTATCCAAACAACAACAAAATGCATACTAGGGAATTAGCTATGAAAGATATTAAAAATTTTAAGAACCGCACAACTAAAGAACTAACCGATACGGCGTTGAAAAAGATTGAAAAATTTAAAAGATTTATGCCGCCGCTGTGGTATCGGCTTCTCACCGATTTCTGTCGGCTGACGCCAAACCAGCAGCTTTATATCATCAAAACGATTGAAAATGTAAAAAAGCACCGCCTGTAACCGACAGATAGCCCAAACCGGATATCCGCCGTTTCTGACTTCACGGCCCAGCCTTGAGGCATTCGTCCTGACGGCCGGGCCGAAGACGCCTGTATGCGCATGCACTGATTTTTTCCGCCTCTCATACGCAAAAAAAAGCTTTACAAAGGCAAATAAATTTGTAATATTACGAAAATCATAAAACAGACTTTTAAAGAAAATGACAAATTTAAAATTAACATCTCTGCGTCTGCGCAGATTAACGTTGCGACGATGACTTATTCCCCGCAAAGGTAAGTTAGTCGCAAGATTTGAGTTTTCTCAAATCTTTTTTTTATAGCAGATTTTGAAAAACGCAGAGGTTTAAGATGAACAAAAAACAATTAACTGTCAAAAAATTAGATATTAACAATTTAGCTGACGTCATGAAACTGCAGGAAAAAATCATCAGTGGCCTGCACCCCGACGAACAGCACTTTATCCTCCACAGAACGGCAGAAGACTATATGAAGTCTCTTGACGGCAAAAGCTCAAACATGCTGGGCGTCTTTGACGGTGACACTCTGATTGCCCAAACCGTTTACAGCCTGCCTCTCAACGGTGAAACCAGAGATATGCCCGAATTTAAGCCGGAAATCGAAAACAAAGATCTGGTTCTTTATGAAGCTATTCTGGTTGACCCCGCCTACCGGGGTTCCAGCCTGATGAAAAGGATGCTGGAATATATTGAAAGCCATGCCATTGATAACGGCAGAACCCATGCCATCATTCAAATTGCCGTTGACAACCCGGCCAGCTGGATAAATGCGCTCCATCACGGCATGGCCATCACCAAAGTTGATCGGGATCCTTATGACGGCGTCAAAGTTATTTATCTGGAAAAGAAAATTTCCCACAAACCCGCACCGGTGCTGCACGCCGCCAATAACAATGCCCAGGTTTACAGCATGTATCTCGGAGACAACATTCACACCAAGATTCCCTCCTTGTTTCACAAAATGCAATATTTAATTCAAAACGGCTATCACGGCGTCTCGCTTAACAAAGAAAGCAAAAGCCTGGTTTGGGAAAAACAAACGGCGGCCAGAAACAACAGTCTCAGCTTCGGCTATATGCTCAAAGATAAAGCGGCCTCATTTTAGGCCGCTTTTTTTGCCGTCCCCAAATAATACCACTCCGTATTAACCGGAGCCTGCAAATTAGGCAGCAGAATAAAACCGTCTTCCGGAGCATACAAAAACTCCCCGCTGTCATAAACGGCGATTTTCTCTCCTTTAACCAGAGGATCCAAATGTTTATAGTTCCGGCACAACTTTCCTTCCCCGGTTTTGAGCACAAAACTTTTCATCTGAATATGTGTTTTCTCATGAGCCGCCGGCTTGGACAAATCAACCATATCAAAAGCAGCCAAAGCACCGATGATTGCCCGATAAGCAAGTTCCGCCGCTTTCGGTTCCTTATGGTAACCGCATTCCAAAGTCGTTGCCGTGTTTCCGTAAACATGCGCACATTGCTCGGTAGAAAAATCCTGAATCTGCGCCTGCCTGCCATATATCTCCGGCCAGCCCTCCAGCACGTAATCCACCGGCAGAGCCTCAATCACTTTCCGGTTATAATCGTCAGGATAGTCACAAAAAGCAAAAGGAACGTCACCGACACAATGCGTTGAATGCAAATCCAGCGTAAAACGATGGCTCCGAATAAGCGGACAAATTTCATTGGCCAGTCTCTGCTCATAAGACTGTGGATTGTCATGCATTTTGATAACCCGATTCAAGTTCTCGTCAATACTGCGAACATCTTTGCGATAAGCCTCCGGATTGCAAACCGGAACCAAAGTCAAATGACCGCCGGTCAACCGCAGTGCACCGCGGTTAAATTCATCAATAATTCGGAAACAGGCTTGTGTTCCTGCTGTTTCATTGCCGTGAACGGCTGCCAGAATCAACAGGCTGATGCCGTCTTTTTCACCTCTGAACTCATATTTCGTAATCATCATATCATCCTCTCAACCTGCATAATACAACCCCTGCCCGACTTTACAAGCAAAATCCGCCGCTCGGACAATTCCCTGCCTTTAAAATATCTCACATTATCTAAAAAAGTTGCCGCAATTTTGCCAAGAAGCAAAAGTGCCGACGGGGAAACAAAGTATTGACAAAAATAGACAATTACACTAATAAGGGACTGTTATTGTTTCCGGGAGAAAAATTTTGAATATTACCGACTATATTGAAGAATGTCGTAAACGGCGCCATGATTTAAGTTTTGCTTTTCTGGCCGAGCGCTGCCCTGCTTCTGAGGAAGCTCCATACCGGATAAAGCCGTGTTCGCCGATTGCTCCGGATGAAAACTGCGTTTTAATTCTGGCCGGAACCGGAGGGCGGAACGTTAATCTCCGCGGATATAACAGCATACTGAAAAAAACTGATAATTTTGTTAAACAAAACATAGATTCATCCATTGTTCCCGTACGCACTTGCGTTGCCATATGTGATTTCGGCAAACGGCATCTTGATAACATCGCCCGTAAAGGAGCATATTTCGAAGCCTGGTGGCCGCAACACATCGCAGCGCTGAAACACGACATACCTGAAAACTGTATTGAAGAGACCTTTAATCCTCTGTATATTAAAGACATCTTCGATAATACAATTTTACCCCGCATTACGGCTTCGGATCGTAACAATCGTTTACCCCTCCGCCAAGCCCGAGAGAATATCCGGCATTTGAATATTGTGGCCCATTGTCATGGGGCTTATGTTGCGGTTCAATTGGAAAAACTCATGGATAAAAAAATGAACGAATTGGGATACAGTCCCGAAGAACAGCTGAAAATAAAATCCCAGTTGTTGGTTCTGGCCTACAACCCCGACTGTCCCAAATATCTTTCCAAGTTTCGTTTTATTTCTATTGAATCATCTCAAGACAGACATAATGAATATCATGGCTACCTTCGCGAATGGCTTTTAATGAGTCCTAAAGATTTCGGCGTCTGTTTCTTACCCAAAATCTACGGACAAACCTTGATGTGTGCCCAAGTTGACAAATATGGCATTGAAGGCAACCCTCCGCGTGAAATAGAGCCTATTGACGGAGATAAATGGTTTAAACAAATTCACGGTATTGAAACCGACAAAGAAAAAACGCTCGGCGAACATGATTTTTTAGGCTTCGAACCGATAAAAAACATGAGCAAAGGCGCTTTAAAACTGCAATATTTCGCAAATAACATATTAAAGAACGCAATAAAAAATTCACAACGGCAAAACGAAAAAAAATTTGTCCCGCTGCCTAACATTCAAAATCTGGCAGCCAACTCCCTTCAACAAAGATATATGTTCGCCCGGGCCGTAATAACCGGCTATAAGCTCCTGCAACAGGTACGGCATACGGACAAAAGCCAAATAGACCAATATGCCAACTGGCGCCGTTCAATTCCGACCGTCGGACTGGATTAATCCCGATACACAATCTTGGCCGAAGTTCATTAACGATATTGATTTATAAAAGAAAAACAGCCCCTGCAATAGGAGCTGTTAACTATGGTGGGCCCTGCCGGACTCGAACCTGCGACCAGACCGTTATGAGCGGCCTGCTCTAACCAACTGAGCTAAGGGCCCGTCTTACAGACAAGCAGAAAATATGCCAAATTGTTAAGATAGTCAAGAGCTTTTTCTCAATCTTCCTCTCCTCTAAACACTTTCTTAAATCTTCCTCTTTATACTTTGTCAAAGGATTAACAAAACACATCAAACCATGTCAGACACATCTATTTACCCTACCCGCTCTTTTCGCGAATTTCTAACCCGCTATGAACACCATAAACCTCAGGAAGAGGCTCCGCTGACAGTGCTTTACATTCACGGTCTGGCCTCTAATCCTTGGGGACGCAAACCTGAAGCCGTTAAAAGTGTTTGTGAACAGCTGGGGCTGAATTTTTACCGTTTTGAATTGCTCGGACACGGCATAGATGCCGCTAATTATGAAAAGACCGACCTGGACCTCTGGAAAGAACAAATTCTTGACATCATTGATCATCACATCTCCGGTAACTTTATTATCGTCGGCCATTGTATCGGCGGCTGGCTGGGACTGATGGCTGCGCAGGAACGCGGCGAAAGACTAAAAGGAATTGTCTGCACCTCGACAGCCCCGAATCTGGTGGAACTGATGGATATGCAGGTAAAACCCGAACAGCGGCAGGAATTGGAAAGCAACGGGAAAGTCATTGTCAAAATAGAGCGTATGGTTTTCACCTTTACCCGCAGCTTTATCGCCAGCGGTCTGAAGAATGCCATTCTCAACCAGCCGGATATTCCCATCACCTGCCCGGTTCACTTGATTCAGGGACTTAAAGACACCTTTATCGACTGGCGGGTTATCTTCCGCATTGCAGCCAAACTCCGTAGCGATAAAGTAGCCATAAAACTGTTAAAAAACAGCAATCACCACCTGCAGCATCCGTTGGACTTGGAAGAAATCAACAACTCGCTGCGCAGTATTGTCGAAGCCCTGTAAGTTTTAAATAATAGAAATTGACAAAATAAGATTTTACGCTACAGTAAGCGTAATAATTTATTATTTTAAAACTTAACTATATGAAAACAATTATTAAACAGTCGTACCATTTTAAGGATTTTACGACAGAATTCGAACAATGCGACTTCTCCGAAAAACCGGAATTCACTGTTCTTTACATTCACGGACTGAAATCCAACCCTTGGGCGCGAAAGGCAGACAACATCAAGGAACTCTGCCGCAAAAACGGATTGAATTTCCGGCGTTACGAACTTCTCGGCCATGGCTCCGATGAAAAGAAATTCCTCCGCTGCGACTTTGAACTTTGGAAAGACCAGCTGCGGGACATCATTGCCAACCACATCACCGGCCCGGTAATTATCGTCGGTCATTGCGTCGGCGGCTGGCTGGGAATGAGCATCGCCGAAGAATATCCCGACCGGATTAAGGCTTTTCTGGGACTGGCCGCCGCACCGGACCTGATTGAGCAGCTTTTGGAGCGCTCAACACTCGAACAGCGACAAACACTGGCCGATACCGGCTTTGTTGAAGCACAGGTGGAAAAATATCACTATGTTTTTTCACAAAGGCTGTGGACCAATCTTCATGCCAACGACCTCCTGCAAAAGGACAAAATCGACATCACCTGCCCGGTTCATCTGATACACGGACAACAGGACAATTTCGTCAACTGGCAGGTCATTTTGAAATTGGCCGAAAAAATTGCTTACGGCAAAACGGTGGTTAAAATTCTGAAAAACAGTAATCATCACCTGCAGGACAGCATCGCTATTCACGAGACGGCACAATCTCTGTACGATTTGTACCAGGAAGCCAAGAAAAACAAAACGTCCGATTAAACGGGGTTACCTATCTAAAAAAAGAGGCTTTGAAAGCCTCTTTTTTTTATTCTAGAACAAACTTGCCGCAACATTATGCTCATGGGCAAAATCTTTGACAATAAAAGTCGTCACCGGCGCCCGGGAATATTTTTGAAACAGCAAACCATGCCCCAAACACAAACCGACATTAATGTTAAATTCCGTCTTTTGATCATTTAAAAACTCGGCCTGAGAAATCGGATCGCAGCACGGCCCTTTCATTTCCTCACAAATGACACAGCCATCCAGTCCGCTCTCCTTGCAGTTGACGCTAAAAACGGTAAACCCGTTTTCCCGCAAAATCTCCGCCAGCTTATCGGCATATTTTTGCATTGATAAACAGTTGGCAATCCCGATTTTTTGAAACCCGGAAACCTTGATAAACTCGATTAACTCCTGCAAACGCGACTTATGCGCATTCAGACGCGCCACATTTGCCTTTATCATTTCTTCTTTATCTTCAATGGAATAGTCTGCCATAATTTTCTCTCTAGATTAACTGCGCAAAATTGCACAGAACGAGGTAAATAATAAGAAATAAAGGAGGAAGAACCGCAGCGTACACTTTAGTACGTGAGGACACTTCCGTCCTGAAATTTCTGTATTAGTTACCCGTTATCCGCAATTTTTATTGATCAAGGAATGAACGCAGCTTCCTCGACCGGCTCGGATGTTTCAGCTTGCGCAAAGCTTTCGCCTCAATCTGACGAATACGTTCGCGGGTAACGTTAAACTGCTGTCCGACTTCTTCCAGCGTGTGGTCGGTATTCATACCGATACCGAAACGCATACGCAGAACACGTTCTTCTCTCGGTGTCAGCGAAGACAAAATTCTGGTGCAGGTTTCCTTCAAATTCGAATGAATGGCGGAATCCAAAGGCTGCAACGCATTGTCATCGGCAATAAAATCACCCAGCGAAGAATCTTCCTCATCACCGACCGGCGCTTCCAGCGAAACCGGTTCTTTGGCTATCTTCATAACTTTGCGAACTTTTTCCAAAGGCATTGACAACCGTGCCGCCAACTCCTCGGGCACCGGCTCCCGTCCCATTTCCGACAACATCTGACGTGAAGTCCGCACCAGCTTGTTGATGGTTTCAATCATATGTACTGGAATACGGATTGTCCGTGCCTGGTCGGCAATCGAACGGGTAATCGCCTGACGGATCCACCAGGTGGCATAGGTCGAAAACTTGTAACCGCGACGGTACTCAAACTTGTCAACCGCTTTCATCAAACCGATGTTGCCTTCCTGAATCAAATCCAAAAACTGCAAACCGCGGTTGGTATATTTTTTGGCAATGGAAATAACCAAACGCAGGTTGGCTTCAATCATTTCCTTTTTCGCCCGGTCGGCCTCCCGTTCGCCTTTTTTAATCGTATCGACCATACGGCGGTATTCTGAAATCGGCAAACCGCATTCCTGCGCCATTTTTGCTACAGAATCACGCAGTTCAACGATTTCCATGCCGTATTTTTCAACAAAGGCCTGCCAGTGCTTGTCTTTTTTATGAGAAATATTTTCAACCCAGTTCGGATCAAGCTCTGATTTCTGATAAACGTCCAAAAAATCCTCGCGCTTAATTTTGCATGACAGGGCATAGCGCAGCAATTTCCCTTCCAATCCCATCAAACGTTTGTTCAGTCCGTTCAGCTGTTCAACCAGTTGTTCAACTCTGGTCGCATTCAGATGGATGGAACTCATCAGTTCAACCAGTTCTTTTTTAACCTGAAGATATTTTTTCTCAACCGAAGAAGAAACCGACTTTCCGGCCAAAATTGCCTCAACGCGCTGGTTCTGAATTTTCTTCAAATCGTCATAATAACTGGAAATTTTGGTCAAAATTTCCAATACCGGCTCCAGCAACGCTTCTTCCATGGCCGCAACCGAAGCGGAAGCGCGGCCGCCCACGCCGTCAACATCATCGTCATCGCCGGAGGAAGCACTTCCTTCTTCATCGTCGGCCGTATCTGCCGGCTCATCATCCTCTTCTTCGACATCGTCGTCAACGGCATCTTCCAATTCAATGTCGTCTTCCAAATCATCGTCAATATCGTCAAGGTTGTCTTTGGTGGCAATTTCTTCGGCCACTTTTTCCAAATCATCAACCGAAGCGTCTTCTTCGTCATAAACCATAGCTTCGGCATCATCGCCGTACATCATTTCCAAATCGACGATATCGCGCAACTGCATTCTGCCTTCCAGCAGATCGTCACGCCAGTCAGCAATGGCTTTAATTGTCATCGGGCTTTCGCACAAACCGTCAATCATAACCGTTTTGCCGGCCTCAATACGTTTGGCTATGGCAATTTCCCCTTCCCGGGACAGAAGTTCGACGGTGCCCATCTCTTTCAAATACATGCGGACAGGGTCGTCCGAACGGCCTAACTCTTTTTCGTCAAAGTTTCCGCTCTCATCATCGTCATAAACTTCTTCTTCGTCATTTTCCTGTTCAAAGCTGTCAACGTCCGATTCCGAAATGATGCTGATGCCCATATCGGAAATCTCGGCCATAATATCTTCGATCTGTTCGGAAGATTCGCGTTCGGATGGCAAAGCTTTATTAAGCTCTTCAACCGTAATATATCCGCGTGCTTTGCCTTTGTCCAACAGACGTTTAACCGCGCTCCCCAGAGAATCGATTAAAGGCGCGTCGGCAGAGCCGCCTTCATAGTAATCTTGATTATCGGTATCTGACATGACAATTCCTATAAAAACCGGTTTTAAAAATAGAAGGGTTCAAATCTGAACCTGATACTGCAGCTAGCAACCTTTTAATAATTTCTGTACGATTTGTCAACACTTGCGTTGCCGTCCGACGCCGAGAGGCTTTTAACACGCCGAGGCAACGCCTTGTTTTATTTGGGTTTTATCAAAAAGCATTTTGTGTATTAAGTAAAGATTCTTTCTCTTTTTTCAAGCTCTCGTAACGCTGATAGGCTTCTTCCGGGAACGACTCGGAAACCTGAATAATCCGCAGGCATTCTTTTATCTCGTTATCCAGTTGTTTTATCTGAACTTCTATAATTTTTGTATCGATCTCTTCCCGGATTTTGTTAATATAGGGATTCTGCTGGCGGAACATTTCCAGCTCCCACAGAGCGGCCAAATCTTTTTCCAGCCCTTTTTCCTGCAAAAGCTTGCATAATCCGTCGCTCTGAATCTCCTCATCATCGTGATAGACTTCAACCAGTACGTCAAAAAGCTGCTGTAACCGGGGATTGGAAATTTCAAACATTCCCATTCGCTCCTCGTATTCGGCAATCAGTTCGGGATAATAAACCATCGCCGCCAACACAAACTTGACCACCAGCTCGTCCATGGTAACCTTCGGCCGCTGAGCTGCCGGAACTGTCTGCTTAACCGCGGTTTCATTCCGTCGGAACGAACCTCGCGGCGCCTGATAAGCCGTGTCTCCGCCGGCCGACTGGCGTTGTTTGTTTTTCCAGAAACCTCGCCCCAGTTCATTATAGATATAATTCTGCATTTCCTGCTGATAATAGCCGCGGACTTTTTCATCGGCGATTTTCGCCACTTCTTCCATCACGTTTTTTTCAATCAGCGCCTTTTGTTCCGGCGTATCAAATACCCGGCCTTCGGTGTTCTTCCGCCACAGGAGTTTTACCAGGGGCGTCGTTTCCTGCAGATATTTCAAAAAAGCGTCATGCCCGTGCGCCTTCAAAAATTCATCCGGATCCATTTTATCCGGCAGAAAAACATATTTCAGCGAATAGCCGGCTTTCAAAATCGGCAGACCGCGGTCAATCGAACGAATGGCGGCCCGAATACCGGCCCCGTCGCCGTCAAAACAAAGCGTCGGCTCGGGACAGACCTTCCAGGCTTCGGCAATCTGATCTTCGGTCAAAGCGGTGCCCAGCGGAGCCACCGCATAGCCGAAACCGTATTTATCCAAGGCGATAACATCCATATACCCTTCGCAGACAATAATATTCCGCGCGGCAAAAGCCCGGTCGCGGGCATTGTTAAGATTATACAGCACCCGCCGCTTATTAAACAGCGGCGTCTCCGGCGAGTTCAGATATTTCGGCTGTCCGTCGCCCATAATCCGGCCGCCGAAAGCAATCACCCGCCCGGCCTTGTCCATAATCGGAATCATCACCCGGTCACGGAAAAAATCATGCGGACGGCGGTTTTTGTCTTCCGGAATGGCTATCAGTCCCAATTCCGCCATATCATGCTCGGAAATTCCCTTGGATGCCAGCAGCGCTTTCAAACCGTTATTGCCCGGCGCATACCCGAGACGAAACTTGGTAATGATATCTTCTTCAAACCCGCGGCGATGCAGATAATCCATCGCCCGCTGCCCGTCCGGCAAATGCAGCGACTTTTCAAAAAAACGGCAGGCCATGTCCATAATGTCATACAACGAATTGCGCTTAACCGCTTCTTCATGGCTTTCCTTGGAAATCTGCGGAACCTGCAAACCGGCCTTGTCCGCCAGCTTGCGAATGGCATCCATAAACGGCAGATTGTTGGCTTCCATTTCAAACTTGATAATGTCACCGTGCGCACCGCAGCCGAAACAATGATAAAAACCTTTGGCTTCGTTCACCGTAAACGACGGCGTCTTTTCGTTGTGAAACGGGCAACAGGCCTGGTATTCGCGCCCTTTGCGCACCAGCTTTACCTTTGAACCGACCACATCGACGATAGAAACCTTCGCCCGCAGTTCGTCACAAAACTTTTGTAAATCTATCCCAGCCATTGAATGCCCGCTATGATCCTACGCCTTTTCTCTCCCCTTACCGATTAAAGGAAGAAACTTTACTGCAACAGAGATTTGATCATCCCCGATGCCTTGCCCATATCCAGCTGTCCGGCATATTTGGCTTTCAGTTCGCCCATAACCTTTCCCATATCTTTCATGGAAGAGGCACCGGTCGAAGCGATAATTGTCTTCAAAACGGCTTCAATTTCCGCCTCGCTCATCTGTTTGGGCAGGAATTTTTCAATCACTTTGATTTCGCTCATTTCTTTATCGGCCAAATCCTGACGATGTCCGTCCAGATACATTTTGATTGAATCGTTGCGCTGTTTAATCATTCCCTGCATCATCGACAGCAGTTCGGCTTCACTGGCTTCCTTTTGTCCTTTGCCGCGCGCTTCGACGTCTTTCTCCTTCATGCCGGCGATAATCAGGCGAACCGCGCCTACGGTCGTCATATCTTTATTCAGCATTGATTCTTTCAAAGCTTTTTGTAAATCTTCTCTCAACATTTTTATTCTCCTTGATTTTGACAATTTGTTTCAAAGCATAAACACTTCAGGCTAAAAAAGCAAGCGCATTATCATATAAGGCTTGCCATAAATGCCTCACCCGACTATATTGTAAAAAAACAGAAAGAAAGGATGATCCATGCGTATTCCCGCCCGTTTTTCCCTGGCTCTGCTTCTTGCCGCATTTCCTCTTCATGCTCAGGAAACGCCCGACCCGATAGAATTCAGCCAAGAGGAATATAACCAAAGGGTCGCCCGGGAAATGGAAGAAATGAACCAGGCGCTGCAGGCAATGAGCAAATTTATGGTCAAATCAATGAACAATATGACCGAGGCTATCAACAAATCGGCGCCGGGCATTGCCAAAAGCATGGGTGAGCTCGTCAAATCAATGGAACCCATCATTAAAGCGGCGCAGCAAAACCAAGATTTTGCGGCTCAAGCACCGGAAACGACGGCGCCGCAGCCTGATGCCGCGGCCAATGACGTGACACGACAATTTCAGGGACTGCCCATGACAGAAATAATCGGCGGTCCGTTGCAAGCCGCAGCGGAAGCCCAAACCCGGCAGGCCGAAACTGCTGCTGACTTTATCAATCAGCTTCAAATAAAACAGCAAGCAACTCCGGAAAAACCGGCCAAACCGCAGATAAACCAAATCTACCGGCCGAAAAGAATACAGCTTTTCCCGGCTCCGCAGCCAAATCACGACTAAAAATGAACCCGGAAAGAAAACAGGCTTTCTTCCGTATCATGACCACGATTGTCCTGATACAGATAATTAAGCGCAAGTGCGGTGTTGCGCGTTAACCCGTAAACCACTTCCGCCTTATATTCTGACCGGTCGCCAAAAGCCGAGGTCGCATAGATTTTTTCCGCTTCCAGCCAAAAGCGGAAATTTTTCCACTCGCCGAGAAGACCTGCGGCAGCCCCGATTCCCGCCCACTGGTTATGCGGCAAAAAACCGCCGTACGACAAATGATTGTTCAGCAGCAGATACCCTTTGAGCGATTCTGCAAAAGCATAACTTCCTCCCGCGCCGGCCGTCAGATTAAACGCGTATCCTTCTTCCTCATTATCGGGATTCGTCTCACGGTCGATTCCCGCTCTTATCTGATAAGACAACGGCCGAAACATCACGTTAACCGGGCTTATTGAACGAATACCGACCAAATCAAATTTTTGCAAAACATAATTGTTCCGACCGTCATAATGACGCACGGCAAAATTCAGAAAATTAATTTCAGCCCCGGGAAGCATACCGTAACTGTCATCCGTCAGCGAATGATAGGCCGGGCGAAATTCCAATTGCTGAAACCCCTGCCCGTTTCTGACGCCGGCCCCGGCCGACAGCCGCATTGCCTCATGCATTTTCAACGGCGATTTTCCTTCCGTTAACGGCTTAAAATTATCCTTTGCTTTAAGATTATTGCGAGCCACCAAAAGCTTAAAACTCTGCCGGCGATAATCTTTCAAATCAATATTTTTGGCGACATACTGATATTGCACAAACTGATAAGCCGCTTCGGCAACTCCCGCCTGTTCTTCCGGCGTCAGCCCCTCCGGCCCGTATTCATCATCGAGAACAAATTTTTCAAAAGCCTTTTTCTGTGCAACGGTCATCTGGCGGTATTGGTCGTTCAAACGGCTCTGGCGCGACGGCCGGTAATGAACGGCTTTGACCAGCCCGGGCCGCGCATTCACCGCCTTAACCGTATCCAGCGGAATTGTCTGCATCGGAAAGTCATCCGCCAGTCTCAGCGACGGCCGAACCGCATCTAACGCCTCCATCAGCATATAAGAACAATTCCGTCCGAAAAAATAATAACGGGACTGGGCATGTCCCAATTCCCACAAATGGGCCACGAACATTTTCTGCTCCCGCGGCGTCAAATTAAGCTGCAATTCCCAAATATCACGGTTTTCAATATTGTTATATGTATTGATGATATCATAATAAGGCTTCAGCGTAAAACCGCCGTAATAACCGCCCGTCAGTCCGTAAACCGCAAACAGCACACCGCGTTCGTCTCCGGTAAACGCCCCGTAATTCATGCCGTGCGCCAGCAGCTGCGTCCCTTTGCGCGCCGTATCAATGCGAATAAGCGTATGCCCGAACAGCGACGAAGGGTTATTCATATAAGCATCGGTAAACAGCAGCGTTATCCCGGCCGGAGCAACATCGGTCAGAAATTGGCGATATTCCCTGCATTCGGGAAAGCGGCGCGTCACCAGTCCTTTACGCCGCAGATAAGCATACCGTGCCGGAAAAAGACAAATTTTCTTTTCATCACTGCCGGCTTCAAACAGCTCAATCGTTGCGTTCAATTCGTCCTGAGGATTCGTTTTGCCTTCGGAGCTGACAAAAAAAACGGGAGAATCAATAGTGCTGCGATAACCGCCGGTCCACTGCCGGCGATAATGTCCCAATGCCAGCCACTGACTGTCCGAAGCTAAAGAAGTTTCCGCGGCCTGCGGAGAAAACGAAAAAAAAGATAAAAGAAAAAAAACAAACGGAACGGAAAACACTTTCAAACCGAACACACGCATTTTCCGCCCCGTCAATAAAACCGTACTAAGCTTTCAAAATTTCAAACAAAGACAAAGTAACGTCAACAGCCTGAACATTTTCATTAGGGAAAAGAACGGCAAAATTCTGCTGAGACTTGGCGCCTAAAACACTTTTATCCATGTTCAGGATACCGGCCAGCGTATCAATCGTCTCGCCGCTGCCGCGGGAAGCGTCCAGCGCATATTGTTCCATATTGTTTTCAATAAAGGCCAACACCATTTTCTGCGTTCCGCCGGTAACCCGTCCCTCCGGATCGCAGCCGGAAGTACCGAAAGTGATGCCGAAAGTCTGATTTGAAAATGATCCGTTGGTCGTTACCGCCAAAACCTGCGGCCCGATGCCCTTCTGTCCGCGCCAGGCCATAGAACCCAAACCGCACCCGGTGCTGTCCACGGCAAAAGCGTTGGCGGACACCAGCATCGCCCCCAGAACCAGTGATGTAAAGTAAACTTTTTTCAACTCCAGTCTCCTCAATAGCAATAAGTTTTAATACCTCATACAAATTACCACAATTCAGCCGTTTGTACAGACTTTTTAATTTTCCCTGACAAGTTTTTAAAAGTTCCGCACTGTCCCCGTTAAAAAGGCTTGCAGTTCTTAAAATTTGTGATATATATGAATAAATACGCAAACACATAAGGGCTGTGAACGGATTTTTATCCTTTCGCAGTCTAATTTTTCTAACTTTTGTAGGATTTTTTGGAGGGTTAAAATGGATAAATTCCCATTAACCAAGAATGGTTTCATTGCGCTGGAAGCAGAATTAAAAAATTTAAAAGGCGTTGAACGCCCCAACATTATCGCCGCAATTGCCGAGGCCCGTTCCCACGGTGATTTGTCCGAGAATGCGGAATACTCCGCCGCCAAGGAAAAACAAAGCTTCATCGAAGGACGCATTCAGGAACTTGAAGCCGTTATCAGCCGCGCTCAGGTAATTGATCCTGCTCAAACCAAAAGCGACGTTATCCGCTTTGGCGCAACCGTTGTCGTTGTTGACGAAGATACCGAAGAAGAGAAAAAATATCAGATTGTCGGCGATTATGAAGCCGACATTGAAAAGAACCTGATTTCGCTGTCTTCCCCTCTCGCCAAAGCCCTCATCGGCAAAGAAGCGGGAGACATCGCCGAATTTTCGGCGCCGGGCGGCCGCAAATCTTTTGAAATCATAGACGTTATTTATCAATAAACGCCTTGGAATTTCCGACATCGTTCATATATTAAAGCCGGTTTAACACCGGCTTTAATTTTACACGATGAGGAGATTTCCATGAGCGACACCAACGAAAACTGCACCTACGGCTATGATTATGAAAACAAATGCGACTGCCGGGAAGACGACAACTGCGGCTGCACTTTTCCCAACAATATGCCTCACGATTTTGACTGCCGCTGCGGCGACGAAGACGAAAACTTTTCCTGTGAAGATAATGACGACGCCGACTGCTACGAATGTGAAAATCTTATTTGCGACACGCTGCACTGCCAAAATCTGATTGTCGAAAACCTTGAACTTCCGGCAGAAGGAAACAATATTCACAATGATGAAAACTGCCATTGCAGCTCCGTTCTGGTTCGCGATCTGGCGCCGGATTTTGTTGTTCCGGCGGTAATGCCCGACAACACGATTGTCAATGAGTTTGACATCGACAGCTATCTCGACGGCTCCTACGGACTGCTCCTGTTTTATCCTGCCGATTTCACTTTTGTCTGCCCTTCCGAACTGATTGCCTTTAACCGCCGCCTGAACGAATTTGAAAAACGCGGCGTCAAATTGCTGGGTATCAGTGTCGATTCGCCCCATGCGCACCTCGCCTGGAAAAAAATGGCGCCGCAGGACGGAGGCGTCGGCCAGCTGGATTATCCGCTGGTCTCCGACCTCAATAAAGACATCTCGTTTACATACGGCGTACTGAGCGAAGACGGCGTCGCGCTCCGCGCTTCTTTCCTGATTGACCGGCAGGGCATCGTCCGCCACCAGATTGTCAACGACCTTCCGCTCGGACGCGATGTCGACGAAACGCTGCGCATTATTGATGCTCTTCAGTTCTATGAACAGAACGGAGACGTTTGCCCGGCCAACTGGCATCAGGGAGACGAAGCCATCAGCCCTTCGCCGCAGGGAATTGCCGACTTTCTTAACAAAAATCTCGAAAAACTCTGAAAAACACCGATCGAACAGCGCCGCTCTTTTTCTTTGCAAAAAACAGCTTGTCTCTTGCCAAGCCGGAAGATAAGTCCTATTTTATGTAAAACATAAATAAACAGGAAAGAAAGAAATGGCTGAATACAAAAGTAAAATTCTTATCATCGGTTCCGGCCCGGCCGGTTATACCGCCGGCATTTACGCAGCAAGAGCCGGACTGTCGGCAACCATAGTCTCCGGTCCCCAGCCCGGCGGACAGCTGACAATCACGACCGACGTTGAAAACTTCCCCGGTTTTCCGACCCCGGTTGCCGGAACCCAACTTATGGAAGACATGCGCCAACAGGCTCTCAAACTCGGAGTAGAAATTGTCGAAGACCGGATTACCGAAGTTGATTTCAAGCGCCGTCCCTTCGAATGCAATTCGGAAAATCATAACCTTTTCGTCGGCGACACGGTTATCATCGCTACCGGCGCCTCCGCCCGTTGGCTGGGGCTTCCCTCCGAGGAAAAATTCCGCGGTTTCGGCGTTTCCGGCTGTGCCACCTGTGACGGCTTTTTCTACCGCGGACGTGACGTTGCCGTTGTCGGCGGCGGAAACACGGCCGTTGAAGAGGCTATCTACCTCACCAATTTTGCCAACAGCGTTACCCTCATTCACCGCCGCGACAGTCTCCGCGCCGATAAAATCATGCAGGAACGTCTGATGAACAACCGCAAAATCAACGTTGAATGGGATTCCGTTGTCGAAGAAGTCGTCGGAACCGAAAATCCGCTCGGCGTCACCGGGGTTAAAGTCAAGAATGTTAAAACCGATGCCGTTAAAGAACTCCCCGTCGAAGGCCTGTTCATCGCCATCGGGCACCACCCCAATACCGATATATTCAAAGGCCAAATTGACATGGATCCCGAAGGCTACATCATAACCAAACCCGACAGCTGCCAAACCAGCGTTGAAGGCGTTTTCGCCGCCGGAGACGTCCAGTCCGGAAAATTCCGCCAGGCGGTTATTGCCGCCGGAAACGGCTGTCATGCCAGCCTTGAAGCCGAGCGTTACATTGCTGCGCTGAACGATGAAAATGCGGCTTCTGCCGTCTGAACCGTTCCCGACTGACAAACGAAAGGCCGAAGTTCAACTCCGGCCTTTCGTTTTATCTGAGACAGTCTAAAAACTGAATCTGGCGCCTAAAAGAATTTCATGTGCTTCGGATTCGACTTTGAAACGATCTCCGGTGTACATCGTCTTGGTCAAATCACCGTTGTCAACATAACGGTAACCCAAATCGACCGTTATATTGCTGTTGACTTCATAACCGACGCCGGCAGCCAGATTCCAGGCAAAATTATTGCTGGATTCCTTAATTTTTCCGGCTGCGTAATCTGCACCGTCGGTTCCGGCAAATTTACTGCTTGCTTTCAGGTGAGCCAAACCGATACCGCCGCCGACATAAGGCGTAAATTTGGTTCCGGTATTAAAGTCATAATAAGCGTTCAACATCACATTCTGATTGCGGACGCTCATTTTGTTTGAGGCAATGTCGCCCTCGTCAAAATATTTCTTGGTTTTTCCAGCTCCGTCACGATAGCTGTATTCCAATTCCGTCCGGATTGCATCGCCGTTGCACAGCGGAAGTTCAACACCGGCGGCAACCGAAACGCCATAGTTCCAATCTTTGATGTCAAACTTTTCCGTATAAACTTCATCAGTGTCATAGCTTCTGATTTTAACGTCATTTTTCATCCGGGAATAGGCTAACTTACCTGAAACATAAGGGGTATATTCCAAAGCATTGGCCTGAGAATAAGATAAAACACAGGCAACACCTGCAAGCAATAAAAGTTTTTTCATGATAGTCTTCTCTCCATTTAGTTAATACAAACAGCTTTTCTGGCGAGAGTTGAACCAATGCACCTGAATAGGCCCGTAAACACACATCCGTGATACAACAGTGCAGCGTGATTCCGCTCCGGGAGCATCCATCGTCAGTATTTCTGCCTGACGACTGATTAAACGTTATAAGATATTTTTGCAGAAAGCAAGCAAAAAAAGCATTAAAAATTTAGCACAAGACGGCTCTTACAACTTTTAATTAAGAGTCTCATTTTTATTGACAAGCATTCGCCGCCGACACTATATTGTCGTATATAAAGATGAAAAAAGGAGATAAAAATGTCAAAACACGGAACTTGCAGCTGCGGCTGTGAAAATGAAAGCAAACAGTGCCATTGCGACGAAACCTGCACCTGCGGATGTCAGGAAGGCAAGCCCTGCACTTGCGGATGTGAATGTGACTGCGGCTGCTGCGGCAACCAGAATAAGGAAATTGCTTTTGAACTCTGCCGCACCCTGATTGAAGGCCGAACCTATACTGCCGAAGGCGTAGCCGAAGCTTTCAGAAAAATCTACGACACCGTCAAAAGCTGCAAATAATTCCACTCTTTCCCAAACGCAGCCCTTCCTTGGCTGCGTTTTTTTCGTTTCTGAATTTTATATGTTGATATTATCTTAAAGCTGATATATTATATGTCCAATATCAGTAAACCTATCGGGATGCTGCGGTTATGTCCAGAGCCGAAGCTTAAAGGCCGCAGAGTTATTCCTATAACCGTTCACCTTCCCGATGCTTTATTTTTAAAGGAAATACAATGTATCTGGAACGTTACGCCCATGCTTTTAACCCGCCGGTGCCGAGCTCTGCCGAAATACTGAAAAAACACCTCGTCAAAATTCTGACTTTCTGGATTTTTCCGTCCGTTCTCCGTCACCAGACCAAGCGCCGTCTCAGACATCTTCTGGGAATGGGGCCTGCTCCCGAAACACTTTGGGAAAAACACGTTTTCGAAAAACGCCGGCAACAATTTCTGGACGCCCAACACGAAAAAAATATTTACGGCTATAAAATCGTTTCCCTCGGCTGCGATTGTTTTTCCCGCACGATTCCAACGCTGTGGGGCATTAAGCCGCGTAAAAAACAAGGTGAAAAAGGGAGCCCTTTCGACCTCAGTGACAATCCCCTGCCCGCCGTTGTCAAATATTTGGAAAACGATTTCAAAGGCTATTTCAACTCTCTGGCTTACAACAAACAGCTTAAAAGCTGGTGGCTTGCAGATGATGAAATCGTTTACTGTCATGAAGACGACTGCACCGAAACATCCCGCAGCATTGTCACCGAACGCTTTGCCGGCCGAATTAACAACCTGCGGCAAATTTTATATCAAGACACCAGACCGGCACTGTTCATCAGCCATTTCAATCCGATGCTGGCTCCCGCAGACATCAACGAAACAGAACAATTGTATAATCGTATGTATAAAACATTGCAAACTGCGCGCGGCAAAAGAGGTTTTCGGCTGATGATCGTTGATACCTCCGGCAAATTATCCGCCGCAACCAATCTTCTCCCGGAAATCAAACTCTTTTCCTGCCCATGGTTGCCGCAACCCTACGTCTGGCACCAGCCTGAATGCCGCTATAAAAAAACCGGACTGAAATTTGAGCAGCTTTTTATTGGCGAAGTCATCAAAATCCTCGCCGAAATGCAATAAAAAAACAGCGCGGATAACCTTTGGCTATCAGGCGCTGTTTTCTCTTTTAAAGCTTGTCTTTCAATGAAGACTAAAGGAGACGGCTCCTTTAAATAAATTTAACCGGTACAATCCGCACTCATAAATTTAGAGAGCAAAGACCAAAACGCCGTTTACAAAAATTGTCAGCAACATAGTCTTAACAATTTAAAGGGTTAAACATTCGGTTAATTCACACAATGATTAATTAAATAATCTAAATTTGAAATGTCTATATTCCCCTTCTCCCGATTTGTCAAGAGATGAAATACGCGTCAGTCGTTCGGTTTGTAACATTCGCTTATTTCGCTGTCGCTCAAACGCTCATTAACAAACTCTCACCGCACCATAAAAAAACTCCCCATCAGGGGAATGGCGTGCCGTTCGTAACAACCGCTTTGCGGTTTAACTCCGTGTCAGTCGTTCGGTTTGTAACATTCACTTATTTCGCTGTCGCTCAAACGCTCATTAACAAACTCTCACCGCGCCATAAAAAAACTCCCCATCAGGGGAGTTTTTTTATGGCGCGCCCTAGACGATTCGAACGTCTGACCCACAGCTTAGAAGGCTGTTGCTCTATCCAGCTGAGCTAAGGGCGCATCTGATTAATCAAAAAGCAGCAAAACCGCCGCTCTGGACGAGAATATAACGATTTATAAAATTTAAGTCAAGTAAAATCTGCGGAAAATAGCGATAAATCCTCTCACCTTCCCTCATAAATCATAAAGCGTTTCCGCTCGTTCCGATTACTAAAAAAGCCACCCCTGAAGGCGGCTTTCCTTTATGGTCGGGACAGGCGGATTGCTTTCAGCGCACAGGCGCAATTTTTGCTTTTATGCAAAACCGGCGATACTCCCGTCTCGCCTATTGCTGGTTGTCAAACCGTCTTCTCGACGGTTCAAATCCTGTGTTCGCCAAAAGCCACAAAAAAACCTACCACAAGGGTAGGTTTTTTCTGTCTGGTCGGGACAGGCGGATTCGAACCGTCGGCATCTTGCTCCCAAAGCAAGCGCTCTACCAGGCTGAGCTATGTCCCGTTAAATAAACTTTACTTTCACAATAATCTCCGACATTTTGCTTTGCTCGCCCCGTTGGTTTGCTAGTCTCGCTTTTTTGCTCCCGCAAAACCGCTCAACAATCAAACTGCACCTTTCGTCGAAAAACCTGCCCCCGGCAGCTTTTTCTTCCTCAAGCCCAAAGCAAGCACAAATCGCAACCGGCGGCCGGTCAGGCTGAGCTATGTCCCGTTAAATAAACTTTACTTTCACAATAATCTCCGACATTTTGCTTTGCTCGCCCCGTTGGTCTGCCAGTCTCGCTTCTTTGCTCCCGCAAAACCGCTCAACAACCGGTCAATCAATGCTCAACGCACAATACCTTATCCAAAATAAATTAAAATGCAAGCTTAATTTTTCAACTCTGCAATCAACCCGTGATCTTTGAAACTGTAATAGCCGTTTTTGCTGACAATCAAGTGATCAAACAGCTTAATTCCCACCGCATGGGCCGCAACATTGATTTTATTGGTAATATCCAAATCGGCATGCGACGGCGTCACATCACCCGACGGATGATTATGAACCAGAATAATGGCTCTGGCTCCGCGAAACATTGCCGCTTTAATAACTTCACGCGGATGAATCGAAACCTGATTAATCGTTCCCCGCTGCTGAACTTCTTCCCCGATAACCTGCAGCTTGGTATCAAGAAAAATAATCCGAAACTCCTCCACATCCCGATGGCCGATTGCCGTCCGGCAATAATCAATCATCGCATCCCAGTTGCTGATAACCGGAGCCGCCTTATCCTGCAGACTGCTCCAGCTTGAGCGGATAGCGGCTTCTCTGACGATACTGAAAACGACATAACTGTTTTCCTTAACATACGGAACTTCATATAATGCAGCTGCCGGCGCATTAATAACACCGGCAAAACTGCCGAACTTCGCAAGCAGCTGCTTGGCAATCTGTTTCACGTCTCGCCGAGGAATAGACAGCGTCAGCAAAAGCTCCAGCATCTCATAGTCGGGAAAATCTCTGCCGCCGCCAAGCATAAAACGCTTTTTCAGCCGTTCTCTGTGTCCGGAATTGTCCGGCTTGACGTCAGTACCGGTATTTTCTTTCGTTTTGCTCATAATCTAGTCAATCTTATAAGGGGGCTTATCCATTCCCTTCGGCGAATAGGTAAAGACTTCATAACCGTCTTTGGTAACCGCCAGAGAATGCTCGAACTGAGCCGAAAGGGATTTGTCGCGGGTCACCGCCGTCCAGCCGTTTTGCAGAATAATTCCGTCCGGACGTCCGATATTAATCATCGGCTCAATGGTAAAAATCATTCCCTCTTCCATAATCGGTCCCGTGCCTTTATTGGCAATATGCATCACATTCGGCGCATCATGAAAAACTTTTCCCACGCCGTGACCGCAAAACATGTCAACCACCGAATAACCGTATTTGTGAGCATATTCGGCAATCACATAACCGATATCGCCGAAATGGGCTCCCGGTTTAACCACATCAATGCCCCGCATCATGCATTCATAAGTCACGTCGCACAAACGGGTTGCCTTCAGCTTGGGCTTTCCGGCATAATACATCCGGCTGGTGTCGCCGTACCAGCCGTCAACAATCGCCGTCACATCAATATTCAGAATATCGCCGTCGGCCAGCTTACGATCCGGCCCCGGAATACCGTGACAAATGACATGGTTTATCGAAATGCAGGTTGACTTCGGATAGCCGTGATACCCCAAACAGGCAGGAACGGCGCCTTTGTTAATCATAAATTCCCGGCACAAATCGTCAAGCTCTCCGGTTGTCACCCCGATCTGAACATAAGGAGTGATATAGTCGAGACATTCGGCCGCCACTTTGCCTGCCTTGCGCATTCCCTCATAATCGGCAGCATCATAAATCATAATTCCGTCTCTTCTTTTAACAGCCAACGTTTTTCTCCTAATATAAAATTTTCATCTTTCGAGTTATCTTTATACTCTTATCGCTGATTGTGCAAGCATATCCGCAAAATTTCAACCCGTTTTTTGCCTCGTCAAAAATCTTGGCCGCCGCCATCGGCGCAATATTCCACACAAATTTGATATCGGCACAGTCTTCCCGCGGCACAATCAGCACCACCCTGGTTTCGTGTCCCATTTCCCGCAGCTTGGCAAACTCGCTGAACATTTCCATTTCAAAAAAATTAATAAAAGAAGGAAACACGACGCAAGCCCCCTGCTTATTGTAAATGCTCACCGCATAAACATAGCACTTTTCTTCCCTCTCGTTGGAAAATTCCAGCTGCGCATAGCTGACATCGTCGCTCTCATCAACCCGGCGCAGGCGGTTATAAGCGGAAAAATCCGTCAGCAACCCGGCGGAAAAAGCTTCTTCCAGCAAAACTTCCGCATAAGTCGGATTAATCATAATCAAACTGCCGTCCCGGTTAATCATCTGCGTTTCATACTTCAGCCGCCGCCGCGGATTGCCGGTCGGCAAAAGCCAGACTTCCGCCCCCGGAACATAAATTTTCTGCCGGGCATCAAGCTCCGGACAAAAAACCGGCACCACCTCGTCTCCGATTTGCACGTCCAAAATCAGATTTTTATAACACTTGACAATTTCACCCCTGACCAGTTCTGCCGGAAATTCCATTTTCACCTCTTTAAAACAAATAAAGCATACCCGCGGCATGCTTTATTTTCAACCATATTTTCCGCCCTAGCGCAATTTTTCTTTCCGTGCCCGCAGAATTTGAATATTGTTCTGTTTGTCGGCTTGCAGACTCCGCTGATAGGCGGCAATTGCTTCCAGAGCTTTTTTCTTTTTATATTCCTTTTTGCTCAGCCGTCCCGTTCCCGCCTGCTCGGCTGCGGCTTTCTTCCATTTTTTCTTGCCGCCGAACTTGGCTTCTTTCGGCGACAGACGCATCGGCTCGTCATCCAAAATAACATCTTCCGCCGTATCGTCCAAAACGTTCTGACTTGAAGAAACCGTCCGTAGAGCATACGGGCTCTTGGTAATCGGCTGATTGACAACTTCGCAGATTTTTTCAATCGGCATATAAAAATCATCGATTCGCCAAAATTCAGTCAGGCCTTCGGCCGGAATATTGGGATTAGGTTTAATCGGGTTCTGAAAAATATTCTTAACCGCAATCCAGGTAACTGGACGATACGGCTGCGCTTCATTCACCGCCAGCTTCCGCCCGACTTTCATAACTTCCAGATTTTCGGCCAGCGAAACTTTGCCGCCGTGCTGCTCAATAATCTGCTTGGTGTGTCCGCATTGCTGCGGATTGCCGTGAATCGGCGTAAATATCGCCTCCGGCGCATGCTGCCGGATAACATCGACCAGATTTCCCAGCGCACGGGCATTGATATGTCCGGAATCCTGCATTCTGACCTGTTCAAAATCGCCGATTTGACGGCCGCATGGCGTAATAACCACTTTTGCTCCCTGCGCAGCCATCATCTGCAGCATCTGCGGACCGGTTTTACCGTTAATCTCGTCAATAATCCGCTGCCGAGCCAAAACCAGAACATTGCGCCCCAAACGAATATCCTGATGCAGTCCCAAAGCCATCCGGGGCGCCGAAGCCATCGGAATATTAGACAAGTCGCTGCGATTGTGATTATATTCTTCCAGCCCCTGCGCAAAAGCTCCGGTGCAGACAACATATTTTCTTTTAACGCCTTTGTCTGCCAAATATTGGTCAAGCGCACCCCGGTAAACCACATCGTCAAAATCCAGATGTCCGCTGTCCGTCATTGCCTGTTTAACCAACTGCAGCCATTTGCCTTCCAAATACACTTTCGTGCCCAGTTTTCGGGCTGCGGCTATATCTATGGCAATATTCTCGACACTGCGGGAAATAACCGGAGAAACAATCAGACTGCGATCCGAATTCGCCTCAATCACCTGCAGGGTATTCTGCACCGCCTGTTCAAAACCGATGCGTTCCGAACCGTTCGGCACCGTAGATGTTGAATCTACCTGAACATTGGTGGTCAGCTTTCGCTTCAGCAAATCGGTATAGGTTTCAAAATTAAAGCTCTGTCCCACCGGCATATTCTCTTCAACCAGAAAATCGCCGTTATTGATAATGCCGGCATAAGGCTTGCCGTCAACTTTGGTCAAGGTATGGAAACCCATTGCGTCAACCACACTGTGACTGACCATAAACGGTTCGATCTCCATATCCGTCCCGATCATAATCCGGTCACCCGGATTGATTTTTTCAATAAACGGCGGCTGCATGCCCATCTGCGCAAAAGCTTTGCGAATCAAACTGCGGGTAAAGCCGCTCGCTTTAATCGGAGGCAGTTCGTACCCCATGCGGATATAGTTCATCAGCGCGCCGATATGGTCTTCATGGGCATGGGTTAAACACAGAACCGCCGTCGGTTTAATCGCCTTGGTCACCTGGCCGCTGTCGGGATCGGTGCGGTCAAAATAGTCGCTCACATCGGGATAAGCCGCCGTAAAGCCGGATTCATAAGGAGTAAACAAACTGCCCAAATCAAACATTGCCCGTACGGTCTCGCCTTTTTCATTGGTATGCCCAATGACCATGCAGTTGCCGCCGATACGGTCCCGGTTCACTCCGCCGACAAATTCAACCTTTGTTCCCGCTTCGTTGACGGCAACTGCCGCCCGGTTCCACTTAGTCATGTTTTTCTTATCATTTTTGGACATAATGCCCTCCCCAATGTGTGAAATTGCCTTATATAAAGCATATTTTTGACAAAAAATCAAGAAATTTTTACTATTTTCGTCATTATTTTTAATATTGAAAAAGACCGAAAAAGAATTATTTCCGAGTTGTTAAACCAACAAGGAGAAAAAACATGGCCAAACTCGCCAAATTTCTGTACAGCACTGCTCTGGTCGTCATAACCGCATGGCTCTGCAGCTATTTTACCCGTTACGGCATTGCCAACTGGTATGAATCCTTTGAAAAACCGGCCGTAACGCCGCCCAATGAAATTTTTGCACCGGTGTGGGCTTTGATCTATGGTTTGATGATTGTCTCTTTCTACCAAATTTTAACCGCCGCGTCATCTCTGCGGCAAACCGCAGGACAATTGTTTGTCGCCCAGCTTCTGCTGCAGATTATCTGGACGTTTCTCTTTTTCTACGAAGGCATGCTCGGCGCGGCTTTCGGCGTTATCGTTTTTCTGGCGGTGGTTGTCTGGCAGATGATTAAGGTTTTCAAACAGATACGCCCGCTTGCCGCTTATCTGAACTACCCTTATCTCCTCTGGCTCTGCTATGCCGGATTTCTGAATTTCGTTTTTCTCTACGCTCAGGGCGCCGTCGTTGAATTTTAATCAAAAATTTGCTGGACTCTTATCCCAAAATAATCTAAAAAATATCAGATTTAAATCAAACTGCATTTGGGAAATAAAGTTACTATGACTGCAACATTGAAAGACATTCGAAGCACTTTTCTGAATTACTTCGCAAAACACGACCATAAAATTATCCCTTCCTCGTCTCTGGTTCCGGATAATGACCCGACCCTGATGTTTACCAACTCCGGCATGGTGCAATTCAAACATATCTTTACCGGCAATGAAAAACGCGACTATACCCGCGCAACCACATCGCAGAAATCCGTCCGCGCCGGCGGCAAACACAACGACCTTGACAACGTCGGCTACACCGTCCGCCACCACACGTTTTTTGAAATGCTCGGCAACTTCTCTTTCGGCGACTATTTCAAAGACGATGCCATTGCCTGGGCCTGGGAACTGGTCACCAAAGAATTCGGCCTGCCCAAAGACCGCTTGGCCGTAACCGTCTTTCATAACGACGATGAAGCCTATAATATATGGAAAAAGGTTGCCGGCCTGCCCGCCGACCGCATTATCCGCATTGCTACTAAAGACAATTTCTGGCAAATGGGCGACACCGGTCCATGCGGCCCCTGCTCTGAAATTTTTTACGATCACGGCCCCGAAGTTTGGGGCGGCCTGCCCGGCACGCCGGAAGAAGACGGCGACCGCTGGATTGAAATTTGGAACCTCGTTTTCGACCAGTTTGAAGACCTGCCCGACGGTTCCCGCATTCCGTTGAAACAGAAATGTATCGATACCGGTATGGGACTGGAACGTATTTCCGCCATTTTGCAGGGCGTCCATTCCAACTACGACATTGACCTCTTCCGCAATCTGATCGCCGACATCGCCAATCTGGCCAACTCAGACCCGAACGGCCCGTTAAAGGCGTCTCACAACGTTATTGCCGACCACCTGCGCTCAACCGCATTTCTTATTGCCGACGGTGTTTTGCCTTCCAACGAAGGACGCGGCTATGTTCTGCGCCGGATTATGCGCCGCGCTATGCGTCACATTCAGCTGCTCGGCGTCCGCGACCCCATGCTCTACAAACTGCTGCCCTCTCTGCAACGCGAAATGGGCGAAGCTTATCCCGAACTATACCGGGCCGAAGCTTTGATTACCGAAACCATTAAAGCCGAAGAAACCCGCTTTATCCGCACCCTCGACAAAGGCCTGAAAATTCTTGACGATGAAACGGCAAATCTTAAAGCAGGAGATGAACTCAGCGGTGCTACTGCCTTCAAATTATACGATACTTACGGCTTCCCGCTTGACCTGACACAAGATGCGCTGCGGAGCAAAAACATCAAAGTCGATATCAAAGGCTTTGACGAGGCCATGGCCAAACAAAAAGCCGAAGCCCGCAAAAACTGGGCCGGTTCCGGCGATGCCGGCACCGAAAAAGTCTGGTTTGACTTGCAGGAAAAACTCGGTGCAACCGAATTTCTGGGCTATACCACACTGCACGCCGACGGACAGGTAACCGCACTGGTTGTTAATAACGAAGCCATTAACGCCGTCAGCAGCGGCGAGTTCTGGCTGGTTGCCAATCAAACCCCGTTTTATGCCGAAATGGGCGGACAAATCGGCGATACCGGCGTCATCTGCGGTGACGGCGTCACAATTCAGGTAACCGACGTTAAAAAGAAACTGGACGGCATTTCCGCTCACCTTTGTAAATTGATCAAAGGAACCGTTAAAGTCGGCGACAACCTCTCCTTTATCGTTAACGAGCAGAACCGCAAAGACATCTGCGCCAACCACTCGGTTACTCACTTGCTGCACCGGGCTTTGCGCGATGTTCTCGGCGAGCATGTCACCCAAAAAGGCTCGGCAGTCGGCCCTGACCGTATGCGCTTTGACATTTCCCACCCCAAACAGGTAACCGCCGAGGAAATCCGCCAGGTGGAAAATATCGTCAATAACGCCATTCGCCATAACTATAAAGTCACCACCACCATGATGTCGCAGGAAGATGCCATCAAATCCGGCGCCATGGCTTTGTTTGGCGAAAAATACGGCGATGAAGTCCGCGTTGTGTCAATGGGCGACGATAAAGAACTCTTCTCCCGCGAACTCTGCGGCGGAACCCACGTCAAAGAAACCGGCGATATCGGTTATTTCAACATTGTATCCGAAAGCGCTGTTGCCGCCGGCATCCGCCGTCTGGAATGCCTGACCGGCCGCGGAGCAGAAAAATTCGTTCAGGATATCGAAGACAAGCTCCACGCAGCCAGCAACATTCTGAAAACCAACCCGAACGATTTGGAAAACCGGATTAAACAGCTCCTTGACGAAAAGAAAAAATTGGAAAACGACCTCTTTGAAGTAAAAAAACGTTTTGCCAGCAACAAAGCTGCTGACAACCGGGACAATTTCGAACTGGTCAACGGAGTCAAATTTGTCGGCCGTGCTATCCCCAATGTTCACCCCAAAGAGCTGAAAGCTTTCATTGACGAAATCACGCCCGAGCTGGGCTCCGGCATTGTCGTCCTCGCCTCCAACAAAGACGACAAAGCCTCTATCGTCGTCGGCGTCACCAAAGATCTGACCGGTCGTTACTCAGCCATAGACCTGGTACGCATTGCCTCTCAGACAGTCGGCGGACAAGGCGGCGGCGGTCGCCCTGACATGGCTCAGGCCGGCGGCCCCAACGGCGAAAAAATTGCCGATGCTATCAATGCCGTAAAAGAAGCCATTTAACCAAACATAAGCCCCGGATTTTCCGGGGTTTATGTTTTTTAAGCATAACTATTTGTAATACATGACACGAAAACGAAAATCACGCGGCCAAGAACCGGTCTGCTCTGTTAACGTAAAGGTTTCTCCCTTTTTCAGACAAAAGAAAAATTGCCCGTTTCCACCATAACTAACAGGCATATCTTTCGCATTTCCGCTATACGCAGGAGTCCCTCCAGAAGAATTAACGCGAACAAAATAACGATCACCTTTTCCGCCCATAACCCCCAATACACAGCCGGCCTTCGCCATCGTAAAAGAATTATAACCGGAACCGCTATTATCCCATTTATCAAGATAATAGCTTCCCTCCCACTTTGGCACAATATCATTCTGTGTCACACAGTTATATTTTGTTTTATCAAAC
>UMHO01005136.1_pt1 | contig 61693 bp, 45 predicted proteins | sample 1965561 | NCBI WGS metagenome assembly UMHO01 (sample SAMEA4836102, study PRJEB28245) | human gut metagenome | biome: gut microbiome; material: fecal sample | place: Denmark | collected 2008 | reverse complement strand
GATTGGCTGTCTGGGAGAGATAGCCTTTTTTTATGAGAAAAAGATTTTAATACTTAATACGTCACTACGCAAAATTCCACCTCATGGAGTTCGGTTGAAACCTTATCTCAAAAGACTTCTGAAAAGTTTTTGCAGATGCAAACTAAAAGCAATGATGTTTTCAGCCATCCATACATCAATAAAACCGCTCTTTGCCAAATCTATATAGCTACTGCTCCTTAGCTTCTTCCTGCGGAATACGTACCGACGTATAGAGCTCAAGGATAGCAGCAATAGTCAGCGAAACAATCCATTCATTACCATGCGTAAAGAACATAAAAGCTCCGGTAAGCACCAAGAGCAACGCACCGAATATCTGCTGGCGCCGCAGACGTTTGATAGTGGGACTTTTGCATTTTGAAGGTGAATTTATTTGCGCTAAAGCAACAAATGTCGCACCTATCGTATATATATAAGGCGAGAGTTGCCATCCGGTGACATAAACGGCAGCGCCTATCAGAAGCATTACAGCTCCTACTGCAAAAAGGGCGGGTATCAGTTGTTTCATTCTTCTATATCATCTTGAAATACATAAATATCTTCGTTGGGCTTCTTCATCAGATACTTTTCACGGGCTATCTTCTCGATAGCGCCGGAGTCGACGGCAAGCTCATTCAGACGACGGGTATTCTCCTCATATTCCGTACGATACCTGTCTATCTCTCCGCGTAAGCGCGTTTCCTCGCGGTAATAACCGAGACGGCGCACAATACTGTTCTCATCCAGAAAACCGACAAGCACGACAAACAGCACAAACGTTATCAGATATTTACGTCTGCGGACAAACAACCAGAGGGAAGCAAGTTTATCCATGTAATTCAGTTATTGTTTCTTTGAGCACAAAGATAAGACGAATAACTGAGAAATTTCTTTTTTTTGCGTACATTTGCACAAAAGCTGAGACAAGCCACACTGTCTTTGTGCTCTATATTAGTGATAAGAACACCCTGAATATGGAAAATTATATCGTATCGGCACGAAAATACCGCCCCTCGACCTTTGAGTCGGTAGTGGGGCAACGCGCGTTGACTACCACTTTAAAGAATGCCATCGCCACAGGCAAACTGGCGCACGCCTATCTTTTCTGCGGTCCACGTGGCGTTGGAAAGACTACTTGCGCACGTATTTTTGCCAAAACCATAAACTGCATGGCTCCCACGGCAGAGGGAGAAGCCTGTAACCAATGCGAATCGTGTACAGCTTTCAATGAACAGCGTTCGTACAACATTCATGAATTGGATGCCGCATCCAACAACTCCGTGGACGACATCCGCCAACTGGTAGAGCAGGTACGTATCCCGCCTCAGATAGGTAAATACAAGGTATATATCATTGACGAGGTACATATGCTGTCGGCTTCCGCTTTCAATGCTTTCCTGAAAACGCTGGAAGAGCCGCCCCGTCATGCCATATTCATTCTTGCCACCACCGAAAAACATAAGATACTGCCTACCATCCTTTCTCGCTGTCAGATATACGACTTCAACCGTATCGGTGTGGAAGATACCGTAGCTCACTTGGCCTATGTAGCCTCTAAAGAGGGAATTACCGCCGAACCGGAAGCTCTGAACGTCATTGCGCTGAAAGCCGACGGCGGTATGCGTGACGCCTTGTCCATCTTCGATCAGGTAGTAAGTTTTACCGGCGGACACATCACTTACCAAAGCGTAATCGAGAATTTGAATGTGCTGGATTACGAATACTACTTTAAACTGACCGACCATTTCCTTGAAAATAAAGTCAGTGACGCCCTGCTGCTGCTGAACGATGTACTGAACAAAGGATTTGACGGCAGTCATTTCATTACCGGTCTGTCCTCACATTTCCGCGATTTGCTGGTGAGCAAAGATCCGGCCACCCTACCCCTGCTCGAAGTAGGGGCAAGTATCCGGCAACGCTACCAAACGCAGGCGCAAAAATGCCCGTTGCCTTTCCTGTACCGTGCCATGAAACTGTGTAACGATTGCGACTTGAACTATCGTGCCAGCAAGAACAAGCGGCTGCTGGTAGAGCTGACCTTAATACAAGTAGCCCAAATCACAGCCGAAGGAGACGATATTGCCAATGGGCGTAGCCCTAAACAAGCCATAAAACCCATATTTACGCAGCCTGCCGCCACACAACAGCCACAGGCAGCTCCCGCTATGCCCCAACCGCAGGTATCCGCCACTGCGAAACCGCAAGCCGCCCCCACTGCAGCCCCTCCTGCCAATACCACTGCTACACCGGCAAATACGGCTTCGCACGCCACTCCTACCGCCATTTTACTGGCACAAGGAAAAGAAGAAAAGAAGATTCCGGTAGTAAAAATGTCCGGTCTCGGCGTATCCATTAAACGGCCGAAAGCGGAAGAAGAGGCAAAGAACACGGCTCCAACCCCTGCCGCACAGCAAACAGCGCAACCGGAAGAAGACTATATCTTCAATGAAAGAGATGTAAATTACTACTGGCAAGAATACGCCGGACGCATGCCCAAAGAGCAAGTAGCCATCGCCAAACGTATGCAGAATATGCATGTCACCCTGCTGAACGCCACCACGTTCGAAGCCGTCGTGGATAATGAAATCGTTGCAAAAGAGTTTACTTCGATGATTCCCCAACTGCAAGACTACCTGCGTATCCGTTTGAAAAACCGTAAGGTAACCATGACTGTACGTATCAGCGCTCCCGCCGAGAAGGTTCGTGCATACGGCCGTGTCGAAAAATTTCAAATGATGGCGCAAAAGAACGACGCCCTGCTGCAATTGAAAGACGAATTCGGATTGGAGCTTTACTAAATCGTCCGGACAAGGAGAGGCCATATTCATCCGTTTGTTACCGAACATATTGAAAATAAAATCATTATATTTTATTTTGTATATCATGTTTTATGTTTATTTTTGCCAATAATAGACAAAGAAGACAAACAAAACAAACGATGAGAAAAAGTGCCGCCATATTGATAGGGCTATGGGTAATATGTATGACATGTGCTACCTCAATATGTGCTGCAACCGCTCCCAACAAATTGGATACGTTGAAAATTTTTATCCAAAAGAAGATACTTTACGACGAATACGTATCGGTGGATAGCGTCATCTGCTGGAGTGAAAACATTCTGCCGGACCTCAAAGCAGACAACCGCAATAAAGAAACCTACTTCTTATTACAGCTACAACTTGCCAACGCCTATACACTGCAGGGAGATATCAGCCTTGCCATAGACCGGGCACGGCTGATGTACGAAGAAGCCAAAGAAACCGGATACGATTTCGGCATGGTAGTTGCCAACCAAGCTATCGGCGACGCTTACACCATAGCCAGTCAATACGATAAAGCATCGGAGGCGTATCAAAACGCTTTAAAGGAATTAAGCCTTATCTCTCCGCAACATCCCTACCGTACGCAACTTTTACTAAAAGCATCCAATACTTTACAGCGCAAAGGCCGACTGGAAAAAGCAAGGAGAGTATTAAACGATATAGATAAAGCCCTTCTGCAACAACCGGATTATGCCACCGGCTTCTTCGCCGCCATCGAAAAAGCCAACTATGCCATCTCACACGGACATCTTTCAAAGACTTACCTTAAAGAAGCCGCCAAGTACCTGCAAGATATGGATTCTATCTATCGGCTGTATCCCGAGAAGTTTTACTATTTTCATCTGAAGTATACCGCTGCCGCCTACTACCGTGCCATGGGTAACTGGGATAAAGCTTATTGGGACAAGGCCTTGAAACTGTACGAGGAACTGAGACAGGAATATTCAGTCAACAAACGGTCGGCTTATTACCGATGGATTACACAGGAAACAATATATCTATATAAGATACAAGGAGAAGCAATGGACGCCTGCCGGTTGTATCAAGAATTATATCCCACGGTCGACACGCTCACCGCCGAAGGTTACGCACGGCAAATCGGTATCCTGCGTGCCAAATACCAGATAGACCAAATGGAGCTGGCCAACAAAGAAGAGCACAGCAAGCTTATCACCGGCATATTGACAGGCAGTATCCTGCTACTCCTCATGTTTATCGTTATAACTATCGTGCTCAGAAGGCAGCGTCAGAAGATAACCCTATCCACCCAAAGATTGGAACGTCTGCGTACCGATGCCGAAAACGCCACATCCGCCAAAAGCATATTCCTTTCGAATATGAGCCACGAAATACGTACGCCGCTCAATGCCCTCTCCGGTTTTTCGTCCCTACTGACAGAAGAAGGGCTGGATGACGACACACGTCGCCAATGCAATGAAGTAATCCTGCAAAACTCCGAGTTATTACTAAAGCTCATCAACGATGTGATAGACCTGTCGAGCCTTGAATTCGGGAAAATACAATTCAGCATTGGCCGGTATGATGTCGTCAGCATCTGCAGGAATGTAGCCGATACCGTCAGTAAAATTAAACAGACCCAGGCAGAAATATGCTTCACGACGGAGCTGGAAAGCATGGAAATAGAAACGGACGACTCGCGCCTGCAACAAGTCTTGATAAACTTGCTGATTAACGCCACCAAATTTACACCGCAAGGCAGCATTACCCTGGAACTTAAAAAACAGTCGGAACAAGAGTTGCTCTTTTCCGTGACAGATACGGGCTGCGGCATTCCCAAAGACAAGCAAGCCGCTATCTTCCAGCGTTTCGAGAAACTAAACGAAAATGCGCAAGGCAGCGGATTAGGACTTTCCATCTGCCAGCTCATCATCGAACATATAGGTGGCAGAATATGGATAGACCCTGACTATACAGGCGGTTCACGGTTCTTTTTCACCCACCCCCTCCAACAGCCACAGCCGGCCAAAGGCAGAAAGGAGAGCGAAGTATGAAAAGACTGCTTATCATAACGGCCTTACTCGCTCTGCTCCTACCCGTACAAGCTGTCGGTGCAGACGCGAAAAAACAGTACTCCTCGCCGCGCCGGTATCCGGCCGAAATAGAATGTGCCATAAACCGCGACATTCAGAAAGCCGACTCATTAGTAAAAGCGGGAAAACCGGACGAAGCGCTCACATTCTACAAAAAGAGCCTCAAAAGCAAAGACTCGCTATACAATCTTATTACCACCTCGCAGATGGAAGAGATACTCTCTCTTTACAATATGGACAAGCTCACGCTGCAAAAAGAGCAAAGGCGCAATATGTTCCACCAAATCTGCTTATCCATATCCGTTATCATCATTTTTGCATTGTTGCTTTTCAACATCCACATATACCGGAGCCGGAAACGCCTGCAAAAAGATGAAAAGGAAATGAGAAGATTAACCGCCATTGCCGAAGAAGCGAATGAGATAAAAAGCCGTTTCCTGACAACTATGAGTTATAACATACGCATTCCTCTTAACAACGTAGTAGGATTTTCACAACTCATGACCGAGGATGTCAACCTGAGTGAAGACGAGAAAAGAGAATATTCCGGTATCATCCAAAGTAATTCGGCGGAACTCATCCGGCTTGTCAACAATGTACTGGACCTCTCACGTTTGGAAGCCAACATGATGAAGTTTCAGTTACAGAACTGCAACGTACAAGAGTGGTGCAACGAACTCCCCTGCCTGGTACAGATGCGAAGCGAAGGAAGCATACATTTGGAGTTGGTGGCAGATACCGGCAATGCAATCATCCATACCGACGTCAGCCGCCTCACGCAACTGGTTTCCGGCATGCTGCTATACCCTGTCGAATGCAAGAGAACAAGGATAGTGAACATGCAACTGACTTACAATCCGGAAACACAGGCAATAAACTGCCGGATAGAGAACAGTCCGCTCACCGATCCCGCATTTTCTTCACAAAAGGAATCCATATCGCACAGAATCAATCTATTGTTTTTCGAGCACTTCAACGGCAGCTATCGTGTAGAGAAAAGCGGTGACAATCCAATCATATATTTCACATATCCCACGCTTACTACCTGATTATATGCACGTTTGTCCCTGCCGCTATTTAGACAGGGTACAAATTAAACGTTTTTAATCAAGATTGATAGCAAGTATTGAAGAAAACAGCTATTTTTGCCGAACCAATTAGTACTAATAATTAAAAAATTAAAGAAAATGGCTTACGTAATTAGTGACGATTGTATTGCTTGCGGAACTTGTATCGACGAGTGTCCGGTAGGCGCTATCTCTGAAGGCGATATCTATTCTATCGATCCTGAAACTTGTACTGAATGCGGTACTTGTGCAGATGTTTGCCCTTCTGAAGCAATTCATCCGGGAGAATAATACAATCCTAAGAAAAAGAAGAAAGGCTCGGTTTCAATGAAACCGGGCCTTTTTATTTCAGTACCAAGAAGTATATATCGCAACTCACCCCAGACTACACAGACCTTCCATCCATACGCCTGCGGTGAGTTCCCGCCATCCAAAGATTATGCAAGCTTTGACAATGCTTCCTTGATGCGGCTGATAGCTTCCACGATATTCTCATCGCTGGTAGCATAGCTCATACGAATACATTCGGGAGCGCCAAATGACGTACCGCCTACGCAAGCCACGTGAGCTACTTCCAGTAAGTACATGGCCAAATCATCGGAGTTTTCAATCTTACGGTCGCCGACGGACTTACCGAAGAACGAGCTGCATTTCGGGAACAGGTAGAAAGCGCCTTCCGGTACGTTTACTTCGAATCCCGGCACTTCCTTAGCCAGTTTCACAATAAGGTCGCGGCGACGTTCAAAAGCCTTACGCATTTCTTCCACCGGAGCTTGCGTTCCCGTATAAGCGGCTTCCGCAGCTTTCTGAGATACGGAACACGGGCCTGATGTATACTGTCCCTGCAATTTGTTGCAAGCCTTTACAATCCATTCCGGTCCGGCAATGAAACCGATACGCCAGCCCGTCATGGCATAAGCCTTGGAAACGCCGTTTACAATCACGGTACGCTCTTTCATTTCAGGGAACTGTGCGATGCTTTGGTGCTTACCGATGTAGTTGATATGTTCATAGATTTCATCGGCAATGACAACTACCTGCGGATGCTTGGCCAACACAGCGGCCAGTCCGGCCAACTCTTCCTTGCTATATACAGAACCGGTAGGGTTGGAAGGAGAACAAAGAATCAAAGCTTTGGTCTTCGGCGTAATGGCGGCTTCCAACTGGGCGGGGGTAATCTTGAAGTCCTGCTCGATACCTGCTGTAACAATCACCGGATTGCCTTCCGCCAGCTTCACCATTTCAGGATAGCTCACCCAATACGGTGCAGGCACAATCACTTCATCACCCGGGTTCACCAATACCAAGATTGCATTGCAAACCGATTGCTTGGCTCCGTTGGCACAAGAAATTTGTGCAGCCGTATATTCCAGACCGTTCTCTTTTTTCAATTTCTCTACGATAGCATTACGCAAGGCCGGATACCCCGGAACGGGAGAATAGCGAGAGAAGTTATCGTCTATCGCCTTTTTGGCAGCCTCTTTAATGTGGTCGGGAGTATTAAAATCAGGTTCTCCGACACTCAAGTTAATTACATCTACGCCTTGAGCTTTCAGCTCTGCGCTTTTCTGAGACATAGCCAGCGTCGCAGAGGGCGACAAGCTGTTCAAACGATCTGATAATTGGTTCATCTTGTTTCTATTTAATGGTTGTTATGCAAATCCGGTTGCAAAATAAGCGATTTTCTTTGATATAATAAAACAAAAAGACAGTTACTTATTAAAATGAAGAGTATGCCCCATACGTTCCTTCTTTGTACGCAGGTAACGTTCGTTATACTGGTTCGGGTTGGTTTCCACCGGCACATTCTCCACAATCTCCAGGCCATAGGCTTCCAAACCTACGCGTTTCACCGGGTTGTTTGTAAGCAGACGCATCTTATGCACACCCAGCTCGCGCAAAATCTGAGCGCCCACACCGTAATCGCGTTCATCAGCCAGATGTCCGAGACAAATGTTGGCATCCACCGTATCCATGCCGTCTTCCTGAAGTTTGTATGCTCTCATCTTTTCCATCAGACCGATGCCGCGGCCTTCCTGATTGAGGTATACGATAGCTCCCTTACCGGCTTTCTCTATCATCTCCATCGCCTTGTGCAACTGCTCGCCGCAATCGCAACGCATGGAGCCGAATATATCTCCCGTGGCGCAAGAGGAGTGTACACGCACCAGTACAGGTTCATCAGGCGCCCAAGTACCTTTGAACAAAGCCACGTGCTCCAAGCCGTTGGACTTCTGACGGAAAGGAATCAGACGGAAATGTCCGTGCTCTGTCGGCATATCCACCTCCACGCCTTTCTCCACGATAGATTCCTGCTGCAAGCGATAGGCTATCATATCGCGGATAGAAATCAGTTTCAAATTGAATTCGTCCGCCATTTTACGCAATTCGGGCAGACGCGCCATCGTGCCGTCTTCGTTCATAATCTCCATGAGCGCACCGGCAGGATAGAAACCGGACAGGCGGCACATATCAATCGTGGCTTCGGTATGACCGGCACGGCGCAACACGCCTTTCTCCTGTGCGTACAGCGGATTGATGTGGCCGGGACGGCCGAATGTGGCCGGAGTAGAAGCAGGGTCGGCCAACGCCTGAATGGTTGCGGCACGGTCGGCGGCAGAAACACCGGTCGTACAACCTTCCAGCTTATCGATTGTTACCGTAAAGGGAGTACCCAATACAGAGGTATTATCGGACACCTGATGAGGTAAATCCAGTTCTTTGCAACGCGACACCGTAATCGGAGCACACAATACCCCGCGCGCGTGTTTCAGCATGAAGTTCACCTTTTCCGGCGTTATCTTTTCGGCTGCGATAATCAGGTCGCCCTCATTTTCACGATCTTCATCATCGACTACAATCACGAAATTACCAGCCTTGAAATCCTCAATGGCCTCTTCTATCGTATTCAACTTTACTTTTTCCATATATTTCATTCTTTATTATTTATTCTGATTGACTTTTATGATATTCCGTATCTCTTCGTTTGTGCGGATAATCCGCTCCATATCCTTGTTCAACCGGATGCGGAATGCCCAGATACGGAAATAGAAAAACAAGCCGACAGGCACTATCACTCCACACAACATATTCAGCCAGTAATTACGGAAAGGACGCACATGGGCGTGAACGGCTATGACAGGATAATTATTCAATGCCGTCAGCAACGGTATAGACCTTGTATTGGACATCTCGTCTATCAAAGCCTCCATCCGGTCGTTGAGCTCCGCCACTTCCTCGTCATACGGCGTATCATTCATCCACAGCCTGAAATAATTGGGCGCACGCATCAAAGCTTTCTTTTCGGCATACGCGCGACAATCCGCCGACAGTTGCTGAAGTTCTCCCGGCAGACGGGCATAATCCGGATCGTGAATAATCACTTCCTTCCTGAACAGGTGGCGGACACTGCGGATACCCGCTATCTTCTTAAACCAGTTGACATAAGCATCGGCATTCAGCACCACCGAGTCGTTATTGGATTTATAAGTAAGGAATGCACCCAGCGGCGCCAGCACAGCCGTACTGGTCCACATGCCCATCCATACAATCCATTTACCGTCACGCGCCATCTTATAGCCCGTATTATTGATGATGTAATAGATGATGAAAATAAGCACGGACACCACCACAGGCATACCCAAACCGCCTTTACGGATGATACCGCCCAACGGTGCACCGATAAAGAAGAAAATAAGGCATGCCAACGAAAGCGTCAGTTTCTCGTGCCAGGACGTCATGTGACGTCTCAAGCTGGTTTCCGTCTGCGATATATTGAAGCCCTTGAAGCTCCAATCGCTCGCCGCGCTTTCCGCACGGCTGACAGCCGTAGACATAATCTTCTGCTTCTGCATCAAAGTAGCCGCATTGAACAGACTGTCCACATCGTAATTGCCCAAGCGGGCAGATTCTATCTTCATCGTATCCGTCTTGCTCAAGGTATTGGTAGTGGCTTTGTAAGTACTTGCCATAGCCTCTTTATAGTAAGACCGCCCCACACTGTCGTTCTGTACTTTCATGGAGTCGATGCCGGCCTGCAACATTCTCATATCCTTACTATTGGACTGATTGCTCATAAATCCGGCGTCCACCATATTGAAATCCGAGTTGAATTCTATAATCGCATGCTTCTCCACGAACGCTTCCCGACGATAGGGCACATTCTTCTGGTTCATATTCTGCGACTTCAGATTTTCAAACTGCTCACCGCTGTAAAGGTGCAGATAAAGGTGCTGTTTGTCGGCCGTCATTTCCAGTCTGCCGGAGTCCGACTTGATTATCTGCGCATTCTCAAATCCTTTCTCGAAATTATAAATCAGCACATCGTACAGCATACCCGTCTTACGGTTCTTATGCTTTACGTAAAGGTTGTAGCCGTCTATCTCGTCATAAAACACCCCTTCGGGAATATCCACTTCGGGCGACTTCTGCTTCATGGAAATCAGCAGCGTCCATAACTTGGTCTGCGCCTTAGGGCCGATAACGTTCTGAAAATAGAAAGAAACACAACAAATGATGGATATGAAAATTATCAGCGGACGCATAATCTTCAACAGAGAGATACCTGCCGCTTTCATGGCAAGCAATTCAAAACGTTCTCCGAAATTTCCAAAAGTGATGAGAGCCGCCAGCAATATCGCCAAAGGCAACGAGGCCGGCACCAACGTCAGCGCCGAATAGAAAAAGAACTGGGCAAGAACGTTCATCTCCAACCCTTTTCCCACCATTTCGTCTACATATTTCCACAGAAACTGCATCATGAAGATGAAAAGGCAGATGAAGAAAGTGCCCATAAAGAGCATGCAAAAGCTCTTTAATATAAATATATCTAACTTTTTTATGCGCAGCATTTTACTTGTTTCATGCAATGAACGCACAAAAGTAGCACAAAAAAGGGAGTACGGGAAATTTTTAATTGAAAGTTAACTAAAAACCGCATGTTCTACGCAAAGTATCTACCTGGGATTCCCACAATTCACGTAAATCGTTTGCTTCGTCTGCGTTGGTGAAGTCAGTTATTTCAAGTACAAAATCATTGGTTAACTCGTTGTTTGTCATTTTTAATTCAAAATACTCACGCGGGTTTTCATCATCGAGCCAGCGGAAGCGGATGAATGAGTATGCCCGCACGGCAATAATCTCGGCATCGCGCCTTTCTGTTTTCCCCCAGAAGAAGGAGACGGTCTTATCGTCCGATTGAACCCTGTCCGCAAACCAGCCCTCCAAACCGGTAGGAGTACTTATTGCTGTCCAAAGAATACTTTTAGAAGTCGCATTCAAGAGATATTCCAAATGTATTTTTTTTCTTTCCATAGTCTATTCTGCTTTTTATTGCGCCAGCCAAGATAAATACTTTTTTCTAATTAGAAAAAATAATTCATTAATTTTATTCGGCTTTACTTTAGCGCAACCGGCTAAAGTACTGATAATGTTATATTATATCATCGGAAGAAAAGAAAGAAATAGTTTTTCTTTATCCTAATGATAAAATAAATAACAGAAAATACGTCCAAAAGTTTTGGCAGTTTAAATAAAAGCTATATCTTTGCACCCGCAATCGAGAAATGATGGCGGGATAGCTCAGCTGGTTAGAGCGCATGATTCATAATCATGAGGTCCCCGGTTCAATCCCGGGTCCCGCTACAAGATGAGTATTGAGACTGTTGAGAGGCTTCCACTCTTGGCGGTCTTTTTTGTTTTCAGTATCCGCGGTTCGTACCGGCACCGGCCGGAGCGGCCGAACTTTCCGATAACTCCGTTTTTGATATATATCCAAAAAAATTTTCAACCGTATCAAACGAGATTTGCACTGCGGTGAAAAAACGGTTTCCATCCTGTGAAAGCAAGCTATCATCGTATGAACAAGATTTCCTTATCTACCCTTCACCTTTCACACTCCCCTATCCATGAGGAATATCGGGTGAACCCTGACATTACGGACTTCCCTCCGAATCATCCCGCAAGGCGGGAATTTTCGTTCCATAAGACAAGTAAATCCGCCTCACGGGATAAATAAATTTATCCCGTGAGGCGGATTTATCCATACCGTAAGACGCTTTCGCCACCAATCATGCCGCATATATATCTTTGACAGGGGGTTCACCCGCTATCCCTGATGAATAAAGGTGTGGAAGGTGAAGGCAAATACTGTGCTTTGTTCTGAACCGGCAGATTATCTGGACAAGCCTTGACTATTACAGATTATCTTTCCAAATTGATATTGACAGCATTCATTCCTTTCGCCCCGCGCTCGAGGTCGAACGTAACGATATTACCTTCTTTGACTTCCGTAACAACATTGTTTACATGAAAAAAGTATTTCTCAATTCCTGCAAGGTCTTTGATAAATCCAAATCCTCTGGCTTCATTGAAGAACTCAACTCTTCCTCGCAGAATCACCGGTTCTTCATCTTCCTTTTTGGGAGTGGAAATCATTATCTCCTCTACATTAATCTCTTGCTTTTTGATATTCTCTTCGGGTGGAGTTGAAGTAATCATTCCATATTCGTCCACATAGGCAATCATGTCGTCAAAACTGCCTTTAGTAGATTTTCTGCCTTCTTTTCTCTTTAATTTCTCTTCCCGCTTAGCAAGTCTTTTCTTTTCATTTTCACGCTTTCCCGCTGTCATGAATTTTGCCATAGAACTTATATTTTTTAATTGGTGTATACTCGTCGAATAAATAATAAACTTATAAACGAACTCAGATAGCGAACTCAGCCTTACTGAGCTTCTTGCCCGTCAGCTTTTGAATATCGCTGACCAATTTACGCTCTTCCTGCGAGCAAAAAGTCAGCGCCGTCCCTGAGTTACCGGCTCTGCCGGTACGTCCGATACGATGCACATACGTTTCGGGCACATCGGGAAGGTCATAGTTAATGACCAACGGCAATTCGTTGATATCAATACCCCTGGCCGCAATATCGGTGGCTATCATTACACGTATCTTACCCGTTTTGAAGTTTTCCAATGCAGATTGCCTTGCATTCTGGCTTTTGTTTCCATGAATGGCCTGGCTGCCGATACCCGCTTTGCTTAATACGCGGACGATTCTGTCCGCATTGTGCTTGGTACGTGAGAAAACAAGTACCGACTGTCCTTCCGCTTTATGCAAAATGGAAATCAACAGTTTGCTTTTCTCTTTCTTCTCCACAAAGTAGACGGTCTGTTCGATGGTATCCACCGTAGACGATTTTGGGGTTATGGCAATCTTTACCGGTTGCTTCAGCAGTGAGTTCGTCAAAGCGATTATCGTATCGGGCATGGTAGCCGAGAAGAATAAGGTTTGTTTTTCTTTAGGGAGTTTCGGCAACAGACGTTTGATGTCATGGATAAATCCCATGTCGAGCATGCGGTCGGCCTCATCCAATACGAAGTGCCGTACACTATCCAGACGGATATATCCCTGGTTCATCAAATCCAGCAGGCGTCCCGGAGTGGCAACCAATATGTCGACTCCTTTGTGCAGCATATTTACCTGCGCACGCTGGTTTACTCCTCCGAAGATAACTCCATGACGGACTTGCGTATATTTGGCGTAGTCGTCTATGCACTCGCTAATCTGTAACGCCAGTTCGCGGGTAGGCGTCAGTATCAAGGCTTTGATACTCTTATCCCGTTCTTTTCCGGCCTGCAGATGCTGAATAATGGGAATGGCGAATGCGGCGGTCTTTCCTGTTCCGGTCTGCGCACAGCCTAATATATCTTTTCCCGTTAAGGCGGCGGGGATTGCTTTTACTTGTATAGGGGTAGGACTGGTATATCCTTTTTCTTCAATTGCTTTTAAAATCGGTTCGGTTATATTTAAATCTTTAAATGTCATATATATATTGTTTTATGAGCGTGCCAAAACATTAGCACAGGTATAATGGGAGCACGCTTCACTCAAGTGGCCCATACAAAAAGTCTGATAAATCTTTGTAGAATGAAAAGTGCAGGTGGTGGAGCGGAACGCTTCCGCTAAATAAAAAAAGACGGAATTTGTTTATGAAAGGCAGGAAATCGGGTTTCCTGCCTTTATTCTGATATTAGTATCTTCTGGAGTTGTTATAACCGCCATGAGGTCTACTGTTTGAGGGTCTTTCCTCACGAGGGCGCGCAACGCTTACAGAGATAACTTTGCTGTCATATTCTACGCCGTTCAATTCGTCAATAGCTTTCTGTCCTTCTGTGTCATTGCTCATCTCCACAAACGCAAATCCTCTGGATCTACCGGTTTCTCTGTCGAGAATAACTTTAGCTGAAGAAACTTCTCCAAACTCTGCAAATAAATTTGTCAAGTCGGCATTATTAACGCCATAACTTAAACCTGAAATGTAAATGTTCATTCTAAAAATGTTATAAAATAAATAATAAATTGGAGTGAGGAGGATAATTAAAGGAGAGGACTGCTTACTAATAATATATTAAAAGAAGAACTATACGATAATGATTCGTAACTCAAACTCTGGGGACAAAGGTAGTATAATAAAGTTGATAAATACGTTTCTTCCCGTTTTTTTTCATAAGAAAGACGATTATTATCATTTATTAAGTACATGCGGAAATTTAAAACAGTTGTTTTTTGCCTGTTTTCTTCCTTTAAAGAGCTAAGAAAAAGGAAAATATGAACATAAGCAGTCTATATATGGATAGCATTCTTCCATGACAAGCCGCTAACTTTGCACAAATTATTGGTGATTATTATGAAAAAGCTACTATTCATTTTTTCCTTTCTTTGTTTGCCGGCCGCCGCAGGACACGCCCAAAAGACCTTGACACTGAAAGATTGCCTCGAAACAGGTATCGAGAACAACCTGTCTTTGGAAAGCAAACGCAAGGAAATGCGGAAAAGCAAATACGGGATTTCCGAAAACCGTGCAAGGCTGTTACCTCAAATCAACGGGTTCGCCAACTATAATGATAATATAGACCCGCCCGTATCCGTTACCGACGGCTCCGCCTACGGAAACCCGTATAACATAACCCGGACCTTGCGCTACAACGCCAACGCAGGTTTGCAATTGCAGATGCCTCTTTATAATCAGACGCTTTATACCACCGTATCCATTGCAAAAGTCATGGATGAGATAAACCGTCTTTCTTACGAGAAAGCGCGGGAAGACCTCATTCTGGAGATATGCAAAATGTACTATCTGGGACAGACCACTGCCGAACAAATCACTTTGATAAAAGCCAACATCACCCGGCTGGAAGAGCTGAAAGACATCACCATGGCTTTCCATGACAACGGAATGGCTATGGAAGTGGACGTAAAACGCGTCAATATCAATCTGGAAAACCTGAAAGTGCAATACGACAATGTCCGGGCAATGCAGGAGCAGCAACTGAACCTGCTGAAATATATCATGGACTATCCCGCCGATGAACAGATAGCCTTAGTGCCGGTGAACTCCGAAAACATCACCCCCGTCGCGCTGACCGGATTATCCGAAAACCTGTACGAGCTCCAACTGCTGCAATCGCAAAAGGCAGCGGCGGAACAGCAGAAAAAAATGATTGGCTACGGCTATATCCCCTCACTGAACCTGACCGGCAACTGGATGTTCTCCGCCTATACAGACAAAGCCTACCATTGGTTTCACTCCGGACCGTCCAATCACTGGTTCCGTTCCTACGGACTGGGACTGTCACTGCGCATTCCGATATTTGACGGGCTGGACAAGCGTTACAAAACCCGGAAGGCCACCATAGATATCGAGAACATAAAGCTGGCGCAGGAAAATACCCGCAAAAGCCTGCAAACCCAGTACCTGAACGCCACCAACGACCTGATGAACAACCAACGCAACTTCAAAAAGCAGAAAGACAACTACCTGCTTGCCGAAGATGTATATACAGTCACCATGGAGCGCTATCGCGAAGGCATCGCTTCCATGACCGAGGTGCTGCAAGACGAAATGCAGATGAGCGAAGCACAAAACAGCTACATCAGCGCCCATTACAGCTACCGGGTAACCACCTTGTTGCTGCTGAAACTGACAGGGCAAATAGATACATTAGTAAAATAACAAGTTAATCAAATCATCATATGGAAACAACAGCGAAAAATAACACGTCGGGCACACACCAGGAGAAAGCCAAGAAACTGCGCAAGCTGCGCCGTTGGCAAATCGCGGTCAGCCTGCTGGGAGCAGCAATCGTAGTTTGGGGAGTGATAGAGGTTGTTTGCCTCTTCCTTGATTATAAACAGACAGAGGTCAGCAATGACGCGCAGATAGAACAGTATATCTCTCCCATCAACCTGCGTGCATCGGGTTATATCAAGAAGATTTATTTCACCGAGCATCAGGAAGTACGCAAAGGCGACACGTTGCTTGTACTGGACGACCGCGAATATAAGATACGCGTAATGGAAGCCGAAGCCGCGCTGAAAGATGCGCAAGCCGGGGCTACCGTAATCGGGGCTACACTGCAAACCACGCAGACCACCGCCTCTGTATACGACGCTTCCATCTCCGAAATAGAAATCCGCCTCGCCAAACTGGAGAAAGACCGCCAACGTTACCAGAATCTGGTACAGAGAAACGCGGCCACCCCTATACAACTCGAGCAGATAGAAACGGAATACGAAGCTACCCGCAAAAAGCTGGAAGCTACAAAACGGCAACAGAAAGCAGCCTTGTCGGGCGTAAACGAGGTATCACACCGCCGCGAAAGTACGGAAGCCGCCATTCAGCGGGCAACGGCCGCTTTGGAGATGGCACGCCTGAACCTCTCCTACACCGTAGTGACAGCTCCCTGCGACGGCAAATTGGGACGCCGTGCCTTGGAAGAAGGCCAGTTCATTACAGCCGGGCAAACCATCACCTACATTCTGCCCGACACTCAAAAATGGATTGTCGCCAACTACAAAGAGACACAAGTGGAGAACCTGCGTATAGGACAAGAGGTAGCCATCACCGTAGACGCCATCAGTGACAAGGAGTTTACAGGAACCATCACCGCCATTTCCGGTGCGACGGGTTCCAAATACTCATTGGTGCCCACCGACAACTCCGCCGGAAACTTCGTAAAGATACAACAACGCATACCCGTACGCATCGACTTCACCCATCTATCCAAAGAGGAGAACGGGAAACTTGCGGCCGGCATGATGGTAGTAGTAAAAGCCAAACTCTGATTCTCAACGATTAATCATTAAGGAAATGCCCTCATACCCCAAGAACTATCCTTTCTATAACTGGGTGCCCAAACCGATAGGCATCATCATCCTGTTAGTGTTCTTCCTGCCTATTCTTACGGTAGGCGGAACCTACTCCGCCAACGGTACGGAAATGATGAGCGGCCTGGGTATCATATCCGAACATATCCAGTTTGCCAACTTCGCCACGTCCATAGGTATGGCGGCATTCTGCCCTTTCCTGTACCGGCTGGTATGCATACGCAGGGAGAAGATGATGTGCATCGCAGGATTCTCGCTGATGTATATCTTCAGTTATATCTGCGCCAAGACGGACAGCATATTCCTATTGGCATTGTGCAGTCTGTTCATGGGATTCCTGCGTATGGTGCTGATGATGGTCAACCTGTTCACTCTCATCAAATATGCGGGGCATGTGGAAGCAACCGAGAAAATTACCCCCGGCAACGAACCCGCTACCGGCGAAGGCTGGGACAAGCTGGATATCGAACGAAGTGCCGCGCAGCCTGCCATTTATCTGTTTTTCATGGTACTGGGACAGTTGGGTACATCGCTCACCGCATGGCTCACTTACGAATACGAATGGCAATACGTTTATTACTTCATGATGGGACTGTTGCTGCTTTGCATCCTTATTTCGTTTGTCACGATGCCTTATCATAAATATGCCACCCGCCGTTTTCCCATTAACTTCAAGCAGTTCGGCAATGCCTCCATTTTCTGCATCACACTGATGTGCATCACTTATGTGCTGACCTATGGTAAGGTTCTCGACTGGTATGACGACCCTACCATCCGTTGGGCAACGGTAGGAGCTGTGGTCGCGGGCATCCTGTTCGTCTATATAGAAGCAACCCGGCGCAATCCCTATTATCAGTTCGATGTACTCAAGCTGCGTACCATCCGCTTCGGATTCCTGTTCTACTTTCTGCTAATGGTACTGAACTCCAGCTCTCTGTTTGTCAACGTATTTACAGGCATAGGAATGAAATTGGACAACTACCAAAACGCTACGCTGGGCAATTGGTCTATGTTAGGCTACTTTATCGGCGGTATCGCAACAATCTGGCTCAGCGTAAAAGGAGTGCACTTCAAATACCTCTTTGCCGCCGGATTCCTGTTTTTGGGATTATCCGCCATGTTTATGTATTTCGAGGTACAGGACGCGGGATTATACGAACGGATGAAATATCCCGTCATTATCCGCTCCACGGGTATGATGCTCCTATACTCGCTGATACCGACTTTTGCCACCCAGCGTATGCCCTACAAGTTCCTGTCCTCGTGGATTTGCACGATGCTTACCGTACGCATGGTGCTCGCTCCCTGCATCGGAACCGCCTTATATAGTAATGTGTTGCAGGAACGGCAGCAATACTACATCACCCGTTATGTGCAGAATGTGGATATGATGCATCCCGAAGCGTCCGCCTCGTTTACGCAAACCGTGCAAGGAATGCAATATCAAGGAAAAAGCAAACAGGAAGCCGTCCACATGGCAGCCATGTCCGCTAAAGGACGCATTCAGGTGCAGGCCACCTTATCGGCGGTCAAGGAAATGGCGGGTTGGACGCTGTACGCCTGCCTTTTTTGCATGATATTTGTCGTGATACTGCCCTATCCTAAACGGAAATTATTAACTTAGCGCTGTTTTCAAACGAAACCTGTAATCTCTATCATCATGGATACCCGGCAAGAACGTTTATCGCACCTTGACAATGCGCTATCGAGCAAACAACAAATTTGCAGTTCGGAAGGCGTGCTCCGCTCTTTTCCGTCTGCCTTGCAAAGCCCGTTTATGATAGACGGGGTGGGACTGGTGATTTGCCGCCGGGGAAGTTTTACCTTCATCCTCAATCAGAAATCGTTTTCCGCCAAAGACGGCGATACGCTCTTTCTTCCGAAAGACTCCCTGTTTCAAGTACTGTACGTATCCGACGACGTGGAAGTAGTCATCTTCATTTATCAGACCGATCCCATACGGGATATTATGGGAAATTCGATAGTATCCATGAACCTGTATTCACATCTGGCCACCGAACCGTGCTATGTATGGAACACCGGAGAGGAAGAAGAGGTCTTGAAATACCTGTCGCTACTGGACAATACGCTGAAAATAGAAGAGAACACGTTCAACCGATACGAGCAGAAACTGCTCCTGCTGGCATTGACATACAGGCTTTGTTCGGTCTACACCCGTAAACTCATTGCGGAGAAAGCATCCGTAAGCCACAAGCATGACATCTTTATCCGCCTGGTTCAGTTGATAGAACAATACTATACGAAAGAGCGGGGAGTGGACTTCTATGCGGACAAGCTGTGCCTGTCGCCCAAATATCTTTCGGCTCTGTCCAAGTCTATCTGCGGGTATACGGTACAGGAGTTGGTGTTCAAATCCATCATCCGCAAGAGCATTTCATTGCTCAAGAATACACAGAAGAACGTACAGGAAATCTCCGATTTCTTCAACTTCCCGAACGCATCCTATTTCGGCACTTTCTTCAAAAAACAGACAGGAATGTCGCCCCAACAATACCGCAGAAAATAGGCAAACGGCAAACCGCCACTACGCTTTCAGCCGAATAACGAAACGGCTGCCTTTTCCCAACTCGCTCCGGACAGTCAGCGTGCCTCCATGAGCCTCTACAAAATCTTTGGATATGGAAAGCCCCAAACCGCTTCCCTGCACTTTCGTACCGGGTACGCGGAAGTAGCGGTCGAAGATACTTTGGTGATAACGCGGGTCGATGCCTTTGCCGAAGTCCTGCACATAGAGTTCCACAAAATTATTTTCCTGCTTTGCACCGATAACGACGCGGCCGTTTTCTTTGGAATAACGAATGGCATTACTCAATAAGTTAGTGAGCACCCATGCTATCTTCTCGCTATCCACAAACAGCTTCGGCATCTTCTCTTCCGGATATTCCACCTCAATCTGGATATTGAACTTATCAGCCTGTACCTGATTCGCCTTGATGGCATACTCTATCAGTTCGATAGGTTTCGTTATCTTCGGTATCATCTGCAACTTGCCGGCTTCCACCTGCGTCATGTTAAGAAGCTCGCCCGTAATACCCAACAGGCGGTCGGCGTTCTCCCTGATGCTCTTTGAAAGTTGTTCCTGTTCCTCATTCAAGGCGCCCACACGATTGTCTTCCAAAAGCTGCAGACTCATAAGGATGGCGGAGATAGGGGTTTTCAGCTCATGCGAAATCGTAGAGATAAAGGTTGTTTTCGCCGTATCCAGTTCTTTAAATTCGGTGATATTCTTCAACAGAATAACATCGCCCAGATTATGGGATTCATCCGTATCGGCATCCGTATTCATAATGGTAATATAGGATGCCTGAAAATAGCTTTCCTTATTATCCGCATAAATCTTCAAAGGCTCTTTCTTCTCGCCCGGATTGATTAATTCCCTCACCAGCCGCCGGAGCAGGTCGTTTTTCAGCGACAGTTCCTCGGCAGAACGGCGTATGACATCTTCACGTTTCAGATTCAGTACGGTCAACGCCTCTTTATTGATGAAAAGGATTTCGTGCCCGCGGTTTAAGCCGATAATAGGCTCATGGATGCTGTTTACAATGGCTTCCAGGAACTTTTTGGCAGATAAAATATCATTCAGCGTACTGGTACGATATTCCGTGAGGCGTTCCGCCATGCTGTTAAAGCTATCGGCCACTTCGCGAAATTCTTCGTGCTCGCTCATATCAAGACGCTTTTCATAGTTATGGTTGGCTATTTCGAGGATGCCTTGCGTCAGTTCCCTGATAGGTTTATTTATGGAACGGGGCAACCATACCAGCAGCACGATACTGGCAAGAATGCAAATGCCGCCCGTTACGGAAATCCACAGCAAGGCGCGCTGCAAGCCGGGCATGGCGGCAGGGCTATCCGGCTCCGTAGCCGTCAGTATCTGGAGATTCACAACCGAGAGGGCTACCAGCAGGATTATCATACCTGCGAGAATGCCTACACTGAGTATCAATTTAGTACGAATGTTCATAACGCTCAAGGAATTAAATTTTATGCAAGTATAATCAAATCTATGTTTGCTTGCGCCAGTTCGCTCACAAATTTTCTATATCTCAGCACCATAAACAAAGATTGCGGCAAAGCGAACGAGGGACTACCCATACAAACAGTCGTTATCTGTTTCTCTCTGCAAGCCGTAACGATACTGCCCGGCACGTCTTTGGACTGCACCTGCATAACCTCTCCGCCCAATTCGGTCACCAGTTTGAAATGATTCAGCAGATGCCGCTGATTCGCAAGCGCGATGCGGTCGGCGCTCTCCCGGGGAGTCTGTACATAGAGAGCCACGAATGATGTATTATAACGGGTTGCCAGCCGCGCCGCCTTACGGATAATACGGCGCGGCGTCTTTTCATGGCTGCTGATACACGCCATGAACTTCTCATGCCGCACACCGACACTGGAAACCACCACTTCATTCTCCACTTTCTTCTCCACCCTTAACGCCACTTCTTTCAGAGCCAGCTCACGCAGTTGCAGAATATTTTCCGTCTTGAAGAAGTTGTTCAACGCAAGGGCTACTTTATCCGGCTTGTATATCTTGCCGGCTTTCAGGCGGGTTATCAGTTCTTCCGCCGTCAGGTCGATATTCACCACTTCATCCGCTTCTTCCAGCACACTGTCGGGAATGCGCTCCTTTACCTCGATACCGGAAATACCTTGCACTTCTTCATTAATACTCTCGATATGCTGTATGTTGACGGCGGATATGACATTGATACCCTCATCCAGCAAATCCATTACATCCTGCCAACGCTTCTCATTCCGGCTGCCTTCTACATTGGTATGCGCCAGCTCGTCCACAATAACGATTTCCGGATGGATACGGATGATGGCGTCAAGGTCCATTTCCTCGAGTTCCTTGCCCTTATAGAATATCTTACGCCGGGGAATTACGGGCAGTCCGGCCAACACCGCCTCCGTACCGGCGCGTCCATGCGTTTCCACATAGCCGATATTCACGTCTACCCCATTATCCAGCAAGTCGTGAGCTTCCTGAAGCATACGATAAGTTTTGCCTACACCGGCAATCATGCCGATGTAGACCTTAAACTTACCGCGACGTGATTTCTTAATCAGGTCGAGGAAATGTTGTACGCTCTCTTCCCTGCTCATGGCTTCAGAGTTATACCGAACACCAGGTGCGCATCTTCCATACGGGGATTCCAAATAACCTGCGCAAATACCGGTATAGCGAACCTATCCGTTACCTTGATGTCTTTCGTGGCTTTCAGCGCCAGATTGGTTACGGCAAAGCCGCTGTTTGGAACTCCGTAAACACCCGAGCCGGCTTCGTAAGGCAGAAAACCGCAAGTGGCATTCAAATCGACGGACTTGATGCTGAACGGATAGTTCAACTCTACATAAGAAGAATAATTCTGTTCTCCCTTCTCATTCTTATCCGCGCCGGCAAACATCGTGTACCAGGCTATTGACAGCGGGAACTTCTCCAACGGTAGCGTATAGGCAAGCCCCGCTTCAAAATGATGGGCCGTCTCATGGCTTTTGAAATTAAAGTACTTATTGCTTCCCTGACCTGCCCACCAAAGACTGGCAACGGACAAGGTCAAACCGGAATCGCCGAACGTATAAGCTGCCGTCAAATCTATTTCTTTTGCAGCCTCACCGTCCGAGGAGCTTGTTCCGTCAAAATCGGTAGAGCCCCATGCCGTCAACGAAAAGCCGCCTATCCCAAACCCTAAAGTCGGCTGGAAGCTAACCCCGGTTTGATAAAAGCCGCGCCACACATAGGAACTGACTAAATCACCCTGTATCTTAAACTCCTGCGCCTGTACCTTGTCCACTCCCATAACACTTGCCGCCAAAGCAGCGATAAAACCTATTACTGTTACTCTTATCCTATTCATATCTTTCATTATTTTCTTATTTTCCATTTGTTTCTTCCAATGCGATATTCAACTTCAACACATTCACTTTCGCCGTACCGAACAACCCCAGCAACGGTTTTTCAACAGCCTTGTCAACGATGCTCCGGACAGTAGCCTCATCCAGTCCTCTCGCCTCAGCCACACGCTTTACCTGTACATAAGCGCTGGCAGGCGTAATGTCAGGGTCAAGTCCCGAAGCGCTGGCCGTTACCATTTCGGCGGGAACCTCTTTGCGTTGCAAATAAGGATGATGCAGCAAGAATGTATCTATGCGCGCTTCCACCTCCGCAAGGTATTCTTCGTTTGTAGGACCTTTGTTACTACCCGCCGAACTGCTCGCGTCGTAACCGTCACCGGCACAGGAAGGCCGTCCCCAGAAAAAAGTGTCTTCCGTAAACATCTGTCCCACATTGGCGGCGCCCACTACCTTGCCGTTCAGGGTCAAGACCTCGGCATTACCTTTATTCGGTCCTGCAAATTGCGCGAATATCCATAAGACAAGGATATAGAACACGGAAAAGAATACGCAGAAAGCAATGGTTATTTTAACTGATTTCCAAAGAGTTTTCATTTTCTTTCTATTTTAAATTAAAAAAACAAACTGACAAACATATCTATTAACTTGATACCTATGAACGGCGCTATGACACCGCCCAAACCATAAATCAGCAAGTTGCGGCGAAGTAGCGCGCTTGCGCCGATCGGTTTGTACCGGACACCCTTCAATGCCAACGGTATCAGTATGGGGATGATGACGGCATTAAAGATGATAGCCGAAAGAATGGCCGTCTCAGGGCTATGCAACCCCATGATATTCAACGGAGCCAACTGAGGAATGGCCGCCATGAACAGCGCGGGAATAATGGCAAAGTATTTGGCCACATCATTCGCGATGGAGAACGTGGTGAGCGTGCCGCGTGTCATCAGCAACTGCTTGCCTATCTCTACAATTTCAATCAGCTTGGTCGGGTCGTTGTCAAGGTCTACCATATTACCGGCTTCCTTTGCAGCCTGCGTACCGCTATTCATGGCGACACCCACATTTGCCTGCGCCAGCGCGGGGGCGTCATTGGTTCCGTCACCCATCATGGCAACCAGTTTGCCGGCCTGCTGCTCTTTCCTGATATATTCCATTTTATCCTCCGGCTTTGCTTCGGCGATGAAATCATCCACACCGGCTTTTTCGGCAATGTATTTTGCGGTCAACGGGTTGTCACCGGTTACCATCACCGTCTTCACCCCCATTTTGCGCAGACGCTCAAAGCGCTCCTGAATACCCGGCTTGATGATGTCCTGCAATTCAATGACTCCCAACACCGCTTTATTGACACATACCACCAGCGGAGTACCGCCGTTGCCCGAAATGGCGGCAATCGCTCCTTCCACTTCCTTCGGGAACTTATTCCCCGCGCTTTCCACAATCCGACGAATCGCGTCGAACGCGCCTTTACGTATTTGAGTACCGTCTTGCAGGTCGACACCGGAGCATTTGGTTTCGGCTGTAAACTTAATCATGTGAGCGCCCGCTGTGTTGAGGTCGCGCATACGATGTCCGTTCTCACGTCCCAGCTCGATGATGGATTTCCCTTCCGGGGTTTCATCGGAGAGCGAGGACAGCAGGCAGGCCTCCACAAACACCTTTTCATCAATGCCCGGAGCCGGGTGGAACTTGGTAGCCTTACGATTACCGATAGTGATTGTACCGGTCTTGTCCAGCAGCAACGTATCAATGTCACCGGCAGTCTCAACGGCTTTACCCGACTTTGTAATCACATTGGCACGCAGGGCGCGATCCATACCGGCAATACCGATGGCCGAAAGCAGACCGCCGATGGTTGTCGGTATCAGGCAGACAAATAATGAGAGTATGGCCGCAATGGAGATATACGTACCCGGATGGTCGATAGCGGTATAGTCCGCCATCGGAATCAACGTAATACATACGATTACGAACACCAACGTAAAACCGGCCAATAAGATAGTCAGCGCTATTTCGTTCGGTGTTTTCTTACGGGTGGCGCCCTCTACCAGCGCAATCATCTTGTCGAGGAAACTCTCGCCCTGTTGCTGCGTAACCAACACCTTTATCTTATCCGACAGAACCTTCGTGCCGCCGGTAACGGAGCTTTTATCACCGCCCGCCTCACGGATTACCGGAGCGGACTCACCGGTAATGGCGCTCTCGTCAATAGAAGCCAACCCTTCCACAATCTCTCCATCGGCAGGAATCGTATCGCCGGCTTCGCAAATAAAGAAATCTCCCTTTTTGAGACGCGCGCTGCTGACGGTACGCAACTTACCTTCCACCAAGACCTTGGCGGGAGTTTCCTCACGCGTCTTACGCAGGCTGTCCGCCTGTGCCTTGCCACGGGCTTCGGCAATAGCCTCGGCAAAGTTGGCAAACAATAAAGTTACAAACAATATCACAAACACCAGGAAGTTATAGCCGAACGTCCCATATTCCGATGTTCCCAAAGAGAGGATGCAGACCACCAGCATCACCAGTGTCACCAGCTCCACGGTGAACATTATCGGATTCTTTATCATCACCCGCGGATTCAACTTCACGAATGACTGTTTCAAACTTTCCATTACTTGCTCCTTCTGAAACAAAGAAGCTGATTTTTTATCTTTCATAAACATATCTAATTATTCTTATCTCGTTACAAACTGAAGTGTTCGGCAATGGTACTCAACGCATGTGCCGGGAAGAAAGACAGCGCTGCCACGATAAAGATTACGGCAAAAGTCATTACGGCAAAGGTAAACGTATCGGTTTTCAGCGTACCGGCGCTTTCGGGCACAAACCTCTTCTGCGCCAGCAGACCTGCAATGGCGACCTGTCCCACAATAGGAAGAAAACGGCTCAGAATAAGTACCCATCCGCAGGCATAGTTCCAAAAATAAGTGTTGTCGCCCAAACCTTCGAAACCGGAACCGTTGTTGGCAGCGCACGAGGTAAACTCATAGAACTGCTCGCTCAGTCCGTGGAAACCGGGATTATTCAGCCAACCGCCCTCACTCTCCACAAACCCCGGATGATGCGCAAAGAGATAGCAGGACAAAGCCGTACCCACCAATATCACAAACGGATGAAGCAGCGCGACGATTGTCGCTATTTTCATCTCCCGGGCTTCCACCTTCTTTCCTAAGAATTCCGGTGTACGTCCCACCATCAGTCCGCTGATAAAGACCGCGATAATAATAAACGTATAATAGTTCATCCACCCTACTCCGACACCGCCGAACCAAGTGTTTATCTGCATGTTCAGCATCTCCATCATACCGGACAACGGCATCGTGGAGTCGTGCATACCATTGACGGAACCGTTGGAAGTAACCGTGGTCGTAATGCTCCACAATGCAGTGGCGCCCGCTCCCAAACGGATTTCCTTGCCTTCCATCGCTCCATTGTCCTGTGCGATGCCCATATCATCGATGCGCGGATTACCGTTCATCTCCTGATAGACATTGATACCGACACCCGCCAGATAAGCGCAGAGCATTACGCCGTAAATACTATAAGCCAGTTTCATACGTTTTGTATAGAAGCCCAACGCAAAAACCATAGCCATAGGTATAATCAGGATAGACCAGCACTCGGCGATATTGGACAAGTAGGTAGGATTTTCCAACGGATGGGACGAATTTACGCCGAAGTAACCGCCGCCGTTCGTACCCAACTGCTTGATAGGAACGATGGCCGCCACAGGACCTTGTGAAACGGTTTGTTCTTGTCCTTCGAGCGTAGTCACTTCCATCTTACCGTCAAAGCCCATCGGAGTGCCTTGCGTAATAAGGATAAAACCGACTATCAGGGAAAGCGGCAACAGAATACGCGTGCAACTCAATACAAGAAAGTTCCAGAAGTTACCGATTGTACTCGTTGTTTTACGGCTGATGGACTTCATAATACCTGCCATAGCCGCCATACCTGTCGCTGCGGTAATAAACTGGAAGAGCATGATGACGAACAACTGAGTGAAATACGTCAGTCCGCTCTCACCGGAATAATGCTGCAAGTTGCAGTTTACCATAAAGCTGATGCAGGTATTGAATGCCTGGTCGGGAGCTTGCGGGCCATTACCGTCAGGATTCAACGGCAGCCACCCTTGACTGACCAACAGCACCATTCCCCAAACAAACCAGAACGCATTCAATATCAACAATGCCTTGAGGAACTGCTTCCAGTTCATTTCTTCATCGGGATTAACCCCCACTGCCTTAAATATCAATCTCTCTACCGGTTTCATAAAGTCCGACCATGTCTTCTCTCCTTTATAAACCTTTGCAATATACTTTCCCAGTGGATAAGAAATCACCACCAACAGGAAAATCTGTAAAACTACACCTAAAATTTCCGTATTCATTTCTTTAATCTTTTAGAACTTTTCGGGTCTCACCAAAACATACATCAGGTACCCGAACACTGCAACACCTAATACAAATAATACTGTGTACATAATCTTTTCTCTCCTCTTTAAATCTTCTCAAACCAATCCACACATTTCCAGAATAGCCAGAAAGCGAGAAACCCGCTTAACAGGCAGAAAATAAATGAAATCGTTACTCCCATGTTTTTACTTTGTTAAATTAATATTCATGTTTTACCGCCCTCATAATCGCCAAATGCGTGCCAAAAGAGAAGCTAAGAAGATAAGATTCTGATTTCTAAAGGAATAAAACAAAACAGGGACTTACAGAAAAAGAAAACACCCTTCCAAAATGAAAGGGTGCTTATCAAAATAGAAAAGGAATACTGCATGATTCGGGGTTCATCCGGCGGAACCATTTGTTCCAACGGTTGGGAACGAGAGTTCCCCGGCATGAAACGGAGTGTTTCACGGCATGGAACACTTTGTTTCCCGCTGCGGAACACTTTGTTCCATGCCGGGGAACTTTCGGTAAGCTATGGGAAAGGAACAGATTATATTCCGTACTCTTCGATTTTACGGTAGAGGGTGGTCAGTCCGATTTTGAGCAGACGGGCGGCTTCGGTCTTATTACCTTTCGTATATTCCAATACACGGGCGATGTGACGACGCTCCATAGCCGAAAGTTCAAAACTGTCGGGACTGGTTTCATCGGATTGTTCGTAATGTGCGTTCTGTATATCGAGCGGCAAGTCGGCCACGTCCAGCCGTTCACCTTCGCTAACAATCAGACTGCGCTCTATCACATTACGCAGTTCACGGATATTGCCTTTCCAGGGTTGTTGCTCGAGAGCTTCGAGAAAGGCGGGCGTAATATCCGTAACGGGACGCGCCAACCGGGCGGAGAAGTTCTTCACAAAGGCTTTTGCCAAAAGACGCACATCGCCCGCCCGTTCGCGTAACGGCGGCAGATGTATTTGGAATACGGAAAGCCGGTAGAATAAATCTTCGCGGAAACGTCCTGCGGCAATCTCTTCCGGCAGATTACGGTTGGTTGCGGCAATGATACGCACATTCACGCGGGTAGGTTTGGTATCGCCAATCTTTATATATTCACCCGTTTCGAGAATACGCAGAAGCTTGGCTTGCAGTTCAAATGCCATTTCACCGATTTCATCCAGAAAGATTGTACCATTGCTGGCCTCTTCAAACAATCCTTTCTTGTCTTTCAATGCGCCTGTAAACGAACCGGCCTTATGACCGAACATCTCGCTTTCCAGCAGCTCTTTACTGAAAGAAGAGCAGTTGACCGCCACAAAATTCTGCCCGGCACGCTTACTATTATAATGTATGGCTTGCGCAAAGACTTCCTTTCCCGTACCCGTTTCGCCCGTCAGCAATACAGGCACGTCCGTTCCCGAGACTTTCCGTGCCAGTGAAACGGCATCTTTCAATGCTTTCGAATCACCCAAAACAGAATCGAAAGAATACGTCTGCCCTACTTTCTTTTCCAGTTTCTCCAAGCGGACGTTCATGCGCGCCTTTTCCACGGCACGGCTGACAAGCGGTATAATCTTATTGTTATCATCACCTTTGGTGATATAATCGAAAGCGCCGTTCTTAATGGCCTGTACCCCGTCCGGGATATTGCCGTGCGCCGTCAATAGGATTATCTCGACGTTAGGGGCCGTTTTCTTGATAGACGACACAAGGTCTACCCCATTACCGTCAGGAAGGAATACATCGCACAAGGCCACATCCGGACTCTGAAATTCCAACTGCTTCAAAGCAGTCCTGCAATCACCGGCCTGACATACTTCATATCCTTCCAACTCCAACATACGCGACAGAAGGGTACGAATCTGTACTTCATCGTCAACGACTAAAATCTTGCTCATATTTCTCGGATAAGTTTAAAGTGATAAATGGTAAAAACAGGGGATGCGCAAATATAAATGTTTTCCGGGAAACGAACGGCATGTCTTTTGAACTTTTATAAGTGAAGGGGGGCTACATAAGGCTACGGAAAAGTAGTAAATCGCCTTACAATGCATCCTCGGGGTCATTGCAAGAGAACAGAAAAAGAAACTCTCCCTTTCATTTTGGGAATGAGCCTTCTAAAACGAAAAGGCGTACGGTGGCTCCACCCGGCAACGGAAAAAAGAATAACTAAAAAAGAATTAAAAATGAAAGTTTACAAATTCGGCGGTACTTCCGTCGGCACAGTAGAAAGAATGAAACACGTGGCGGAACTCATTTCAGAGTCCGCACCGAAGATTGTAGTCCTGTCCGCAACGGCAGGTACCACCAATCATCTGGAAGAAATCGCAGCCAACCTCTTCAGCCGTGATATAGAACAGGCACACGAGAAAATAACCCGGCTGGAATTCCAGTTCATAGACTTCGCCAACGAACTGTTGACAGACGAGTCCATAAAGCGGGAAGCGATAGATTATATTCTCGACCGCTTCCAGCGGCTCTGGCAATTTATCAACGATGAATTTACCTCGGTCGAGGAAAAAGAGGTACTGGCGCAAGGGGAACTTATCAGTACAGCCCTGCTCCACTTCTACCTGCGGGAACGGAAGATTGCCAATATCCTGCTCTCTGCTTTCGACTTTATGCGTACCGGAACGGAAGGGGAACCGGACTTGAAGTATATAGAGGAAAAACTGCAAGCGCAATTGGCACAGTACCCCGGCATCAATCTTTTTATTACTCAAGGGTACATCTGCAAAAACGCTTATAATGAAACGGATAATCTGAAACGGGGTGGCAGCGACTATACGGCATCACTCATCGGAGCCGCTATCCGCGCAGAGGAAATACAGATATGGACGGACATTGACGGAATGCACAATAATGACCCGCGTGAAGTATCGGGAACCCGTTCCGTAAAACATCTCAGTTTCAACGAAGCCGAGCAACTGGCCTTTTACGGAGCGAAAATATTGCACCCGTTTTGTATCGCTCCGGCACGCAAACGCAATATTCCGGTACGATTGCTCAACTCGATGAATCCTCAGGCAGAGGGGACATTGATTTCGGATTTGCAGGACGATAATATCATCAAGGCCATAGCCGCCAAAGACAATATCTTCTACGTGAAATTCGAATCGAAACACAGTCTGTGCCCTTATCAGTTTATCAGTAAGATTTTTGATACGTTTGCCAAGTACAGAACCCCGCTTTGTCTGTTGGTTTCATCCAATCAGGGCGTGTCCGTCGCCATAGACAATAGCGAACGCTTATGCAAAATCCTTGCGGAACTGGAGCAATATGCAAAAATTCTGACGGAAGACCGCATGTCTATTGTATCCGTAGTGGGAAACATACGCTGGCAGTATGCCGGTGTCGAGGCGCAGATTATAGAAGCGCTGGCGGATATTCCGTTACGGATGATTTCGTATGGAAGCAATGACAGCGACGTGGCATTCGTCATTAAGACGGAAGATAAGAAAAAGGCTTTGCAGGCGCTCAGCAATAAGCTCTTTGAGCCGGAAACAGATAAAATCATCAAATAGCAACCCGCCCCTATACATAATGGAGAGGCTATATCAGAATGGATATTCATCAGTACCTCATTCTAATATAGCCTCAACCTGAAAACAACTAACCTGTTTTTTACGAAAAGCGTTCAAGCATCTCCATACACATGCGCCCGTTATGATAGGGGCATTTCCAGAAACCCGCCTTATCATCGGCGGTGTTTACCGTTCCGTCGGCACGAACGCTCCAATACCATTCTCCGTTTTGATAATCTATCAGATGTTTCTTGATATACTCCCAACAGCGGAATGCCTTCTGAAGAGCCACTTCATCATCGAAATGCTGATAGAGATTAATGTGGCCTACCACATTTTCGGCTTGCACCCACCAATGGCAGTCCCTGTCCGTTATCCCCTTGTCGGGGAAAGTCTCGTAAATCATGCTACCCTCGGATGTCAATCCCTCATCGGCAGCCGCCGCGATGTACTCAACCAGAGGCTCTACTTTCTCCAAGAGCGTTTTATCTCCCAAGACTAAAGCCGCCTCATGAATCAGCCAGGAAGCCTCAATATCATGTCCATAGGATACGATGCGGTATTTGCTCACCCAATCATCATCAAAAAAGAGTTCCAAATGCCCGGTTTGCTGGTTCAGTATTCTATCTGTGAAGAGTAGTATCAAGTTGCGGAGTTGCTTCTCAAGACCGTCATCTTTCCATACCCGATAGAGATTTGTGTAAGGTTCCAGAATATGCAAATGGGTATTCATGGTCTTGCGCTCATTCTCATCCTTGTCGCTAAGCCGCATATCGGAGATTTCGTGCCAATCGCGGGTCAAGGCCTCGCAATAACCGTTCTTTACGGAGTCGAAGCTATATTGTTCGATGCTTCTGAAGAGGCGGATGGCATAGTCCAACGCTTCTTCGTCTCCGGTGGCACGATGATACTCACTCAGACCGTAAATGGCAAAACCTAAAGCATAAATTTGCTTTTTGGTATCCGAGGGACGGCCTGTATAGTCGAGCGACCAGTATATTCCACCCTGTTCCTTGTCGTAGAATTGATCGATAATGACACGTTTGGCACGGGTAGCCGTTTCCAAGTATCCGGGCTTTTTCAACAAACGGTAAGCCGATGAGAACGTCCACAATATGCGGGCATTGAGTACAGCGCCTTTCACAGCCTGCGGTTCCAGTTTATCCGTTCCGGTGATGCGGCCATAGAAACCGCCATGCACCGGGTCTGTCATTTTATCCGCCCAAAACGAAAGGATATTATCTTCCAGTATAGTACGCATCTCTTGCTGCATCCCGCTTAGTATATTCATGCACATCATTTTCTTATAATTGTCTTTTGTGTTCCAGTTCTGTTGTTATATCTTTCATTTTGTTTTCTGTAAGCGGATACATGCTGATGAACACCACACTCAGGATAGTACCTATGGCCGGCAAGAAGCTCAGGAACATCTTGATACCGCTAATCGCTTCTTCACTTTGCACTGCGTTTGCCTGGAAGCCAAAGAATCCGAGCAGCCAGCCGGTTACCGCCGTACCGATAGCCCAACCGAATTTCTGGCTCATGGAAGAAGAGGAGAATATCAGTCCTGTGGCACGGTTACCGGTTTTCAGTTCCGAATAGTCGGCGCAATCGGCATACATAGACCAGAGCAACGGAAAGATACTGCCCGCGCAAACGCTGATTAACGCTTGAAATACAAACATCCATATCAGGTCTTCCTTATCAAACCAATAAAAGATAACGCTAAGTACTGTGGCGATAATCATCGCCCACATATAGGTGTTACGCTTACCGATGCGGTTGCTGACGGGAGCGGCTGCTATTACGCCTATTATATTGGCAGCCTGCCCCAAAGCGAGGTATAGTCCGCTCAACACGAATGACATGCCGAAGAAAGAGACGGTCGCATAATCTTCCTCTACGACAAAATACTTAAAGTAATAGACAGTAGCGCCATCACGAATGGAGTTGAATACCAAAGCAGCCACACCCGCACCCAATAAAATCCACCAAGGCTTGTTTTTAAACAAATCTTTCAAGTCTTCTTTCAGCGGGTTTTGTGTTTCTTTGATTGGCTTTACCCGTTCTTTAGTCCAGGCAAAGCATCCGAAGAATAATACGATGCATAAGATGGCTATAACAACGACTGCCAGAGTCCAGCCCGTCTGCTGATCGGCCAACTCCTTACTGTTGCCGCTGAAAAAATTCACTAACGGCATAAACAACAGCAGGGCTATGAAACTACCGATATAGGCAAAGGTCATTCTATAAGTAGAAAGTGTGTTGCGTTCTTTAGGATTAGGGCTCATTACTCCCAGCAGGGAAGCGTAAGGTACGTTGATGGCAGAGTATATCATCATCATCAACGAATAGGTGACGTAGGCATAAATCAACTTACCGGTCGGGTTCCAGTCCGGAGTAACAAAAGTCAGAATACCGATGATGCCGAACGGGACAGCCAACCACAAGAGATAAGGCCGGAACTTTCCCCAACGGGAGTGTGTACGGTCGGCAACGACGCCGACAATAGGGTCGAAAGCCGAATCCCATATTCTCGTTATCAGGAACATAGTTCCCACCACCGCAGCCGGCAAACCGAAAACATCCGTATAGAATATCATCAGATAGGCGCCGAACAGTTTCCAGAACATGGATGATGCCATATCCCCAAATCCGTAGCCTATTTTCTCTGTAAGTTTTATCATACTATGTTTATTTAGAAACAGCCTGTTGTTTCAATAGTTTCAAATTCTTGTCTATCAATCTCTTCAAAGTGTCCACCGATGCGGATGAACTCAAACCGTCAACAGGAGTATTCATGCAATAATCCACCAACTTGTCAATGGTGGACGTCGCTACATGCATCCGCGTATCGGAAGAAGCATAATAGATAAATACCGTCCCGTCATCATCGGCAATCCAGCCGTTGGAGAAAAGTACGTTGCTTACATCGCCTATACGCTCTTCGTCTTCGGGAGCCATGAAGTAACCGCCGGGAGCGGCTATCAGTCTGGTCGGGTCGTCCAAGGCCGTCATGTACATATATAGCACATAACGCAATCCGGCGGCACAAGCGCGTACGCCATGCGCCAAATGTAACCATCCCTTAGGAGTTTTGATAGGATGAGGGCCTTCGCCGTTCTTCACTTCTTTAATAGTGTGATAGTAGCGTTGGTCGATAATCTTTTCTTTTTTTACTTCTGCATGCGTTATATCGTCTACCAATGCCCAACCAATACCTCCACCGCTTCCGGTATCGATGAAACCGTCCTGCGGACGGGTATAAAGAGCGTATTTACCATCTACAAATTCCGGATGAAGTACTACATTGCGCTGCTGGCTTTTGGTTTTCAAATCCGGCAGGCGCTCCCAAGTCTTCAAATCTTTGGTACGGGCAATAGCTGCCGTTGCCGTTGCCGAAGACAAATCTCCCGCAGGGGCCGTATCGTCATGGCGCTCCGCACAGAAAAGGCCGTATATCCAACCGTCTTCATGGGCAGTAAGACGCATGTCATAAACATTGGTTGCCGGAATAATGTCTTCGGGCATCGTTATCGGATAGTCCCAAAAACGGAAGTTGTCAACGCCATTCGGACTTTCGGCTATGGCAAAGAATGATTTACGGTCGGCTCCTTCCACACGGACCACCAACAAGTATTTATCATTCCATTTGATGGCGCCGGAATTCATTGTGGCATTCATACCAATACGCTCCATTAGATAAGGATTACTGTTTTCATCCAAATCATATCGCCAAAAGACAGGGGTATGCGCAGCTGTCAGTACAGGATATTTATAACGGGTGAATATACCGTTGCTTGTTTCTTGGGGTATATTGGTTCTGGTTATCAACTCTTCATGTAAGCGATAGAGTTCTGTCTGTTTTTCTTTGAATAAGCTCATAATCTATTCGTCAATTAAAATAGAATCAATATTTCATAGATATTTCTCTCAAATATTGCATATTCATTATCGGAGTATCACGAGGTATTTCACAACCTCCCATCATAATCCAATTAGCTTGAGGTATGCTAATTTTCACCTCTTCATATTTCTTTTTAATTAGTTCTTTTGTTCCACTCATGATTACAGAAACCGGATCTAAATTACCACACAGCATCACATCTTCTCCCATAATCTTATAAGTTTCAGCCATATCTACCATCCAATCAACATCTAATATGTCAATATCTGTCTTCTTTAAGGATTGGAGAATATGAGTAATATTGCCACAAATATGCAATTTTACAAGAGCACCATGCTCATGAATAAAATTAAATAATTCCTTATGCAGCGGAAAACAGAACTCATCGTACATTTCTTGTGATATTTGCGAACAAACAGCATCTCCAACACCAATGATATTAGCTCCCGCTTCAATTTGAGCTAATGCAAACGACTTTGCCATCTGTAAACATTTTTGTTGTAAAGCCTTCACCATATCCGGCTCTATAATCATATTCATCAATAATTCTGAGATACCGGATAAATCCGCAGCTTCTGCCAAAGGCCCCTCTATCCAACCTATAACAGGAAACGGATTACCAAGTTTCTTACGAAAAAGTTCTACTCCTTTTATTCTATCCAAGGTACGTTCACACGCATAAACATCCGGAACTTGCAGCGCCTCTACATCTTCCATTGAAAAAATCAATCTTTCACACTTTGGAGAATTGTCGCCGTCAAAAACAACCTTAGCACCAAAAGCAGAAGCCTCCCGACATGGATCCGATATAACGCTTACAGCATCATGGTCATACATTTCAAGAAGTTTTAAATTAGATTCTACCAATACCCTATGATCTAGCATAAAATCCGAATATGTTTTCCCATAAAGAGCGGCAGCATGCATCATCAATATCGGATGAAAATAAACTCTCCCATTATTTGTTTTAGGAGTTGTCAACATTTTATGTGTTCTTTCTAATTTTACATTCATAATCCATTATTTTTTATTACTATACTATTCCATACTTTGTTTTATCTCAGAACCATATAAAGCATAATACAATATATATACCTCACCCAACAATACAATCAGCCAAGTCCATCTCCATTCACCACCCAAAAGATCAGCAAAAACACCTTGACAGAAAGGAAGTAAAGAACCACCGATAACCCCTATCATAAATATTCCTGAAGCTATAGATGTATATTTACCCAATTGATTGACTGATAACGTGAAAATAGCACCCCACATTACAGAATGGAACAGACCAATCGCAACTAATATCCAAGGATTATCCAGCCAAATCCCCCCAATCGTAAGTAGCCCAGCCAAAGTAGCTGATATGCCTAACTGTACCCGTGCAGAAACACCACTAATAAAACTGGATATTAATCGTCCCACCAACATCCCCCCCCAATAAAATGTGGCCATCAATGCCGGTACAGACATATTTATTCCACATATTGAGAAAGAATCCATTCCTAAGAAAGAAAAATATCTACCAGTTCTCTCCAACTCTTGAGTATATAAATTGATGTTTGCCCCTACACATACTTCAACACCCACATAAAAGAATATTGCAATAATACCTAAAGTCAGATGCCTAAAAGACCAGACAGACTTCTCCAATATCTCTCCATCCCGAGTTCTTGTTCCTCCAATATCCGGCAGTTGCATTCGTATAAAAGCAAGAACTACCAGTATGACTACTATTATCAACCATATAAAAGCATTTTGAATTTGACTTATATGTATATTCTCCATTGCCATTCCGCCAAAAACAATTCCTGTCACAAAAAACGGAGCTAATGTCGTACCGACAGAATTTGCCGTTCCACCAATATTCAACCGTTGAACCGGCTGAGTTCCCTGTACCTCACAAGCTGCCAAATAAGGATTAATCACAACTTGTAAAACAGTAGCTGCCGCACCTGCTGCATAAGAGCCTAACAAAAAAATAATATACCCCCAAGGAATCATCGCTATACCTATAGAGAAATAGGATTGAGGAAAGTTAATCGTATATACTGAAGAAAGCCAAAATAAGCCCAATCCCCCAATCAATAACAACAAGCCCAATATGAGTGTCTTTTTATAGCCGAATCGAACAATCCAAACAGAAGCGACTCTACCTGTTAATGGATAAGCTAAAAACCAGGCAAAAGAAATTAACGTTGCTAAAGTATTTTTTGACTCACCTGCATCGTTTAAGAAGACACTCTTCAAAGGTCCTTGGAATTGTCCGTTAACAGTCGTCAAAAATCCGACAAAAAAGAACACTACCACCAATGTTATAAAAGGTATCCAATAGTCAACTTGTTTTTCTACTGCCATAATCACATTTATTATAAATTTCGCAATTTCCGATTTCTAACACATGTAATCATCTTACAAATGTTACAACTATATGCTTGCTTTTTGACTGCCTTTCCTATTGCAACAATACCACTTACAGACTTTACAGGAAGCATTAAACAAGAATCAGTCAAACGCACTCCGGTTATATTTTCCGGAAAAAGTCCAAATAGTTTCTTTTGTTCCACCAATGCCCAGTCACAATACCCCGGACTATAGTTATTACTGACCTTCAACCCTTCCACCTCTGCAATTTCGGTCAGCCTATTCATCAACCAAGAAACTGTAGCTTCCGCTAATATCGAACCAATGATATCCGCAATAAACGTTAATAATATATCATTATTCTTTTTCAGCCTTTTGCAATACTCATCATATTGATTTCCAATGGTAGCAGTAAAAAAAGCGTAAAAGAAAGCATCTTTCATTGCAAATGTGATAATACGTCCAGGATTAAATCGAACATCCCCGATGCGCAGAAACTCTTTCCCTTCTACCTCACCTTGCCGCAAAACATATCCACACCGCGGTGTCACCAAGCCACTGACTTCATCCAGTACTTGATCAACAAGTGCTGTTACTCTTGAATCAGCCGCATAATCATCATAACCCATCAATAGATAAATTTCCTTTTTATCTAAAAACAGTTCATCATAATTTACATCATAGAAATCAAGAGTATTCATATTGCTATTTCAATTCATTATATTCATTCAAAGCCCTATAGAAAGCCTCAATATTACAATGTGGAACATGAGGTGGTACATCACATCCTGTCGATATTACAAAATTAGAATATGCGGCAGTTTTCTGCAGTAACAAAAGAGTTGCCTGATTAACATCCTCCGCAGTACCAGCTTGGAACAAAGTCACAGGATCAAGGTTACCCATTACGATAACATCTTTTGGACATTCTTTCAACACTTCCAACATATCAACCTTATTTCCAAAATGATAAGATTTAGCACCTGTTTCCAGCATTGCAGCCGTACAATGTCCCGTATTGCCGCAGTTATGAAGTATTACTATAAAATTCTCATCTTGCACAGCATCCACTATTTTCTTGACGTATTGTGAGGAAAATTCAGAGCATCCCTCATTAGATAACAGTCCCGCTGCAGGCTCTGCAATAACTACCCCCTGTATTCCCTGTTTTTTTAAAGCCACACAATACATCATTAGGAATTTGGTACATTTCTGCAAAAGCAATGTAGCTGTTTCAGACTCACAATAGCATGCCATCATAAATTCAGACATATCATACAAACGGCCAGCTAAAGAGAATGGGCCAATCATTCCACCAAACACCGGTTTATCTTTTATATTTTCTGCTGCCAACCGATTGGCCAACAAATATTGTGGCACCCTCCCTTTCATTAAATCGGGAATTTCCAACAACTCAACAGCCTCGGCGTTACGGAGCAAGCGACCAGTTACCATCGGGATTTCATTTTCAGAGTACTCTATTGAGGCCCCAAACACCTCTGCCTCAACAGTTAAATCCATTATTATCGTACATGCAGCAGCTGGAAAGTGATCATTCAAAGCACTAATTGCCTCATAATGCACATTACCATCTGTCACAGCTTCATACACAGTTTTTCCAATCAGTTCAATTCCCGGATGAGTCATTATTGGAATTGCAATTCTCTTCTCGTTCCTCAGAATATTTTCTATCCACACATTCATACCATTCATCACCTGTCAATCATATTATCAAGCTACTCCCAACAATTCTTTTGCTTTAAACACAGCTGAATTTGCACTATCACTATATCCATCCGCCCCAATTTCTGCCGCAAAACCAGCACTCACAGGCGCGCCTCCAACCATTACAATTACCCGTTCACGCAATCCCTCATTTTGCAAGGCATCAATTACTGTCCTCATATAAGGCATTGTCGTTGTCAGCAATGCGCTTAAACCAATAATACGTGCATTATGCTCTTTTACAGCCTGTACAAATCTCCCCGCATCTACATCCACTCCTAAATCTATAACCTGAAAACCACATCCTTCAAACATAGATCCTACCAAGTTTTTACCAATATCATGCAAATCTCCCTTCACTGTACCAATAACAATCACTCCCATAGAAGACACAATTTCTGCGTCTTTCAATAAAGGCTGTAATAACGTAAGCGAAGTTTTCATTGCACGTCCAGCCATTAATAATTCTGGAACAAAAGCTTGATGTGCCTCAAACCTACGTCCAATTTCTTCCATAGCCTTTATCAGATAATTATCTATCAACACCTTAGGAGAAATATTCTCATCAATAGCCTTTTGTGTCAATTCCATTGCCACATTGTGCTTCCCCGCTAAAATAGCCTCATAAAGTAAATTTAAATCTGCCATGACTTTCTTTATATTTAGTTCATTTTTCAATAATACAAAGGTAGCCGAAGCATCCCCCACAAACAAATACTATTTTATCATTAAACAACACCAAATAACCAAAAGAGAGAGATAGAGTTTCTCAACATATTTCTATCTCTCTTTCCTGCAAAATCTTACGTAAGATAAGGGAAAAAGCATTTATTTCCCAATATAATACCATACCTAAATATATACATAATCTCCTATTTTTATTTATTCAAACCTTCACCTACATGCCCATTTATATCCGAAAGGAATAATGTTTTTGTTTTTTTATAGAAATCAATAAAATCAGTAGCAGAACGATGTCCGGGGTAAGGTGCAAAATAATGATTTTCCAGTTCGCGCGCATTACGCCATACCAACACATAAGATATTGGATAATTTTCTAAAATAGGATAAAGTACATTAGTCCACCAATCATCTATTGGCAATGCCATTAAACCTGTTTCAGTCACAGCAATGGGTTTAGAGTGTTCTTTTCCTAATGCAGTAAGCATTCCTAAAGTTTCATTCATCACTTTCTGGTAACTTTCTGTATCCTCTATACGATTCTGATAATAGTCAAAACCCAACAAATCAACATACTCATCACCTGGATAACGCTCCATATATTCTTCCATTGTACATCCACCACATGGTGAATATGCATATAGCAAATTATCCACCCCCTTACTGTGAAGATAATCATAAGTCAATATCCACAAAGCTTTATATTGTTCTGGAGTACAAAAATCCTTTCCCCACCAAAACCAGCTACCAGTATGCTCATGCCAAGGTCTAAACAGCACAGGAACCTTTACACCTTCTTCTGTCACCAGTGAATTACAATAAGTTGCTATAATATCCAACCATCCCAGAAATTCAGAGTGCTTTACACTATCAGACAAAATAGAATTCACAACTGTTGCTTTAGCTGAAATATCCCAAGAATCACCGCCAGTAACCGGATTGTCAGCATGCCAGCTCAAAGTATTGACACCTCCACGTTGATAATTCAAAATCATCTCTTTACGTATCCTATCAAAATCAACATTATCCAAACTAACCTTTTTACCTTTTTCAATACGTCCTACTTCCCAACCACATACAGCCGGATAATCTCCGCATACACTCTTCACATCACTTCGAGCACTATCACCTTCCCAACCAATGCCATAAACTGTAGCATCCTGATGTCCAAACATAAAACCTGTTTGAGAAATTCGTTCCAGCTTTTCAAACAACATATCTGTTTCCACCGTTCTCAAAGTTCCTATGGCTGTATCTTTCTGGCCCAAACTACAAGCCTCAACCATTAGAACAATGAAAACAAACAATAACATTCTACTTTTTTTCATTATTATTCCTAATTTAAATTCATAAATACATACAAACACAAAAGACATGAATAGCTTTTTGATAATTGAGACAACCATATCATCCAACTATTCATGTCTAAATTATTACCTATATGAAAAGGTTCAATTTATCTTTCTATAAACTATTTCCTAATATTATTATCAACGTTCTTACAATCTTTTAATGAGACTACCGGCAATTGAGGATTGGAAGGAGAAGCCTTAGCTGTCATATTATTCAAATACAAACCATTCACTTTAATAGCCTCAATTGCATTCGTGTAATATTTTTTGTCTACTTTTCCCCAATAGATATTACCTTGGTTGAAAAATACATTCTTTGCATTTTCTACATAGACAACCGGAATGTTTGAAGCATAAATTTCCTTTCCTTGCACCGTATTAGGTCGCAAATCAAAGTTTCCTCCACTAACATCTTCCAAAAGTCCTTTCTTTAATTCAAAATTAAAATTATTGAATGAAATATTTTCCATAACTGTTTCATCTGATGCGTACATCAATATGGAATTCTCTGCCGTACACGAAATATTAGAAAAACTAATATTTTTAATAATTCCAATAGGACTATCAGGTACACCTCTCAGAGCTGAAATTTTAATCGGTTCACCATTTCCCCACCAGTCTCCTGTATGCATTCGAGTTTCAATACGGATATTAGCAAAATTAATATTCTGAATAGATCCGGAATCCCGTACAGTAAGATTGATACCACAATTGGAGTCATAAATTGTAATATTATTAAAGTTATAATTAGACATATGGTTTTGATCCCACCCACCAATACGAATAGCACTGGAACGTGAACGGAAAATACAATTGTCAACATTAATATTTTTCGAAGGATTCAAAATATCTTTAAACCCTGGATCACCAAAATGGTGAGCATAACCAGCCAAAACAATAGCATCGTCACCACAACTAAAGATACAGTCTGAAACATTTACATTACTACTTGATATGATATCGCATCCATCACTATTAGGAATTAACAGGTTGTTGTCAATCTGTACTTTATTAACCTTAACACGATCACAATGTACTATCAAGATTGTCCAATACGGAGCATCTACACATTTAAAATCAGAAAGAGAAACATCTGTACAGTTACTAAAAATAACCATCTGATGGTATCTGTCTTGAGGATTAACCGGTCCATCACCCAATGTCCCCTTTTCTACCTTACGAAAATCAAATTTCTGACGAATGTAGTTATTTACATCACCAACAATTCTTTTCGCAACAGTTTTCTCCATAAACTCCATACCTTGACCCAAAATAACTCCATTACCGGTAATAGATACATTATTAGCATTCTCGGTATAAAAAACACCAGCTAAATGTTCATTATTCTTTTGATATTGGCTTAAATCTGTAGTTGCTTTCAGTACTGCTCCTGTTTCAAGATGAAATTCAACATTCGATTTCAAATTCAATGTTCCAACTAAATACTCTCCCGCCGGAACAAAGACACACCCTCCACCTTCGTTGTGGCATTTATCGATTGCCCTCTGAATATCAAGAGTTGTCAAATCTCTACCATTATTTTTAGCACCAAAGTCCAAAACATTATACTCAGCTGCATGAGAATAAACAGTTAATACTGTTAAAGCTATAAAAAATAAAGTTCTAACCATTATATTATCTATTTGAATATTTATACTTAAAGAATGATTTGCTTTCTTTAATCTACATTTTTATTGTCTCTCCGGATATCCGTCAAAAGTATAAGGACCATCCGTTATCATAATCTTATCAATATTAGCTTTAAACTCAGTATTACCCTGTACACTATAATCATATATACCTTCAGGAGAGTCTGTTCCATACAAACCATTCCAATACACACCATTAATTTGTTTGAAAATAAGCTCAACAGCTGTAATTTGTCCATAAAGATCAAATTCCTTAAAATCACCTCCCCAGTTTTCAACAACCAAATCTTTCAGTCGCGCAGTAATACAGTGCCATTGTTTATTTGTCGGACGCAATGTATATAAATCATATTTGGCGTCCGGATCGTAAGTCTTGTCTGTTTTTCCAGGAGAGAAAGTAGAACCTCCTATCGCCTCTCCCTGGCTAACACTCAATTGGAAAGAGCCAATATTATCATCACTATTCCAATAGAAAGTTATATATGGATCATGGAACTCAGAAACATCGATCGGTGATACAAATTCCATTTTCAAAGAACCAAGAAAGCTCCACATTGAATAGCTACCCGTTATATCTTTTGCATACAAACTAAAATAGTTTGCACCATCTTTGGTCTCTATTCCATTTCCAGCCCCATTCAACGAAGCTCTACACAAATTTGAAGGCATATCTCCAGAAACATAATGCATATTTCCATCCTCAAAATCCATTAAAATCACAGGAGAAATGGGTTCCCAATTGACAGGATCGTATTCCACTATATTCCGAGTTTCTTCCAAAGCAATAGTAGAACCTACAATAGTTCGTAAAGTTATAGTAGCCTCTGTGCCTTCAAGAGTTTCAGGAACAAGTACCAACAATCTTTCTCGTTGTTGAGTCAATCCATTCACCGATATTGTTGTAGAACCGATTATAGCTTCTGTCACCATATCCATATTAGTCCCCCTTATTATCAAAGGACGTCCTTTAACAATCTCTTTAGGCCAAGAAGTGACACTAATCTCTGACGCAGAAGGGTAAATCGGCCTAACTATCATTTCTTCTTCACTTTGTCTTCCATAGGCATTGTATACGACTACGGATGAAGCATCAAACAAGCGAGGTAATACAGCTACAATCTTTTCAGCCTCTTGTGAAACAATTTCCATAGAAATACCATCTATCATAACAGAATTGGGCTCTACGAAATTCTTACCAACTATTACAATTTCTTCACCAACCCCAACATCTGCAGTAACAGATGAAACAACAGGGATAGGATATACTATTTCAGAGTGTTCACCATACTTATCTTCAGAGCAAGATGTTGTCATTGACAATAAAAGTACAACAGCACCAATATATTTTATTAATTTCATAACAATCTGTTTTTAATAATTAGGATTCTGTTCCAGTCCCCATGCCAAAACCTCATCATTAGGAATAGGCAACACGGGAACTCCTCTCAATAAATGTCTATCATAATTGGCTTGAACCGTAGTTGACAAAGAAGAACGATACTCTCCCCATCTCACTTGATCCCAATAGCGTAATGACTCCATAGCCAGTTCCAAACGTCTTTCCTTCTTAATAGCGTCCAACAAAGCTGTACCTGTTGCAGTTATATCAGGAACATTGTTCGTAAAACCTGTCTTTGTATATGTATTTTTACCCTCTTCATATCCTTTTGGGAAAGTAGACTGACGAGCACGAGCACGCACCATATTCACACATTCTCTAGCTGTTGCCTCATCATTTAAATAATAAGCAGCTTCTGCCCTCATCAATAATACGTCTGCATATCTTAATATACGTAAATTATTAGGATAATCAGATTGATTAGGACCTCTCAGAGCCGGATCGGTAGCCAATTTACGAGCACAATAGCCGGTTAAATAATCATTCTTTACGACGTCATGCTTGATGCCATATACAAAATCCGTGATTCCTTGTCCATGAACTGTAGTATATAAACGAGGATCATCAGTCGCAAATTGATCAACCAAATCTTGAGTTGGACAGTTATATCCCCATCCCCATGACGGATTTTCATTTGTTCCTCTATTAGCTACAACAATAGGGCTATTACATCCTTCATTATCTACAGTCCAACCAGTATTAGTCGATTCATGTTGAATCTCAAATAAAGACTCTGAACTGTTTTCCCCTTCATCTTCGAATATTTCAGCATAATTAGGCAACAAACGATAAACACCCGATTTTACAATTTCACCAGTCAAATCATATACTTTTTTCCATGACGTTTCTGGCTCTGTTTTAAACATACCGATAGCATACATTATGGTACGGGCTTCAAGACCTTTAGCAGCTCCAGAAGTAGCCCGTCCTACTTGATCCACAGGCCATGTTTCCGGTAGTACTTTAGCGGCATCTTCAAAATCAGCCTTTATAAGTTCTATAATATCAGCAAATGGCGCACGCTGTATCTTTCCCATTTGATCCGTCCCTAACGGTTCAGTTATCAAAGGTAAATCCCCAAACAACTTAACCAATGTAAGATACGAATAAGCTCTGACAAACTTAGCTTCCGCAATATATTGTTCTTTCAAATTTGTATCAAAAGTAGCGGTTGCCAATTGCTTAATCACCGTATTAGCCCTAAAAATAGCCATATAGTATGACTGCCACACAACTTTGCCCCAAATATTAGTAGGTAGTGCAACCCATTCTTTCATTTCTTGGATATAAAGGTTTTCTCCAGCTCCTCCTCCGCCTTTCCATGCATCATCTGAAGCAACGTCCGCAAACATCCATTGATAGGTAGACATATCATCATCATACTGTAACGCATCATAACATGCTATGACTGCCATATTGGCATTATCTACATCATTATAATAAGCTGGAGTATCTATACTTTCTCCCAATACTGGTTGGTCAAGGAAATCAGAACAAGAACACACCAATAACAATGTCTCGATACTTAAAAAAGATTTTAATATAAATGATTTCATATTTCTTATTTTTTAGAATGTTAAATTCAAGCCTATAGTCATGGTTCTTGGTAATGGAGAAGCGCCAACATCAGATCCAGCTGTCAACGGATCTCCATATTGATCTGAGACTTCCGGATTATATCCCGTATACTTAGTAAATGTATACAGATTATCAACCGAAACATAAAGCTTCAACGCATCAAGATGGATTTTTTGAAGAGCTTTCTTGGGAATATTATATCCCAACTGAACATTACGTATTCTCAAATAGCTTCCATCTTCAATATAACGGTCCGAAAATAAAACATTCTGTCCAGACTGAGTAGATGCGGTTAGACGAGGCTGATTATTTTCCGGAGTTTCCGGAGTCCATCTGTTATCGTAATATGACTGCAAGATATTCGCACCCATCAAAGGAGATTGAAGATGGAACAAGTTCATATTGGCAATTTCATTACCATAGCTAAAATCAGTAAACAGTGAGAATGTAAAGTTTTTATATTCCAAACCAAAATTAAATCCTCCCGTAAAAGTCGGTATGTAATTACCCAAATAAGTTTGATCCTTCTCATCAATAGCCCCATCACCATTTCTATCTATATATTTTACATCCCCTAACTCTGCCGTTGGCTGAATCTTAGTGATTGTACCATCAGTATTCGTATGAACATATGCATCAAGTTCATCTTTAGTATTGAAAACTCCATCAGTCTGATATCCCCAATAGCTAGCCAAAGGATGTCCTACATCCGTTTTGGATGTAGAGGGCAATCTATCAAACAAAGTCTTATAAATAGGTGTCGAACGTCCTAAACTGGTGACTTCGTTTGTGATGAAACTTAAGTTCAGTCCCACATTATATTTTACTTTTCCAATTTCATTATTATGGTTAACTGTTATTTCAAAACCTTGATTACGCATACTACCTACATTATCAAGTGGTGCTAAGGCTCCCATATAATCAGGAATTGGAGCCCGTACAATCATATCTTTAGTATCTTTAATAAAATAATCAAGAATAAAATTCAACTTATTATTCCATAATCCAAAGTCAATACCGATATTGGTTTGCTCTGCAACTTCCCACTTCAATTGTGGATTTGATAAATATTCAGGTATACGTCCCTCAACGACTTGACCGCCTAAAATATATTTTTTACCGTTAGCTATCGTGGCCAAATAATCACTGACACCGGTACTTGCCTGATTACCAACTGTACCCCAACCGGCACGTAGCTTTAATTGAGATATAAAATCTACATTTTGCAAGAAGGGTTCTTCTTTAATATTCCATCCAACAGCAACAGAAGGGAAAATACCTTGTCTGTTATCTTTCGAAAAACGGGAAGAAACATCTGAACGCACTGTTGCAGTCAACAAATATCTATTCATCAATGAATAATTCAAACGCAAGAATGTTGAAAAGATAGAGCTAGACCCTTGAGAAGAATTTGCGAAATAATCATTTGATTTTGCAGCTGAAATATAACGCATATCTTCATTTTCCGCCACATCATAGGCTGTAGCTTGAATACCATTGTAACTATTGTATGTAGCTTCAGTTCCAAGCATTGCTGTAATATGATGAGTTTTCTTTATAGCAAAATCATAGGTTAACACATTAGACCATACCCAGTCTAAATTATTATCACGATATTCTGTAAGTTGACTAGTAGTAATAGCTTCTTGTGGGCTTACATTATATGTAGGTATATAATTACTCTGCTTTCTCAAAGAATAATCTACTCCAAATGTACTTCTAAATGACAAGCCTTTCCAAAGATTTGCATTTAAATAGAAATTCCCAACAAAATGATTCTGCCCATATTTGTCATATTTAGTATGCTCACTTTTACGTACAGGATTAGAATCTCTACTCATATTAGACTGCCAGTTGCCAAATTGGTCATACACAGGGCTTACCGGAGCAGAGCGCGCCGCAAGCATTAACGTTGCAGCATACATATTACTCAAGTCAGACATACTGGATTGAGTATCAACAAATGATAAATCAGCACCAAATTGAACGGCTTTCGATAACTTATACTCTGTATTCAAACGAACAAAAAACTTATCAACAAAAGCATTCTTTAGAACTCCTTCATTTGAATTATATGTAGTAGACAAGTTATATTTTACCTTCTCAGAACCGCCTACAACATTTACATTATAATTCTGTACCGTACCGGTTCTCAACACTTCTTTTTGCCAATCCGTTCCTTTAGCATTAGAAGCAATGGCATAATTCAATATTGCCATTTCAGATAGATCCATACTCATTCCGTTATACGCTTCTATGCGTGCTTTCGAATAAGTTGCTGCATCCAAGACATCCAAAGTTTTACTTATCTTACTAATACCTCCATAAATATTTACATTAACCTTTGTCGGATGATCAGCTCCCTTATTCGTTGTTATCAAAATCACACCATTTGCACCTCTTGAACCATAAATAGCCGTAGCCGACGCATCTTTCAAAATCTCCATAGAAGCAATATCCGATGGAGCCAAATATGAAATATCGCTTGTGGGGAAACCATCAACAACATACAATGGGTCTGAATTATTAATTGTACCAATACCACGTACCCGCACTTTAACGTCTCCATCTACCGAACCACTACTGATAACTTGTACACCTGCAGCACGTCCTGCCATTGAAGATTGAATATTAGGAGTCACAATAGCATTCAAATCTTCACTCTTAATAGAAGAAACCGAACCGGTCAAGTCACTCTTCTTCATCGTACCATATCCAACAACAACAACCTCATCCAACAATTCAGAGTCAGAAATCAATTCTATTTGAAGATCAGTAGCTGCACTAACAACCACCGTTTTATATCCCACTGAGCTAACCTTAAGTTTTTCATTAAGACTTGGAATATTCATTTCAAAAACTCCATCCACATTAGTTACAGTTCCCACAGATACAGAACTCTGTAAAACAATTGTAACTCCAATCAAGGGTTCATGTGTTTCCTTGTCGACAACAGTTCCTCTTATCTTTACATTACCTTGTGCTAATGCACATGATGTAATAACAGATAAGACAATTAATAAAATAAGTTTTCGCATAATTAAAATTTTAACAGTTAACAAACTATAATAACTCTATATAGATTCAAAACGTCAAACGCACAACACTTTTCCCATCAAATGGCTTTATGATGACAGTTTCTCTTTTTTCATCATAACAGCCTCCTTCAACTTTTGTGGGGACCTTATTTTCCGGATGTGGCAATCTTATTTTCACGCATATCGGCATTTTATCTGAATGGCACTCTACATTAGCCTCAATTACTCCAGAAGAGATAGAAGAAACGGCACTAACCTCCAATTCTCCGAAATAACTTCTCACATTATGTAAACTGATTTTTTTCCCATCTTCCAGCCAATTACGAGGAATCACCTTAAATATCTCCAACGTATCTTTATTCTCCATATATAGCATTCGCCGAGTATCCATTAGGAAGTTAGCCTCTTCATGTGTTTTATGAGGTGTCATTTTATACAAATGTTCCCAAAAAGAATAGGTTTCTCTATCTGCTGTAGCTGCCATAGTTGTGTAATAAGTATTCAAGAAAGGCTTTGTCAAACCCATTTTCGCTTGATACCAGTTATGAGTGCTGTAATATGGTTGACTAAATCCAGAATTCCCTTGATAAAACAGTTCACTATGATAGTGATAAAGCATCTTTGCTATAGCTTCTGAAGGTTCAAGAATTTCACAATATATTAAATATAAAGGGCCTAAAAGTCCATCAGCAATAGTAAAAGTTCCATGTGACCAAAATGTACCCAAGTCCTGATATAGCGCGCGAGGTCCATTACCCTCTGCCCATGGTGGAGCTGTAGGACACCATGTCCCATCACCTAAAGGAACAACAGGAGACAAAGACATAGAAACTATTAAAGAACTACGTATATCCTTTTTCCAGTTATCAGCTTCTTTCCTATAAAAATCCGCTTCTATAATATTCAAAGACTTTAAAACTTCTCCTATACGGCTTAATCCCATATATGCATACCCATTCAGCATAAATTGATGAAAATTATCTTCCGGATCTGCAACTTTTCCATCTATCATTCCATAGCCTCTACCTTTCAATTCCTCTTTCTTATTGTTATTTCTCCAATCAATCAGATAATTACAAGATTTCTTAATCTTAGGCATTATTTCCATTAGCCATTTTTTATCTTTCGTATATCTATAATATTCTCCAATACTCCACAAAACAGCTCCGGTTTCAACCATATATCCACTATAATTTGCAATCAGTCCGTTTTCCTGCTGAGTTTCCAAAAAATAAGTCAAAGCCCTTTTTGCTTCATCTTCCCATCCCATCGACATATAAAACTGCATAATTGGTGCACTTTCGGTTCCTATAGGCGAATAAATACCTACATTAGCAGCCAATGGTCCATTAGGCTGTTGTCCAAACGTTATCAGATCCAAATGAAGCAGCCCTGATTTTATCATATTGTTTATTCTGTTTTCCGGCACTTCAATTTGTGCAGCCCTATCCAATTTACTTTTCCAATAGGATTTACATTCTCTATATTTAGAATCAAAAGAAACATCAGCCAGCATTTCTGCCTTTTCCCATGTTACAGGAGTATGAAAGAGATAGAATTCAAAATCGACCTTCTCACCCGGTTGTAACAACACAGCCATTTCCTCGTTAGGAATAGGTTTACCATTCACTTTTGAAACACAAAACACTCTATCTTTAGAGAAGGCAGAGAAACCTGTATTTACATCGAAAACATATTTCCAATTTCCATTTCCAGGCTGAGGAGTTTTCAACCATGCATAACGAGGTACATTGCCTACATTTTCAGCACAAGTTTTAGAGCATAAAACCACTTCTTGCATATCCATAAGTTGATTGGCTAATTTCTTCTCCAAAATTACCTTTTGCTCATTAGTAAACACACGCCCCGGACTATACTTATCTGAAATAAAGTAATCTGTTCCCACTACATTTTCTTCAGACAATTCAGCACCAGACAAAGAAGCAAATGTGATGCTATGATATTTAATATCATCATCCCGCATCTCCGAATGGTAAATAGGCAACACACCTTCTTCCAAACTCCTTTTCACATTGTTTCTGACACCTACTCCCCGACCTATAGCATACCTATAAAAAACACCTTGATTATTTGATTCGGGAAGAGTGACAGGTGTCCCTGAATATCGAGGACGAAGAGCTTTGCATTCCAAACTATTAGTTTCCAACTCATCCTCTACCTCAAAAATGCGTATATCTCGACCTAATCCAAGCCAAATGGGAACATTCATTTTTCTCACAGACAAAGCCGCTGATTGGAACGACATTTCAGGTTCTTCTTCAATCTTCTCGATTTTAGTAAGTCTTTTACGTGACAAGACATCGTGTTCTACTTGAGTATAGCTTCTATTATCTCCTTCTGGAAGAACCGTTACTCCATAATCGGGAATATAAATAGGATACTCGGAAGACACATCACGAAGAAAGAAAGAAAACGATTTCTCATTATCCATCAGCACATTAACGACAGTAGCCTTGGGGCCTATTTCATTTCGAGCTTTACCAACCGTCAACCACAATTCTTTATTCGCCGCAGAAGATAAGTCAAATCTATCTTTCTGAATCTTTCCTCCTTTGGATTTTATTTTTTCAAGTTCTCCATTTACAACTGTTATCTGTCCCGCACCCGAATTACTTTCCCATCTCAATACAACTGTTTGAGCGAATACACTTACAGAAGACAATAATGTCCATATTACAATTATATATTTCATATCTCTGTCAGTTCATTTTTACATTATACTCTTTCACCATCTCTACAGAAGTATCACTCTGAAAAACTGAATAAAGCCCCTGCTCTTCTTGTGCAGGATCTCCCATATAATCATCTCCCTTCACCCAGAAAGTATGTGCCTCATTTTTCTTAGCCGAACCTCCCCATGCCCAGAAGTTACACCCGGCCAAACATCCTTTAGTCATACTGTTTTCCAAAACCTTTCCAAATACAGACTCATAATAAACATCACGATTTTTAGTTGAAGACTCTATCGCAAACGAGAACTCATCTCTTGGAAAACCAAACTCTTCTATCACCAACGGTCTGTCATATTTTTCTGCAACCTGCAAATGCTTTTGTATATAGATTGCAGTTTGTTCAATAGAATAAGTTAACGTCCCAGATAAATCATCTTTCTTAGCCCATCCCCAATTATAAGGCCAAATATGAATTGTCATATAATCGACATTCTTATAGGAATGTATTAACTCCCATAGCTGAATATCACCTTCCGTTCCTTGATATCCTTCACTACCAGTTGATATTAAATGATTTGGATCCAGATCTCTTATCAAATTTGCGACTTCATGTATCCATAAAGCATAACTCACTTTATTTTCTTCGCCAAAGGCACGTGGTTCATTTCCTATTTGCCAAGACATAATTGTCGGATCATCAATATATTTCCGACCTGTATAACTATTTGTACGCATGACAATATTCCGTACATGATTAGCAAACAAAGCCTTACAAGAATCACTCTTTTGATATTGACTGACAAAAGTTTGGAATTTATTCCAGCCATCCACTGCTGGAATTGGCGCCTTTCCGTAACCAGCCCATTCCAAGTACTGCCCATAACCGCCAGACCATTCCCATGAATTATTCAAATAAAGTACTGCAGACATATCTCTTTTGCCCATTTCGTACAACAGAAAATCCAATCCTACTAAAATTGTATCATTGTAAACGCCAGGAGCAACCTGAAGAGTAGGTTCAACTTTCGCTGTAACCCCATTGACACCATCTGCTCCCACTAATATTCTAAGATTGTCTACTCCTATTGCAGCAAGAGAATCTAATTCAGCAATCAAGCGAGTCTTATCGCCACCTTCTCCTTCCGATCCTAAAATAGCACCATACCAAAAATTAGTACCTATATAATAATAAGGTCTACTGTTCTTTATAAACTGCCCCTTCTTTACTGTTATAAACTGTTTTTGATTGGACGTTGAAGTGCATGCCCCACATACAAACACCGATAATAAGAGTCCTAATAGAAAATGTGTATTCATCATAGTTCATTTTAAATTCTATAATGCAAATATAGGTAGCGTCAGTTTGTCAAACAAATACTAATTTATCCCATTATGACACTTTGCTTATTACCAATTTCATCATACTATTTATCGTAAAAACAGCTTTTATGAAAAGTTTTATTTGGCAGAGCATTACCGCCTGTCAGAATGTACCAATATAAATAAGCCTCAACTACTAATAAATAAGTAACTGAGGCAACTTCACATAAAAAAACAAGCACTATATGATTATTTTCTTCTTTCGATAGTTTTCACGAAACTCTTTAGGCGAACATCCTTTTTTTCTCCTAAACATCCTATTAAAATTAGAGAGATTATTAAATCCACAGTCATAGCAAATTTCAGCGATAGTCTGGCTTGAATCGACTAATAGTCGTGTAGCAAACCCTAGACGAATATCAATAATATAATCAGAAAGGGTTTTACCCGTACGTAAATGAAAGAAACGACTAAACGATACAGAGGTCATCCCTACCATATCCGCCATATCTGCCAAACGAATATCTTCTTGATAATGATCGGCAATATATTTCTGAACTTTTTGTACACGACGACTATCCGAAAAATTATCTATTTTAGCAAATGAAGAACTGGAAAGTACTTTGGCCTCATCATACAGGGATAATTCATAAAGTATTCGCAGAAAGTTCATTACTGCATAAAAACCTTGTTCTTCAGAAGCCAATTTATCCAGCCAGTTATATACTTTCATAATGGCTTGCATTGGAAAACTAATCCCACATTGTGCTTTTTCCAACATTCGGCGAATACTACCAAACTGGTTTTTATTGATAAAGTCCTTAAAGAAAAGGTCTGAAGAAAACTGAATTGTAATTTCCCTAATGTCTTTCGAAGTACATTCGTGTTGCTCCCAAACATGTTCCAGTTCCTTACCTGTAATCAAAACCAAATCATAATCTCCAATAACCTCAGAAGAGTCACCAACAACCCGACGTACTCCGGAAGCCTGTTCCGTAAAGTTCAACTCATATTCGGCATGACAATGAATAGGATAAGTAAACTCCGTTTTATGACGATCTGCGATATAAAAACAATCACGTTCAGACAAAGGAGTTATCTCCCTCATAATGTAGTTTGAGTTTTCCATTTCGGTTAGCTAAAAAAGTATCACATGGCACAAATATAGCCATTATTTTTATTCTGATATCAATTAGAGTCTTTTTAACTATTAGAAGAGCAACTTATTATAGCAAACCAATATAGGCTATTCCAAAGAATTTATTATTTTTGCCTTTACTGTTTTTACTACCTTATATATAAAGTCCAACTAAAACCAACAGATATGATAAATCCCACCTATTCCCCGGCCCCCGACAGATACGATAACGGTATGAAATACCGCCGTTGCGGTAAGAGCGGCATCCTGCTGCCTGAAATTTCTTTAGGGTTATGGCACAACTTCGGCGATATCAATACATTTGCCAACTCTCTGTCAATGGCGCATTACGCATTCGACAAAGGTATCACCCACTTTGACCTTGCCAATAACTACGGCCCTTCCTATGGCTCCGCAGAGGAAACATTCGGCATGATCATGAAGAAATCATTTATGCCCTACCGGGACGAGTTATTCATTTCCACCAAAGCTGGACATGAAATGTGGGCAGGACCTTACGGTGACTGGGGTTCCCGAAAGTCTTTAATGAGCAGCCTCAACCAAAGCCTGAAGCGAATGAATTTGGATTATGTAGATATCTTCTATACCCATCGCTACGACCCCAATACCCCTCTTGAAGAAACACTTCAAACACTGGTTGATATTGTACGGCAAGGGAAAGCACTCTACATCGGTATCTCCAAATACCCTAAAGACAAAGCAGAATTAGCTTATAAATATCTGGAAGAGAGAGATGTTCACTGTCTCCTCTACCAAGGCAGATACAATCTGTTCAATCGCGAACCGGAAGAAGAAGGCATCCTGCGACAAGCCAAAGAGAACGGTACCGGATTCATCGCCTTCTCTCCTCTGGCACAAGGCTTGCTTACCGACCGCTATCTGAACGGTATTCCAGAAAACTCGCGCATCGCCAAAGGCGGCTTTCTTAAAAAAGAAGCGCTGACAGATGAAGTCTTGAGCAAAATCCAAGCACTGAATGCACTCGCTATCCGTCGCGGCCAGACCCTTGCCGAGATGGCGCTCACATGGATACTGAAAGACGACTTGGTGACCTCGGTCATTATCGGGGCAAGTTCCGTCGGACAATTGGCAGATAATCTGAAAGCGATGGAAAACACGGCTTTCTCCGCTGAAGAATTAGAAAGTATTTATCAGATTGTAAAATAGTTGCGATAAGCCTGCATACAATAGGGTGATGATGTATTTACCATACATTCATCACCCTATTTCTTTATCGTTCGCCGCACATTTAACACATTTATTTTTGAACCTTTTATTTTTTATCTTGTTCTTTCTCCAAAAGCCTAAGGTACCAATAGGGCAGGAATTTATATTTAACCTAAACAATTATAGAAGTATGAAGAAATTTATTCCCTTATTATTAGCGGTCTTCGCAATAGCATTTGTTTCTTGCGAAAAAGACCCCGACATGGATAAGCTGGACAGCAAGTATCTGGTTTATACCAATTATGACACGAAAGCAGACTTCAAAGCTTTCGAAACTTACTACTTACCGGATAGCATCCTTGTTATCGGCAACAGTAAAGACGCCGAATATTGGAAAGACGAAAGCGCGCAGGAAATCCTCAGCGCATACGTTACCAATATGAACAACCGCGGTTATCTCCGTGTGGACAACCGTGAAGACGCCGACCTCGGTTTGCAAGTCAGCTACGTAAAGAGCACTTACTACTTTACAGACTACGGACGCCCCGAATGGTGGTGGAACTATCCGGGCTATTGGGACGCTCCTTACTGGGGTAACTGGGGCGGATGGTACTATCCGTATGCCGTAAACTATGCTTATAGCACCGGTTCCTTCATCACCGAATTGCTGAACCTCGACGCTCCTCAAGGCGAGAAAGAGAAACTCCCTGTTCTGTGGACCAGCTACATGAGCGGATTATTGAGCGGTTCGACTTCTTTCAACACCAAGATGGCCGTAGAAGGCGTAAACCAATCCTTTACACAATCTGCCTATCTGAACAGAATGAGTGCTCAACCGAGATAAGCAGCCAGCTTCTTCTATCCCGATAGCAAGCTATTGTTGAATTTATAAAACAAGAACAAGTATGAAAACATTGAAATATATATCTTTGAGGGCATTCGCCATTGCAGCCCTCGCCCTTGTCTTCGCCATGCCGGCAAAGGCACAGATGACCGATAACGGTTACGCCAACATCGATTGGCAGTTCAACTTCCCCTTAAGCAACCACTTCGCCGATAAAGCCAGCGGATGGGGTATGAACTTTGAAGGCGGTTACTTCCTGACGTCCAATTTTGCCTTAGGAGGCTTCCTTGCTTATCATAGCAATCATGAATATTTCAGCCGTCAGACCTTGCCGGTTGGCGAAAGCGGTAGCTTGAACACCGACCAGCAGCACACCGTATTCCAGTTGCCTTTCGGTCTTGCCACGCGTTACGCATGGAACCGCGGCGGTGCATTTCAGCCGTATGTAGGTGTCAAACTCGGCGCACAATATGCGCAGTTGAAGTCCACTTTCAACGCGTTCGAAACCAACAAAGATACATGGGGCTTCTACGTATCCCCCGAAATCGGCTTCAACGTCTATCCGTGGGCTTACGGTCCGGGTCTGCACTTCGCGGCCTATTATAGCTACGGCACCAACAAAGGCGACCTCTTCACTTACAGTGTAGACGGTGTGAATAACTTAGGCTTACGTATCGGTATCGCATTCTAACATACACACCTAAAGCTTAACAGAATAAATTAATTGTTTCAAGAAAAGGAGAGGCTGCCTGACAATCCAAAGTCAGCCAGCCTCTCCTCTATTTTTTATTCGGACGTGATACCTTACTTCAACACCGCCCGATACATCGCTTCCTGTATTCTCCCCCTAATATCCAGCTTTAGCAGCTTCGAGTTCCATACGTCCGGATAAATACGGTTGCTGAGAAAAACATAAACCAAGCCATTATCCGGGTCCACCCATGCGCAAGTACCGGTAAAACCCGTATGCCCGTACACCGATGCCGGGGCGGAAGGCGCGCAAGGACTTTTTGCAGGGTTCTGCATATCCGGCTTATCGAATCCCAGGCCGCGGCGACAGTTTCTGGCAACCGTAGTGGTAAAGAGCCTGCAAGTTTCCTTGCTCAAATAGCGTTTTCCATCCAGTTCACCGCCGTTCAGCAACATTTGATAAATCCGTGCCACTTCCCCAGCCGTAGAGAATAATCCCGCGTTGCCGGAAACACCACCCTGAAAAGCGGCAGACTCATCATGCACGAATCCTTGCAGAGTTGTTTTCCTCAGGAAAGGGTCAACGGACGAAGGAACAATCTCCTCTTCAGGTAAGAACCGTAACGGAAGATACCCGGTGCGCTTCAACCCCATCGGAGTATAAAACTCCTGAGCCAGAAACTCATCCATAGGCATTCCCGCACGCGCCTCAACCAGTTGCTGCAACAGAATAAAGCCCACGCAGCTATAACGATACCGTTTATCCTTCAGAGGGGTATCCGCGATTTTTTGAAGATACTCTTTTTTGAAAGACTTGTTCAGCCAGAGGCTGTCACAAACCTGCAACGTACATTCGGCTGTACGTACTTTCGAAGTCAGTCCCGGACGGAAACGGAACTTCGGATTAGCCCATGTCTGCCGCCCGATACGGGTAGGATGCTGCGCATCCGCCCTTGCCTTGAACAATGTACCATCATAACTGTCCTTGTCGACGGCCTCCAGATAGAACAACAAAGTGGAAGGTAACCCGGACTGATGGAACAACAATTCCCTGACAGTGATATTACGTTTATCCGTATCTTGCAAGTATGGAAGATAATCAGCCACACGGTCTGTCAGGTTCAAGCGTCCTTTATCATACAGCTTCATTACGGCCAATAAGGTAGCCGTGGTCTTCGTCAAAGACGCAATATCATATACGGATGCCGGCGTCACCGGAACAGCGGCTTTATTCTTAGCCGTATTCCATGTATAAGTGCCGAAAGCCTTATTATACATCTCTTTCCCATCCTTCAAAATCACTACCTGACATCCCGGATAGGCGCCTTCCCGTATACCTTCGCGCGCCAGCGTATCAATCTGCGCCAGCAAGCGTGAATCCAGCCCATGCTCTTCGGGTACGAAATGCGGCTCTGTCTGCGGGCTCAGGTCTACCCCCTCTCCGGTAGCAAACAAACCGCCGATACTTGCCGAAAGCCTGCCGTCAGCCACAGCGTCCGCATAGAGTATCCCGGCTACCTGCCGCTGCACATCCTCATCCGAAGAATGAGCCAATACCACCGCTTCGGCGGCCGATATGCCCCGATGTATCTGCAACAGTTGCTTAGCGGGAATGAAGAACACGTACACCACCGGGACATCCGGGGCAAACTCCGCAAAGAAAGACTGATAAGCGGCCAAACGATGCTCGGTGACGCATACCAGAATACGTTTATATTTTGACAGCTTATCCCTCAAAGCCTTACGCCCCGCTGCCGGCAGGTCTTTCCCCAATTGGAACTCTACCGGACGCGTATATCCGGACAGCTGTTTGATGAAAGGCCGTATCTCCGCAGCCGCACCTACATTCAGTACGGCAACATCCTTTATCGACGGATCCAGCGGCAGCACTTCCGTTGCATTACCCAGCACGGTAATGGCAGCCATGTTCAGACGGCGAATCAAATCACGTGTATAAGGCGTATTAATCCGGATTCCCAAACCGGAAAGGCGAATCATCGGCTTCTTATTCAGCCCCAAAGCATATTTATAAGTCAACACCTTCCTGCACTTCTCCTCTACCACCTGTTCCGTCAGCTCGCCACGTTTTACGGCAGCCAATACGGCATCCACCTCTTCCTTGATACGCCGTGGAACGAGCAGCAAATCATTGCCCGCTTTCAACGCTTTCAAACAGAGCGACCCATTATTCGACACCCCTTTCATCGCCAAGGCATCCGTAAAGATAAGTCCCCGAAACTTCAACTCGCGTGTCAGCAAGTCATAAACCACATTACGGGAAAGAGAAGACGGCAATCCGCTTTGCGCCTCAAAAGCGGGAACTTCCAGATGCCCTACCATAATACCGCTCAACCCTTCCTGAATGACTTTCTTAAAAGGATACAGCTCCACACTATCCAGACGCGCACGCGTGAAAGGTAACGTAGGAAGCGCCTTGTGCGAATCCACATCCGTATCCCCATGACCGGGGAAATGCTTGGACACCGAGAGTACCCCGCCGTCTTCCAGCCCTTTGGCATAAGCGGTAACCTTATCGGCCACGTTCACCGGACTCTCACCGAAAGAGCGGGTATTGATGACCGGATTCTTCGGATTGATATTGACATCCGCCACAGGGGCGAAATTCACCTGTACACCCAGTTCCCGGCACTGCCTTGCCATCTCCCGGCCGTATTCATAAAGCAAGCTGTCGTTCCGTATGCAGCCCAGCACCATATTCTTCGGAAAGACGGGCGTACCCCGCAAGCGCATGGACAGCCCCCACTCCCCGTCGAACGTAATCAGCAGAGGAATATCCGCCATGCGCTGCGCCTCATTCGTCAGCATAGCCTGGTTCTGCATCAAGCCGCCGGAGAACAGCAGGCCGCCAACCTTGTAATCCTCAACCACCTTGCGCAACAACTCCTTGTTGGCTTTATCCTGATAGGGGGCGATTGTATAAATAAAAAGCTGTCCTATACGTTCCTTCAGACTCAGTTTATCCAACACCGAGTCCACCCACTGCCTGCACCGCACATCATCCAGTACCGGCCTTACCAACAACGGTTCCACGGGAGCCGCAACGGCAGGTGTCGCCGGACACCGTTTCGCATCCGAAGCGAAACGGCCGCAACATCCCATTATTATCAGAACAAATAGTAACAGTCTTTTCATCTACTACTCCTTAGTCAACGTCAAATCCAATTCTCCTACGAAAATACCGCTCTTTCCGGTGTGCAATACCGGGACACTCTTGCCCTCGGCATTCAGGTAAAAGGCCGGCTTCTCCATAAAGGTGTGGGAATGCCCGCCCAGAATTACATCGATACCTTTAGTTTCCGCCGCCAGTTTCTCGTCGCAAACTTCATTCTTTATGCGGAATCCGAGATGAGAAAGGCAGATAACCACATCGCATCCCTCTTGTGCGCGCAGCCGGTCGGTCACTTCCTGCGCCGCGGCAATCGGGTCGTTGTAAACGACGCCTTCGCACTTATCGGCCTGTACCAAGCCTTCCATTTTGGGACTCAACCCAAATACGCCGATTTTCATTCCGTCGCGGTTCAGTACAACGTAAGGCTTCACCAGCCCTTCAAGGACGGTTCCGGTGACATCATAGTTGGCGCACACCACCGGGAAATCGGCCATGCGGAACAAACGCGCCATATTATCCAGCCCGAAGTCAAACTCATGGTTACCGATAGTCATGGCGTCATAGCCCATGAGGTTCATCATCTTGACTTCCACCTCACCTTGGAAAAGGTTGTAATACGGCGTACCTTGCGAAATGTCGCCGCAGTCAAAGAGCAGGACATCCGGATTTCCGGCACGAAAATCTTTCAGAAAAGTGGCACGGCGCACCACACCGCCCATACCGGCATACCGGTCGGCAGCATGCGGGTCAATCGGTTCGATACGGCTATGGGTATCACTTGTGTGCAGAATGACCAGTTGTTTGGTCTGCTGTGCCGATGCTGTCAGCAATACGCAGAATATCAGCAAGCAATATATAGATATACGTTTCATCGAATTCTCTTTTTTTAGTTTTCCGTTCTTAATCTTCTACCGTGATTCGTCCTTCCATGCGCGAAGTAATCTTCTTTCCCGCTGCCGTCTGCCGCTCCACATAGTCCATAAACAGACCACGCAAGGTTGCTCCCGGCGGACAGTCTCTCTTCTCACCCTGAATAAGGGCGGTCATACCGTCATTGCCGTCGGCCAGATAGTCGATGGTGGCAACCGTGTACAGCTTGTCGTCGACAACCGGCTTGCCGGCTACGGCAGCCCGGAGCAGTTTGCCGTCTTTGGTAATCTGCAATTGTACGCCGCTGACTCCTTCGCCGCCGCGCGCCGCTATATTTTCAAACAGATGGTTCAGATAAACGCCCTTCAGAGTTAGCACGCAAAGCGAGTTCTCAAACGGCAGTATTTCGTAGATATTACCGCAGGTAACGGCACCTTCGGTCAGCACATTGCGCAGACCGCCCATGTTCACAAGCCCCATATCGGCAGGTTTTCCGAGCACTTGCGCGGCCGCTCCGCGCAGCACGTCGGCCACCAGATTGGAAAGGAGACTTTCGGGAGCGCCTTTATCCATAGACATTTCGGCAGTACCCACCACCCGGTACATCATGCTGTCTATCTTTGCCTTATAGGGGGCAAGCAGCGCCATAGCTTCCGTATCGGGATTAACATCATACGTGGAATCCATCGGTTGCATACGTCCTTCCACTTTCGTCACTTCGCAGGCCGAATGGCAAGATGCCAACAAAAACATCATTGCCAACGCTGCGCCGGAAACGAATTTCAAATAACTTTTCTTCATATTTGTTCGTTTTAAATTGCTACAAATATACTTTTCTTTTGCTGTAATCCCAAAGGGGGGGATAGTTTTTCTTTCAATCTGACAAAAAAGAAAAAGCGTACATCTCTTTGTCAATCAAAAGAAAAACTCTACCTTTGCACCGCTTTCGCGCAATCGCTGTCAGGACACCGAGTGAGAAGCCTGGTATGTTGCGTTGTAACGATCAAACAATTTAATAATAAGAACAATGGATTTAATTAAAATTGCAGAAGAAGCATTTGCTACCGGCAAACAACACCCGAGCTTCAAGGCAGGTGACACTGTTACAGTAGCATATCGTATCGTCGAAGGTAACAAAGAACGTGTACAGTTGTACCGCGGCGTTGTTATCAAGATTGCCGGACATGGAGACAAGAAGCGTTTTA
>UMHO01006034.1_pt1 | contig 72128 bp, 64 predicted proteins | sample 1965561 | NCBI WGS metagenome assembly UMHO01 (sample SAMEA4836102, study PRJEB28245) | human gut metagenome | biome: gut microbiome; material: fecal sample | place: Denmark | collected 2008 | reverse complement strand
ACAAAAGAAATAGAAGAACTAACAGGAATCCTTCTACATTAGAGTTACACATAATTTCTTTTCTATGATTTTATAATTCTAAGAATAGTTAGATAAAATGAATTGAATTTTATGAACGCAAAGGTATATGTACTAAAAAGTAAGGAGCTATTGGATTGATTAGCCATATAGCTCCTTTATGATAATGTTTTGTGTATTTAGTTTTTTTCTATTTTTCCTTGAAACAATAAAAATTTAACTTCACCTGGTTGAAATTCTAGTGGTATGTTTCTAAATGTATCGAAAGAAACATCATGAACATAAGGGTCTTCTGTAGATAAAATCTGATGTACATCATTTAAGGAAAAAGGAAGTTCTGTGAAGAGATTTTCTGTATGAATCTGCAGAGATATTACATTATGAATATTTGTATTGGCTACAACCATTAAAGCCGAATCATCTTTTATATATGTAAATCCCAAGGCCTCATCTTTTGGAGAAGAAAACCATACAGGAATACAATGATCAGGTGTGCAATTCCATACATATTTCTGTCGCAGTTTTTCAGCAGGTTCCAAGATAGAGGCTAAAGCATTTAAATCTGAATTTCTGTAATCAAAAGCATAAGAATCCAGATAAGCCTGTTTTAAATATCTTGGATCATCTTTTGATACGGTATATAAGTATTTTGAATCTCCATATTCACTTAATTGAAGAGGCTGTGTTTCCATACATTCTGCACCATTCAACATAAATGGAATGGCATTTGGAAGAAAATGACTCATTACATGAAGTAAAATACTAAGTTTTTTACCTCCATCCATACAGCAGATTCGTCTTGCGTCTGTATATTCACCAGCCGCAAATACAGGACAAGGATTTTGTTTTAAACGATAGGCAAACGTTTGAAAACTTCGATTCCATATATCACTACTTTCATATCCGCTGTTTCCACTTATCGCATCAAATCCTTTTTCTATCCAAAAACTACAATTTTCTATTGTGTTTTCTTCTACGATCATCACAAAATCTTTATGATTTCTTTTTGCAGCTTTACAAATTTGTTTTTGCAGCTTTTCACTTAGTAAATAAGGTTTCTGCAGAAAGATACCATCAATATGGAAATTGTCTTTCATCCATGTGATATTTTCACAAAGCATATCCCATAATTCCTGTATAGGCTGTTTTCCTGGATGAAGATCATTTCGAATTGTATCTTCACTCATATAAGGAATTTCTGTTGAAACATGTTTTGGAATATGAGAAGAAGGTTTTTCATATAATCGAAAGAGGGTTGTATCATCATCACAAGGAATATTTGCGTTAATTTGATCAACGATAAAAGGTGCAACAGTGATATCATAAGCATCTTCTATTTCTTTTAAAGTAGAAAAACTATCTGTTTTTGGATATTTTCTGAACTGTGCAATATGCGATTTTACATCTTCACTTTGATAAAAATCTTTTAATGCGTATGTATGAGGAATCACATTGTTTGGCAGTGCACTGCATTCTGGAGCGTGATAATCTTTTAAATAATCTTTTTGAATCCAGTAAAACCATTCTGGATGTTTTGTGATATAAATATTTTCTCTTGCTAATTTTCCCGGGCAATATTCAAAAATAACACGCATCCCCATATAATGACATGCCTCTACAAAAGCTGCACACTGCTCTTTTGCATTCATATCAACCAAAGAATCCGCTAAGTTTTCATCAACAGATTGAAAATCATATACGGCTTCCTTGACTGGATATTTATGATGTCTAGAAGTTTTCCCAAGCTTTGCAACACTGGATAATAAAATGGTATTGATACCCATACGTTTTAAAAAGGGAAGCAGGATCATGCTTTTTAAAAATGTTCCATTATCATGCATATGATAAAGATTATCTTGGCTGACATGTTCATCACGATCATGATCCCATGCGGAATGTGCACGTATATTCATTGCATAGATACTTGTATTTTTTAACCACTTTTCATTTTTATCCTCTAATTTCTTGGATTGATCTTCATTTTTTTCAAACATGGAATGCAAGGTATAGTTATAAAAACTATACGGATTAACGATGATTTCTTTTGATTTTAAAACATGTGCAGATTTATATCCATACGTGTTCCAGGAGGAAGGAATTACATAATTATAAATATCTTTATGATGAAGTTCTTCCTGTTTTTCTAATGTCTCTAACAGACATTTTAAGTATTTCATAATGAGAACCTCCAATACTATTTAACATGTATAGTATATCATATTTACATCGATAAACTGTATATTTCTATAAAAAGTAAGCGATAACACGATTTCACTGTTCGACAAATTTGATAAATATCTTTTTGTATACTCAAAAGCAGGAGAGATGAAAATTGAAAAAGAAACTTCTGCTTATACTTATGTTTATGTACTTGGCTTCTGGTTGTACAGCAGCTACGAAAATAGAAAAGCTTCCTATGGAGGACAATGGAAGAATCATTGTTGAAGTGGAGAATGAAGATTATGCGTTAAAATTAAAAGAGTTATGGAACAAAAGATATCCAAATAAACAGAGTGCGATTATATTTCGTATTTCTCCATACATGCCGCATAAAGAATTGGATGCAGATATTATATGGACAAATGATTTGGAAGCTTTACAACTAACATCAAAATTACAAAACATACCAATACAGGAAGAATATAAAATAGAAAAACATCTAGTAAGAAAAGAACTAGAACATATATTTGTGCCTGTTTGCGCAAAGGGAAAACTTTTTCTTTATAATGAACAAACTTTACATGAGAAAGGGAAAAAGATAGAGGATTTAGAAAGCTTTGAATCTATGATGGAGAATCATATTTCTTATTATCACAGTCATGATTTAGATTATATATATCCATTTATTAAAGATGGTTTTATCATGCAGGATAAAAGAAAACAAGAAAATTATCCAGACAAAGAAATATTCAGTGTACAGATAGATCATTATAAAAAGCTGTATCACGATGCACATTTTATGGACGATATTTACTTGCAGCCTAACTTCTTTTTCGATGATACCTATCCATGTGGATTGTTTGACAGTGAAGTATCTATCGAAAATACAATACCATATAAACAGCAAAAACTTCATTATATGCCAATGCCCACATGGAATGATCAGCAACTTCATCCTGCTTGTGTAACCTATGGATTTGCGGTAAATAAGAAAAGTAAATATTCTGGGTTAGCGCAGGCGTTTCTAGAATTAGTAAAAAGCAAAGAAGGTATCCAGGCATTAGCGGATAGTCAAGTTTCTGTTCCTTTAATAAAAGAAGAGGATTTTGATGACTTTTATATTTTTGACCATACAAGAAAAGAAAAAATACTTGCGATGAATGCATCAGAGCTTTATCCATTGATACAATTAAGGAATACGAATAAAAATTTGTATTCTATTTTACAGAATGTAGATATTACAGGCATTTTACAAAACTATATTTGTTCAAAGCAATCATCTCTTCATGTATATGAAGAAATTTATGAGCATATGCAACATTTTTTAGATGATTCTTAATTACAGGTTTCTTAAATCTTGTTGAATAGAAGTTTTATGGATGGTTTGTATATCCTTTCTTTTTAATACTTTGGCAGGACAGCCAGCAACCACACAGTTTTCTTCTACATCTTCTAATACTACAGCACCCGCACCAACAACGGCGTGTTTTCCAATATGCACCCCTTCTAAAATAACAGCATTTGCCCCAATCATAACATCATCTTCGATAATAACAGGTTTGGCACTGGCAGGTTCTATTACACCAGCAATTACACTGCCTGCCCCTATATGACATCTTTTTTTGATAATGGCTCTGCCACCTACGACCGCATTCATATCAATCATCGTATCTTCTCCAATACTGGCCCCGATATTAATGACAGCTCCCATCATAACGACAACATGTTCTCCTATATCTACCTTGTCTCGAAGAATAGCACCAGGTTCTATTCTTGCATGACAAGATAAAGGATTAAAAAGATCACAGGCAGAATAGCGACAGGAGGATTCCACATGATATTGTATAATATATTCCTTATTTTTCTCTAAAACAGGATGAATATCTTCCCAGTCTCCAAAGATAATCTTATCTTGTATTCCATATATTTCTGTATTTGGAAAATCTACAGGCTGTTTTGTTTTTATATATATACATACTGGAGTTTTCTTTTTTGCATTTTTTAAATAGGCAATGATATCTTTAGATTCCATCATATACTCCTTTCGCAATTCTAGAAGCACTTCCAACCATATGGATATGTTCTTCTTCTAAAAAAACTCCCAATTCCCCTTTCAAAAATAAAATATTCATCATGGAGGAAGTGTTTTTAAATCGATGCGAAGCCGCAAAGGCAGCACAAGCACCACTGCCACAAGACAAACTTAATCCAACACCTCTTTCATACGTACGAACAGCAAGGGTAGAGGTATTTATAATTTGTACAAAGTCTACATTTGTGCCATCCTGAAATAAAGGATGATGACAAATTTGTTCTCCCCAATCCATAATGTTATCTTCTTGTAAACGATCTACAAAAATAACGGTATGTGTGTTTGTCATAAAAAAACTATAACCTTTTAGTACCGTTCCATCTTTCATAAGAAAAGGATAAGGAAGGCGATATAAATCTTTGCGAACACCTATTGCATCCGCATCATATAAAGGAATTCCCATATTCACATTTACCATAAAGGGATCAAGTGAAAGAATCTGTATAGGAATTTTTTGTTTCCCACATGTTAAATCATAAGAAGTATCTCTGCATATTCCTTCATCATAACAGTATTTCGCATAGCATCGTATGCCATTTCCACACATTTGCGCATAAGAGCCATCCGCGTTATAAATTTCCATTGATAATTCATCAGAAAGAATAATACCATCTGCCCCAATGCCAAAATGACGATCACATAACTTTTTCGTTAATCTATAGATATCTTGATTCTTTACCTCTTTTTTATTCAAAATAAGAAAATCATTTCCAAGTCCATGATATTTATAAAATGTAAGCATATTTCACCATCCCTAATAGGAACTATATGCATGATCTTTGAAAAGAATGTCTTTTCATATAAGAAAAGTTTCGATATAATGAACAACGGTGAAGTATATGATCATTAGAAATGCAGAAAAAAAGGATATAGAAAGAATTTTAGAAGTCTTTGCAAGTGCGAAAGCATATATGAGAAAAAATGGAAATACAAAACAGTGGGCAGACAGTTATCCGGATACGGAAACAATTTTAGAAGATATAAAAGAAAAACAGTTTTATGTTATGGAAGAAGACAATTGTATTCATGGAGTGTTTGCATTTATTATCGGAGAAGATCCAACTTATCGCATCATTGAAAATGGAGAATGGAAAAGTGATACCCTGTATGGTACAATTCATCGTTTAGCAAGCACTGGCTACACAAAAAATGTTTTTCATGAAGTCATGAACTTTTGTTTACAAAAAATTTCTCATATACGTGCAGATACACATGAAGATAATCTTATTATGCAGAATCTATTACTAAAAGAAGGATTTGAAGAATGTGGAATTATCTATGTCAGAGATCATACCCTAAGAAAAGCTTACCAGTATATAAAAGGGTAAGCTTTTTTCTATATAAAGACATTTAACATCTTTTTTATCGTCTTTCTACTTATCATATATTTATATAAGTAATTTAAGAGCAGGAAATACGTAATTTTATTCATGTTATAGAAGAAGAAACATATTCTATAGTATGAAAAGAATACAAAGATATAGACAAGAACTTCATAAACGAGCAGAATTAGATATGCATCTTCCAAAAACAATATCTTATTTAAAAGAGCAGTTAAAAGGATTGCCATGTGAAATCATTGAGGTAATCCCTTCTTCTTTATGTGTATATTTTAATGCGAATAAGGAGTATACAGTTGCATTTCGAAGTGATATGGACGCATTGCCAATAGAAGAAGATGAAAGTCATACGATAGTATCTATGCAGAAAGGCGTTATGCATGCCTGTGGTCATGATGGACATATGGCAATGTTACTGGAAACAGCACAAAGAATAGTTAAATATTATAAGTCTTTAACGTGCAATGTACTGCTTATTTTTCAGCCAGGAGAAGAAAGATGTGCAGGTGCAAAACGCTTATGTGAAAAGCATATTTTAAAAACTTATCATGTAAAAGCTATTTTTGGTCTTCATCTTATGCCAAAGATAGAAAAAGGTAAAATTGCAGGAAAACCGGGACCTATGATGGCAGGCAGTCATGAAATTACGATTGATATAAAAGGAAAAGGAGTGCATACAGCACAATATTTAAAAGGTAAAGATGCTTTAGAATGTGCTGCATCTTTTCTTATGAATATTTATGGAAGAATAAACCTATCGCATGTTTTATGCCGTATTAATTATATGAAAAGTGGAACCACATGTAATATTGTTTCTAATTTCAGTCATATGGAAGGAACGATACGCTATTTTGATAAGAATATGCTTGATCTTTATTTAAATAAATTGAATCAAATAAAGATAGAAATGGAAAAACGATATGGTACGAGTATAAAAATAGAACTATCGGATGGATATCCTCCTTTATGTAATGATCAAACAATATGTCAAAATATTTTTCGATTAAATAATCCATTGTTGTATCAACTAGAAGAACCATATTATACAAGTGAAGATTTTTCTTATTATCTACAAGAATGTCCTGGTGCATTTTTCTTTCTTGGTTTAGGTGATACAGCTCCATTACACAGTAAAACATTTGATTTTGATGAGAGTGTATTGGACAATGGTGTAGAATTTTATGAATGGATATTACAACATAAAGATGAAATATGCTAGATAAAAAATTTGGAATAAAAAGTCATTGACATTATTTTTAATAGTAGAGTATAATAATTATGGATAAATTATCGTGATGATCCACAGGAAAGAAAAAGGAACGGCTGCCACCGTTCCTTTTTTATGCTGTTGTTGCCTATTTCTTCTTATCCATCCAATCGCAGATCCAATGACATATTGTACCTGCAATAATAGAAGAAATTATCGTAATGATAATCTCCACAGGAAATCACCTCCTTCCTGTTCGTTTAGAGGCAGGCAACCTTGTAATTATATCATTGTAAAAAATAGGATAATAAAAAATAAACTATTTCTGTATGATATTAAAAAAACTCAAGAACGCGTGTATATGCAATCTTGAGTTTAAAATTAACTGATAATTTTTAAAACAATTTAATCGATACTATCTACTTCCCATTTTAAGATGTTTCCAGTGTAGGCATCAATCTCAAATTCATATTCTTTATTATTGAAATTAATTTCACCTTCATATGTATATCTTCCATCATCTTTTTCTAATTCAATATAGATGTTAGAAGAAGTAGCTCCGCTTACTTTTGCCAAAGCAATAGACATTGCTTTATCTTTTGATATCATGCTGTTAGAATTAGAAGAATTATTGTCTTTTTCATAGTCTTTATCAGCTTTTAAAATAGTTCCATTGCTTTTCGCAATATCATATTCATATTCATAATTTCCAGCATAGAAACTTACAGAATATGCTTCCTGTCCATGTTCCCAGTCATTTTCTATTTTTAATCCTTTTACATTGCTTTCACTTACTTTCGCATGAGCAAGGGCGATAGATTTTGCTTTTTCTCTGGTAATACTGGTAGAAACAGGAGTTTTATTGGAAGAACTAGATTTGTTTGTATTGTTTGATGGAGTATTAGAAGCAGTAGTTTTATTATTTGAATTTGAAGTTGTATTTACAGTAGTGGAAGTATTGTTTTTCTTAGAATCTGTATTTTTTTCATTGTTCATTGCAGATGTTAAATTTTCAGATTCATTTTTAAGAATTTCACCTGTGCTGCGATCAATATCATAATCATATTTTTTATCTTTTGTATAAAATTCAATAGAATATACATCTTTTCCATTTTCTTTATCTTTTGTTAGTTGTATAGATGCAACATCTTTTTCATTCACATTCGCATGATTATAAGCAGTAGTTTTTGCGCTATCTTCACTGATATAAGATCCATCTGAAGCTGTATTTGCCATTCCATTTGAACATCCGGCTAAAATTGTAACTGCTAATAATGGATAACATAATTTGTATAACTTTTTCATATTTCATCTCTCCTTTTATCTTTTACATCTATACTTTAACAGGCAAAGATTAAAGAAAGATTAAAACATTTCATTTTTTTGAGAAATTTCAAAGAAAAATTTTGTTCCTTTATGCAGTGTGCTTTCAACATGAATTACCCCATGATGTACCTCTATGATCCATTTCACCATGGATAAACCTAATCCACTGCTTTTACTATTTGATCTGGCACTATCTGCCTGATAGAAACGATTCCATATATATGGAAGGTCTTTTTCATGTATGCCACATCCATCATCTTCCACACTTCCATAAATATATCCATCATGGCTTGTTAAAGAAACATGAATATGTCCATTTTCTTTTCCATACTGCAAAGCATTATTTAACAGATTCATCCACAAACGGATAAGAAGTGTCTGATCTCCATAAATTTGTATATTTTCTACAATTTCATGTGTTATGGAAATATTTTTTTCTTTGGCATATAGCTGGCATTCTTCGATTGCCATTTCACATAATTCTGTAAAGTTTAAACGCTCCATATGCAGTTTTTCTCTTCCCTGATCAGCTCTTGATAATAAAAGAAGCTGGGATAACATGTTTGTTAGTATGCGTGTTTTTTTATGGATAACAAGCAGTTTTTCTCTTATTGTTTCATCTAAATTATCTGTATCTAATAATGCATCACACTGCATAGAGATAACACTTAATGGAGTACGAAGTTCATGTGAAACATCGGATGTAAATTGCTGTTCACGTTTGATGGAGTCTTCTACCTGGTCTAATAATTCATCAAAAGTATTCGCAAGATGATAAATTTCATCTTTTCCATTTCCTAAATGAATTCTTCTTGATAAATCTTTTTCTTTTTGTATGCTTTGTACAGTATTTGTTATCTGATACACAGGAGAGAGCGCTTTTTTTGCCATAAAATAACCAATAACAGCAGTAAGAAGTATAAATAAGGGAAGAAGTATAAGTGCAAGACGAAGTACATTATAAAAAGTAGATTCTGTCTTTGACAAAGATAAGATTCCTCTTACATATAGGACTTCATTTTCATTAAGGGGAGTGGAAATATCCATTACATAATAACGTGTGTGATTACTGGTAATTTCACGAATATAACCATTTTCTAAAGGAGAATCATTGGAAAATCCATACGGAATTCTTCCATAAAGCAATTCTTTATATTGGTTATAGACAGATAAATATACACCATCTTCTAATTCCATAAGTTCAGAATCAAATTTTACTTTTCCATCATTAATATGAATTTCTTTTAAAGAAGAAGATACACGTTCTTCTAATGTATGTTTGGCATTTGTAAGTATCTGCTGTTCTCCTAAAGAAAAAAGAATTCCTAAAATAATGCATACGATAATGGTAGATAAAAGAGTATAAAGTAGTGTTAGTTTTGCACGAATAGAAAATCGTTTCATGATGGATCCCTCAAAACGTAACCCTGTCCTCGTATGGTATGTATTAGTTTTTCATCTTCTCCATCATCAATTTTTCTTCTAAGATAACGGATATAAACATCAATGACATTAGACCCTCCGCTAAAATCAAAACTATATATATGCTGTTCTAAAGTATCTCTAGATAATACGATTCCTTTATTTTGCATCATATAACGAAGAAGTGAGAATTCTTTAGAAGATAACTGGATTTCTCTATTACCTCTTTTCACCTGATGGCTATCAAGATGCAGCGATAGATTTCCAGCTTGTAAAACATTATTTTTTTGTGTCGATGTTTTTCTTAATAAAACGCGAAGCCTGGCAAGCAATTCTTCTAAAGCAAAAGGTTTTACAAGGTAATCATCCGCCCCAAGATCAAGTCCAAGAACACGATCATCGATACTATCCCTTGCGGTTAAAAGAAGAATCGGCAACGGATTTCCATTTTCTCTTATTGTTTGTAATACTTCAAACCCTGTTTTCTTCGGCATCATAATATCAAGAATTGCGACATCATACTCTGCACTTTCCAGATAATCTAAAGCTTCTTCACCATCAAAACAACAATCAACACTATAGCTTTCCTGTTTAAGTTTTTGTGCCAGGATTTGATTTAAATCTTTTTCATCATCCGCAATAAGTATTCGCATCCAATCACCTCCGTAGGATTTATATTTTCATTGTAGCATAAGAAATCCTTAAAAGAGTAGGGGAATACATTGAATATTTTCTTATTTGAATAATAAAAGAATAGTTATGGTATTGTAGTATCACATGAAGTATATACTAAACTTTTATTCGTTATGTTATAGTAAAAATACAGGGAAATAAGAATAAATTTATAGAAAGTTTTGTATTTTCATCTTTTTGCATCGTAATAAATTATGAAAGATAAAAGAGGTGAAAGAATGATAGAGAATACAGAACTGGCATCTGCTATGGAAACTAGAGGAAAAGGAAAGGCAATTGATGATTACTGTAAAAGAGTATTGTCAAATAAAGATGTAGTAAGTTATATACTTGAAAAACTTGTCTTAGATAACAAGGGATATTGCGGTATAAAAGAAAGCAATATTGTAGATGAAAGCATACCAGGTGCAAGAATAGAGTATGACAAGCTCTATGAAGTAAAACTTCCTAAAACGAAGATATTTGTAAACATAGAAGCACAAAGCAAAGAAAATCCAGGGTATCCATTGATTAACAGAGCAGTTTATTATGTGAGTAGATTGATTGATCGACAAAAGAATAAGTCAGAAGGATTCATGAAATCAAGATATGGAGAAATGAAGGAAGTGTATTCTATATGGATTATCATGGATATGGATGTGAAAAAAGAGGAAATGATAGAAGTACATACATTTCCTGAAAAAGAGGATAAGACATTGATGAATATCATTATGGTATATCCATTAAAAGAAGACAGTGAAAATGAAGTCATCAGATTTTTACACATCTTATTTGTATCAGATATGGAAGCAGCTGAGAAAAAGCAGATATTAGAAGAAAAGTATCAGATAAAAATGACAAGAGAACTAGAGGAGGCAATGGATGATATGTGTAATGTAATTGAATATTATGAAAGAAAGTCAAGATTAGAAGGAGAAGTAAATACAACGCTCAAGGCTATAGAAAAAATAGAGAAAAATATGTATTTGAGCAGAGAAGAAGCAATGGACGTTTTAGAAATCAGTGGAGAATTAAAAAGTAAGATTCTTGACAGGTTAAAAGAAGTAAAATCGTAAGTTTTTAAATATTGACTTAGTAATAAGATAGTAAAAAAGGTTGTGATTTAAGGAGAAATTCACTTATTTTTCACAACCTATTCTAGTATTTTACAAATCATCAACAAGTGCACTGCTTTTCGCATAGGCAGAGCTTCTTGCTTCAAAAAAGTCTGTTTTAATTAAATTCGCATTAGAATACATACTTACCCATTCCATAGAAGCTGGCTCTTTTTCATATCCTTCATACAAGATACCAAAACCAAGAGAATTACTTCTAAGGTTTCCAAGATACTTGATATAATCAGATACCATTTCCATTGTTAGACCTTCAATGTCATTGCCGATGACATATGCAGCCCAGCGAATTTCTTCTTCTACACCATGACGAAGCATTGCTTTATATTCTTTGATATGTATATCACTAAATAATTCAGGTTCTTCTTTTTGAAGTTCCAATATCATATTTCTAAATAGCCATAGATGGGTATTTTCATCACGATTGATATAACGAATTTCCTGCACAGAACCACTCATTTTTCCCATACGTCCTAAATTATAAAAGAACATAAATCCAGAGTAAAAATAAATTCCTTCTAAAATGTAGTTTGCCATCAATGTTTTCATTAGATGTTCTCCATCTTTATGTTCCATAAAGTCATTGTATAAATCACCAATAAACTTATTTCTGTTTAACAAGCGTTCATCATTTTTCCATTGATACAAAATATCATTGCGTTCCTGTGGAGAACAAATAGAATCAAGCATATAACTATAACTCTGTGAATGAACTGCTTCCTGGAAAGCCTGGATCGTAAGACATAGATTTACTTCATTCGCTGTAATATAATCCCCAATATTAGGTAAGTTAGCTGTCTGGATAGAATCTAGAAAAATCAGAAAAGACAATGTTTTATCATAAGCACTTTTTTCTGCAGGACTTAATTGACGATAGTCTTTTACATCTTGTCCCAAATTGATTTCTTCAGGAATCCAAAAGTTATTCATTGCCTGGCGATACCAATCAGATACCCATGTATATTTCATATTATTAAAGTCATTTAGATTGGTTGTATTTCCATTGATCATTCTTCGATTGACAACTTCACAATCTCCATACTCATTAAATAAAGGTTTTCTTAAAAGTTCTTTCATATACATTTCCTTTCTAAGAAGCGCAGGATTCGCATTCTTCTACTTCTAATGATTTGCTTCGAACGTAATATATTGTTTTTACACCATATTCCCATGCATGAATATACAGCATTAAGACTTTGCGTAAAGTAAATTCGTTTGTAATATATAAATTGACAGATTGTGCCTGATCAATATGACGCTGACGAGTTCCTGCAGCTTTTACGATCCACTCCTGATCAATAAGATGTGCATTTTTATATAACCAGAAAGTTTTAGGAGTTAAATCAGGTGCTACACGAGCAATCATACTTCCTTTCTTTTCTTCCAGGAAATATTTATTCATAATTGGATCTACTCCTGCTGTTGTACCTGCGATAATGGAAGTAGAACTTGTAGGGGCAACAGCTATCAGCCATGCATTGCGCATTCCATGTTCATGCACCTCTTTTTCCAGATTCTTCCATTTTTCTTGTATGTAATTTCGTTTTGTAAAATAAGAACCATTATCCCAGTCGCTGTTCTTAAATAATTCGTACATACCTTTTTCTTTTGCCAGCTGCATACTTGCTTGAATCGTATAGTAGTTAATATCTTTAAATAACTGATCTACAAACTGTAAATGTTCATCACTTTCAAAAGACATTCCATTTTTCACAAGCATATGATGATAGCCACTTACTCCTAAACCAATTGGACGATATTTCTGGTTTGTAATTTTTGCGTAAGGAACTGGATAATAATTTAAATCAATAACATTATCCAAAGCTCTCACAACAACAGAAATAATCTGCTGTAATTCATTGCGATTATTTACATCAATATTTCCAAGACTTAAACTTGCCAGGTTACATACAACAAAATCTCCTGGTTTATTTTTATTTACAACAATGGTTTCTCCATTTACTTCAACAATTTCTGGTTCTTCTATTTGTAATGGTGACATGTTTTGTGCAATCTCTGTACAAAGATTACTGCAGTAGATAATACCGCAATGGTTGTTTGGATTCATACGATTCACATGATCACGATTAAAGGTAAATGGAGTACCTGTTTCAACTGCAGACTTTAAGATTAGACGAACAACATCTTTTAAAATCATTTCACGCTTTGAAATGCGTGCATCATTTACACAGTCAAAGTAGCGTTGTTCCCACTCTTCTCCATAATAATCTTCTAGTGCATACCCCTTTACTTTTAAAATTTCATGTGGGCACATAAAATACCATGTAGCATTTAAATCTTCTTTTGCCATTTTCCAGAATAAGTCAGGATAACAAACTGAAGGGAATACATCATGTGCTTTCATTCGATCATCCCCATTGTTTGTACGAAGGTTTAAAAACTCAGGCAGATCCTTATGCCATGCATCTAAATAAACAGCAACCGCACCTTGACGTACACCTAGCTGATCGACAGCAGTTGCGGTATCATTAACAAGTTTAATCCAGCGAATAACTCCACCGGCAGCTCCTTCAAAACCACGAATATCACTTCCATTGGCACGAACTTTTCCAAAATACATACCCATTCCACCGCCATGTTTTGATACCTGTGCAAAATTATCAATTGATTTATAAATATTGGATAAGGTATCATCAACAGTATCAATGAAACAGCTGGATAGCTGATGGTATGGTTTTCTGGCATTGGACATGGTTGGAGTAGCCATTGTTACCTTTAACATACTTAAAATATCATAAATCTGTTTAGCCCAGTATACGCGATCTTGTTCCTTTATTGCTAGATGCATCGCAATTCCCATAAACATTTCCTGTGGCGTTTCCAATACTTCATGATTATGAGAGATTAACAAATAGCGTTTCATAACAAGCTCTAAACCACTGTAAGTAAACAATTCATCACGTTCATCTTTTAAGTAAGATTGCAATTCATCAATTTCTTCTTTGGCATACTGTTTTAAGATATAATCTCCATATAATCCTTCTTTTGTACAATAAGCAATTTTTTCATAAAAAGAAGAAATACCAAGTCTTGCCATACGAGCATGTACATCTTGTTTTAGCTGCCATGATAAAAAACGAGATGCGATATATTCCCATTTAGGAGCTTCTCTGCTGATAAGTTCTACACATGCTTTCATAAGCATACGTAAACGCATATCTTTGCTCATATCTTCTTTTAAGAATGATAAAAATTTCATACGCAATGCTTTAAAATCATAGACCTCTGCTGAGAAATCTTTTTGTATTTTCTGCATAACAGGAAGTATCGCTTCCTCTTGTAAATCCTTAACAAGCTTCATCATTAATTCTCTATTTTCCATGCGTTTTTGACGATATAGGATATAAGCTTTCGCCTGTGAGTAATAATCATGCTTCATTAATTGTTCTTCTACTAAATCCTGTATCATTTCAACAGAGGGAGTAGTTTGATAAGATAAACAAATCGTTTCTATTTCCTGGGAAATATCTTTACATAAATCTTTATTGCATATCGTATTTGTACCTGTAAATACTTTAATTACTGCATCCTCAATTTTCTTTTTATCAAAATTTTGTATTGAACCATCTCGTTTTACAATATCCATAGTCTCATCCTTCCATACTTATAAATATTATTATAATGGACGAAAAGGGAGTATCGCAATTCATGTGCTTGTTAATAATTTCGTAAAGAATGATTGCTTGTACCATCCATTATGCAACGTTTATTTCTCTGTATAAATATATACTTTTTTGTTATTGTCTCTTTCTTTTTTTAAATAGTAAAAGAAACTAAATAAGCAAATAGACATTGCCACAAGAAGCAATATATGAAAACTTTGAAGATACCAAATGAAAAAAAAGAAAAACAAAAGAAGTGGAAATAAGTGCAATTTTAGTGTTACTTCCAATGCTGCACATATGGGCCAGTAGCTCGCTTTTCCATTATCTAATTTGATAAATAATTTTTGTAATAAATTATCGGCTGTGTTTTTATATCGCATTGCCTGCAGCTGCATAGGAGTAAATTTAAGATTGGGAAACATTTTACTTAAAACCATTTCTCGATATAACTTTCTTCTCATACAATAAGGCAACGCAATACATAATCCAATTAGCACAAGGATACAAAAACATAGGACAAACTGCCAATAAGTAAAAAAGAAATTTGTCCACTGTTTTTCATTAAAGATACAGAAAAGAAGAAACAAAGGTGTCATTCGTTTTGTGATATTAAAAACAGTAATTGTCCCCATGGTAGAAAGATAACCTTTTGATGTCTTAAAACAGGAATAGAAAAAACCAGTGAAATATAAACATTGAAAGCATAATAGATAACGTAAAAATGCGATAGATACAGTAGATTCTAAACTGTAGTAAAATAAGATGCCAATTCCTGCAACAGGAATTTGAAATAGAAGCAATGCAAGAAGTTTTCCTATATAGTTTCTACGATAAGATTTTGGATATGCCAGTATACTTTTCCAGCAGTGTGGCTGTTCTTCTTCCCACGCAATCTGATAAAACAATAAAAGAAACAAAAACACAACAAGCATAGTAAAGGAAATAGATGAGTATTGTGATGTTAAAAATTGTTGCATCTGTGAATGAAAAGCGAAGGTTCCTAAAGCTATCAAAAGACCATATTTGCATTTTGGGTTTCTTATGATACGCAATAATTCAAATGAAATCATAGCTGTTCATCTCCTAAATGAAAATAAGCGTGAATTTCTTTTTCTTCTTTACTATCTAATGCCAGCTGCTGTCCATCAAGTACTAACAGACGATCAACGATATCTAAAATATCTGAGGTCGTATGACTGGTGATAAGGAAGGTTTGTTTTTGTTTCTTTTTCTGTATCCAAGCACATAATTTTTCACTGCTTTTCGCATCTAAGGCAACAAAAGGTTCATCCATTATGATCAAATCCGCATTGCTTAAAAGTATACAGGCAATTCCTGCTTTTTGTGCCTGTCCAGAACTGCACTGATCGATTCTTTGCTGGAGATAATCAATCGACAGCATTTCTAAAACTTGCTGTACCTCTTCATCTTGCAGATTCAGGTTCTTTCCACGAAAAGAACGATAATAATAACGAAGATTTTCCAAGACACTTAAATGAGGATACAGGGGATGTTCAAAGGGAAGATATCCTATTTTCATATCGTTTGTGATTTTTCCCTCATCTGCAGGAAGAAACCCACATAAAACATTTAATAAAGTACTTTTTCCAGCTCCATTTTTTCCACTCAGTAAGATACATCCTTCATTATCATGAATAGAAAAACTGATATCTTTTAAATTCCATTCTGTATCGTAAGCAAAATATACTTCCTCCATTTTAAGTAGTTTCATATCTTTCTCCTTTTTCTTATTTATTTGTTCATCTCATACAAATTCTATACCCAGAGGAGAATACCCGTCAATAAATATTCCATTTTTGTATTAAATAAGATGAAATAAAATAAAATCATAGAGAGTATCTACAAAAAGTTTAGGATTGCATACAAGATAATAAAATTTATTTTAAAAAAAGAATTGTATTATTTGTGTTTTTTGTATAAAATATAAATATAAAAAGGGAGTAGCTCACGCATGCGTGGAGTGTATCGTCAATACGATTGTTTCTTTCAATCCGGTTCACTTCGTAAGTAGCAAGACTTTTGTTGATTAAGCAATAAAAGTCTTTTTTTATTGCTGGAAAGGAAATGATAGTATGATTTTAGCATGTGTTTTTATCGTTTTAGGTTTTTTCTTTTTAGTAAAAGGTGCAGATGTATTTGTTGATAGTGCTTCTGGTGTTGCCACAAAATTAGGGGTTCCAACTCTTGTTATTGGTTTAACGATTGTTGCATTTGGAACATCAATGCCAGAACTTGCCGTCAGTGTTACAGCGGCTTTGGAAAAAGCAAATGAAATTGCAGTAGGAAATGTAGTTGGTTCTAATATCTTTAACTTATTAGTTGTCGGTGGTTTAAGTGCTTGTATTTATCCTCTAATTGTAAATCCGGCAATTATGAAAAGAGATTGGCCATTATCTACACTGGCAGCAGGTGTTTTGTTTCTATTCTTATTGCCCGATTTAACTATTAGTAGAATTGAAGCTGCCATACTTCTAGTATGTTTTGGTTTTCTGTTATATGTACAAATCAAACATACAAAAAATGAAACAGAAGAGAAAAAAGAAGAGCATCGCTCTATGCCTAAATTACTGCTTCTTCTAGTTCTTGGAATTGCAGGAATTGTAATTGGAGGAAAGCTGACAGTAGAAGGCGCAACTTCTTTAGCACGAATTTTAGGATTGAGCGAAACACTAATTGGATTAACGATCGTTGCGATAGGAACAAGTCTTCCTGAATTAGTAACAAGTGTTGTAGCTGCTAAAAAAGGGGAAAATGAAATTGCCATGGGGAATATCATTGGATCTAACTTGTTTAATATATTATGTATTCTAGGTATATCTTCTATTTTAAGTCCTATTCATGTAGAAATGACTGCACTTATGGATGTAGGAATCCTTACCTTGATTTCTTTAGGATTCTGGTTTGTATGTAAAAAATTCTCTTTAGATAGACGTGTAGGAAGTATCATGGTAATTACGTATGTTATTTACATGGTATATATAATCCTGCGATAATTTATTCATATGAGCTGCGGATACAAAACTGCAGCTTTTTTTATATAAAAATACTCTTCTATAAATAAAGAATATAAGAATTCCTTACGTTATAGAAGAGTATAGAAAAACAATTAAATAAGTCTTATAGTAAGCTGCTTGCGACTAGTATAATTCCCAAAAAGATTTCCGCAATTAAAACATTTCGGAATGTAAAGACATGATCGATAAGCTGATCATAACTGATTGAATAATTTTTAATCATTATAGTACCCCTTTTCTAAAGAAACATATAAGAAATTAAAATAAATAAGCACATAAATATTATAACCAGAAGAACACCTTTTATACTAAAAACGATATTAGAAATTTTGCTGGAAGAAGTTTTTGGCAATGTAACATTATGTACATAATCGTGCTGCTCTTTCATAATAATTTCCCCTCTTTTGTGATGTGTATATTAGCACATCTATCTTGTCTAAATTATAACATGATTATATTATAAATACTTATATCTTGCTTAATTGTAAGATAAATTTTAGAAAACTTTAGAATTCAGAAAGAATTATGATAAATATGGTAAAATAAAGAAACATAGGGAAGTGAGAATATGAAAGAATGGAAAGAGTTATTTGAACAGGAAGAAAAAAAAGAATATTATCAAAAACTTATGCAGTTTCTAGATGAAGAATATGCCCATAAAACAATCTATCCTCCAAGAGAAGATTTGTTTACATGTTTTGAGGCATGTTCCTATCAGGATGTAAAAGTCGTTATGTTAGGTCAAGATCCTTATCATCGACCTCAGCAGGCACATGGGTTATGTTTTTCTGTAAGAAAAGGAGTAAAGCTGCCTCCAAGTTTAAAAAATATGTATAAAGAATTAAAAAGTGATTTGGATATTGATATGCCAAGTCATGGATATTTGATTGACTGGGCAAAGCAGGGGGTATTTATGATGAATGCTGTCTTAACCGTAGAAGAAGGAAAAGCAGGAAGTCATCAGAAAAAAGGATGGGAAATCTTTACAGATAAAGTGATTGAAACATTAAATGAACATGAAGAAGGCATTGTTTTTCTTTTGTGGGGAAACTGGGCACAGAAAAAAGCCAAGCTTATTACAAACCCACAGCATAAAATTCTTATGTCAGCACATCCTTCCCCACTATCTGCATACCAGGGATTTTTTGGAAGTAAACCGTTTTCTAAAACAAATGAATTATTAAAAGAAATGGGAAGAACACCGATTAACTGGAAGATTGAGGAATAAATATGTGGAAAGATGCAAAAGCGTTAATTGAAGAAATAGAACATAGAAAAAACAGAGGAAATACACTGGAACATTTTAAGAACTATATGGAAAGTATAGGGAATCCTCATAAAGATCTAAAGGCAATCCATATTGCAGGAACAAATGGAAAAGGAAGTACAACCAATTATATACGTAGTATTTTACAAAGTGCAGGATATAAAACAGGAAGCTTTACATCTCCTTATATCATTACGCATCGAGATCGTATTCGTATCAATGATATTTATATCAGTGAAGAAAAGTTTGTAGAAATTGCACAACAGTATTATGATGGCTGGATGAAATGGGATCTAAGCATGTTTGAAATTGATATGGCCATTGCCTGTATATGGTTTAAAGAACAGCAGGTAGATGTTGCCGTGTTTGAAACTGGTCTTGGAGGCAGGCTGGATTTTACAAATATCTTAAGCCCAATGGTTAGTGTGATTACTAACATTGGCATGGATCATATGGAACTTTTAGGAGATACCTATGAGAAAATTGCGGAAGAAAAAGCTGGTATTATCAAAGAGGGAATTGATGTAATAACTGCAGAAAGAAAAGAAGAATGTCTACAAGTCTTTTTTCAACATGCAAAGAACATGAAAAGTACATGTATATGTGCAGAGGAAGTAATTCCTGTATGGAAAGATAAACATTTATATTTTAACTATAAAGGATATAGGGATATTGCATTGTCTACCAAAGCAGAATATCAATGCAGCAATGCAGCCCTGGCTTTAGAAACGATATTCTATTTACATGAACATAAGAAGTTACATGTCACACAGGAACAAATGCGCAAAGGATTGTATGAAGCAGTTTGGATCGGACGTTTTGAGGTACTTAGAGAAGAACCTTTGTTTATCATTGATGGAGCACATAATTCTCATGGAATCAAAGCGTTATGTAACTCTTTAAAAGGTATACAGGATATACAAGTTATCTTCTCTGTATTAAAAGATAAAAACTTTGAAGAAATGCTTCAACAATTAGAAACCATTACAAAAGATATTACCGTATGTCCTTTTATGAATGCACGAGCATTAGATATACATATACTAGAAAACAGACCACATATCACAGTAAAAGATTCCTATGAAATTGCAATTCAGGAAGCATTAAAAAAAGAAAAACCAATTGTTGTGACAGGTTCTCTGTATTTTATTAGTGAAGTAAGAAAATGGATTTACGATACAGGATTATTGAATAAAGAGAAAAGTAACAGGATAAATTATTTATAACTTTTCATGCATCTTGTTTTGTACTATAATAAGCAAGGTGATGAAAATGAAGAACTTTGATTTACATATGCATTCCAACTACAGCAAAGATGGGGAATTAACTCCAAAAGAACTGATTGCGATAGCGAAAGAAAAAGAATTGGAAGTCATTGCATTAAGTGATCATGACTGTATGCTTGGAATTGATGAAATGATAGAAGAAGGAAAAAAAGAAGGAATTCGTGTTATTCCTGCTATCGAATTTTCTACGTTGTTTGAAAATGGCAGTGATTGTCATTTGCTTGGATATAATTTTGATTATAAGCAGGAATATTTCCAAACTATCGGAGCAGTTTTGCAGAAGAGAATGGATGAAGCTTTTCATGTTCGTGTAGAAAAACTAAGAGCTATGTATCCTGTACATATAGATGAAGAACAGGTTTTAAAAGATGCAGGAAATGAAAATCCATGGTTTTTAATGTGTGAAAGAATGTTTAATGATCCAGCACATGCAGATATTGAAGATTTTAAGGACTATCGCAAAGGCGGTAAACGAAGCGATCCAGCTCCTGTAAATTTCTTTTGGGATAAATGCCAAAAAGGAAGTCCGCTTTATGTACATGTTGAAATGCCATCTTTTAAAGAAACAGTGAAAAAAATACACGATGCTGGAGGAATAGCTGTTTTAGCACATCCATTTAGAACGTTTTATCATAATGAAGAATTATTGGAAAAAGCAATCGAATGTGGTATTGATGGAATAGAAGCCTATAGTAACTATCATGATGAAGAAATGAATCGCTATTATGCAGATTATGCAAAGAAACATGGTTTATTAATTACTTGCGGAAGTGATTTTCATGGAAAGCTTAAACCAAGCATAGAAATGGGAAATTATGGAAGTCATGTTGATGGGAAGGAAGAAATTTTACAAAACTTTTTACATGCAATAGATAAAGAAAGGTAGTTTAACAACTATCTTTTTTCGTAATGTTTTTCATGAAAAAGTAATAACAGAAAGGATGAAATCATGCAGTTTAAACAAATAAATAAAAAGAATCAGGAAGAGATTGAAAACTTATCTATAAAAGATGAACAGGAAGGCTTTCTAGAGAGTGTAAAACAATGTTTATTAGATGCAAGTAAGAATCCGGAATGGGTATGTGCTGGCATTTATGAAAAAGATATACCCATAGGTTTTGCTATGTATGGAATGATTTCATTGACTACACCGAAAAATCAGGTGTGGATCGATCGTTTTATGATTGATAAGAATTTTCAAGGAAAAGGTTATGGTAAAAAGGCATTTCAAGAACTTATTCATATAGTGAAAGAAGCATATCATAAAGACAAAATTTATTTAAGTGTTTATGAAAATAATAAAGCCGCTATTCACATGTATAAAAGTTTAGGTTTTCGCTTTAATGGAGAACTGGATTTTAATGGTGAAAAGGTTATGGAACTTTCTATGTGATAAAAGCGTATTCTTTCATTTACCTTCCTAGCTTTTTTATATAAATCAGTTTATAATCATGGTATAAGACAGGAAAGGAAGAGACTATGACAAGAGAAGAAGCTTTAAAAGGTATAAATGAAAATCTTGGTAATCGTGTATATGTATGTGGACATAAACATCCAGATACGGACTCTATTGTATCTGCTATTTCATATGCAAAGTTTCTGCAGAGAAAAGGCATAGATGCGATACCTTGCAGATTAGGTAAGATAAATACAGAAACAGAGTACTTATTAAAACGTTTTGGTTTTGAAACCCCAATGCTGTTTGAAGATGCAAGAGCAACTATGGATGAGATACAGATGGACCCACCATTAACCATTACTCCACAAACTACCATATATGAAACCCTGCAATTGATGAATGAATATAATAAACAATCTTATGGGGTCGTGAATGAAAAAGGACAGTTAATGGGAATGGTTACAAGAAGCGATATTTCTAATATTGGTTTGGGTGACACAGCTGTAGGTATTCAGTTATTAAAAGAAACAAAGATGGAGGATATTGCGAAAACATTAAAGGGAAGAGTCATTTATGATGCACAAACTCCACATTTTAGTGGAAAGGTAAGTATCATAGCCCTAACAGAATCTGGGTTATCCAACTATGATATAAAGGATCGTATGGTATTGCTTGGAAATGATGTTGAAGCACAGAAAACCGCAATTAAAATGGGTGCTGGAGTCTTAGTTATCGTATGGACAGAATATGTGCCTGAAGATGTTGTAGAATTGGCAAAAGAATATAACTGTTCTATCCTAATATCCGGACATGGAACAATGAACACTTCTCGTTATTTATATTTTTCACCTCCAGTACAGCTGATCATGAAGAAAAATGTAATTAGTTTCAACATTGATGAATTTGTTGAAGATGTTGGGAAAAAGATGTTGAAGACACGTTATCGAAGTTATCCAGTTGTAGATAATGATAACTATTTAAAAGGATATGTATCCCGTTACCATATCTTGAATTATCATAATAAAAAAGTTGTTTTGGTCGATCATAATGAATATGCACAGTCTGTAAAAGGAATTGAAAGTGCAGATTTGATAGAAATTATTGATCATCATCGTATTGGTGATATTGCGACAACAAGACCAATTTCCTTCCGTAATGAAATTATTGGAAGTACAGCATCTATCATTACTTCTATATATTTGGAAAACCAGATGGATATACCAGAAAATTTAGCAGGTTTACTATTAGGAGCGATACTATCTGATACTTTGAAATTCAGATCTCCTACAACGACTCCAAAAGATAAAGGACTTGCGCAAACACTGGCAAAAATTGCTGGACTGGATATAAAAGAATTTGCGGCTGATATGTTTAAAGTAAGTTCCAATATAAGCAAGAAAAGTGTAAAAGAACTGATTAATCAAGATATTAAACGTTTTGAAATTGATGGAAATGTTATTATGATTGCTCAGGTAATTATATCTTCTGTTGTGGAAGTAAAAGTCATTGAAGATGAACTTCAAAAAGAACTTGATAAATTTACAAAAGAAAACAGATTGGATTTGTGTGTGATTGCATTTACAAGTATATTAGAAAATGGTTCTATCTTCTATTCTGCTGGAGAAAAGAAAAATGCAATCTTTGAAGCTTTCCCTAACAGAGAAGGGGAAGAACACAGTTTCCAGGAAGATATACTATCAAGAAAAAATCAGATCGTTCCATTGTTATCAAGGGCAATTATCAACGCAGTTATTTAAATATAAGAAAAAGATACTCTATTCATTTGTTAAGAGTATCTTTTTCGTTTATTTCTCAGGGGATTTTATATAATCCTCTATATTTTCCTGAATAACAGAGAATGGGGCATTTCCACTTTTTAATAATGTTTCTATAAATTTTTTATCATCGTATTTGTCATTCATAGTGTCTTTTGCTTCTTTATGTAATTCGTAAATTTCCATATACCCAATACCTGCACTTAGGAAATTTCCTGGATTTGTACAAATTGCTTTATATAATTTTTCTGTAGTTTCACTATCAAGATTCAAACTCGTTATGTTCTTTTTAAAATCTTCATATGTCCAGCCTTCATAATGGATACCAATATCTGCTCTTGCAAGCAATGCACTTTGTAGTGGAAGAGATTTTCTTTGCAGCTGTATTGCACGTTTTTCTTCATGCTGAAGATGGTTTATTGCGTTTTCAGCAGCATAGATAGAATATCCATTACGGAAAGATGAATTATCTGCACAGTAATTCATCCATAAGCTAGGATTTGTTTGATTGTTGTATAGAGTCTGATACAAAGTACCAGGTGCAGTGGTTTGAGCTATGATGGAATATGCATTTAATGAATTAGGAGAATTAGTGCCTAACTCAGAACGAATTAAAACTTGAATTGGATCTTCACTGTCAACGCTAAATGGAAGGATTTCTGATGAAATAAGGTCGTTTTTTAAATCCGTCGCTGGTATGATTTTATAAGGGCGAAGTTCAATGCCTGGATAATTTTCTAAAGTGTATTTTTCTAAAGCTTTTGCGACATCTTCGTAAGTTTTGTACTCTGTATAAATTTTATTATCCAGCCAGTCGGCATAAACATCATAATCTTTAGATGCCAATAAAAGTTCTGCATCTTTTGCATCGCTAATAATACTGTCTAACAATTCAATACTGTCTTTGATAGAGCGATCATCCTGTGTATTCTTCTTAAAGAGATATTCATAATAATCGTCTCCTTTTTTAATCGTATCATATCCTGTTATATGATTATCTTCATCTTTGATACCATTAACAAATGTTTTTAAGGAAGTATAAGCAGGAATCAGTTCTTTCTCATAAGCATCTTGTAACTGCTTAAGATACTCTTTTTCTTTTTTTGCATCTAAATGTACAGCTTTTACTTTATTTTCTAATGTTTTATAGAAAGTGTTATTTTCTAAAATATTATCACATACAGAAAGTACTCCTTCTTTATCAAGAATTAAAGTATTTTCTTCAATTTGCTGCTTCGTATAGGAAATAGCTTCTTCCATACAGCTTTTGGTACTTCTAACAAGACTGATAAGTGATTTTACATCATTTTCATTTTCTACACGTAATCGTTCCAGATTTCTCTGCATGGAAATATGAATCCCATTATTTGTAGTAAATAACTGTTCCATATAACGATAATCTTTATCTAATGCATTTTCTTGAAGTTCTAAGTTATATTTATAGCTAGTATAAACTTCCTGCTGTTTCTTACTTAATAAGTCATAATCAAATTCTTTCAAAGCTTTCTTTTTTTCTTTTAGCGTTTCTTTTATTTTATCTGTATCTTTATCTGTTCTAATCTGAAATTCTGGTGTTGCTTTTGTTTCATCAATTCCAATATCCTTGGGTTTTGTAAAATAGGAATGCATTGTTAGATAATCATTTTGCATACTTTCCTGAAATTCTTTATTTATAAAAGTTTCAAATGCCGCTATTTCTTCTTGCGGATCCTTTTTTGAACATGCTCCTAAAGAACATATCATAGCAGCAGATAAAGCACATAATGTTATTTTTTTTAACATGTAAAAACTCCTCTCCATCATCTTATCTATTATAACAAGCTTTTTGCCATGCAACAAACATTTTTCCTCTTACAAAATATTAATATATAAAATGTGTTGACATGTTAACTGTACTATGACTATAATACAGTTAAGGAGGGATAAACATGGTTTCTTTTAAAGAAATACAGTTTAATAAAAAAGAAGCAGTCTATCCACAGTTAGTTGCATATGTAAAAAAACAAATTCTGATTGGATCTGTTGAAAATAATGAAGAACTTCCAAGCAGAAGAGAGCTGGCTCTATCTTTAGCAATTAATCCCAATACCGTACAAAAAGCATATAAGATACTGGAAGATGAGGGTATCATACGTACAATATCCAATGTGAAAAGTGTAATATGTGTAAATGAGGAAATTAAAGAAACAATACAAAAAGAATATATACAAAAACATTTACAGGGATTTATAGAGGAATGTAAAAGTGTAAACTTATCTTTTCAAGAAGTAGTATCCCTGTTAAGTGAGTATTGGTAATATTCATTTTTATTTACATTTGGTGTATTAGTATCATAATACAGTTTAGGAGGTAAGTTATGAAAGATATATTTCAATTAATGGAGTCATCCTGTGGATCTTATTTAAAAAAAATCATAGGCAGTTTTACATCGATCGCCTTGGCAGAGTTTCTTATTTGCTGGTGGAAAATAAAAGATATTACGTATTTAGATATTAGAGATATAAGTTTTCAGTTTGAATTTACACTTGGTATTCTTTTATCTGTGGTATTGCTTATATGGTTTAATTTTCAAAGGGTAAAACGATTTGTAGAAAGCGGAGGACTTACAAGAGTAAAACTTCTTCCTATATCTTCTAATGCTTATGCATATAGTGAGTTGTTATTGGCATTTATTGGAGTCATTAGTTTGGTAACAATCCAGTATGTGGCAGCTTTTGGATTATTATTTATACATAAATCTGCCTATGTGTATGAATCCAATGCTTTATTCTTCGCATTATTAAATAGTGATGCATTATCATGGTATGTACTTTCTTCTGTTGATGCACTGAAAATATTCTTAATACTTATTGAGATAAGTTATTGTTTGATGATCTTATCCAATACCCTTATAAAAGAAGATAAAGGGTTTAATGTGGCAGTAAGTCTTGCATTCGTATTCATTTTAAGTTTATTTAATTTCGCATTTTTTAATGATACTTATATATTTCGTGAAATTTTTTCTTATTTGCTTCTACTTATTGTATCGCATTTCTATGTAAGAAGAGTATTTTCAAAAAGGAGGTTAAGTATATGATGAGAACAAAATGGATATTTATACTAAGTGTACCTGTTATAGTGTTATCTTTATGTATGGCAAGTAGCATCCATATTATGTCAAAAGCTGAATTTCCTCTTACTACTATACAAGGCAATAAAGAGTATTTAGAAGGAATTACAATAGAAAGTACTATTTTTCAAAACAAGGGGGCAGTATCTGTTGATTTAATGGGAGAAAATATTTCTTATACATATGAGGAAGGTCTTTATCAAACAGAGCAATTCCCACCATCGTTTGAAACATCTATTATTAAAAGTTCTATAAAAGGAAGAAAAGAATTATCAAAAAAAGAAGTTGAATATATAACTAGCTTTCATAGTAATATCACTGAAAAAGTAATTACATGTTATGAACTGGAACAAGCAACTTTCAAATATAGTTGGTTTAATATTTTTTCTCCAAAACAAAATGAGACTTTTACATTAAAGAGTACGAAAAATATAAAGCTAATTGAAGAAAAAGTACAATATTTGTATGATGATTACAGTGAAGAAGCAAATGATACAGGAGAAAATTATTACTTATATGTAAATGATGGAATGTCAGAATCGACGATACGTATAGATTACTCAGACAATTATTTAACTACGAGTGATGGAAATTATTTAATCACAACAAGATTTGAATCAATGGTAACACCATCAAGATTATACTATATTGACTATAGTAATAAGAATAAGGAAAAAATTAAAAAAATAGCTGAATTTTCTAAAGACAGATATCCGTTTGTAATGAAAGAGGTAGATGGAAAAGCGGTTGTAATATCACAGGATAAAAACAAAAAGAACTACATTTCCGCATATGGAGAAGATGGAAAGTTGATAAATGAAAAAAGTCTTCCATTAGATCTTTATTCAAATGATTATATGTTTTATTATGAAAATATATGTATAAATAATAAATATTTAATTTTAGAGGATGAAGATGAGATTCATGTTATTGATTGTGATAATATGGAAGTGATTAAGAATTATACCATAGATTCATCAACCTCTATTACTGATATGTACTATAAAGATGGATTACTTTATCTAATAGAAAAAGTGGGAATGACACCTGATGTTGTTATAAAAGTATTAGATGAAAACGGAGTTGTGTTTGAAGGTAATTGGATTCTTTTAAACTATAAGAAAGAAATAAAAGAGAATTTGAGAAATAATATATGGGATTATTCTCCTTCCGTGTACTATGAAATAGAGGTGAAAAGATGATGAAGCTATGTTTTCAACAGTTTACTTTTTTACTTCGTAAACTAGGATGGAAAGTTTTACTCCTGCTAGCCTTTTTATGGGTATTTTATTCCAGTAGCGATTTTATGATACAGTGGAATGGGGAATATATAGATATTGTATCTTCAGACAATAAAGCTTTATATTATTGGTTTATTTGTATATTTATCATCGGTGCTGTATCTATCTTATTGTTGTACTCTATTTATCGATATAAAACAAGATGGATGTTGATTCAGGGAAATCGTTTGGCATATATATGGGCAGACATTCTGTTTCTTATGGTAGTTTTTATCTTGTGGTATGTAATGTTTATGCGTGTATACTACAGTTACTCTATTCAAGGATTAGCTTTAAATGAGCATGTAGAAAAAGCAGAACGTATTGCACAGGCAGTTCAAATGTTTTATCTGTATTTACCAAAGCTTCCTCTAATGGGACAATTATTTCCTTATACGATAAAAAATATTATGCGTTGTTTTCTATTTATACTTTTTATAAGCGGTTGTATAGAATATGTCGTTTTAGTACTCATTAAGGAAAAACAGAAGTTATTAGAGATAATCTATCTTGTAATAGTATTTGTATTGTCATGGTATATCTTGATGAACATAGGATTTCTAGGACAAATAGCATTTTATATTGGATTTTTCATTGTAAATATCATAGGAAGTAAAAAGACTTGGATGAAAAAGAAGATGGGAGGATAGAAAAATGTTAGAAGTAAAAAATGTAAGAAAATTATACGATAATAAGAATGGTATTCAGAAAGCAAACTTTGCTTTAAAAGAAGGAGAGTTATGCGCTTTATTAGGAAGAAATGGAAGTGGGAAAACAACATTACTAAAATGTATACTTGGCTTATGTGAAATTGATGATGGAGAAATTCTTTTTCAAGAAAAACCGGTAAATCTACAATATGAGCAGGTTGCTTTTATCAGTGCAGATGGAAGTTCTATGCCATATATGAAAATTAAAGAGTATGGTAAGTTTTTACATCAGTATTATAAATCTTTTGATTTGGAAAAATATAAACAGTTATGTGAATCCATGCGATTAAAAACAGATACAAAAATATCCTCTTTATCAAAAGGAGAGAAAATGAAAGTTGAACTTGCGGCTGGATTTGCAATGCAGGCAAAACTTATCCTTTTGGATGAACCCTTTACCTCATTAGATATTTATGCGAAAGAAGATGCAGTAAAATTACTTCTTGACCATATAAAGGAAGATACGATACTTCTTGTTTCAACACATGATATTGAAGAGGTGGAATCCATTGCGGATCGCTGTATTGTATTAAATGATGGAAATGTAGTAGAAGACTTTTATGTAGATACACTACATGACAGCGGCAGAGATTTAAAAACATATTTGCAGAAATATAGGCCAGAATAGAGTAAAAAAGAAGCCAGTTGTTAGGCTTCTTTTATCTTTTCATCCTATTTGTTTCCGTATAAGTGTCTAGCTACATAAACACCACTTGCACTGGCATGACTTAAAGAGTGAGTTACTCCACTGCAGTCTCCAATGACATACAATCCTTTATGACATGTTTCAAGATTTTTATCTAGTTCTACTTCTAAGTTATAGAACTTAACTTCTACTCCATACAATAAAGTATCATCATTTGCAGTTCCAGGTGCTACTTTATCCAACTGATAAATCATTTCGATGATATCATCCAGCTGTCTTTTTGGAATGACCAAACTTAAATCTCCAGGTGTAGCAGTTAAGGTTGGAGTTACAAAGCTTTCTCTTACTCTGCTTTCCGTAGAGCGCTGTCCACGAATCAAGTCTCCAAAACGCTGTACGATAACACCGCCACCTAGCATGTTAGATAGACGTGCAATGCTTTCTCCATACTCATTGCTGTCTTTGAAAGGTTCTGTAAAATGATTAGATACCAGCAAGGCAAAGTTTGTATTTTCTGTATAGCGTGCAGGATCTTCATAACTGTGTCCATTAACTGTTACGATTCCATTTGTGTTCTCACTAACGACAACACCTCTTGGATTCATACAGAATGTACGAACTTTATCCTGGAATTTTTCTGTACGATATACGATTTTACTTTCGTATAATTCATCTGTCAGTGTAGAGAAAATCGCATACGGAAGCTCTACACGTACACCGATATCTACACGATTGCTTTTTGTTTTGATATTTAATGATTTACAAATATTTCCCATCCATTTGCTTCCACTGCGTCCAGTAGAGATGATGCAGGTAGTTCCTGTCCAGCTGGAATCACCAGAAGTAATACGATAGCCATCTTCCAGTTTTTCTACAGAATCAATGTGTGTATTGAAGTGAATATCCACGCAGTCTTTTAACTGTTTATACAGGTTTTCTAATACGATATAGTTGATATCAGTACCTAAGTGACGAACATTGGCAGATAATAGATGCAAGTCGTTCTGCATACATACTTTTTTCAAGTGAGAATTTTCATTACAGTAAAGCTTTGTATCCTGTCCTCCATTTTCCACATTGATCTGATCTACATAATTCATCAAATCAATAGCTTCTTTTTTTCCAACATATTCATACAAAGTACCACCGAATTCATTAGTGATGTTGTATTTTCCATCAGAGAAAGCTCCAGCACCACCAAAACCATTCATGATTCCACAAGTTTTACAGTTGATACAGGATTTGATCTTTACTCCGTCAATAGGACATTTTCTTCTTTCTAAAGAATTTCCAGATTCAAATAAACCAATCTTTAAATCACGGTTTAATTTTTTTGCTTCATAGGCAGAGAAGATTCCACCAGGTCCAGCACCGATAATCAGCAAGTCATAATTCATCATACGAGTATACCTCCATAATTTAAATGATAATGATAGGGAAACATAATTTCCTAGGGTATTTTATCATAAAGAAGTAAAAAGTCCAGTAAAAAAATAAAAGTTAACAGTATAAAAGTGAAAGCGCTGTCTATACTTCATGATGCAAGGAGTGAAACAATGAAAACATTAAAGTGGTTAACTGGAATTTGGGCAGCTTTGCTTATATGTATAATCGTATGCGATTCAAAAAGTGAACTTTTATATACGATATGCTATGATACAAAAAACAATGCAAGTTATGAAATCAAGGAAAAAGTCCAGGATGTCTATAATGACCTGGTAAGTGGGGTACATAGCGATTCCTATGTAATCATGGTCATGAATAATCTGGATCATTTTGAGTTTGCTAAGGATATAAAGGCAGAGTGGAAAAACAATCAGTTATATATAGTACAAGGAAATGGAAAAGGAAGTGAAATTCATGGAACATTGGAGACATATAGTGTCTGTGTTCCAAAGGTACAGCCCCGCTCTTTCCTGCAAGAAATTTTTTCAGGATTTTAGGTTATTGTTAGAAACCTGGAATCCTTTTCTTATGTTATAATCTTTTTGTATAGAAAGAAGTGATCTTATGTTTTCCTTAAAAAAATCAGAATTATTAATCGAATCATGCTGGCTTTTAGCTGGAAATATCATACTTGCGATTGGAGTAGCATGGTTTATTCTTCCGAATGATGTTTTAACAGGGGGACTTGCGGGTGTCGCAATTGCCATAGAACCTATTTTTCATATTTCTCCAGAAATTGTAATTAATGTATTAACTGTTGTTTTGTTTCTTTTAGGAGCAGTTATCTTAGGGAAACGCTTTGCGGCAAAAACCATATTCAGTACATTTGCATATCCTATGTTTCTTTCTTTATTTTCCTATTTGGCTAATCATGTGATTGGGGCAGATGTTTTTATCATGGATAAGTATTTAGCTACGATTTATGGTGGGGCTTTAATGGGAATAGGAATAGGATGTGTATTTCGTACTGGTGCCAGTACAGGTGGAATGGATATACCTCCATTAATTTTGAATAAATATACGCATCTTCCTTTGCCATCCCTGGTCATGTTGATTGATGCGTTAACTGTTTTGTTAGGGGCAATGGTATATGGGTTGCAGCCAGCATTAATGGGGATTTTATCTGTATGGGTAAGCAGTTTTATGATTAATAAAACCTTGATGATTGGTGGACAGGAAGCCAAAAATGTGATGATTATTTCAAACAAGCATAAAGAAATCATGGAGTATATCCATAAAGAGTTAAATAGAGGTACAACATTATTACAGGCAGTTGGTGGATATTCTCAAGAAAAACGTCCAGTTATTATGGCTGTGATTGTGAAGAAACAGCTCCACGATTTACAGATGATCGTATCCCATATAGATCCAGAAGCTTTTGTGATTGTGACAGATACTAACGAAGTACAAGGGCTAGGATTTACATATAAAGAAGAGTTATAGAAAAGTAAGGGCATGGAACAAGGAAGCCTGTTATTTAACAGAAACATCACATGATACGAGTGCTATCATAAATAAGAAATTTTCAATTTCAAAAATAAAAGGTGTATCGAGGAGATGTTTTAGATAAAATGATGTAAATGTTTAACTTTATATGAAAAAATGGAGGTTGGGTTGAACCGATAATTGAAGAAAAGTTTGACCCAGATCGTACATTGTTGACTATGCAATTTGTAAAAAAAGTGCCAGAAAAAAAGTGCCAGAAAAAAGTGCCAGAAATTTTTCAGATAAAAAAGTAACAAAGAAGACACAAATGCAGTATGATAAAATCTTGAATTTTATGAAAGATGATACTTGGTATAAGGCGAGTGATTTCATGGCTGTATTAGATGTAAAAGATAGAAGAATTAAAGTATTATTAAATGAATTAGTTAAAAGTAAATTCGTTGTTGATGATGGTTCTACAAAAGGGAGAAGGTATAAGAAGAAAACATAGATTTATCATAAAAACGATTATAAGAAATTTTTATAGTCTTTATGTGATTAGAAACATTATGATTATGAAGGGGAGGTATTGTATATGCAGAAATTCAATTATCATACGCATACTGAAAGATGTGGACATGCACAGGGAAGTGATGAGGCTTATGTACTAGAAGCTATCAAAAATGGTTATACACATATAGGGTTTTCTGATCATGCACCCTATACGAATGGATATAGTGCAGGGGAGAGAATGCGTAAGGAAGAGTTACAGGATTATATATCCTCTGTAAAAGCACTAAAAGAAAAATATAAAGATCAGATACATATTTCATTAGGTTTAGAATTTGAGTATTATGAAAGTCATTTAGAAGAATTAAAACAGTATAAAAATGATATGGATTACATGCTTTTAGGACAGCATGATGCCTGCTTGTATGGGAAGGATTTCTATACACATTCCAGTGATGAAGATATCTTAGAATATGCTTCTTTAATTGAAAAAGCATGTGAAAAAGAACTGCCAGATATCATTGCACATCCAGACTTGTTTATGTTTGGAAAAGAAGAATGGAATGAAGCATGTGAAAAAGCAGCACATATCATTTGCAAAAGTGCAGAAAAACATCATGTGTATTTAGAAATCAATTTAAATGGACTTCGTTATGGAAAACGACAGCTAGGGAAAGAATATCGTTATACCTATCCATATCGAAAATTTTGGGAAATTGCTTCTCAGTATGATGTGAAATGTATTTATGGACTGGATGCACATAAACCGGAGAAATATGCAGATGAAGAATGTTATCACATTGTGGATGAGATATTGAAAGGAATTTCTTTGAAAAAAGAAGATAATTTAATTTATTAATTGTTTTTATATATAAGATTTTAAAAGACAAGTGAAGGTAGTCGCAGCACTGTATCACTGTCTTTTTTTATGATATATAGAATTCGAAATCTTCATAAGTAATCGATGATTTAGATCTAAAACTAAAAAATATATAAAAAATCAAAAATAATTGATAAAATCATACATGTGTGACAGTATAATGTAGCCGTTGACAAGATGAAAGCGCGCACAATTGTTCGTCAAGTCGTGATAAAAGTGAGGAGAAAATAAATGGAAACAATTGAAAAATTCTTAAATAAGTTTATATCGCCTATTGCACAAAAAATGAGTGAAAATGATACGATTCAATCAATTGCAGAAGGGTTCATGAGAACAGGTCCTGTTACATTTGGAGTTTGTTTCTTTGCAATTTTAGCAAATCTTCCATTTACTTGTTATGCAGATTGGCTAAAAAGTATTGGTATATATGACCATATGCAGGCAGTATTAAATGCCAGTTTAAATATTTTAGCTTTATATGTGTCTTTTTCTTTAGCTTATAGTTTTGCAAAACGTAAGAATGATAATGCATTATCATGTGGATTTTTAGGTTTGTTAAGCTTTCTTGTCGTAATACCACAAACTGTTATTGGAAAAGATGGGGTAGCTATTGCAGCATTTCAGTTAGATAATTTAGGTGGAAATGGTATTTTAGTAGCATTAATTATTTCTTTACTTACAGCACATATATATCATGCTTTATCTAAAAAAGGATTAAAATTTAAAATGCCGGATGGTGTACCTCCAATGGTTAGCGAATCTTTTGAACCAATCTTTATTTCTATGATTGTAGTATTAGTTGCATTTGCTATTCGTGTTGGTTTTGGATTTACTCCATATGGAGATTTCTTAAATTTCTTTTCCTCTACGATTGGAGATGTGTTAATTAAAGTAGGATTATCTGTACCTACAATTCTTATATTATATTTTGTTGCAAATCTTCTTTGGTTTTTTGGGATTCATCCAAATACGGTATACGCACCTTTTGTACCTTTGCAGATGACATTAATCGTTACAAACATGAAAGATCTAGCTGCTGGAGAACCATTAACGTATTTAACAGTTGCACTAGTATCAATGTTTGCATCATTTGGTGGAAATGGGAATACAGTTGGTTTAGCTTTTTGTATGCTTCGTGCAAAAAGTAAACGTTATAAACAGCTGAATAAAGTTGCCTTTATTCCAAATCTGTTCAATATTAATGAACCTATGATTTTTGGGTTCCCATTAATGTTAAATCCAACTTTCTTTATTCCAATGGTATTCAGTAGTACAATTTTAGGTTTATTAGGATTATTCGCAATGCAGTTTATTACTTTTGATTTTAATCCATCGATGTCTTTATTGCCATTTACAACTCCATTCTTTGTTCGAGGGTTCTTAGCTGGAGGTATTAAAGTATTAGTAATGCTTCTTCTATTGCTTGTAGTAAATATTATTATATATTATCCATTCTTTAAGATAGCAGATAAAAAAGCATGTGAAGAAGAGCAAGCAGCTTTAGAAGCTGAGAAAGGGGAACTAAATGAAGCTCAGTAAAGATTTTTTATGGGGAGGAGCTATTGCTGCAAATCAGGCAGAAGGTGCTTATAATATAGATGGAAAAGGTTTGTCTTTAATGGATATTGCTACTGGAGGTAAAAAAGGTGTTTCTCGCCATTTTACTCCAGGTATTCAAGAAGGTGTTTACTATCCAAATCATACAGGTAATGATTTTTATCATCATTATTTAGAAGATTTAGATTTATGCCAGGAGATGGGATTTAAGTGTTTTCGAACTTCTATCGCATGGACTCGTATATTTCCTAATGGAGATGAAGAACATCCAAATGAGAAAGGATTAGAGTTTTATGATCGCTTATTCGATGCCATGCTAGAAAGAAATATTCAACCTGTTGTTACAATTTCTCACTATGAAATGCCATTACATTTAGTAAAAGCATATGGGGGATGGGCAAATCGTAAATTGATTGATTTCTATATGAATTTTTGTGAAGTTATTTTTAATCGTTATAAAGGTAAAGTTAAATATTGGATGACCTTTAATGAAATCAATTCCGTTATTCTAATGCCTGAAATTGCGGGTGTTTTAGATAGAGCAAGAGATGATTTTGAACAAAGAAGCTATCAGGCAGCACATCATCAATTTGTAGCAAGTGCAAAAGCCGTAAAGTTAGGGCATGAAATTGATCCTGAAAATAAAATAGGATGTATGGTTTTAACACTTGTAAAATACCCTATGACCGCAAAACCTGAAGATGTAGAGTTGGCAGAGCAAATGATGCGAGAAAAAACATTTGCATTTAGTGATATTCAAGTAAGAGGATATTATCCTCATTATGTAAAGAAGATTGTAGAGCGCAAAGGATTTAAGTTAGATATTCGTGAAGAAGATCTGCAAGTTATGAAACAAGGAAAAGTTGACTTTGTTGGCTTCTCCTATTATTCATCCAGTGCATCTACGACAGATCAAAGTGCAGAAATGACAGAAGGAAATGTTTCTAAAGGTGTAAAAAATCCGTATCTTGCCACAAGTGAATGGGGATGGCAAATTGATGCGAAGGGATTAAGATATATTTTAAATCGTTTCTATGAACGTTATGAAGTACCATTATTTATTGTAGAAAATGGATTAGGATATAATGATCAACCTGATGTTCAAATGCATGTAGAAGATGATTATCGTATTGCTTATTTAAAGGAACATATTTTAGAAATGGAAAAAGCTATTCTCATAGATGGAGTAGATGTCATTGGATATACACCTTGGGGATGTATTGATCTAGTAAGTGCAGGTACAGGAGAAATGAAAAAACGTTATGGTTTTGTGTATGTAGATCGTGATGATGAAGGAAATGGAAACTTTGCTCGTTATCGCAAGAAATCTTTCTACTGGTATAAAGATGTTATTGCATCACAAGGAGAAAAATTATGAGAATTGCATCCTTTGATGTTGGGGGTACTTTCATAAAATATTGTGTGATTGAAAATGGAGAAATTTCACAAAAAGGAAAAGTTGATACACCAAGAGATACACAGGAAGCTTTTTTAAGACAGATTAAAAAAGTTTTAGAAAGTATGAATAATATAGATGGAATTGCATTCAGTATGCCTGGTGTTATCCATGTGGATAAGAAGTATATCGCTATGGGTGGAAGCTTATTGTATAACAACCATACAGATGTAAAGGAATGGGAAAAATATTTCAATCTTCCGATTGAAATAGAAAATGATGCACGATGTGGTGCGATATGTGAAATGAAAATTGGGAATATGCAGGGGGTTAAAAATGGACTTGTCATTACATTTGGTACAGGTGTAGGTGGCGCTATCATTATTAACGGAAGTATTCATAAAGGGTCACATTTGATTGCAGGAGAACTAAGCATTATTTTCGCAAAAGATAAACTTTCTCATGCCACAGGTGGAACTTTTGGAAGCATTGGAAGTGTATATAACTTAGTTTCTAGAATTGCCCAGGCAAAAGGAATTGACACAAAAGATGGAAAAGAAATCTTTCAGTGGATTGAAGAAAATGATTCTGTAGCCACAGAGATTTTTGAAAAATATTGTTATGAAGTGGCTCAGCAATTATATAATATTCAAATTGTATATGATCCAGAAAAAATATGTGTTGGAGGAGGAGCAAGTGAAAATCCAATTTACTTGAACGGATTAAAAAAAGCTTATGAGGAATATTATAAAACATTCCCATTTAAATTTCCCCATGCAGAATTAGATAAATGCAAGTATAACAATGATGCTAATTTACTAGGTGCATATTATCATTATATTGAAAGACATAAAGAACATTAATTTTTATTTTTCTTAAATTGCATAGGACTTTGATTGGTGATTCTTTTAAATATAGAATTAAAATGACTTTGACTTGAAAAGTTTAAAATTATTGCAATTTCAGATAATGTATAGTTAGTATTCTTAATCAGATATTGAGCCTCTTGAACTTTTAATGTATGGATATATTCTTTAATGGTTTGAGAGGTTATTTTTTTAAATTGCGCAGACATATAGGATGGGTTCATTCCTGTTACTTCAGAAAGTTGTGATAAAGTAATATCTTGATGTAAATTATGAGATATGTATTCTTTTATCTTTTTTATCCATGGGGGAGTATCTAAATATTTATATTGTTGTACTAGTTTGGTAAAATCAGTTATTGCATCATTAATTGTTTTTAATATTTGGTGTAAATCTTCACAATGATCAATAAGCTTTATATAAACATCAGATAAAGCATACGCTTTCGCAATAGAAACATTTGCACTGATAACTGTTCTTGTAAAAACAGTAACTGCAGATACTGCTTTGTATTTTGCACTTTGTAAATGATTTGTAGAGAGTTCAATTCCATCTTTGATTTGTAATAGATCTTTTAATACTACACGAGCCATTGTGCTATTTCCATTTAAAATATATTTTAATATTTTCTCTTCATATTGATAACTATAACTATGAAGAGGGTTTTCTCTAACTGAAAAAGATTCGTACTGTAAAGCATTATCCATTTTTAAATGACTTTCGCTTTTATGAAAGCTTTCTTTTAACTCTTCTTTACTAATAACATTTCCGGTTATCACCGTATAAACAAGATGATAAATATTAGATATATTTTGACTGACACTAGGTAGTCCCAGAAATGTGTCTGATGAAATAGTTTGCATGCATTGTTTTAGAAAGTCGTAATTATTAGGACTATCATGAGCAGTTACTTTTTTAATTACTAATGGGCCTAAACAGACATAACATATATTTTCTAATTTAAATGGAAAAAACATATATACAGTATTATAGCTAAAATAGAAACTTATTTTTGATTTATCAATATGTTTATCAAAAAGAATTTTTTGAAAAGCATCTATTTTTAAAGATGGAAAAGCAGATGTTTGATGTTGTATTAGTAAGTTTTTATCGAGTAAAAAAACAGGAAGGTGCAATGTGTCATAAAATTGTGGAAGTAATAAGATAAGTTCTTTTTTAGTTTGTATCATAGAAACCTCCTTGATATTATAGATACTTATAGTATAAAGGAAATATAAGAATTTGAGAATAAAATATAATTTTTGATAAAATTCTATAATTTATAAAAAATATAGACGATTATTTAAATATAATGAAAGCGGTTAAAGAAAAGGAGAATATAGAAATGAGAAATATTGTTTTATTTTGTGCAGCAGGAATGAGTACAAGTATTTTAGTAACAAAAATGAAAGAATATGCTGATAAGATTGGATACACATGTGAAATTAATGCGCATGCATTAACGGAGACATCTAAATATGGAGAAGATGCAGATATTATTTTATTAGGACCACAGGTTAGATTTCAATTAAATAATGTAAAGAAACAACTTCCAAATAAGATTGTAGAACCAATTGATATGCAGGCATATGGAACTATGGATGGAAAGAAAGTAATTGAGTTTGTAAAAGAAAAATTAGGTGATTAGAATGAATGGTCTTGAATTAATTAGCTTTCAAATTATCTCTGCGGTAGGAACAGCAAGAAGCATGTATATTGAAGCGATTGAGCTGGCAAAGCAGGGTAAGATTGAAGAAGCAAGAAAGATGATTAAAGAAGGTGAAGAAGCTTTTGTACAAGGTCATAGTGCACATGCAGAATTGATTCAAAAAGAAGCAGGTGGGGAATCAGTACAAGCTAATTTATTGTTGATTCACGCGGAAGATCAATTAATGAGTGCAGAAGCATTTCAAATTATTGCGACACAGTTCATTGATTTATACGAATCTATAAAAGTAAATAAATAATACATAAAAGACAGATTACATATCCGTTTCTGTCTTTTATAATATGTAAAGGTATAGAAATTCATATAATAAGAGGAGGTATTTGTGTGTTTAAAGAAGGTTTTTTATGGGGAGGAGCTACGGCTGCCAACCAATATGAAGGAGGATATTTAGAAGGAGGAAGAGGACTGGCAACTTCAGATACAAAAACAAATGGTTCTTTGACACGTCCAAGAAAACATAGTTTTCTAGATGAAGACAATAATATTGTATATTTAAGAGGAAGTGAAAAAGTCCCTTCTTCCTATAAGGCAGTTTTAGATGAAACGATGTATTATCCAAGTCATCAGGCTGTTGATTTTTATCATCATTATAAAGAAGATATCGCACTTATGGCAGAAATGGGATTTAACTGTTTCCGTATGTCTATTTCCTGGACACGTATTTTTCCTAAAGGAGATGAGACAGAACCTAATGAAGAAGGGTTAAAGTTTTACGATAATGTATTTGATGAATGTTTAGCACATGGAATTCAGCCAGTTGTAACATTAAATCATTTTGATATGCCACTTCATCTTAGTGAAGAATATGATGGATGGTATAATCGTAAACTTATAGATTTTTTCCTTCATTATTGTGAAACGGTATTTACAAGATATAAAGGAAAAGTAAACTACTGGATGACATTTAATGAAATTAATCTTCTTCGTGGATATGATACATTGGGTGTGCATGATATGAATGAAGAAAAATACTATCAAGCACTTCATCATATTTTTATAGCGAGTGCAAAAACAGTACAGTTAGGACATAAAATTGACCCAGAAAATAAAGTAGGAATGATGTTGGCACATATTTTGACTTATCCGGAAACTTGTAATCCAGATGATGTAGAAATGGAAATGATGGTAGCTCGAAGATTAAAATACTTATTTAGTGATGTACAGTGTAGAGGGTATTATCCATCTTATGTGTTAAAAGAATGGGAAAGAAAACAAATTTGTGTGAATCAGGAAGAAGATGATGCGAAAACACTTTTAGATGGAAAAGTGGATTATATTGGATTTAGTTATTATAATTCAGGAGTAATTACAACAAGAAAAGATGCAAAGAGCGCATTAGGAAATGGAATAAAAACAGCTACGAATCCATATTTAAAAGAAAGCGCATGGAAATGGCCAATCGATCCAAAAGGATTGCGTATTTCTTTAAATCTGTTATGGGATAGATATCAAATCCCTATGATGATTGTAGAAAATGGATTAGGTGCAGAAGACCATGTAGAAAGTGATGGAAGCATTCATGACGATTATCGTATTGATTATCTGCGTGATCACATTATACAAATGAAAAAAGCTGTTGAAGAAGATGGTGTAGATTTAATTGGATATACGCCATGGGGATGCATTGATTTAGTAAGTGCAGGAACCGGTGAAATGAAAAAACGTTATGGCTTTGTATATGTGGATATGGATGATGAAGGAAATGGGGCAAAGAATCGTTTGAAGAAAGACTCTTTCTACTGGTATAAAAAAGTCATTGCATGTAATGGAAATGACATTGAAAACTTATAAATGTTTATAAAAGTTTTGTGAAAACCGAAAGTTGTTGCTTAATAGATAAGCATATACTTCGGTTTTTTTAGAAATTTTTACAGAGGTAAACCTGGCAGTCCTGGACTGAAAGAATCTCTTTTTTTTGAAGAAAAGTAGGAGTATTATAAGTGATTCGCTATTTGTGGGGTGTTCAATTTATGCAGGATTGAGTAATATTTTTATGAAAGGAGCTGGAATTATGGATAGTAAAAAAATCGGAGCATTTATTGCGGTAAATCGTAAGAAAAAGGGACTCACACAAGAACAGCTTGGAGAAAAACTAGGGGTAAGCAATAAAACAGTATCTCGATGGGAGAATGGAAATTATATGCCAGATTTATCTCTTTTGGAACCTCTCAGCAAAGAGCTAGGAATTTCTTTGAATGAGTTATTAGCTGGGGAAACGATTGAGAAAGAAAACGCAATGGTATATATGGAACAAAATATACTAGATACGATTGATTACACCGATAAAAAAATGAAATATGAACATAAAAAAAATTTCTATGTGTATCACAGCAGCTGGTATTTTCGTCTGCATTTGTGCCTTTAACATATTTCCTTCAGAAAGCAGCTGGGGAGAAATTTATTCCATTGCAGGGCTTTTGCTGATAGTTACAGGTATGTTTAGAGAATTAAAGTTTTCATCATTTTGGAAAAAAGGGATAATTTCTATTGTTGTATTTTTAGTGCTTTTAGGAATTTTCTTTGTCGTGGATTATATTGGAGTAGTGCAGTATAAACGACCACCAGTTTACAGGTATAAAACGACAACTGTATTTAATGAAAGTAAACTTATTGAATACCAAAACTTGTTTTATAATGTATATCGAATAAATGCAGATACACCAAATGAATATTATCTAATAGATAGTACAAAACAATATACAATTGATACAGTACCAGTAAGTCCTTTTGATATGGATAAAAGTGATATAGAACATCTTATAGAATATAAAAGTAACTATGTTGGAGACAACAGCAATACAGGAAATCTTATAGATGCATTACCTCTTTCTGAATATGGTTATGTGTTTGAAATTGATTCTGAAAAGAATGGAATCACGATAAGTTATCATTTTACAGACTGGTATCAAAATGAAAATTCCTATGTTGAAAAAGCTTTGATCTATAATTCTGTATCTTCTTTTGCCCTGATAGAAAATCTCCAATATATCAATTATAATTTTAGCGGCAGCAGTTATTCTATTACTCGTGAAACGATGGAACAGAAGTATCCTAATTACAAAAATATCTTTATAGATCATTCGATTGATACAGATAAGTTTAAACAATATGTAGATGAGAAAATAAATAATCAATCTTTTGTATCCGATATTTTTAAACTCTTTAAAAAAACAGATTTATAAGATATTGAAGAGCATTTGAACTACACAAAACACCGTCAGAAAATCAAAATTTACGGTGTTTTTTTAATAGGAAAGTTCTCCAAGAGATGAAGAACTATAAAAATAACTATAAGTAAAATAGTCAAAAGTAAATTATTCATTCTGCTTAAGCAGAAAGAATTCTATTGATTTTGAACTCATAAGATAAAAATAGTAGAACTACGACTCTTTAATGATATGATAAGTCATTTAATTTGATTATTTGAGGTATGTTTTAATTTTGATTGATTTTCCGTTAAATTAGGTTGCGGACTTTACGTCTGCCGTATGCTATAATAAAATACGAGTAGGAAGGGAGAAAAATCATGATTATTGATGCAAAAACTATACAGTTTTTAAAAGATACTCCGAATTCAGCATATCAATCAGTCAAGACAGAATTTTTATATCATTCTAATAAATTAGAAGGAAGTACCTTTAGTAAAGAAAATTTAGAGAAGTATTTAAATGAACAGATTATTGAAGGTAGTCACAAAATTGATGATGTGTTAGAAACAACAAATTCAACAGATCTTTTTGATTATGTAGTTGAAACATTAGGTGAGCCTTTAAGCAGAAGACTTATTTTAGACTTTCATAGAATGTTAAAAGACAGAACACTAGATCATGAAAGAGGATTTGCAGGCTGCTGGAAAAAGATTCCAAATCAAATTTCCGGTGTAGATTTAAAACTGGCTGAACCATGGGAAGTTGAAGGACGAATGGAAGAATTAATTCAGAAGTGGAATGACTCTCAAAAAGATTTTGATGCTATTGTTAAGTTTCATGCTAGATTTGAAAATATTCATCCTTTCCAAGATGGAAACGGAAGAATAGGTCGTTTCTTGATACTGAAGCAATGTATCGAAAATAGTGTAGATTTAATCATGATTGATGATGTCTATTCAAAAGAATACAAGAGTGCGTTATACGAAGCGCAGAAGAATCAAAACTTTGATGAATTAAAAGAAATCTTTGTAAATTGCCAAAAACGATTGGATGAAAAATTAGATTTTTTGAAACAAACACTTGATTATATTCAAAAATATGAAGTAGATATGAATCCAAATCAATCAATTTAAAAACGCAGGAAATAAACTGCGTTTTTTATATCTTATAAATACGTGTTTTTAAGATTATTTTATATTTATATAGCAGAATGTTAAATTAAACTTATATTTCCATAAAAACGCTTGACGAAACAGGAAAGGGGGATACACTTAATTATTGTAGTAAATAAGAATATATGAGGAGAAACAAATATGTTTAAAAAACGATATATAAAATGGGTATTGTTAGCTTTTATTCTGGTATATATAGGTGCAGCAACCATTCCTTATATTCCACATAAAGAAGTAAATGAAACATATAAAACAAGTATTCAGCAAACTGCATTTTATGCAGATAAAACAGGTACAGAAAGAGTAGATTATATTGATGATAATACAGATGCTCTTCTTTATCGGCTGCATATGATAGAAGAAGCACAGGATGAAATTATATTGTCTACGTTTGATTTTAATGCGGATGATGCAGGAAAGGATATAATGGCAGCTTTGCTGCATGCAGCACAAAGAAATGTCAAAGTGAAAGTAATTGTAGATGGAATCAGTGGCTTTTTAGATATGCGAGGAAATTCTTTCTTTAAAGCCTTGGCATCACATGAAAATATTGAAGTTAAGGTATATAACTCTATAAATCTTTTAACACCATGGAAACTGCAGGCAAGGTTACATGATAAGTATGTCATCGTTGATGATAAGATGTATGTATTAGGCGGAAGAAATACTATGAATTTATTTTTAGGAGAATATACGGAAGAAAAAAATATTGATCGAGAACTTTTTGTATATGAGACACAGAAGAATAAAAATGCATCGATTCATCAGTTAAAAGATTATTTTAACAGCGTATGGCAACTTTCTGACAGTAAACAGTATACATGTGAAAATGTAAATAAAAAGATAGAGGAAAGTATTCATCAGCTAGAAGAAAGATACAAAAAACTGCAGGAACAATATCCAGATGCCTATAAAAAATGGAATTATGAAGAGAAAACAATAGAAACAGATAAAATTACATTGCTTTCTAATCCGATTGAAGCAGAAAATAAAGAACCCTACATGTGGTATGCAATTACTCAGCTAATAAAACAGGGAAACGATACAACAATTGTGACTCCTTATATTATTTGTGGCAAGGAGATGTATCGTGATTTAACAAATCTAACGAAACAGAAGAAAAAGATTGATATTATCACAAATGATGTAGCCAGCGGCGCAAATCCATGGGGATGCAGCGACTACTTAAATCAAAAGAAAAAGATATGGAATACAGGGGTACAGGTATATGAATATATGGGAAAACACTCCAGTCATACCAAAGCATTGTTAATTGATGATGAGATGAGCCTTGTTGGATCATATAATATGGATATGAGAAGCACGTATCAGGATACAGAGTTAATGCTTGCGGTGGATTCTAAAGAATTAAATAAACAGATGAGACAGGAAGTAGAAGAAAATAAAACGTATAGTAAAACAATGGGAAAAGATGGAGAATATACCTATGGAAAGAACTATGTTCCTAAAGAATTAGGGATTGGGAAAAAAATCATGTATAGTATCTTTCGTATAATAACAGTACCGATTCGAGGATTTTTATAAAAGATGAACTTAATTGTATCATCTTTTTTTTACATAAGAATATTGTCTTAAATTGTAGATATATTGAAAATTTTAAAAATTCTTTTAGAACGCTAAGCAAAATGTATAAAAAACAAGTGAATATTTTTATATACTTTGCAAGCGATTACATGATATCTTTTCTATGTGAGATACGAGGAGGAAAAATATGAAGAAAAAGAAACAACTATTGAAGGTATTCAACCTTACAATGGCTGCTGCAATGGTTAGCACACCCGTCTTATCAAATATTTATACAGTATCTGCAAAGGAACAGACTGTAGATACAACAAAGAAAAAAACAAAGAAACAAGTAGTTTATGAAGATGGGGTTTATGATGAATGGAAAGGGCAAAATGTACAAGAAGGCGATTCTTCTAAGGTAGAAGATGGATGGCTTCATATTGTATCCGCTCCAGGGGATAGAAACAATCCTGGAACAAATCCTTATATGACAGTCAATCCAAATACGTTTGATTTTACAAAAGAAGGGTATTTCGAATTTACGATGAAGTCAAACAATGAAAACACCAATATAGATAATAGCGATCGTTTTGGTATTTATTTGGGATATAATACCGATCATAATGGTATGTATATCGGCTATGATAATGGTGGATGGTTCTGGCAGAAATATAAAGATGGCAATGGTGACTGGTATCAAGGAACTAGAGAAGCTGCTCCAAAAAAAGGTGTGGAATATAAAGTTCGTGTAGAATGGACAGCTGATCATAAAATGAGTTTTAAATTAAATGATAAAGTAATCTTTGATAAAGAAGACTTCTCTGGAATCTTTGCATCTATGGGAAATCAGATTGCGATTAAAGCAGGTTCATGGGGAAATAGTGGTTCTAATATTCTATTGAAAGATATTCATTATCCTGGACAAAAAGAGGCAGAAAAAGTTAATGTAACAGGAAAAATTCTTGACGCAGAGGGTAATGCGATAAAAGATGCTTTAGTTAAAGCAGGATCAGAAAGTGTAAAAACAGATATATCAGGTAATTTTGAAGTAAGCCTTCAACCAGGAACATACATGGTATCTGTTTCTGCACAAGGATATGAAACTTATACAGATGAAATAACAGTAGGTAGAGATGGATTAAATCTGGGGGAAATTAAATTAACAAAGGCTCCAGAACTAGTAACAGAAACATTATCTACTCCATACATGGATGTTTCTATTAATAAAAACTTCCCAAGTGTTCAAAAATATGTAATGAAAGAAGGAGATTTGAAAAATAAAACATTCTATGGGCAAACTTCTAATATAAATACGATTCGTATCAATGGAGAAGATATAAAACTTTCAGCAGACGATGTTCAATTTACGGTTAATGAGGGTAAAACACAGGCAACTTATAAAATGCATGTATACAATAATAAACTCAATAAAGAGGAAAGAACAATTGATGCTGATATTACAGCTGTTTTATCAGTAAAAGATGATGCTTTATCCTTTGAAATTACAGATGTTAAAAATAAATTGAATGAGAAATATACAGATGAAAATGGAAAACATATTTATGCAATTCAAAGCATTGAAATTCCAAATCATAGTTTGATTTCAGTTAACAGTGATCAGAAAGGGGCAAACTTAAAAGGTGCCGCAATGTCTTCAAACACAACCATTAGTGGTGATGAATATATTGAAGTCAATGATAAAACCGCATCTGGAAACAGAGATTATATGTATGCATTTATCTCTAATGATGAAATGAGCGCAGGGCTTTGGAGTAATGCAGAAAATGAAGGACGTGCTGTTTCTGTTGGGGTATCTGGAGGAAGTCACAACACAAGAGTTATGGCAACTACAGAAGAAAAAGATGGACATGTATCACTAGGTCTTTCTAGTACGAAATGGTATTGGCATAGAGAAGAAAAAGATTCTAAAGGGAAATGGCATTTAGTACAAGAAACTGCAAATCCACAGGCAAAAATTACGATTGCAGGAAATATCAATGGAGATAAAGAAATCGACTGGCAGGATGGTGCTGTTGCTTTCCGTGATATTATGCATAACCCATATAAGAGTGAAGATGTTCCAGAACTTGTTTCTTATCGAATTGCGATGAATTTTGGTGGGCAGGCACAAAACCCATTCTTAACAACACTGGATAATGTAAAACGTGTCGCAATGCACACAGATGGACTTGGACAATCTGTATTATTAAAAGGATATGGAAATGAAGGTCATGACTCAGGTCATCCGGATTATGCAAATATTGGACAAAGAATCGGTGGAGAAAAAGATATGAATACCTTAATGGAAAAAGGTGCAGAATATGGTGCTAGATTTGGTATTCATGTCAATGCTGGTGAAATGTATCCAGAAGCCAAAGCATTTAATGAAGATTTAGTTCGTCGTGATGCAAATGGAAACCTTCGTTATGGCTGGAACTGGATTGACCAGGGTATTGGAATTGACAGCGTATATGACTTAGGAACAGGATCAAGAGAAAAACGTTTTGATGAACTGGAAGAAAAAGTTGGACAAAACCTTGACTTTGTTTATGTAGATATTTGGGGAAATCAAACAGGTGGAAGCGATGATTCATGGCAGACACGTAAATTATCAAAAGAAATTAATGATAATGGATGGAGAATGGCTACAGAATGGGGTTCTGCAAATGAATACGATTCTACATTCCAGCATTGGGCAACAGACCTTACATATGGAGGTTATACACTAAAAGGTGAAAACAGTGAAGTAATGCGTTTCTTACGCAACCATCAAAAAGATTCTTGGGTAGGAGATTATCCAAATTATGGTGGAGCAGCAATTGCGCCTTTACTTGGCGGATATAACATGAAAGACTTTGAAGGATGGCAAGGTCGTAACGACTACGATGCTTATATTAAAAATATTTACACACATGATTTAACTACAAAATTTATTCAGCATTATGAAATTGTAGATTGGGAAGATGGAAAATCATTTACTGCTACAAATCCAGATGGTAAACCTTATACATGGACACCAGAAATGAAGATTACTCTAAAAGATGGCAAAGATACTTTAGTTCTTGAAAGAGGTTCTGATGATCCAAATGATCCTGCATATAGAGATAGAACGATGACATTAAATGGCAAAGTAATTTCTAAAGGTGCTGTATCAAGAGGAGATACAGGTGCTAAAGGAACAGAAACTTATTTATTGCCTTGGTTTTGGGATGCGAAAACAGGTGATCCTGTAAAATCTGAAGATGAAAAACTTTATCATTGGAATACACAGGGAGGTACTAGCGAATGGGATCTTCCTGATAGCTGGAAAGACTTAAAAGATGTTAAAGTTTATAAACTTACAGATTTGGGAAAAACAGAAGAAAAAACAGTACCAGTAAAAAATGGAAAAATTACATTAGAGGCTGAATCTGAAGTTCCTTATGTTGTATATAAAGGTGAAAAAGGAAATCTTGATATTACATGGAGTGAAGGAATGCATATCGTAGATGCAGGATTCAACAGTGGTCATTTTGATGCATGGACAAAACAGGGAAGTGGAAAAGCAGAAATTGCGAAGAGTCAATACAGCAATCCAATGATGAAATTAAGTGGTGAAGTGTCAATGACACAGACATTGACAGATTTAACTCCAGGAAAGCAATATGCGGTATTGGTTGGTGTTGACAATCGAAGCGATGCGAAAGCCAAAATGACTGTTAAATCAGGCGATAAAGTATTAGATTCTAACTATACAACAAGATCAATTGCGAAAAATTATGTAAAAGCATATACACATAGCAATGCAAGTGCAACGGTTGATGGAAGTAGTTATTTCCAGCATATGTATGTACACTTTACAGCTCCACAATCAGGAGAAGTTACATTAACACTATCTCGTGATGCAGGAGAAGGAGCAACATACTTTGATGATGTACGTATTGTAGAAAATGAAGCTAAAAATATAACAAAAAATGCAGATGGTGAAGTTGTTAAATTTGAACAGGATTTTGAAAACAATGTACAGGGAATTTATCCATTTGTTGTTAGTGGAAGTGAAGGCGTAGAAGACAATCGTATTCACCTTTCTGAATTGCATGCCCCATATACACAAGCTGGATGGGATGTAAAGAAAATGGATGATGTACTTGATGGAAACTGGTCTGTAAAAGTAAATGGATTAACACAGAAAAATAATCTAATTTATCAAACAATTCCACAAAACTTCCGTTTTGAACCAGGTAAAAAATATAAAGTAAGCTTTGATTATCAAACAGGAAGCGAAGGAACCTATGCGGTTGCTGTTGGAAATGGAGAATACAATGGCAATGTAGAATTAGATGAATTGCCTATGTCTATGGGTAAAGATAAAGATGGACATTATACAACAGAAATTATTGGAGATGCAAGTGGACAGACATGGTTTGGTATTTATTCCACAAATAAAGCTCCAGATTTACAGGGAACAAGTGGTTCAGCAGCAAACTTTGGCGGTTATAAAGAAATTGTATTAGATAATGTTGTAATTGAACAGGTAAAAGAAACAATCAATGAAAGTAGTTTGAATGATTTAATCAAAGAAGCAGAATCAAAATATAATAAAGCAGATTATGAGCCAGAAGTATGGAATGCATTCCAGAAAGAAATCGCAAAAGCTCGTGTAGCTTTAGATAAGGATAACGTTACACAAAAAGATATTGAAGAAGCGTTCTATGCATTAAGAGGAGCAATAATACGAATGGATACATCTGCTGGTGTTGATGGAAGTGACGAATCTCGTGATATTGCGACAGATGGAATGAAAGCAACGGCTGGAAATGAACAAGCGACAACAGGTGATGAAGGCCCTGCAAAAAATGTACTAGATGGTGATGAAGGAACAATCTGGCATACAAGCTGGGGTGGAACTTCTCAAGATAACCAGTGGATTGATATTGCGTTGAAAGAACCAGCAACAGTTGCCGGATTAAGAATGATGCCACGTTCAAATGGAAATAATGGAGTTATTACAGAAGCGGAAATTTGGGTAAAAACAAAAGATAGCAAAGACTATACAAAAGTGAAAGAAGCTAAATTCGGTACGAAAGGATGGCAGGCTGTAAACTTTGATGCAGTTGAAAATGTAACGAATGTAAAAGTAAAAGCAACAAAAACAATTGGAGATACAACAAATAAATATGCATCAGCAGCAGAAATTCGTTTAATGGGAGAAAAGATTGACCAGCCAATCGTTGTTGATAAATCTGGATTAAAAGCTGCAATTGATGACGCTAAAAAATTAAATGAAAAAGATTATACTCCAGATTCTTGGAAAGTATTAGAAGAAAAATTAGAAAAAGCAGAAGTTGTAATGAAAGATGATAATGCTACAGATTATGATGTGTTATTAGCAACAGCAAATCTATCTGAAGCTATTCAGGCACTTGATCCTATTACAGAACCAGGGCCTGGAGAAGTAGATAAAACGGCATTGAACGATTTAATTAAACGAGCAGATTTAATTGATACAACACGTTATACAGAAGAAAGTGTAAATGTATTTAAAAAAGCATTGGCTGAAGCAAAAGAAATAAATGCAGATGAAAATGCTACACAAGAAAAAGTAGACAGTGCAAAAACTTCTTTGGAAAAAGCAATGAATGGATTGCAGTTAAAAGAAGAAACAAATGTAGATAAGACAGCATTAATGGATAAATTGTCTACAGCACTTCGCTTGGATAGTAAATACTATACTCCAGAAAGCTGGAAAGTGTTAGAAAATGCGATAGCAAATGCACAGAAAGTAATTGATAACGAAAAAGCAACACAGAAAGAAGTTAATGAAGCCTATGCTGCATTAGATAAAGCAATTACTTCTCTTGTATTAAAAGAACAAGGAACACTTCCAGAACAAAAACCAGAAAAACCATCATCTGGGGATAAAGATAGTTCTATCGAAAACAAAGATGATGTAAAAACAGGTGTAGAAAGCAATACAAAAGGATTGTTGGCATTTGCCTTGTTATCTGGTGGAGCTATTGTTTCACTTCTTAAAAAAAGAAGAAAATTAAATGATTAATTCTTCTGCAATTGTCCTCTTTAAAACAGGCAGATGAATAAAAAAGAAGCCGATTCCGTAATGAGTCGGTTTCTTTTGTATTAATACTATTTATTTGCATGAAGTTTATCTAAAAACTTCTCAATACGATCTAATGCTTCTTTTATATGCTCAATACTATATGCATAAGACACACGAATAAAACCTTCACCTGCTTCTCCAAAAGCAGTTCCCGGAACACAGGCAACATGCTGTTCCTGTAATAGTTTTTCACAAAATTCATCACTTGTTAATCCAGTAGAGCGAATATCCGGAAAAATATAAAACGCCCCTTGTGGAAGATGTGTTGTTAACCCTAAACGATTAAATCCCTTGGTTATATAATTTCTTCTAGCAAGATAAGATTCACGCATTTCCTGCACATGGATATCTCCATTACGCATGGCATCAATTGCACCATATTGTGCAGGGGTAGAGGCTGACATAATGATATATTGATGAATTTTATTCATTGCCTTGATAAAAGTTTTATTTCCCAGGACATACCCTAATCTCCATCCGGTCATCGCATAGGCTTTTGAAAAACCACTAATGATAATAACCTGATCTTTGATTTCATCGAAATTAGCTAAAGAATAAAAACTATCATCATAGGTAAGTTCTGCATAAATTTCATCGCTGATAACGATCAATTCATGTTCTTTAATAATTGGCACTAGTTTTTCATAATCTTCTTTTGTCATCACACCACCTGTTGGATTACTAGGAAAATTAATCAATAAAACTTTTGATTTTGGTGTGATAGCAGCCAATAACTTTTCTGGTGTTAGTTTAAATTGATCTTTTTCCTCCAGCTGTACATAAACTGGCTTTGCTTTGCATAGCTGGACACCTGGAGTATAAGCTACATAGCTTGGCTGTGTTAAGATGACCTCATCATCGATATCTACAAAGGCACGTAAGGCAATATCGATACCTTCACTTCCTCCAACTGTAACAATTACATTATCATTTGGATTATACTCTAAATGAAATCTTCTCTTCATATAAGAACAGATTTCCTCACGTAAACTAAGAAGTCCCTGATTTGCGGTGTAATGTGTTTTTCCACTTTCGATAGAATAGATAGCTGCTTCTCGAATATGCCAAGGAGTATCAAAATCCGGTTCCCCTACACCAAGAGAAATTACATTTTCCATATCATTCGCCAAATCAAAGAAACGACGAATTCCACTTGGTTTGATTGTACGAACCGTTTCACTTAAATAGGATTCATAATCTCTCATGGTGTCACAACCAACCTTTTTTCAGCTCTATCCTCTTCATCAAAAATAACACCATTGATTTTATATTGTTTTAATACAAAAAAAGTAGAAGTGGAGGTAACATGGTCGGTAGTAGCCAGTTTTGCGCCAACAAAATTAGATATTTCCTGCATTGTCTTTCCATAGATAATTACAATGAATTCACTTTTACCACTCATTAAATACATCGTATCCACTTCTGGATAACGATAAATATTTCTCGCAATGCGATCGTATCCATAATCTCTTTCAGGGGCGACCTCTACTTCAATCATAGCCATAACTTTATCTTTGTTTGTTTTATCCCAGTTAATGATTGTATGATAACCACATATAATTTTTTTCTTTTCCATATCCTTCATGGTATGGATAACACTTTCTTCATCTTCTAATAAGATGTCCGCAAGATCTCTAGTATCATATCTTGCGTTTGTCTCTAATAAAGACAACAGCATTTCTTTATTCATAGCATTCACCTTCTTTAAATATATTGTCTATATTTTACTCCTTGCAATACAATTAGTAAATATAAAACATAAGGTTTCATACGATAATAGGATATGTAAGATATAGAAGAATAATGAATGTAGATAGAGACAAGACTTGAAAAGATAGATATACTATAAAATGCCAAACAAAGAATGAAAACGCTTAAATAGTTATTGAAAAAAATCAAAATAGTTGTAAAATGTAATTGTAAATATCACATTAAGTATAAATCCTAGAAGAGGGATATTTGGCTGATATGCCTTTTATTTTTTATAATAGAAGAAAGGGACATTTACATAGTTTTTATAAACGAAAAGTATGAACATCGACTGGGAGAGGAGGAAAAAACTATGGCAATCTATGATATATTATATGAGGTGAAGGATAAAAGAGAAGAGGATAGCGGAATCAGTGATTTTAATGGATTTTTAGAAGACTACCTTTCCATCATTGAAACAAATGAAGAAATGAAAGAAACGAAAGAAGTTTTACAGGCTTTATTTGAAGAAGATAATGATTTACGAATTGTATGTAACTTAAGATTAAATATAAATAAAGATGCAATTGCAAATCAGATTATTCGATATAAAGATGCATTTAAACTTCCTAAAGAAACAATATGCTGTCCATATATCGTATATGGAAATTTTGACGGAGAGCAAAAAGCATTAATTTTAACAATAGGGGATAAAGAAGAATACATACTTGCAAAGGCACTTTACTATGTCATTAGTGAACCAGAAAATGAGTATGAAGGAACTAGAAATGAAATTATAGCCATGAGTGTTTCAAAGGAAACGATTAGTAGAATGCTGGAGAGTGTAACAGCCTTTTTCCATCAGCGTAGAAAAGCTGGTATTGTACAAAGACAACTGGATTCCATCGTTTTTGACAGTTATGATGAAATGTATGAAATGGCAAATGCAATGGCACAGGAACAAAAAGAACATATAAAAGATATCTTATTAGCAAGTGAAGATAAAGAAACTGCAATTTATCAAATCATTGTAAAATGGTTTTTGATGAAGAAATTTTCTTATGTGCAATATATGATGGATAAAAATACATTGCATAAATTATATGAAGGAAATGTGAAAAAACAACGTCAAGTCGCAAAAGAGAAAAGTGATGCAATCTGTTTTATTTCTCTGAGTGAACTCTGGAAACTAACAAAAGAACTAGATCATTAGAAGGTGTCGAAAGATGATAGTCTAAATATAATAAAATGTTTTCTAATTCGATTTTAGAATTATACACTGTATCATTAAAATAAGGTAACGAAATAGGATTTAGAAAGAATAAAAAAAAGCGTTGACATTTGGAATCGTTTTCATTATACTTTATATTGTAAGATAGGTTTGTTACTCAAAGGTTCTTTGAGGCTTGTCCTAAAATGACTTTAGTTTTTTTAGGATGGCTTTAAGGAACCTTTTTAAATATTAGGAGGTATTTATGTTTGGATTATTTAGAAATAAAAAAATGGATTTGTATGCTCCAGTTAAAGGTGAATGCATAGCAATAGAAGATGTACCAGATCCAGTTTTTTCAAATAAGTTATTAGGTGATGGAATTGCATTTAAACCATTAAACAATACAATTTCTTCTCCTTGTGATGGAACTATTACTATGGTTGCAGAAACAAAACATGCTCTAGGTTTAAAAGCTAAAAATGGCACAGAAATTATGATACATGTAGGGTTAGATACTGTTAATTATAATGGTAAAGGTTTTAAATGTTTTGTTTCAAATAATCAGAAAGTAAAAAAAGGACAAAAGTTGATTGAAGTAGACTTAGATTTTTTTAGAAAAGAAAATGCAAATCTAACTACTCCAATGGTTATCATTACTAAAGATATTAATTTAACAATTATTTCAAATAAAGGAATTGTTGATAATGATTCTGTAGTAGTTAAGTTAGGTGATGAAATGTGAAAGTAATAAAAAACATTAATAATAATGTCTCTTTATGTATAGATTCTAAAGGAAGAGAGGTCGTAGCTTTTGGGAAAGGTATAGGTTTCATAAGACCCCCTTATGAAATCCCTTTGGAAAAGATTGATAGGACTTTTTATAGTCATAATATATCTGATTATAGTGTATTAGAAGAAATACCGGTTAATGTCATAGAGGTAAGCATTAAAATTGTTGAAGAACTAGAGAAAAGTTTAAATGTAACAATGTTATCAAGCGCAGCATTATCCATTGCGGATCATATTAATTTTGCTATTAAACGTAATGTAGAGAATGTAAAAATGGAGATGCCAATTCAAGAAGATTTAAAACTGTTATATCCTAAAGAAATTCTTTATGCTGAAAAAGCACTTAAAACAATTAAAGAATATACTGGCTATGATTTACCGACACAGGAAGTTGGAACTCTAGCATTGCATTTTATAAATAGCCAAATAAAAAAATATAGCGACTGTTCAATTGATTCAGAAGAATTAGTTCATCAAATTAGGAGTATTTTAGAAAAAGTATATAAAATAAAGATAGATGTAAATAGTTTTAATTATTCTAGATTTGTTACTCATATGGATTATTTAATTAAACGCATTATCAAAAATGAACAAATAGATAGCGATAATGAAAAAATGTATGATGAAATAAAAAAGAGATTTGAAAAAGCATATGAATGTACCTTACTCATTGAACAAGTTTTTGATGAAAAACTACAAAGAAAGTTGAACAAAGAAGAACGTTTATATCTCATGTTACACATTAATAGAATGTGTACACGAGTATAATATACGGTTTGTATAATAGGTGGCCAATATTAAACAACCAAAATTATAGAATGGGAGGATAAGTAAATGAAAGATTATAACGCATTAGCTAAGTCTATTCTAGAAAATGTTGGTGGTAAAAAAAATATCACTAATGCAATGCATTGTTATACACGATTACGTTTAAATTTTAAGGATACAGGATTGGTAAATTTAGATGCTATCAAAGAGTTAGATGTTATTGGAGCACAGTTTACAGGAGAACAGCTTCAAATTATTATAGGAAATGAGATCAATGAAGTTTATGATGCATTTATAAAATTAACAGGACTTAATAAAAGTGAAATCATAGAAGAAAATTTAGATAAAAAAAATGATGAAGTTAAAAAGAAAAGAAAGACAATTAAAGGAATATTTTCAGCAATTGTCGATGGTATAGTAGGTTGTATGGTACCAATATTACCTATGCTTATAGCATCAGGATTATTAAAAGCTATTGTATTAGTCATCCAACAATTTGAATGGCTAGATGTTAACTCTCCGACTTTAATAACTTTGAGTTTTGTAGCAGATTCAGCATTCTATTTTATGCCAGTAATTATAGGTGGATTTGCTGCTAAAAAATTTGGAGCAAATATAGCGTTAGGAGGAATGATAGGAGCTGCTTTAATACACCCTTCATTCATTTCAGCAGTAAATGAAGGGACATCTTTAAGTGTTTTTGGATTACCTATTTATCCTGCATCCTATAGCAGTACTGTTGTTCCGGTTATTCTATCTGTATGGGTAATGAGCTATGTTGAAAAAGTAATTTCAAAGTATAGTCCAAAATCTATAAGAACCGTTCTAGAACCTGTTTTAACATTACTAATTATGACACCATTGACATTTTGTCTTTTAGCACCAATAGGTACTATGTTATCTTCTGGTTTTGCAAGCTTAGTTACAACATTTTACAATACTTTTGGGTTTATAGCAGTAGCATTATTATCTGCATTTATTCCTTGGGTAGTTATGGTTGGTATGCATGTTGGAACTGTACCAATTGCTATTAGTCAAATTGCAGAAACAGGAATTGATCCAATAATGATGCCATCATTCTTTATTGCAAATTTTGGTCAAGGTGGAGCGTGTTTAGCGGTTGGAGTAAAAACTAAAGATTCAAAATTAAAATCATTTGCATTTAGTAGTGCTTTCTCTGATATCGTTCCAGGAATCAGTGAACCAGGAATGTATGGTATTACATTAAGATATAAAACACCAATGATTGGAGCCATGATAGGCAGTGGATTTGGAGGATTATATTATGGATTAATGCATGTTGGAACTTTGGCATTTTTGCCACCTAATCTATTCCAATTAACTGCATATGTAGGTGAAGGTGCTCTTGCAAATAATTTGATTCATGCCTGCATAGGAGTCGTAATTACATTAATAGTTTCATTTATAGCAACATTTATTTTATATAAGCCAGAAAAGGTAAAATAGGAGGTAAAAAGTCATGAGTTTTCCAAAAAATTTTTTATGGGGTGGTGCTACATCAGCATCTCAATATGAAGGAGGTTATGCTATTGGAGGTAGAGGGAAATCACATTTAGATTATATTAGAAGAGTAGAGAAAGATGATACAGATAAAACATTTCCAATTAATGTTACTGAAGAAATGTACAATGACCATAAATTGCATGAAAATGAATATAACTTTGCTTTTCGTAGAGGGAGCGATTTTTACAATCGATATAAGGAAGATATTGCATTATTAGCAGAAATGGGGTTTAAAACCTTTAGAATGAGTATTTCATGGAGTAGACTGTTTCCAACTGGTAAAGAAAAAGAGCCTCTAAAAGATGGGGTAGAGTTCTATCATAATGTATTTAGAGAGTGTCATAAATATGGTATAGAACCATTGGTTACGATGATACATTATGAAATACCTGTTTCTCTTTTAGAAGAATACAATGGCTGGGAAAGTCCTAAACTTATTGAATTTTTTACACATTATACAAAATTTTTGATTGATGAATATGCTCATGAGGTTAAATACTGGATTACATTTAACGAGATTAACATGATTATGAATTCTTCGTATTTAGGTGGAGGTCTATTTGTCGAAAAGTCTAAGCGCGCAAATGAAGAGTGTATACATCAAGCACTTCATCACCAATTAATTGCTAGTGCATTAACTGTCAAATATTTTCATGAACATGCAAAAGAAAGTTATGTTGGAAATATGATTGCTCGATTGCAAAATTACCCATATACATGTAAACCAGAAGATGTATTAGCCACTCAACAACAAAATCAATTTAATTATTTTCCTACAGATGTACAGGCTAAGGGATTTTATCCAAAATCAATTTTAAATTATTATAAGAAAAATAATATTAACATAGACTATTATCCAGACTATGAAAAAATATTATTAGAAGGTAAAGTAGATTTTATTTCCATTAGTTATTATCATACAGCAGTTATAAGTAATGATAAAGATAAAAAAGAACCTATAGGAGCCTTTATTAGAAATCTTTCAAATCCATATTTGAAGAAAACAGATTGGGATTGGTGTATAGATCCAATTGGTCTTAGAATTACTTTAAATGATATGAATGATCGCTATGGTTTGCCTATATTTATTGTCGAAAATGGATTAGGTGCACATGATAAACTTGAAACTGATGGAAGTGTACATGATGCATATCGCATTGAATATTTATCGAAACACATTCAAGCAATTAAGGATGCATTAAATGATGGATGCAATGTAATTGGTTATACTCCGTGGGGATGTATTGATTTAGTTAGTTGTGGAAATTGCCAAATGACAAAAAGGTATGGATTCGTATATGTAGACGCTGATGATGAAGGTAATGGAACATATAATAGATATCGCAAAGATTCATTCTATTGGTATAAAAAAGTAATTAATTCTAATGGAGAAGATTTGTCTATTTAGAGTTTCAGAATAATATATTCAAAAAAAGCAGACAAGGTTCTGCTCTTTTTGAATTTTTGATTATAAATTATAAGAAAATATGTATCTTGATAAAGTGGTGTTTAATTAATATTTTTAAAACATATGAATGAAGATTGTTTTAGCAATAGAAGTTATTATAATATTTGGTAGAAAAACTAAATAGGAGGATTTATGAAATATTGTGAACAGTGTGGAAAAGAACTTGTTTTAAAAAGTATAGAAAAAGAAGGGAAGATACCTTATTGCAGTTCTTGTGATAAACTATATTTTCCGATGTTTAATACAGCAGTATCGATGATTGCGTTAAATCCTCAAAAAGATAAGATACTGTTAATTAAACAGTATGGAAAAAATCGTAATATATTAGTAGCTGGTTATGTGAATAAGGGCGAAAATGCAGAAGAAACGATACAAAGAGAGATGAAAGAGGAAATAGGAAGAGATATTATTTCTTATCAATATTTAAAAAGCTCTTATTATGAAAAAACAAATACGCTTATGTTAAACTTTGCTGTTGTTTTGGATAGTGAAACTTTAGATATAGATAAAGAGGAAGTAGATGAAGCAAAGTGGTTTTCCTTTGAAGAAGCTAAAAATGAGATTGCGAAAAATTCTTTGGCAGAGCAGTTTTTGTTGTATTTTCTTGATACGTATAAAAACGTGAAGGTATAAAAAAAGAGGATTACTCCTCTATCGTATGAACTTCCACATCAAGTAAGATTTCTTTTTGAAACTGTGCCTGATATTTTCCATTTGTGATTTCTAAAATATCGTCGTTTACATCTGTTTTTGATAAAAAGGTATAACAAACTTCTTCGTCATACTGCTTATCACTTATCTCAATTTGATGACTTCTAAAGTAATAATCAAGTTTACCTACCAAATCATAAGATAAAGATAGTGTATATTCCTGCATGATTTCCTTTTGTGTTAATACAGCATGATCAAGTGCATTGGCAACACTTTTTGAATAAGCACGAATCAATCCACCTGCACCTAATTTAATACCTCCAAAATAGCGAACAGTTACCGCAAGGGTATCTTGCATATTTCGATTTGTTAAACACTCCAGCATAGGTACACCAGCTGTTCCACCTGGTTCACCATCATCATTGCTTCTTTGGATTTCATTATGTTCTCCAATGATAAAAGCATAGCAGTGGTGTCTGGCATTTGGGTGTTCTTTTTTTATTTTTAAGATATATTCTTTCGCATCTTCTTCACTAAATGTTTTATGCAAATAACAAAGAAAACGACTTTTTTTAATTTCTAATTCTTCCATATGGTCTTCTTTTAATCGATACATATTTCTCACCACCTGTATTTTATCATAGAAAACTGGTTTTAGAAAAGAACTGTACGCATGGTATGATATGCATTGCTTATTTCTCAGCAAAAGTGCTAGAAAATAGAAAAATCAAAAGGGAAATTTAGATGCTGTATTGGAAACTTATAATATAGCTTGTAATTTTATATAGGATTTTCCTTGTTATTTTCAACTTTTTTTATTTCTTTCCATTCATCTTCTAAAATAGACATGATAATGCTGTTTGCATAAGTTTCTCCATCTAAAACAGCATCTCGAAGAATACCTTCCTGTTTAAATCCAGCTTTCAAGTAACAGTGTTTTGCTCTTGGGTTAAAATCAAAAACATCAAGTTCTAAGCGATGAAGTTTTAGATATTCAAAGGCGAAATCTCGAATACATCTTACTGCCCAGCTGCCAATGCCTTTTCCTCGTGCATTGGCTGAAAAGATGGCAATACGAAAATTAGCACAGCGAAGTCTATGATCTATTTCATTTATTACAACTTCTCCTATGATATCCTGATTAGGGGAAAGAATGAGAAATAGATAGAAGTCTTCGTTTTTAATTGCGTTTTGAAAGAAAGCTTTGACTTCTGCTTTTGTATATTTCTCTTTAGAGCCAGTTAAGCGAATGACTTCTTTATCAGAAGGACAAAAACTATTGTTGAAGTATGGTTCAAAATCACTAGGCTGTGCAAAACGAATAGTAAAATTATTTTTTTGCCAGATAAGATTTGGTTTCATATACGATTACCTCTTTACATTTTTTAATTGTTTTACGATGAAGATGTTTAAATTACAACTTTTTAAAAGATAGTAAAAGCATCATAGGACGACGCATTTCATCTTTCATACCTTCCAAATGCATCATAGATTGTGGAGGTTTTGGTTCTATGATATGTTGAAGCATAAATCCTTTTTGTAGTAGAGTATTAAGATACGTTGTCAGTGTTCTATGATATTTGATTACTTTCTCTCCTAAAAAAACAGCTTCTCGCTTTCCTTCATAATAATAGTTATCTACTGGAAAATGAAGGATATTTCCGTTTTCATCATAATACCAGTCCTGTGTGCCATAGGAAGTAAAGACAGGATGTTCAACAGAGAATACAAATTCTCCACCTTGTTTTAGCCATTTGGAAATATTGTTTGCCAGGGATTCAAAATCTTTTACGTAATGGAAAGCTAAAGAACTTATGATAACATCAAAGGATGCTTCTTCAAAATCTAAATCCTCCATTGCGATACATTGATACTCTATTTTTTCATCCTTGTTTTTCTGTTTTGCGATGTTTAGCATTTTATGGGATATATCTATTCCTAAAACAGAAGCAGCACCATGATTTGCAGCATATTTACAATGCCAGCCATAGCCGCATCCTAAATCAAGAACCTTTTTATCATGGAAATCTGGAAGAATTTTTTGCAGTTCATGCCACTCTCCAGCACCTTCTAATCCTTTTTTAGAACGTTCCATTTCACTGTATTTTTTAAAAAATTGTTCATCATCATATTTGTTTTCTTTCATATGTTTTTTCTCCTTATACATATATGATTTTTACTGTTATTCTTATTTGCTATACGAGAATTTAGAAAGAATTTAAGCCTGAAAGTATTCTTTATTTTTATATATGGTAGTAATAGAAACGATGATAGCTAATAGCTCTGCGATAGGAACAGCAAGCCAGATGCCATCAACGCCCATAAGCTCTGGAAGGATAAGCAAGGCAGCAATCAAAAACACAAATGTTCTTAAAAAAGATAGCATTGCGGATACTTTACCATTGGAAAATGCAGTAAACATACTTGAAGAAAAGATATTCATACCTGTAAATAAGTAACTGATAGAAAATAAGAAGAAGCCGTGGTAAGTAATCGCAAATACTTCACTGTCGGGACTTGTAAATACAGAAATGATAGGAGTAGCAAACAGGATGGCAATAAGAAACATTGCAAGAGATAAAACAGAAATGATACCTACGCTCATTTTGAATAATTTTTTTATTTGTACTTTGTTGTTGTTTCCATAATTGTAACTAAATACAGGAGCAATACCAGAACTGAATCCCATGAAAATAGAAGTAAGCAAGAACTGTGCATATAAGACAATCGTAATTGCCGCTACACCATTTTCTCCCATATACTTTAACATGATTTTATTAAACAATAAAGTAACAATCGCAATGGCAAGGTTTGTAACCATTTCAGAAGAACCATTTGTACATGTTTTTAATAATACATTTTTATCAAAGACAGGCTTTATCAAATAAAGTGTTCCTTTACGATTCAATGCAAAATAAAGAAGTGAGATGATTGCAGGAAGAGCATAACCTATAGAAGTTCCTATGGCGGCTCCAGCTACTCCCATTTGAAGAACTACGATAAACAAATAGTCAAAAACGATATTGGATACACCACCTAATATAGTTAAAGCCAAACCTAGATGCGGCTTGCTGGCAGTAACGAAAAAGGTTTGAAACAACATTTGTACAACGGTCAATGGACATGCTAGAAGCAAGATAAATAGATAATCATAACAATATGAATATAACTTAGGAGTTCCACCTAAAATCTTAATGATTGGCTCTATCCATAACAGTCCAATAATCATAACAATAAAACCAAGAATGATGCCGACCATAATGATCATTGAGAAGTTTTGTTTTGCTTTTCTAGGTTCTCCCTCTCCCATGTTTTTCGCAATAATGGCACTTCCTCCAGTTGCCAGCATGATGGCAATTGCGATAATAATACTTGGAATGGGAAATACGATATTTAATGCAGATAAAGCATTTTCACCAACAAAATTGGATACAAAAACAGCATCTGTCATTTGGTATAAAGACATAAATACAAGCATAATACAGGTAGGTGCTGTAAATTTTAATAATGATGTGATGGTAAAGTTTTGTGCTAATTTATTTTCCATTAAAAATCTCCTTTATATAACTTTCTTCAATTTCCTTTAGTATTTTAGAAAAAATTTCCTGTTCTTCTATAGAAAACTGTTCATTTACTTTTTGCATAGCTTTATATAAAGCTTTGTCATACTGTGTATAGATGTCTTTGATTTCTTCTTCTAGATGTAAATAGTAGACACGCTTATCCTGTTTGCTTTGTTGCTTGATTAAAAGTCCCTGCTTAACCAGTTCATTCACTTTTAAGGTAACGGCAGACTTGGAAATATGAAGTGTTTGTGCAAGTTGTGTGATCGTACATTTTGGTGTCTGGGCAATAAGATCTAAATACAGCAGGCTATTGTATGTGATATTCAGATTCTTGAATTTTTCATTCATTAGTTGAAGCTCGTTTACACTCATTGTGTAGAAAAAATGATTAAGAGTATCTTTTAAAAGCATAGTATCCTCCTTTATAGTTAAGCAAATTTAATTATAATTACTTAACTATTTTAGGGGCTTTCCTTTTTTTTGTCAATTTTCTTCATAATGCAGCATCATGATTTTTCTAAAAAACAGGAAGAATAATACAATGTAAGATGAGGATAGGAATGTATAGATGTAAAATTTTTCAAAAACTATTAGAAATGTCTAGATAAGCTTTTTTTTAAGTGTGAATTTTGTTAAAATAGGTACGGAGGTAATAATATGAGATCTGCGATAGTTTTAGCTGCCGGTAAGGGCACAAGAATGAAATCGGATAAATGCAAGGTCATGCATGAAGTTTTGCATAAACCAATGATTGGCCATATTGTAGAAAGCTTAAGAAAAGCAAATGTTGATCGTATTGTGGTTGTGGTAGGTCATGGAGCAGAAAGTGTCAAAGAATATTTGAAAGATAGCGTAGAATATGCTTTGCAGGAACCTCAGCTTGGAACAGGACATGCGGCAATGCAGGCAGAAATGCTGAAGGAAGAAAAGGGCGATACCATCATTTTATGTGGGGATGGTCCATGCATTCAAAGTGAAACGATTTTAAAGGTATTTGAAGCAAATAAAGATCATGCCTGCAGTGTTGTTACAGCAGTGCTGGAAGATGGTGCACGTTATGGAAGAATCGTTCGTAATGAAAAAAATCTAGTTGAAAAAATTGTTGAAGCAAAAGATTGCAGCAGTGAAGAACTGGAAATTAAAGAAATCAATACTGGAATTTTCTGTTTCAAAAATGAGTTGTTGTTTGAAGGATTAAAGGAAATCAAAAACAACAATGCACAAAATGAATATTACTTAACAGATTTAGTAGAAATCTTTAATAAAAAAGGATTATCTGTAAATGCTATGGTTGTTGATGATGTAGATGAAACTATGGGTGTCAATGATCGTGTGGATCTTGCGAAAGCACAGAAGTGGCTGAAACAGCATGTGAATAAAAAACACATGATGAATGGTGTTACGTTAATTGATCCAGATAATACGTATATCGATACAGAAGTAAGCATTGGGGTAGATAGTGTGATTTATCCAAATGTGCATTTGGAAGGAAACACAGTGATTGGAAACAATGTAACTATTTTCCCTAATTCTTATCTGCGTAATGCAGTTATTGAAGATGGTGCTGTGATTGACAGCAGTAAAGTAGTAGAAAGCAAAGTTGGGGCAAATTCTACTGTTGGACCAATGTCTCATTTAAGAAATAACACAGTAGTAGCTTCTAATTGTCGTATTGGTAACTTTGTGGAATTCAAGAATACAAACTTTGGAGAAGGAAGCAAATGTGCACATTTAACTTATGTTGGAGACAGCGATGTTGGAAAAGGTGTGAATTTTGGCTGTGGCGTTGTTACGGTCAATTATGATGGAAAAAACAAATTCCGTACGACAATTAAAGATGGGGCTTTCATTGGAAGCAATTGTAACTTGATTGCGCCGGTAACCATTGGAGAAAATGCTTTGCTTGCGGCTGGATCTACCATTACATCTTCTGTTGAAGATGGAGATATGGGGATTGCAAGATCACGTCAGTCCATAAAAAAAGGTTATGGAACAGTATATAAAAACAAATAAATACAAGTATTTGGAAAAAGGAGAAGAAAAATGGAAAACAAAGCGGTTGTATTTGCGTTAACATCTAGTGTAGGAGTAGCAAATGAAATTGTTGCTCAGTTGGGTATCCCTTTAGGGTTATGTGAAGTAAAACACTTTGCAGATGGGGAAATTATGGTAGAACTTGGAGAATCTGTACGTGGTAAAAATGTATATATCGTACAGTCTACATGCAATCCTGTATCCAGCAACTTAATGGAAGTGCTGATTGCGATTGATGCATGTAAACGTGCAAGTGCTGCACATATCACAGTAGTAATGCCATATTTTGGATATGCAAGACAGGATCGTAAAGCAAAACCAAGACAGCCAATTACTTCTAAATTAGTCGCAACATTACTGGAAACAGCAGGAGCTAACCATGTTATGACAATGGAATTGCATGCTACACAGATTCAGGGATTCTTCAATGTACCTGCAGATGATATTTCTGCAATCTGTATCATTGGAAAATACGTACAGTCTTTAAACTTAGAAGATATCGTTGTCGTTTCTCCTGACCATGGTGGAACAACACGTGCAAGAAAACTTGCTGAAATGCTGCATGCTCCAATCGCAATCATTGATAAACGTCGTCCAAAACCAAATGTAGCAGAAGCTATGAACTTGATTGGGGATGTAGAAGGAAAAACTGCAGTTATCGTTGATGATATCGTAGATACTGCTGGAACATTGACTGCAGGAATCAATATGCTTCGTGATAAAGGGGCAAAAGCTGTATATGCAAGCTGTGTCCATGGTGTATTATCTGGACCTGCAATTGATCGTTTAAAAGCTGCAAATCTTGATGGATTCATTTGTACAAATACAATTGAACAAAATGATAAACTTCCACTATATGACAAAATGCATGTATTGTCTGTAGGACCTGTACTTGGAAATGTTATCAAGGCAATGGAAGAAAATAAACCAGTAAGTGAAGTTGTTGCAGAATACGCAGGAAACTAAGAAGAAATAAATCGTCTGCCTGGCAGACAGAAAGGAAATTCATATGCTGGAACATTTTATTGCATCGTTACTTCCAGAAATCATATCCTTACTTGAGCTGATAGGAATTATCGTTATCAGCTGTGGAGCTGTAAAGGCATTCTATTATTACATACATTCATTCTTTACAAAGAAAAGGTATCCTATTCGAATCGAATTAGCCAATGCATTGGCATTGGGGTTGGAATTTAAAATGGGAGCCGAAATTTTAAAAACGGTACTTGTAAGAAGTCTGAATGAAATCTTGATTTTAGGTTCTATTATCCTTTTAAGAGCTATGCTTTCTTTGATGATTCATTATGAAATTAAAGCGGAGGCACAGCATGGTTCAAAGGATGAAGCATCGTTTAATAATTATTAGAATCACAAAAGGTGGCATTTGCCACCTTTTTAGTCGTTTGTTTGAAGCCAAACTAGTTTTTTTGATGCTCTTGTAGCGGCTGTATATGCCATTTCTTTTTTCTCTTTTCCCCAAAAATTACCATAAACAAGTACATGATCCCATTCAGATCCTTGTGCTTTATGAATGGTAATCGCATATCCAAAATCAAAATGATGTGCAGTAGCTAGAAAATCTCTTAATCCATCAACTTCTTCTTCCATTTCTGTGTTGATTTCAAGAAATGGACAAAGATTAATTCTAGTTTGGAAATAGATTTCATCAAATCCATCCGCTTTTAAGCGAACATCCATATATTGATTATAAAATACATTCTTGTCTAAATGAATTTTATAAATTTCATCAACAGTAAAAATCATACCATTGACTAAGGCAAACTCCTGTAGATCTTCATCAAGGACATCCCAATGATTATCTAAACTAATAAGTTTATCTCCTTTTTCCGGGATGGGATGTGTAAAGCCTAAATGCTTGCGCATACCGGCATTGATTTTCTTACGCATTTTATTCGTACCGCATAATACTTGATCTGCTTGTAAATAATCTTGTACACTTGCTCTTCGTGCAGGCATACAAAGCAAATCTAATTCGTGATAATTTCCTTTCCAGCTTCCCGTTTCACGAATTTGTGTCGCAAAAGAGATAATGTTACTATCTTTTCCCTGACGAAATATGTCTGTAAGAAGAAAATCAGGTTTTAAATCAACACGATCATCCATAACTGGCTGTAACTGATAAGGATCTCCTAAACATAAGACTGGGATATCAAAAGATAAAATATCATCAAATAAGCGTTTCCCAACCATACTAATTTCATCAATAACAATTAATTTAAAAGAACCATGCAATTCATCTTTTAATCGAAAACGAAACTTTCCATTTTTATTCTTAAAGCAGGTATAAAAGGTAGAGTGAATCGTTTTGGCATCAATTCCTTTTTTTCGAAGCATTAACGAGGCTCTGCCAGTAAAGGTTGTAAATAATAATTGTTTATTGGATATTTTTAATTTTTTCATAATAAACTTAACAATGGTTGTTTTTCCAGTCCCTGCCGCACCATAAATTGTAATTACGTTTTTTCCTTTATGAAATAGTCGACAGGTACCTTCAATTGTTTCTTTTTGTTGAAGAGATAGAGCTTCATAGTTTAAAGATGTTTTTTTCTTTGTTTGTTTTTGTATAGAAGGTATGTTTTCATTTTTGTCATGAATCCAATCTAAACCTTCTTTTGCGCTAGAAAAAGTTTTACAGTTTGCATGAGGATATTGTGTTTTTACTTTTTCAAAGGCTTGTTTATCTAAAAAAAGGCTTTGATATTCTTTACATTTTAAAGCATAATACATACCTTAAAGCTCCTTTCTACTATGGATTAACAGGAGCAATTATATCATGTTAGCAGCACTTGGAAAAGCAGTTTATTTCCGTTGACAAAGAGAAGAAAATGCTTTAAAATACATAGCGTGCTATATAATAGAAGGTGAGAACATGGAAATACGAACAAGTATGTTAATCAAACAGCTATATTTTCTTCATCAGCAGCGATTAAATAAAATTTTTTGTGAATTTGATTTAACTGCAACACAGACCTTTACTTTGATTTATTTATTTCAGTCAAGAGAAGCTGGGCGCAGTGTAAAGCAGAAAGATATTGAGCATAAAATGGAAATTTCAAATCCAACCGTAACAGGAATCTTAAATCGTCTAGAGCACAAAGGGTTAATTCAGCGTGTTGCGGATGAAAAAGATGCTCGAGTAAAACATATTGTTGTAACAGAAAAAGCATTGGAACTGGATTGTTTACTTCGACAAAAGTTTAATGAAGCGGATAAAGAAATGGTGGCATCCTTAAATGAAGAGGAAGAAAAACAACTCCAGGATATGTTGATGCGCATGCTGCACCCTTCTTCATGATATTTTTTAAGCACTTATATAGCAGGCTATTTAATTTAGAAAAGGAGATGGAAAGCTATGATTAAACGAATATTAAAAGAAGTTAAAGAATATAAGAAAACTTCCTTTCTTGCTCCGCTATGCATGGTAGGAGAAGTCTTGCTGGAAATTTCTTTGCCTTTTTTGATGTCTTTTATCATTGATAAAGGTGTTGAAAAAGGAGATATGAAGCAAGTACTTTTATATGGAAGTATTATGATTGCTGCTGCTTTTGGTTCCTTGGTTTTTGGAGCATTATCTGGAAAATATGCAGCTCATGCATCTGCAGGGTTCGCAAAAAATCTAAGAAAAGCAATATTTTACAATATACAGGATTTCTCTTTTCATAATATTGATAAATATTCCACTGCAGGACTTGTTACACGTATGACAACAGATGTTACGAATGTACAAAATGCATATCAGATGGTACTTCGTATGTGTGTACGTGCACCATTGTCTTTGATTTGTGCGATGGCAATGACATTTTTTATTAATGCAGAACTGTCAACTGTATTTTTATATGCAATTGTTTTTTTAAGTATTGTATTGTTTATTATCATACACTTTGCACATCCAATATTTTTACATGTTTTTAATAAATATGATGAATTAAACGCAAGTGTACAGGAAAACATTACCAATGTACGTGTTGTGAAAGCATATGTAAAGGAAAAGCATGAAATAGAAAAATTTAACAAGGCTTCTTATAATATTTATAAACTATTTAAAAAAGCAGAAAATATTTTGATTTTCAACTCTCCATCAATGCAAATCAGTATGTATGGATGTATTCTAGCGATTTCCTGGCTGGGAGCTAAGATGATTGTTGGAGGTTCATTGACAACCGGTGAAATGATGAGCATGATTACGTATACTACAACGATTTTAATGTCACTGATGATGCTTTCTATGATCATTGTTTTGTTATCAATGTCTTTAGCTTCTGTAGATCGTATTGGGGAAGTATTAAATGAAAAAAGCGATATTGTATCACCTGAAAATGCTTTGACCAGTGTAGAAGATGGTTCTATTCGTTTTCATCATGTAGATTTTGCATATAGTGCGAAACAGAAAGAGCCTGTTTTAACGGATATCGATATTTCGATTGCTTCAGGAGAAACCATTGGTATTTTAGGTGGGACAGGAAGTGGAAAGACTTCTTTTGTATCTTTAATTCCACGTCTATATGATGTGACTAAAGGAGAATTGTTTGTTGGCGGGAAAAATGTAAAAGAATATGATTTAGATGTTTTGCGTAATCAGGTATCTATGGTTTTACAAAACAATATTTTATTCTCTGGAACAATCAAGGAAAATCTTCGCTGGGGGAATCCAAATGCCAGTGATGAAGAAATGATAAAAGCTTGTAAATTGGCACAGGCAGATGAATTTATTAGGAAATTTCCAGATGGATATGATACATATATTGAACAAGGTGGAAGCAATGTCTCTGGTGGACAGCGTCAAAGATTATGTATTGCCCGTGCCTTACTGAAAAAACCAAAAATCTTGATCTTAGATGATTCTACAAGTGCAGTTGATACCAAAACGGATTATTTAATTCGTAAAGCGTTTAGAGAAGATATTCCAGAAATCACAAAATTAATTATTTCTCAGCGTATTTCTTCTATTCAGGATGCTGATCGCATTATTGTTATGTATGATGGAAAAATTGATGGTATTGGAACACATGAGGAATTATTAAAAACAAATCAGATTTATAAAGAAGTATATGAAACACAGGTAAAAGGGGGCGATGAAGAATGAGAGTACAAAAAAATCGCAGAGTAAAAGCCGATCAGGAGACGATGAAGGTACTTGGGCGATTGATTGGTTATGTTCTTAAAAATTATCGCTTCGCATGTATCTTTGTGTTGCTGTTTATTATTATTAGTTCATTGGCTTCTGTTACCAGTTCTTTGTTTTTAAAAAGTTTGATTGATGACTATATTACCCCTATCTTAGTAAGTGAGGGTGCAGCAGATTTTACTCCTTTATTTATTGCACTATGTAAAATGGCAGCTATTTATGGAGTAGGCGTTTTATCTACCTATTTATATGCACGTATTCTTATCAATGTGGCACAGGGGACAATGAAGCGTATTCGTGATGATTTGTTTTCTCACATGGAGAAACTTCCAATTCGCTATTTTGATACAAATCCGCATGGAGATATCATGTCTGTGTATACCAATGATACCGATACCTTAAGACAAGTTATTTCACAAAGTATTCCACAGTTTCTGGCATCTTTGATTACGGTTGTCAGTGTCTTTATTTCCATGTGCGTATTAAGTTTGTATTTAACTTTCATTGTTGTTATTATGCTTATCGTTATGAAGGTAGCTATGAGTAAAATTGCTGGACAAAGTGGTGTTTATTTTACCAAACAGCAGCAAAACCTTGGGAAAGTAAATGGCTATATTGAAGAAATGATGAATGGACAAAAAGTAATTAAAGTATTTACACATGAAGAAGAAACAAAGCAAGGGTTTGATAAAGTAAATGAAGAATTGTTTGAAAGTGCATATCAGGCAAATAAGTATGCCAATATCTTAATGCCGGTTATGGGGAATTTAGGAAATATATCCTATGTACTTACCGCTTTGGTTGGAGGACTTGTCGCAATTCATGGTATAGGTGGATTAACGCTTGGAGGACTAGCTAGTTTCTTGCAGTTAAATCGTTCCTTTACGATGCCAATTACACAGATATCTCAGCAGTTAAACTTCGTTATCATGGCAGCAGCAGGGGCAAAACGTATTTTTGCGTTAATGGACGAAGAGTGTGAAGTAGATGAAGGAATTGTTACCTTAGTCAAAATAAAAGAAGAAAATGGAACGTTTGTAGAAAGTGAAACAGATGATGCAAGATGGGCATGGAAGCATCCTCGTCAAGATGGGAAAGCAGTTTATGTACCATTAGTTGGAAATGTTATCTTTGATAATGTTAACTTTGGGTATACAGATAAGAAACAGATATTATATGATATTAATCTATTTGCTGATCAGGGACAGAAAGTTGCGTTTGTTGGGGCAACTGGTGCTGGGAAAACAACGATTACGAATCTGATTAATCGCTTCTATGATATTCAAAGCGGAACAATAACGTATGATGGCATAGATATTAAGCTGATAAAAAAAGATGATCTGCGTCGCTCTTTGGGTATTGTTTTACAGGATACACATTTATTTACAGGAACAATTCGTGATAATATTCGTTATGGGAAGGCGGATGCCAGTGATGAGGAAGTTATTGCGGCCGCTAAATTAGCAAATGCCCATGGTTTTATTCGTCACTTAGAAAATGGTTATGATACGATCATTAGTGGAGATGGGGCTTCTTTATCACAGGGACAAAGACAGCTGTTATCAATTGCCAGAGCTGCACTCGCCAACTCACCTGTACTGATTTTAGATGAAGCAACTTCTTCTATTGATTCTCATACTGAAAAAATAGTACAGGATGGAATGGATAAATTGATGAAAGGACGTACCGTATTTGTTATTGCACACCGTTTATCAACGATTCGAAATTCAGATGTTATCATGGTTATGGATCAGGGACATATTATTGAACGTGGAAATCATGAAAAACTGATGAAGGAAAAAGGTACATATTATCAGCTGTATACAGGTGGATTAGAATTGGATTAATTATATTTTTATATAGGAAATCTTAAATAAAGCAACATTCTTAAAAATAAGGATATGAGTTATGTAAGTATAAATTACATATTTCATATCCTTTTTGATATTTGTTTCTAAAAATATAAAAATATTTTATGAAATTTTTGTATTTTTACCTATTTGTTTCGTATAAGTTAGTGAAC
>UMHO01000541.1_pt1 | contig 80097 bp, 86 predicted proteins | sample 1965561 | NCBI WGS metagenome assembly UMHO01 (sample SAMEA4836102, study PRJEB28245) | human gut metagenome | biome: gut microbiome; material: fecal sample | place: Denmark | collected 2008 | reverse complement strand
TCTCAATTGCGGACAAAGTGGCTCTGAGTGAGCGGAATACTCACATTTTGCGAAAGTATAGGTTGAATGTTTAGAAAATTTGCTGGAATCACTTAATAATATTTTTTGTGTACTTCTATTTATTACATGCTTTTTTACTTCCATTTCCTCATGTGAGAAAGTGGTAGGACCATCCATAAATCCATCACAGCTCATAAAAGCTGTATCAATAACAATAGAATCAATAATAGCTGTCGTAAATGGGCCTACAAAAGATTTTCCTTGCTTTTGCAGTTTTCCACCAGCAAATAACAATTCATGATTTGTTTCTGATACGATTTGGGCTATTGCAAGAGAGTTTGTCACAATGGTTAATCCCTTTTTTAGTCGCAAATATTTTGCCAAATATAATGTTGTGCTTCCGGGGTCAAGGAAAATAATAGAATTATCTTTTATAAAAGGAAGTGCAGCTTTGGCAATCTTTTGTTTTTCTAAAGAATGCTCTGTTATCTTTATGTCTAAGGGCAATTGATAAAATTCGTTAAGTACTTCTGCACCACCATGGTTTTTAATTAATAATCCTCTATCTTCCATTATGTTTAGATCTTTACGTATCGTCTCCATTGTTACGTGGAAATATTGAGCAAGCTCTTTTACTTTAACTTTTCCGCTGGACACTAGTAAAGAATATATTTCATTTCTCCTTGTTTCTGTATTTTTCGACATAATCATCGTCCTTTCTTTTTTATTGTAAAATAGTTTTATAAAACGTCAATTAAAAATTGGGAATATATTTGTTTTGTTTGGAAATTCATGCATTATTTCTTATAAAACAAAGAAAATTATTTTCTATTTTAAGGAAATACCAAATTTATATTGACGTTAAATATAAAGAAGGATTATGCTAATGACAACAAAGGGAGGATGAAAAAATGAAATTACAGATTGCTTTAGATACATTATCATTGGAAGAATGTATCATATTGTTAGAACAAACAAAGGGAAATGTTGATATTGCAGAAGTAGGAACTCCTTTTATCATTGAAGAAGGAATGCGGCCTGTAAGAGAATTGAAAAAGAGATTTCCTGAAATTGAAATTCTTGCTGATACAAAAATTATGGATGCAGGTGAATTAGAAGCTTCCAGTGCATTTAAAGCGGGTGCTGATATCGTTACAGTTTTAGGCGTCAGCAATGATGAAACGATTTTAGGAGCGATTAAAGCCGCAAAGCAACATGGTGGTAAAATTATGATTGATATGATTGCGGTTAAAAATCTTGTAGAACGTGCAAAAGAGATTGATGCAATGGGAGTGGATTATATTTGCGTTCATACTGCATTTGATGTACAGAAAAGTGGAAAAGATCCGCTAGATGAATTAAAAATGATAAACAAAGTTATCTGCAATGCGAAATCAGCGGTTGCTGGTGGTGTAAAATTATCTACTATTGATGAGATAGTAGAGGAAGGGGCAGAAATCATTGTAGTTGGAGGAGCCATTTGCAATGCAGAAAATAAAAGCGAAACTGCAAAAGAAATGAAAAAACATTTACAATAAGGAGAGAGCGATATGCTATATAAAGAATATGCAAATAAAGTTTTAGATGAATTGCGTCACACATTGACAGCTGTGGATCAGGAAAGCGCAAAAACATTTGTTAATCTTGTTGAAGAGGCAGATGAGGTGTTCTGTGCAGGGGCTGGAAGAAGTGGATTCCAGGTAAAAGGATTTGCTATGCGATTAATGCATATGGGTATTTCCAGTTATGTTGTTGGTGAAACATGTACTCCAAATATTAAAGAGGGAGGGCTATTGGTTATCTGCAGCGGATCTGGTGAGACAAAAAGTTTGGTAAATCATGCAAAAAAAGCGAAAGAAATGAACGCAAAAGTTGCGATAATTACAATTAATCCAAAATCAACAATTGCATCACTGGCGGATGTAGTAGTAGAAATCAGTGCACCATCTCCAAAAAGTGAAAAACAGGGAGATGTAGTTTCTATTCAGCCTATGGGTTCTTTGTTTGAACAAAGTGAGGGAATCTTTATGGATATTGCTATTATGATGCTGATGGAAAGAAAAAACATGACGAGTGATACGATGTTTGGACGTCATGCAAATATGGAGTGATATTATGAAGTCCGAAGTAGAAAAGTTTGTAGAAAAACCATGGGGCTATGAGAAATGGATAGCTGTTACGAAAAATTATGCTTTAAAAGAAATCTTTCTAAAAAAAGGATGTCGAACGTCTTTACAGTATCATGAATACAAAGAAGAACATTGCTATGTATTATCTGGGAAAATTTCTATTGAAGAAGATAATGATAAAAAAGAATTAGAAACACATATTTATGTTCCAGGAGATATCGTTCATGCACTTCCTTATTATAAACATCGTTTAACAGCCTTAGAAGATAGTATATTTATAGAGGTAAGTACTCCGTATTTAGATGATGTAATACGTGTAGAAGACGATTTCAATAGGAAATAAAGATATTTTGATATTGAAAAATGGCATTAATAAACTAAAAACTTTTATTGGAAGATAAAGTGTTATAAGATGATGCTTGAATAGTTATTTAAGCAGATAAATAGTTCCTGTTTTAGGGTAGAGAGTATCTCTTCTTGAGGGGGAAAGCTTTTATATCTTATCTATTGTCTAATATAAAAGAACATGAAAATAAGAAACAACATACACTTTTCATGGCAGTTGGTTTTATATCAGCTGTCTATTTTTTTGAGGTTAGTATTTGCAAGGAATTTCACAGATCAATTTTTTAAATCCAAAAATTCAAATACTATTTTTAAATAATGAAACAGAAAGGAATACACATTTAATTAATGGTTTCTGAAAAATTAAAAAAATTGTGAGATATAGAAAAGGAGAAATATTATAGTAAGATGTATTTAGGTGGTATCAATACAGAAGAAAAATAATTAAGTATGATCTATGATATTAAAACTTTATATAGAAGATGTCCTCAGAGTGATGGAGGATTTAGTGAAGATAAGGAAGAAAATCTGTTTGGATTCACATAAGTGTGCATATATCGTGATTTTATGGATTGATTATATAGATAAATTGGAGATTTTGGGCGTAAGTCATAAAGTGCCTATGAGCGTTGAATTTGAAAAAGTATTATATTTATGGCTTTTGAGATTGGTTCAATATAAAAACATAATTCTGCTGTTTCTTTCATATATTGAATTGAAGGAGTGAGGGCATGCTTTCGATACGTAAAAATCAAATGACGATTGCACAATATGATAAAATCTGTCTTGTAACAAATACTATGGTGGTGCTTGAAGTACATGGAAAAACAGTGAAAATTCAAGGGGAAGATTTGCAGGTTTCTGCTTTAGAAAAAGAAGAAGTAGCTTTAAAAGGTTTGTTTCAGTCGATAACATTCCATGAATAAGAAAGAAATTGGTCTTGATCGCTGGCAGATTCAAATGCAGGCAAGCTCTTTTTTGAATTTATGTAAAAAACAGTCTATCGATGTATTTGACTGTACATTCAAGAATTCACATATAAGTTTTTATTCACCTGTATTTGAACGCATGCATATACATCACACATTTCCTGATGCAGTTTTACTTAATACAACAGGGATGTTAGGATATTTTTTTCGTTCTTTAAAAAAGCCTGCATTTGTTATTTCTATTTTACTTTCTATAGGATTGTGGATGTTTTTATCACAGTTTGTTTTCTCGGTGGAAATTCATGGGGAAGATTCAATGTGTAAAAAAGCAATTCAGGATACGATGCATTCCTTAGGCTATAACATTCCTTTTTCCGCAGATGAAAGCGAGATAAAAAAAGAGTTGAAAATGAGATTGTCTGATAAAGTAGCATGGCTGGAAGTTGAAAAACAAGGGAGCAGTCTGCACATTGCTTATACACCAAAAGAACACGCGCAAATAAAGCAAACTTCAAGAAAACAGCTGTATGCGTTAAAAGATGGTATGATTGCAAGATTTGATATTAAACATGGAGAAAAAATCGCAAAGGTAAACCAGATCGTTCATAAAGGAGACTTGCTTGTAGCAAACTCTTTAAGTGACAGTAAAGGGAGTTTGCAGGAATTAGATGTTGAGGGCAGAGTGTATGCTTATACATGGAAAGATGTAGTAGTTTATGCAAAGCCGCAGGATATAAAAGCTTTCTCTTATTTTGAAATGCTTATGGAAGCTAGAAGAGAAGTTACAAAAGATTTTCATAAAGAAGATGAAATCATAGCAGAAAATGTTTTGCAATTCACAAAAGAACTGGGTAAAATAAAGATGGTGATTCATTATACAATGCTTCAAGATATTACATCACCATAAAGGAGAAGTTATGAAAAAACAGTACCAAATACCCTTAGAAGAATATCCAATGGAATGGATTGCAGCTTTTTGCGGTTCACAAGATAAGAATTTATCAATGATATGCGAAGCTTTTTCCTGTGAGATTGTTGTAAGGAATAATGTTTGTAAAGTCTTGTGTGAACAAGAAACAGATTTTATACATGTACAGCATGTTGTGCAGGCTATTTTTGAAATGTTGGAACATTTACATGAAATTCAGCCTAGAGACATACAATATATCACTCGTTTGGAAAAGCTGGATCGATTATCTGATTTATCTTTAACATATCAAAAACCAATAGGAAAAACAGTGAATGGAAAACTGATTTATCCTAAAACAATTGGACAAAGAAATTTGTTTTGCTGCATGTGCAAATCGGAAATTGTTTTTGCCAGTGGTGTAGCTGGAACCGGGAAAACCTACCTGGCTGTTGTGTATGCGGCTACATTGTTAAAAAAAGGAGAAATTCGTAAGATCGTTTTAACAAGACCAGCGGTTGAGGCTGGAGAAAACCTTGGCTTTTTGCCTGGAGATTTAAAAGAAAAGGTAGATCCATATTTACGACCACTGTATGATGCTTTATATGATGTGTTAGGAAAAGAACAGGTAGAAAAACTTTTAGAAAAAGAAATTATTGAAATTGCTCCATTGGCATATATGCGAGGAAGAACATTGGATAATGCTTTTATTATTCTGGATGAAGCTCAAAATACAACACGTGCACAAATGAAGATGTTTTTGACACGTATGGGGTATCACTCTAGAATTGTCATAACAGGAGATGTTTCGCAGATTGATTTGATACGTAAAAAAGATAGTGGACTTGTCAATGCGAAAGCAATTTTAGATGGGATAGAAGGGATTTCTTTTGTGGAATTAACAAGTTTGGACGTTGTGCGTCACCCATTGGTTCAAAAGATTATAGAACGTTATGAAAGGGAGGAAGGAACATGGCAAGAATCTTATTAATAGAGGATGAAGTAAATATTCGTAAGATTACAGCTTATGATTTAAGAAATGCAAATTATGAAATTGTAGAATGTGCGGATGGAAAAGAAGCAATTGAACTGGCGAAAAGAGAAGAATTTGATGTATATATTATTGACTGGATGCTTCCTCATGTCAGTGGTATTGATATTGTTAAGGCATTACGTGCGAATAATGTTGACAGTATTTTAATCATGCTTACTGCCAGAGATGATGAAGCAGATGTTTTATATGCTTTTGAAAATGGTGTAGATGATTATATTACAAAACCATTCTCTCCAAGAGAATTGCTGGCAAGAGTAAATGCGCATTTAAAACGTCAAAAGAAGAAAGAAGAAAGACTTTTGGCTGGTAAACTTTCTATGGATATGAAAAGAAGAGAGGCATTTATTGATAATGAAGGAATCACATTAACAAAAAAAGAATTTGATTTGCTGGAATATTTTGTAAGAAATAAAGGGGTTGTTTTATCTAGAGACAATATTTTAAATGATATTTGGGGATTTGACTATGATGGAGATACCCGTATCGTAGATGTACATGTATTTAAGCTTAGAAATAAGCTTCAAAAAGCAAGTGTTACAATAAAATCAAGCAGAGGTGTAGGATATTTGCTGGAGGAACTTCATGAAGCAGCCTAGATGGTTATGGTTTGTTATCCTGTTTGTGCTATCTAGTGTCATTCAGTATTTTTTCTCTGTAAATGTTTATGTTTTATTATTTATCGTATGTACTTCATCTTTTGTATTAAGTGAATGTTTTGCACAGTTTAAATATACATTAAGTAAAAGGGAAAATAAGGAGCTGCAGGAAGAAATACGTACAACTGCGACAGATGCACATTTAAAAAACAAACAGCTGCTGACAGTTGTATCCAGCATTCCATATCCCATGCTTTTAATTGATCAGTTTGGCAATGTTGTTATGCATAATACAATTAAAGAAATTTGTGTTTCTGATAAACCATATGAAAAAATAACCTATTTACATAATGATTTTGTTCATTCTGTAAGTGAATTTATTAAAGATGCATTTATTCTTGAAAAAAACATGGATAAAATCATTTCTGTGAAGAATATTGAATACCAGGCAATTAGTGTCCCTGTTACGGCAAAAGGGCACTATAGCGGATGTTTAGTTCTGTTTCAAGACATATCTAAGACACTTGAAGGAGAAAAAATGCAGAAACGTTTTATTGCGGATGCATCTCATGAACTTAAAACACCTATTGCTGTCTTAAAGGGAATGATAGAGATTTTAAATAGGGAAGATTTTCATGATGAAGAAACACAAAAAGAATTCCTTAAACAGATGGAAGTTGAAATTGAAAGATTAGATATTCTGGTTAAGGATTTATTACAGCTTTCTCGTCTATCACTTTCTACACTTATTCTTGAAAGAGAAAAGACAGATGTGAAGAAATTAGTAGAAAAAGCATTTTCTTCTTTAAAGAAAAAAGCACAAGATAAAAACATTGTATTAACTACGGATTTAAAGACAGATGAATTGTTATTTTGCGATCCAAAAAAAATAATACAGGTTTTATTGAATTTATTAAGTAATGCAATAAAATACAGTGACACTGGTACGATAACAGTTAGAAGTTATACAGAAGATGCATATTATTTTATTGAGGTTATTGATGAAGGATGCGGATTAAAGAAAGAGGAAATAGATAAAATTTTTGATCGTTTTTATCGTGTGGATGATGCGCGTTCTAGGAAAAACGGAGGTTCAGGACTTGGCTTATCTATCGTAAAATCTATTATGGATGCTCATGGGGGAGAAATCAGTGTAGAAAGTACGTATGGACAAGGCTCTTGTTTCCGTCTAAGATTTAATAATTAAATATATAAAAACATTCAGGATCTGCTGTCTCTGAATGTTTTTATATATTTTTCTTTTGTAGCTGTTATCGTTTCTCTTGTTGCAGTTTTTCTAAAGTATCTTTTCTTATTTCCTGTCGTAACTGTGTAAGATATGCAGAAAATCCAACACGATCATCTGCATAGGTTTTATTTAATTCATATTCATTTGATGACCATGTAGATAAATCAGAAATATTGTGTTGAATCAAAGCTTCCAAACTGTCAATAGCTTTATAAATTTTGGATTCAATGGTTTGCTGCTGCTTCATTTCGTGATATAAGGAAAGCATTTCTTCTGCCTGATTTTTTGGCAAGCTGTGTACCCATTGAAGCAGCAAAGTTTCTTCTTTTATATCATCTTTCTCGGTTTTACAAAATGTAGGAATATCTCCAGTAAAAGCTTCTCCTAAATCATGAATAATACACATTTCGATAACTTTATGCATATCTGCTTCTGGAAATTCATCTTTAATTAGAAAAGCCATTAAACTCATTAACCAGCTATGTTCGGCAACACTTTCCTGTCTGCCATTAGCACCATAACAATGGCGTGTTGTTTCTTTTAATCGTTCTGCAATTTGTAATGCATCTAATAATTCTCTTGGCTGCATGATAGTATCCTCCTTGTTTTTGATTATAAACCCTTATATAGTTTTGTAAAAGGGAAAGGTTACATAAAAATACACCAAAATTTGAAAAGATATAAAAAAAGCCATAAGAATAAGGCTTGTTAGTAATATGGTATCGCGTACGGGATTTGAACCCGTGATACAGCCTTGAGAGGGCTGTGGCTTAACCCCTTGCCGAACGCGACAGTTCTGACAAGATTCATTATAGTACTTTATTATAAAAATTCAAGTACGAATATGATATATTTTATAAAAAAGCAGAACGTGTCTGCTTTCTTATTCGTTTGAAATCGTATTTGTATAATTCATATCCGTTTGTTTTGTTATGTTATGAATATGATCTCCAATTCGTTCTAATGTAGCTAGAATATCTACGAATATACTTGCTGCAACTCCTGAAACACAAACTTCTTCTGTCATGCGTTTAAAGTGGCGCTGTCTTGCTTTTTCTTCTATTAAATCAAGATAATTTTCTTTATCATTGATAAGCTTTAGATATTTTTCCTGAGGTTCTTCATAATAAAGCAAGGCGAGTTCATTCATTTCCAGGACAGTTTTATACATTTCATTTATGTCGTGGATTGCGCTGTCTGTGAAGGTTCCTTTGTCTTCAATGACAAGTTCATAAAACTCTGTTAAATTCATTGTCAAGTCACCTACACGCTCGATATTCTTAATTACCTGTAAATTTGAAATGAATACATCAGTATCATGTTCACTTAAGTTGTTATGTGAAATCTCCATTAGATAAGAAGTAATCTTGCTATCAAGTGAATTGATCGCATCTTCATATTGTTTTGTACTATTTCTATATTTGCCAGATTTTTTATTAAAATATTCCTGACTGGAACGAATACAATCAGCAGCCAGTTCTCCCATTTTAATAGTGACCTGTTTGCTGACACCAAGCGCACCAGCTGGAAGTGAAGATGCCAAGCTTGGATCCAATGCATCTAAATCCAGTTCAATTTTTTCTTCTTCGCCTGGTATAATTTTTTTAATAACTTTAACCATGGTGCCAATAAATGGATAAGCGATAATGGAAATAATAAGCGTGCGAAGAATGTGAGCAATGGCAATTTGCATCATTGGTGAAATAGAAAATGTTTCACTTAAGTATGTGATGAGTCCAACATAAGGGGTAAGCAAAAACATGAATGCAATAGAGCCAATTGTATTAAAAAGAACATTGACTCCAGCAGCACGTTTTGCAGAAGTACTTCCCCCAATAGAAGCAAATACTGCTGTAATCGTAGTACCGATATTACTTCCAAATACAAATGGCAAAGCAGCTGTTAGTGTCATAGCACCAGAGTCATAAATTTTTTGTATGATACCGACAACAGCACTGCTTGACTGTACGATTGCGGTTAAAATAATACCGCATAGAAATCCAAGAACAGGCTGGTCCTGCATTGTCATCGTAAGGTTTGTAAAAAATTCCATTTGTCCTAACTTACTCAATTCATCACCCATGAGTCGAAGTCCAAAGAAAAGAATTCCAAAGCCTAAAACAATTTGTCCTAAATATGTGTGTTTTTTTCTTTTTGCAAATAACGTAATCAGTACTCCAAGGAACACAAAATATAAAGCCAGTTCTTCTACTTTTAAGCCTATAAGAAATGCGGTTACGGTTGTTCCAATGTTGGCACCGATAATAATCCCAACGGATTGTTCAAGGCTCATCAATCCTGCACGTACAAAACCTATTGCAATTGCGCTTGTTGCACTGCTGGACTGTATGAATACAGTTATAACGGCTCCTACCAGGATTCCTTTCCATGGTTTATTTGTATATCTGTCAATATAATCTTTTAATTTTTCTCCTGCTATACTTTTTAATCCATCGCCCATAAACTGGATACCAAAGAGAAATAAAGCAAGTCCTCCGATAATAAAATCCCAGCTGATTGACGATAGGGAAGCAGTATTTGCTGCTATATGAATCATAATTCATTCCTCCCGTTTCTAGCAGGGTTATTTTAACAAAAACTTAACAATATGTATACAAAAACTTAACAAACTGATTTTAAAAGGTATTTCTTTTTATATTGATTAAGCTTCATAATTTATTACAAGTTTAAAAGTGTTTCCTGCAAAACTTCATAAAGAAGAAAAATAATGCTATAATAAGTAAAAAAGTGAGGTAGTATATGGAAATTAGTGTAATTAATCAGAGTGAAGAGAAGCAATGGTCACGATTTAGAAAAGATTTTTCTATAATTGCCAAAAGAACAGAAGAAATACTGAAATTAGAAAAAGAATATAGTGCCAGTGTTATTTTTGTGAATCCTGAAGAAATACATGAGATTAATAAAACATATCGTGGGATCGATCGGCCAACGGATGTAATCAGTTTTGCATTGATGGACAGCGAAGATGATTATGAGATGATGGAAGATGACAATGAGCTTGGAGATATCTTTATTAATGTTGAAGCAATTCGCAATCAGGCAAAAGAATATGGACATTCTTTAAGAAGAGAAGTTTGCTTTTTGTTTACTCATGGATTATTGCATCTTTTAGGATATGACCATATGGAAGAAGATGAAGAAAAAGAAATGTTTGCTTTACAGGATGTGATATTAGATGAAATCGTTCCTAAAAAAGTACGTGCGTAAGTTTTATTATGCTTTTAGCGGTCTGTTTCATGGAATAACACATGATGCCAGTATAGCTTTGCAATGTATATTGGGAATTATAGCATTAGCTGTATTTGCTTTTTTTGATTTAACAGTAACAGAATGGATCGTGGTGATCATACTTATTGCCCTGGTGATTACTTTAGAATTTGTGAATAGTGCTGTGGAACATGTGGTGGATTTTATATCTCCAAATTATCATCCACAGGCAAAAATTATAAAAGACTATATGGCTGCAGCTGTGCTTGTTGTATCTATTGCAGCTGGGGTGATAGCTTGTATTATTTTAGGAGGAAAGTTATTGTGAAAGAGAACATAGAGGGATATACCAAAGTTTTAGATATGGCCTTTCAAGCGATGGAACATGCTTATGCGCCTTATTCAAACTATCATGTAGGAGCATGTGTGCTTACCCATGATAATCAAAGTTATATTGGTGCAAATATTGAAAATGCATCGTATGGATTAACTTGCTGTGCAGAAAGAAATGCTATTTTTTCTGCTTATTCCAATGGATGCAGAAAAGAAGATATAAAAGCTATCGCTATTGTTTCTGATGGTGCTCGCATTGGTGCTCCATGTGGAGCATGCCGTCAGGTATTGAGTGAACTATTGATGCAGGATACACCAATTGTATTAAGCAATGGAAAAGAAAGTCTTGTTACTACAATAAAAGAATTGTTGCCAATGCAGTTTAATGAGGAGGATTTAAAATGACATATAAAAGCGGGTTTATCGCTATTATCGGAAGACCTAATGCAGGGAAAAGTACATTGTTGAATGCGATTTTAAAACAAAAAATAGCAATTACAACACCAAAGGCACAAACGACTAGAAATAATATTGCAGGTATTCTTACAAGAGAGGATGCACAATTTATCTTCACAGATACACCAGGTATTCATAAACCAAAACATGAACTAGGACGTTCTTTAAATCGAAATGCGTATACTGCGATTGCAGAAGCTGATATCAATTTCTGGGTCGTTGATGCAACACAAAGTTTTGGCGGTGGAGATGAATTCTTGCTTGAAAAAATCAAACAGTCGCACATTCCATGTTTCTTATTGTTAAATAAGATTGATTTATTGAAAAAAGAAGAAGTGTTAAAAACATTAGAAGAATGGAAAGAACGCTATGATTTTGCAGAAATTTTCCCTATTTCGGCATTGGAAAGAGATAATGTAGAACATTTGCTGGAAGTTGTGAAGGAATATCTTGAGGAAGGTGTTAAATATTTTCCTGATGAAATGGTATCGGATCATGGAGAACAGTTTCAGATAGCAGAAATCATTCGTGAAAAAGTACTTTTGAAAACAAATGAGGAAGTACCACATTCTGTAGCTGTTGTAATTGAAAGAAAAGAAGAAACGGATACCCGTATGGATTTACAGGCTATGATCGTAGTGGAAAGACCAAGTCAAAAATCTATTCTAATTGGGAAGCAGGCTTCTATGATACGAAGCATTCGTTTGTCTGCTCAAAAAGAACTAAAAGAAAAATTCCATAAGAAAGTGGAATTGGAACTTTATGTGCGAGTAGAAAAAAACTGGCGAAATCGTGCGAACAAACTGCAGCAGTTAGGATATCTTGAATTGGATGACAAACAATGATAGAACAAATTGATGCAATCATACTAGATTCTAAAGACTATAAAGAAAAAGATGCACTGCTAAGTGTTTTGTCTTTAAAATATGGAATCCTGCATCTGGTGGCAAGGGGAATTCGAAAAATTAATAGTAAAAATGCAAGTGCCTGTCTGCCTTTTACATATGCAAAGCTGATGGTTGATTTAAAAGAACAGCGAAGTTTACATACTTTGCAAAGTGCAGTAATTCTAAAAAGTTATCGCAAGATACGGGAAGATTTACTGAAACAAAGTATAGCATCTTATTTTTGTGAAATGATTGAAAAAAGCAATTTTGATGAGGATGTGTTTTCAATTTTGCTGGAAGCTTTATCATGCCTGCAGGATACAAAGAATCCTTTTTCTGTTCTTTGTTTATTTCAATCCATTATGAATCGCATGCATGGAATAGAACCATTTGTGGATGGGTGTGTACGCTGTGGCGGTTTACATAATATTTATGCATTATCGTATCGAGATGGAGGTTTTGTATGTTCCTCATGTTATCGGCAAGGCATAGATTCTGTTCAAGATAAGGAAAGATTGAAAAAGTTTCGTATCTTGTGTAAAGCCAAATGGGAACATTATGAAATCATTAAAGAAATTCCGTTTGATTATGATGATTTTTTACATGTTTATACCTATTTTGAGGAGTATGCAGGAATTGGTATGAAAAGCATTCGTTTTCTAAAAACAATATGTGAGATGGAAGTTAAAGCAAAGTAAATCGCTTTGCTTTTTTTATCATGTGTTTATTATGAAAAAGGTAAAAAACAAAACGGTATATCGTTGACATTTCTTTTAAAAAAGTGTTATATTATAGTGTATTCTTGTAAATGTTTCTCAATTGTTACAAAGCATCATCAGATGGTGCGTTTTTTTTGAAAGGGGCATATAGATATGAATAGAGAGAAATTGTTTGATACCGTTGTAGCCCATGCAAAAAACAGCGGTTTTGTGTATCAGGGATCTGAAATCTATGGCGGTTTAGCTAACACTTGGGATTTTGGACCACTAGGTGTTGAATTAAAAGAAAATATTAAAAAAGCATGGTGGAGACGTTTTATTCAGGAATCTCCATATAATGTGGGAATTCAGTCAGCTATTTTAATGAATCCTTCTGTCTGGGTAGCAAGTGGACATGTTGGAGGATTCTCAGATCCATTGATGGATTGTAAAGAGTGTAAATCCCGTTTCCGTGCTGATCAATTAATAGAAGAAGCTACAAATGGAGAAGTGAGTGTAGAAGGATGGAGCAATGAAGCAATGAGTTCTTATATTGAAGAGCATAAGATTGCCTGTCCAAAATGCGGTGCTCACAATTTTACCGATATTCGTCAATTTAATTTGATGTTTAAAACATTCCAGGGTATTTTGGAAGATAATAAAAATACGATTTATTTACGTCCGGAAACAGCACAGGGAATGTTTGTAAACTTTAAAAATGTACAGCGTTCTATGCGCAAAAAATTACCTTTTGGTATTGGACAGATTGGAAAAAGTTTCCGTAATGAAATTACTCCTGGAAATTTCATTTTCCGTACAAGAGAATTTGAACAAATGGAACTGGAATTCTTCTGTCAGCCTGGAACAGATTTAGAATGGTATGCTTATTATAAAGATTACTGCATGAAATTCTTGACAGATTTAGGTGTAGATAAAGAAAATTTACGTTTCCGTGATCATACACCGGAAGAACTTGCTTTCTATAGCAAGGGGACTTGTGATATTGAGTATAACTTCCGCTCTCAGATAGGCTGGGGAGAGCTATGGGGGATTGCCGATCGTACAGATTATGATTTGCGTCAGCATCAGGATGCATCCAAGAAATCTTTGGAATACCTGGATCCGACTACAAATGAAAAATATTTGCCATACTGTATTGAACCGGCAGTTGGTGTTGAACGTTTGATGTTAGCATTTATGTGTGATGCTTATGATGAAGAAGAACTAGAAAATGATACACGTATCGTTATGCATCTTCATCCATTCCTGGCTCCGGTAAAAGCATGCGTAATGCCTCTTTCCAAAAAATTGGGTGATAAAGCATTAGAAGTGTTCCAGATGCTTGCGCCAATTGCAAACTGCGAATATGATGATGCCGGAAGCATTGGAAAACGTTATCGCCGTCAAGATGCGATTGGTACACCATTCTGTATTACAGTTGATTTTGAAACAGAAACGGATGGATGTGTAACAGTTCGTGAACGTGATTCAATGAAACAGGAAAGAATTGCGATTTCAGATTTAGCAGCTTATATTGAAGAGCGAATTAAACTGTAACACCGAAAGGGTGATAGCATGGCTCGTCTAAGTGAGCAGGAGATTAATGGTATACGTGCGAAAGCAGATATTGTTGATGTCATAGGACGTTATGTACCACTATCCAAAAAAGGTAGAAATTACTGGTGTGTATGTCCGTTTCATGATGATCATTCTCCTTCCATGTCAATTGCATCAGATAAGCAGATTTATAAATGTTTTGTTTGCGGTGCAGGAGGGAATGTATTCACTTTTGTACAAAATTATGAAAAAATTTCATTTATTGAGGCAGTTTATAAAGTAGCGGGTTATGCTGGTGTTCATCTTGAACATTCTTTGGTGTTGCCACAGAAACATATTGACCCGCATATTGCTGCTTTACATAAAGCGTGTAAAGAAACGATTGAATTTACGAATTATCAATTAGACTCTATTGACGCTAAAAATGTGAAAGAATATCTGTTTAAGAGAAATATAACAGAAGATATCATACGTAAATTTACGATTGGATATAATCCAAAAAATGATGCATTATATCGCTTTTTAAAAGCAAAAAAAATTAAAGAGGACGATATGATAGGTGCAGGATTAGTTCGTATGACTTCGATGGGAATAAAAGATATTTTTTCAAATCGTATTATGATTCCCATTCATGATGCAGAGGGAAATCCGGTTGGATTTACAGCAAGAAGAACACAGGAAAATGAAGAAGCAAAATATATTAATACGACAGAGACAGATATCTATGTAAAGGGAAATTTAGTTTTCAATTATCATAGAGCAAAACAGGAAGCTAGAAAAGCAAAGAAAGTATTTCTGGTCGAAGGTGCAATGGATGTACTGGCTTTTGAAAAAGTCGGTTTAACAAACTCTATTGCTACTTTAGGTACAGCGCTAACTTCTACACAGCTTCATCTGCTGAAACTTCTTCATGTACCTGTTGTTGTATGTTATGATGGGGATACTGCAGGGAAAAATGCAACTTATAAATTTGGGAAATTAGCTATAAAAGAGCATGTTCCTTTTGAAATCGTTGATAATCGCTATGGATTAGATCCTGATGAAATCATTGATGGTTATGGCAAAGATGCATTAAAATCAATGTCTTCTAATACGATATCATGGATTGACTTTCTTTTTGAATATTTGCTTACCAAATATAATTTAAACAACTATTCTCAAAAGAAAGAATATGCGATGGAAATAGCGGAAGAAATCAATCAGCTTTCAGATACTTTTGAGAAAGAAAGTTATTTCATTCGTTTAAGAGAGTTGACAGATTTTGATATGCAGCCCAAACGATCAATTGATAAAAAGACTTCTGTAAAAGAGTATTCGCAAAGGAAACAACAGTTTCTATCTTATCCTAAAACGGGCAGGATACGTGCTGAGCAGGAGATTTTATCGCAGATGTTATGTGGTGTTGCCGCAAGTAATTATTATAAAGAAGAGCTTGGTTTTATGAAAGATGAAACATGTAATAAGCTTGCTTTGTATATTATTGATTATTATCGTAATCATCCAAAAATGGAAGTTGCGGATCTTCTAAACGATATTCAAGAAGATAATGTCCGCCAGCTTTTATTGGATATTTCCCAATGGGAATTGGCTAGTCAAGATATAAATATGCAGGTATTACAGGATGCTCTGGAAAAAACAAAAGTCTGTATGCTGGATGATCAGATTCAGATGCTGAATGAGAAAATTAAAACGATACAAGATCCTATGGAAAAAGCAAAATTGGCACAGCAAAAAAATCAGCTAATCAAGGATCGTAATGATCGGATGTGCCAAGAAAGGAAGTAAGATATGAAAAAAGCAAAATCAAAAGTTCTGCAGGAGTATAAAACTTTAGATGAAATTAAAGAAGAACTGCAGGAAGCATATCAAAAAAATAATGTACTTTATCAAAGAGATGTTGTAGATGCTGTTGAGCACTTAGATATGAGTGATACAGAGTTTGATGATTTGTTTCAATGGTTTTCTGATCACGACATTGATATTGTCAATGAGGATGATGATACAGATTTAATGGATGATGATGCACTTGCAGATGAAGGCAGTGACGATTTAGATTTTTTGGATGATGAAGATGATGATGAAAATTCTATCGCAAGTGAGATTGAAAGTCTTGAACAGTCTTTTGCAAATTCTTCACATACAAAAATTAATGACCCAGTAAAAATGTATCTAAAAGAAATCGGTCGTGTAGAGTTGCTGGATCCTAAAGAAGAACCAGAGATTGCTCGCCGTATTCAGGCAGGAGATGAAGAAGCGAAAAAGAAACTGATTTCTGCTAACCTTCGTCTAGTTGTATCCATTGCAAAAAAATATGTAGGACGTGGAATGTTATTTTTGGATTTGATTCAAGAAGGAAATATGGGTCTTGTAAAGGCTGTAGAAAAGTTTGATTATACAAAAGGATTTAAGTTCTCAACATATGCTACATGGTGGATTCGTCAGGCTATTACACGTGCAATTGCAGACCAGGCAAGAACAATTCGTATTCCAGTACATATGGTTGAAACAATCAATAAACTTACAAGAATCCAGCGTCAGCTTGTTCAGGATTTAGGAAGAGATCCAACTGCGGAAGAAATTGCTGCTAAAATGGAAAATATTTCTCCTGAAAAAGTTCGTGAAATTCAAAAGATTGCTTTAGAACCAGTATCTTTAGAAACTCCTATTGGAGAAGAAGATGATTCTCATTTAGGAGACTTTATAGAGGATAAAGAAGCTTTATCACCTGATGAATATGCGAACAATCAGCTTTTAAAAGATGAAATTAATAATGTGCTGCAGGGATTAACTGAAAGAGAAGAAAAAGTTCTAAGACTTCGTTTTGGATTATATGATGGAAGAACAAGAACTTTAGAAGAAGTTGGTAAAGAATTTAATGTAACACGTGAACGTATTCGTCAGATTGAAGCAAAAGCATTACGTAAATTAAAACATCCAACCCGCTCAAAACGTTTAAAGGATTTTGTTGATAAACCTTAATGAAGTTGAGTAAAAGATTACAGGCTATTTACAATATGGTAAATAGCCCTTGTATTTTAGCGGACATTGGATGTGATCATGGACTTTTGCCTATTGCGTTAATAGAGGGAGAAAAATGTCAGAAAGCATATGCTTGTGATGTGAGAAAAGGTCCTTTAGCAAGAGCACAGGAAGCAATTGCGCTTCATCATCTTGAAGATAAAATCACAACAGTCTTGTGTGATGGGCTTGATGGAGTGAAAGAAGATGTAGATACCTTTGTTATTGCAGGTATGGGTTTTGATACGATTACGCATATATTAACAGATGGAATGGCAAAAGCAATCAAGGCAAAACAATTGATCTTACAGTCGAACAATCATGTAGAAGATTTAAGAAGATGGCTGTGTGACCATGGATTTACGATTGATCATGAAGAATTGGTTGAAGAACAGCATTATTATCAAATTCTTTCTGTTCATTATGAAAGTGAAAAACTTAGTGAGGATCAAATTCTTTTCGGAAAGTTTTTACCAAGTCATCCTCTTTTTTCTAAATATTGGAATTATATGTTAGAGAAAAAGAAACTTATTTTGCAGAATATGCCTGAAAATCACGAAAACCGAGAAGAACTTATTTCACTTATTAAGTGTATTGAAGATAAATTAAAAGAGGTTGTGGATAGTAAGAAGAATTAATTTTCTTCGAAAACCACAACCTTTTCAAAATATTTACATTTATATGCGTTAGGTACATTTTAAGTTATATGTTATAGTTCATCATAAAACTTTTGTTATATCTATTGCGGGTTTTTGTTTTTCTTTGTCAAAATTTAAAAGATAAGATATCACTTGTGAAGTCAAATAAGTAGGGGTGCTGGCTCCTGCGGTAACTGCAACTTTATTGACTCCTTTTAGATAATCCTCATGAATATCATTAACATCATCAATTCGATAAACATGGGGAATGTTTTGTTGAAGAGCAATCTGCGCCAGTCTTGTTGAATTGTTGGAATGCTTATCGCCTACAACAAATAATACATCAATATTCTGTCCCTTTAAATCAGCAACAGCCTGTTGACGAATTCTAGTAGCATTACATATTTCCTCACTAAAAATCGCATTTGGATAATGTTCATTAATGCATTCAAAAAGTTCGCTAATATCAAACATTGACATCGTAGTCTGGTTTGTAACAAACACCTTTTTAAAATCTTTCAAATCTACTATATCTTGTTTGTTGCAGATAAGATGTACATGAGAGCTTAAGGCACAGATGGCTTCTGCCTCTGGATGATTCTTTTTCCCTATATATAAGATTTCATAACCGTTTTCTAAATGTGATTTTACAATGTTTTGTGTTTTTACTACATCACAGCAACTGGCATCGATCGCAATCAAGCCGCGTTTTTGTGCTTCTGTTTTCACTTGTGGAGCTACCCCATGTGCAGTAAAGATAACAACGCTGCCGCTAGGAATCTTTTCTAACAGTTTTATTCTTGTGCTATTCTTGTCATCAATTGTTTTGATTCCCAATAAGTTTAAAGCTTCCATTACATAGCGATTATGTACGAGCATACCTAGCACATAGATATCTTTATCAGGATATTCTTTCGCTGTTTGTTTGGCGATTGAAATAGCATGTATGACGCCTTTGCAATATCCTCTAGGTGCAACTTTAATAATTTCCATGATTTTCACCTCAGATGTATTATACCCTAACTTTTCTGTTAATTGATAGTAAAACAACTTGTTTTTACGTTATAATGTAATAGAAGTTTATTTACATGTAAATGAATTCATGTATAATTAAAGAGCTGCTTTTAAAAAGGAGGCGTAAATATGAGCAAATATAGTGATTATATGTTTAAAGAAACAACAAAACAGTTTATTAAACTGGAAAATTTTATAGAACCAACTCCAATTCAAAAAGAAGTTATTCCCATGGCCTGCAAAGGAAAAGATATTATTGGTATTTCGGATACAGGAACAGGGAAAACACATGCTTTTTTGATTCCTATTATGGAAAAAGTAGATAGTTCAAAAAATGTAGTACAGGCGGTTATTACGGCACCTACAAGAGAGCTGGCATTACAGATTTATAATCGATCTTTAAAAATGAGCGAAGCAGATTCTAATCTAGTGATTCGTCTGATTACAGGTGGTATTGAAAAGACAAGAATGATGGATTCATTGAAGAAGCAACCACAGATCATTATAGGGACACCAGGACGTATCAAAGATTTGTTTTTGAATGAAAAAGTGCTGCGTGTTGACACAGCGGATATTTTTGTCGTTGATGAGGCGGATATGACATTAGAATTTGGATTTTTAGAAGATGTGGATGCCATTGCTGGTAAAATGAAGAAAAATCTTCAAATGATGAGTTTTAGTGCAACAATTCCTGCAGAATTGCGTCTATTTCTAAAAAAATATATGAGCAATCCACAAACCGTAAAAATAGAGGAACAAAGCAATTTCCATCCTAAAATCCAACATATCTTAGTTCCTGTTCAACCAAAGAACTATGAAGAAAAACTGATGGAAATTTTACCTTCTATTCAGCCTTATGTGTGCTTGATATTTGCGAATACAAGAGGAGAGGCTGCAAGTGTTGCGAAACGTATGCGTGATGAAGGATATGGTGTGATTGAGCTACATGGCGATTTGACACCAAGAGAGCGTGTAAAAGCAATGAAAGATTTAGCAAATCTTGAAAAATCATTTGTTGTTGCGACAGATATTGCGGCTAGAGGTATTGACATTGATGGTGTTTCTCATGTTATTTCACTAGGTTTTCCAAAAGAAATTGATTATTATATTCATCGAAGCGGTCGTACAGGAAGAGCAGGACGTGATGGTATTTGTTATGCCTTATATGAGAAAAAAGAAGATGCGATGATTCGTCAGCTTGAGGTACGAGGAATTCATTTTGATCATAAAAATTTTAAAAATAATACATGGGTAGATCTAGAACCTTTACATAAAAAGAAAGTTAAAAAAGATGATCCATTAGAAAAAGAAATTGCGAAGATTGTTTCTAAAAAGAAAACGAAAGTGAAGCCGGGCTATAAGAAAAAACGTGCACAGGAAGTAGAAAAATTAAAACGAAGAGCTAGACGAGCGATGATACAAGAGGATATTCGCCGTCAGAAAAAGGAACGTGCAAAACAGAAAATGATTGAGAAAAGGAATGGTGAACTATGAAAATAGGTAGTCATGTATCTATGTCTGCGCCAGATTATGTGCTGGGGTCTGTAAAAGAGGCTTTGTCTTATGGAGCAAATGCGCTAATGCTTTATACAGGTGCTCCGCAAAATACGAGAAGAAAAGATATGAGCGAACTTAAAATTGAGGAAGCTTTACGCTTGATGGATGAAAAGGGGATTGAAAGAAGCAGTGTTATTGTACATGCCCCTTATATCATTAATCTTGCGAACTGTATGCGACAGGAAACTTTTGAATTAGGAGTGGAGTTTTTACAAAAGGAAATTGAACGTGTAAAAGCTCTGCAAGCAAGCATTCTTGTTTTACATCCTGGAAGCCATGTAAAAGCTGGGGAAGAAGCAGGATTGCAAAAGATTGTAGAAGGATTGGATTTGGCAATGGAACATGTAGATGATGTTCAGATTGCGATTGAAACGATGGCTGGCAAAGGCAGTGAATTAGGTTATGCTTTTTCCCATATTCGCTATCTGATCGATCATGTAAAACATCCTGAAAATATTAAAGTATGTATGGATACCTGCCATTTGCATGATGCAGGTTTTGATTTGAAGGACTTCGATAAAATTTTAGATGAGTTTGATGAAATCATAGGTTTGGATCGTCTTGTCTGCATGCATATTAATGATTCTAAAAATGTACAGGGTGCTAGAAAAGATCGTCATGCCAATATTGGGTTTGGAGAAATTGGATACGATGTTTTATCATCGATTGTACATAATCCACGAGTTGCACATGTCGTAAAAATCTTAGAAACTCCATACGTAGAGGATAAACCACCTTATCGTTTTGAAATTGAAATGTTAAAAAACAAGGTGTTTGATGAACATATTATGGATAAAATCATAAATCAGTAAATGAAAAGGAGCACATGCTCCTTTTTGACTTATTTATTTGAATGTTCTTTTTCAAAAGCAAGAATTTCTTCCTTTAATCGATCTACGATTTTCTCTTGAGGAAGTTTTTCAATGATGACTCCTTTTTTTATTAATAATCCTTCTTTTTTTCCTCCAGCAATTGCTATATCTGCATGTTTAGCTTCCCCAGGACCATTTACTGCACATCCCATGATTGCAACATTAACATCGCAATTGATGTTTGTGAGAAACTTTTCAATTTCATTTACTACTGGCTGCATATCCCATGCGGTACGCCCACATGTAGGACAGGCAATTAAATTAGGTGTATTGTTTAAAAGTTTACAACATTTTAATAGCTGTTTCACAATTGTGATTTCATTGATTGGATCACCATTTACGCTGATTCGAATCGTATCTCCAATACCTTCATTTAACAAAGTCCCTAGTGCCATACTGCTTTTGATTGCACTTCCAATAAATGTGCCTGCTTCCGTAACACCTAAATGCAATGGGTAAGGAAATGTTTTAGAAGCTAGTCGATATGCTTCTATACAAAGCAGCGGGTCACTGGACTTAAATGATAGACAGATATCATGAAAATCTAAGTCTTCAAGTATTTGTACATGTCTTTGTGCACTTTCCATCATACCTTCTGCTGTAGGTTTTCCATATTTCTCATGAATATCTTTTTCTAGAGAACCACTGTTGATACCAATACGAATAGGTATATTGTGTTCTTTGCATACATTTACAACAGCTTCTACATTCTCTTTTTTGCCAATGTTACCTGGATTCAATCGAATTTTATCAATTCCATTTTCGACTGCCTTGATTGCCAAACGATAATCATAATGAATATCAGCTACTAATGGTATATGGGTGTGTTTTTTTATTTCAGAAATTGCACAGGCATCTTCTTCATCTATGATAGCCATGCGAACAAGTTCACATCCTGCTTGTTCTAAATCTAAAATCTGTTGAATTGTTTTTTCAATGTCTTTGGTTTTGGTATTACACATGGATTGAATGACAACTTTATTTTGTCCTCCAATTGTTAAATTACCAACCTTTATTGATCGAGTTTCTGTTCTTTTCAATTTTTCTCACCTCTTGAGTTTATTATAGCATTATTCCACTTATCTTTTGTATTAAAATAATCTTAAGTAAGAAATAGGAGCATCCTTTTTTGAAATTCTTTTTTATGATTTACATAGCGTTACCTTTACTTTTATTTTGGCATGGATGATTTATAATTGCGGTGAGCATGATCAAAGGTTTTGTATGCGAAGATGAGTTTTATTATTTCAGTGTTATTTTTATAATAACTGTATAGTAATAGTATAGTTAACAGTTGATTTTTCATCTGTTGTTTTTAACTCTTACAAAATGTTAATTATGCGCCTGAATTCATCTTTTTGTGCTATAATATCAAAGAATATTTAGCAAGGAGGAGTTTGTATGCTGCGTAATCCGTTTCGTGACTTAGATCAAAAACAGCTTAGTCGCAGTTCAGATATATTAAAATCACAGAATGATTATTTTAAAATTGTAAATAAAAGAATTTTTATTTTTTCTTTAATTATTGTTATACTTTTTTCCTGTATTATTGTTCGTTTGCTGTTTTTACAGGTAAGAGATAAAGAGCTTTATACTGACAAGCTGGCTGCATATTCACAAAAAGAAGAATCAACCCCTACGCCAAGAGGACAAATGTATGATAGAAATGGTAATTTAGTTGTGAAAACGGCCTCTTCTCATAATATTATTTATTATCCGCCCAAAGATGTTACTTCTGATGAAAAATGGGAATTAGCCCAAAAATTTACGAAACAATTTAAGTATGAGGCAAAGAACATGACAAAATCAGATTATGAGGATTTGTATATGTTTTTACATACAGATGAGAATGGAAAGAAAGACAGAGGGATGAGTTTGTTGACTCCTGAAGAACAAAAATCAAAGAATTATGAAAAGATTCTCCGCTCACGTATTACAGAAGACATGGTTAATGAAATTGCAGATGAAGCTACAAAAAATGCATTTGCTGTATATTTATCCATGAATAAAGCTCCAGCAGAACATACAAAGGTTATTGTAGAAGATGCAAGCAATGAAGATGTTGCGTATTTAATGGAACATAAAGAAGCTTTTCCGGGATTCGATGTCGATTTTGGTTCATGGAAAAGAGAATATCCATATAAGAATATGCTAAGAGATGTACTAGGTTCTGTCACTACATCGTCTCAAGGTGTTCCATATGAGCAGAAAGACTATTATGAATCTTTAGGATATGCATTAACAGATCGTGTTGGCAGCAGTGGTTTGGAAAAACAATATGAAAGTATTTTAAAGGGAACGCCTAGAGTAAGTGAAGTTAGTTTTGATGAAAATGGGATTGCGACATTAAATGAAGTATCAAGTGGAAAAAAAGGATATGATTTACATTTGACAATTGATGCTGAATTGCAGTCCAAAGTAGATAAAATCGTGCAGGATACCCTTAAAAAATATGCAGGAACTAGTGGACGAGAAAATTTGGAAAAAGCATTTGTGGTGCTAATGAATCCTAAAACAGGTGAAATATATTCTATGAGCGGGGCATTAAAAAACAAAAATGATATCATTAATTATTCTAGTGGTGCTTATTTGGATGCCTATATGCCGGGTTCTGTTGTTAAGGGGGCAACGGTATACATGATGTTGAATGAAGGTATACAAACACGTACAAGTACGGAACTGGATGCCCCAATGTATATTGCAGGTACAGAGGTTATGAAATCTTATATGAATATGGGTGTTGTAAATGCGATTACTGCTTTAGAACAATCAAGTAACGTATATATGTTTAAATCTACAATTAAACTTGCTGGAGGCACTTATAGAGAAAATCAGCCTTTAAATATTGACTATACACAGACACTGAACACTTATGAAAAAATGCGCAACTATTATACGATGTTTGGATTAGGTACAAAAACGGGATTAGATGTGCCTAATGAAGTTACAGGCTTAGCTTATACTCCGACAACAGCAGGTCAATTGCTGCATTATTCCATTGGGCAGTTTGAAACGTTTACGCCTATTCAGCTAGCGCAATATGTATCTATGATTGCCAATGATGGGAATAGGATTCAGCCTAAACTTGTTAATTATGCAACGGAAATTAACAGTGATTATGTTGTCTATGAAAATAAAACAAATGTTTTAGGCACAATAAATGGAAGCATTGAAGATTTGGAAACCGTGCAGGATGGATTTAAAGCTTGTGTGGAAGGGAATCATTGTGGTCTGGCATTAAAGAATATGGATAAGAAAATTGCATCAAAAACAGGTACGGCACAGGTTGTTGTTGATGGAAAAAATCTGGTAAATCAAACCCAGATAGGTTATGCACCATATGATGATCCAGAGGTTTCCTTTGTATGCAGTACACCAACTTCTGCTAACGATACATCAAATGCGGCAGCTAGCTTATGTACAACAGAAATATTGCCGCAGGTATTGGAAGAGTTCTTCAAAATATATAAATAGGTGGTTTTATCGTAAATTCAAAGATATGATGTAGAAAGTGTTTTTTGAGGATATTAAAAAAAAGACTACCTTTTTTAAGAAGAGTATGATATAATTTTCAAGCAATGTACAAGGAGGGACATCATGAGAGACAGAATAACATTCAAATGTTCAGAATGTGGTGAAGAAAACTACATTGGAACAAGAAATAAACGTAAAAATCCAGAACGTATGCAAATTCAGAAATATTGCCCACGTTGTAACAAAAAAACTTTACATAAGGAGAAAAAATAAAAAGGGCCGAAGAGGTCTTTTTTATTCATAGAAGCATATGAAAGACATACAGTGTTACGTATTGGGTATGGTGCAGGTAAATACTTATCTTTTATGGAAGGATAATCATGTTTTAATTATCGATCCGGGGACGGCTTCTAAGAGGTTGTTTGAAGCTATTGATGAGCGTCAAGGTATTGTGGATGGCATTGTATTAACACATGCTCATTTTGATCACATTGGCGGTATAGATGCAATTGTAAAAAAATATCAGTGTCCTTTGTATATGAATGATTTAGATGAAGAGTTATTAACGAATTCTCGTCTAAACTTTTCTATTGGAGAAGAAATCATCGTGCATACAAAACCTGAAACATTACTCCCAGGCGTACATACGATCGGTAATTTTGAGATTACATTTATTGATGCTCCTGGTCACAGTGAAGGTTCCAGCATGATTTTATGGGATGATAATCTTTTTAGTGGAGATGTATTATTTCAGGGAAGTATTGGACGTACGGATCTAGCAACAAGTTCAAACACAAAAATGATGCAGAGCTTAAGAAAAATCAGGGAAATGGATCCAAATTTGAAAGTTTATCCTGGACATGGTCCAGCGACTACTTTGAAAGATGAGCTGTTATATAATCCATATTTACAATTTTAATTAGTTTAGGTTGTTGATAATCTTATCAATGACCTTTTTTTGTGTCGTGAAAAGTTTATAACTTTAATAAATTTTCATATTTTTTTGTATTTTCTGTTTTTCTTCTCGTATATAAATAGTGAAGAAGGAGGTGAAGTTATGAAAAAGAAAATAGAACAATTATTATCTATGGCAATGGAACATGATGTCAGTGATATTCATTTTTTAGTGAGAGGAAAATATATGCAGGTTACGATGCGTACGATTAATGGTTTAGAGGAAATGAATAGTAGTGCTTTTGATATTATGCTTTTTAATTATTTGAAATATTTGTCAAATATGGATTTGGGAAATGGTGCTAGAGCACAAAGTGGAAATTTTACATATACGTATCAAGGAAATGAATTGTTTTTTCGTTTTTCTTTGCTTTCAACAATCGAAAAACAAACAGGTGTATTACGAATTTTAAACGCAAAGAAAGAATTGGATATCTATTCATTAAGTGAAGATAAAACAATCACAGAATCTTTTTTAAGATGGACACATTCAAGATGTGGGATGGTTGTGTTAAGTGGTCCAACAGGGAGTGGGAAAACCACTACACTGCATGCCATATTGCACCATATTGCAGAAAAACAAAAACTTCGTGTTGTTTCTTTAGAAGATCCAATTGAAATCCTAGATGACAGTTATCTTCAATTACAAATCAATGAAAAATCTCGTTTTTCTTATGAAGAAGGAATTCGTCAGCTTCTTCGTCATGATCCAGATGTTATTATGATTGGAGAAATTAGAGATGTTTCAACGGCAAGAATGGTATTGCGATGTGCTTTATCTGGACATATGGTATTTACAACAGTTCATGCGAAATCATGCGAAGAAACTTTAAAAAGATTAGAAGAGCTGGGAATTCGAAAAGAGGATTTGAAAGGTACTTTAAGTGCTATTTGTGCACAACGTATTTATAAAAGAAAAAAAGGAAAGGGGAGAGTTTGTCTATATGAAATCTTGGAGAAAAAAGAATTGTCAGGATACTTCCAAAACAATGAACTTGATAAAAAACATCGAACCATTTTTGATATCATTCAAAATGCAGCTGACAAGGGAATTATCGATAAAGAAGAAGCGAAACTTGATTTGTACGCTTCCTAAGGAACAATGGATGGGTATCAGTGCTTTGATGAAGGCAGGTTATAACTTTCTAGAAAGTATACAAATATTACAAATACCTAGTAAGGATATAGAAGAGGCTTTTAAAGAAGGAAAGGACCTAAAACAAATACTGCTTGATGGACATAAAGGACGATTTTATGAGCATCTTTCTTTTTTTCTGGAAATTAGTGATGTGGCGAATGCGATTGACAGCGCATTAACAATGGAAGAGTTTGAAAAAGGATGGATACGGTTTCTTGTTTCATCCTGTGCTTATCCCTGTTTTATATTTTTGTTTGCCTATGTAATGATGGTTGTTTTTTCAACATCTCTGCTTCCGCAAATGATACAAGGCTTTGCACTAACTGAAAGTTCTGGTTTTTTATTGTTCTGTGTAGAAGCTTTGCGGTATTTTTGTGTGTTTCTGGCAATTGGCGCAGTTGCAAGTGTTTGTTTTTTTCTTGTTTTATATTTATATAAGCCATTACGCTTAAAAGTATTAATTCGATTGCAAAATAAGATATCTCTATTAAAGGATCATACATCCTATATGTTTGCTGGATATTTGAAAGTTTTAGAAAAGCAGGGAGTACCTACAAAAAAAGCTATGAAATATATGATGAATGTACAGAAAGATAGCTTGTTTTCACTTTGTATCAATTCTTGTGAAGAACAATTATGCAATGGTATTGATTTTATAGATGTTTTACAAAAAACAGAAATGTTAAATGAGTTATTCCATAAAATGATTCCTATCGGTATTATGACATCGTCGATAAGTGAATTATTAGAAATTTTTATGCAGCAGCAGGAACTTATCTGGAAAAAGAAAGTGAAAAAAATAGGTATTTTTATCCAACTGCTTTCTTATAGCTTTGTTGCGATTTTAGTACTGGTTGTTTATCAGCTGATGCTGCTGCCCCTATCTATGCTGGAACAATTTTGAAAAAGGAGAAGAGTTATGAAAAAAGATGATGGTTTTACAATATTAGAAATGATGATTGTTTTATCAGTTATTGCGTTGATTTTTCTTTTAACGCTGCCCAATATACAGCAAAAGGAAGATATTATTAGAAATAAAGGATGCGAAGCTTTGACAGAGGTTGTAAACTCACAAATTTTGTTATATGAAATTGAAAATTTATCTCCGCCTACTACGATACAGCAGCTTATTAACAAAGGTTATTTAAAGGCAAGTCAGCAGCGCTGTCCAAGTGGAGATAAAATTACAATTGAAAATGGACAAGCTGTTGTCAGATAAAGGTTTTACATTGCTGGAAATGATACTTGTTTTGAGTGTTGTTTGTGTTTTGCTGCTATTTGGCGGGGCGATTGTATCGAAAAATAAGACTGCATTTATTTATCAGATGAAAATCATAAGAGAAAATATAACAGAAACGCAGATAAAGGCTGTATCTGAAAAAGATAGAAAGCAGATTCAATTTTTGTCTGATCGAGTTCTTATAGATGATAAAATTTTAAAATATCCAAAAGAAATGCAGTGTTCTTTTTTGGATTTTCATTTTACAGAAAAAGGAACGATTTCAAAAGCAGGTACGACTACCTGTACAATGGAAGGTATAACAAGAAAGATGGTGTTTCAGCTTGGAAGTGGACAAAGTGACATCCGATAATGGATTTGTGCTTATAGAAGCGTTGTTTTTACTCATGATTTCTATGGTTTTGGTACATTTAACCTTATCATTTTGTATGTCTTATGTACATTATGAAACAGTAGTGGATAATGTTTTTCAAAATAAAGAAATGGAGCTTATTTATGAAAGATGATAGTGGTTTTACATTGCTGGAAGTATTAATTGCTTTACAGATTGTCCTCGTTTGTATGTTATTTGTTTTTCCTTGTGTGCATGCTATGAAAGTATTAAGTGAAGATAGCAGGCAAACAGATGATGCAATGGCTTTATATTTTCTTCGAAGAGAATTGGCAGCAGCCAGCAGTATACATCTTTCTTCATCTGCATTGGACTATGAGGCTTTCAAAGAAGTGAAAAAGCTGCAATTGCATAATGGACGTTTAGTGTCCATGGCGGGATATGAGATATTTTTTCAAAATATTGATGATGCATCTTTTTATGAAGAAAATAACTGTATATGGGTAAATTGGAAAAGAAAGGAACATGTGTATGAAGCGATTCTTGTATGCCGATGATGGATTTTTCAGTGTTTATGCCATGCTTTTATTAAGCATTGCCATGCTGTTTTCAACTTTTCTTTTTTGTAAGATACATACTGCTTATACGATGACGAAATTATCCTATAGTGATATTTTTGTTTTATATAAAGTGAATTCCTATTTAAAGCAAAATACAGAAGAAGTGCCAGATGAAATGATGAATGAGGAAAATGAAGAAAGCCTGGAAGATTCTAATATAACAGAAGAAGAATTGTTTTATAATGATGCATATATTTTTATTACATATGATGATCAGGAAGCTATTTGTAAAGTAAAGGAAAAAAACCAAAGTTATGTTATGTATATTACTTATAATAAGCAGGAAAAAAAGATTTTAGCGTATAGATATGAACAAATGTGAAAAACTATAGTAACAGGAGGGATACACATGACGCTTTTCGTTAGTTCTTTGGCGTTTTTCTTGTTCCTGCTTTTAGGAAAAGTACTGTTGTTTATAAACGAAGCTTTTTATATCTTGGTTTTGTTATATATGCTGTATTTATTCTTGTTAAAGTTTTTTATAAAAAAAGGAAATTGTTCTGCGATTCAAGTATATGATTATTTCTATGTTGGTTTCTTTGTTTTGCTTTGTATATTCTTTTTGTATCATAGACAGGAAGTTTTTTCACTTGTCAGTGTAGCTTATCTTTATATGTCTTCCTTTATTTCCATGATGCTTTATATAGATACGTTACGTTTTAAAAGTCTTTTTTAGCTTTTTCTTTTGGTTTTCTAGCAGTTTTGTAGAAAAAAATTGACAAATACCGCAAAACCATTAAAATAAGAACAGTAATGTTATAAACAAGGAAAGGTGAATAAAGATGATCAGTTCAAATGATTTGAAACCAGGTATGACCATTCAGCAGGATGGAGAGTTGTTTATTGTTTTGGAACAGAGTCAAAATAAAACTGCACGTTCTGCTATGGTTGTTAAGGCAAAAGTTAGAAATTTAAGAACAGGTTCTAATGTAGAACTATCCTGGGGAGGCGGAGATAAGATTCAGCCTGCACAGATTGATAAAAAAGAAATGCAGTATTTATATGATACAGAAGACGCATTGGTATTCATGGATAATGAAACTTACGAACAAATAGAAATTCCTAAGGATCACTTGAAGTGGGAAATTAATTTCTTAAAACCAAATGATAATGTAAATATTTCGATGTTTGAAGGAGAAATTCTTGGAATTATTCTTCCAGATAAGGTGTCTTTGCGCGTAGTAGAGTGTGAACCTGCGGTAAAAGGTGATACAGCTACTTCTGCTAGTAAAAATGCTGTGCTTGAATCTGGATTGGAAATCAAAGTTCCATTGTTCATCTCTCAGGATGAAATGATCGTTGTTTCTACTGCAGATGGGAAATATTCAGGAAGAGCTAAATAGTAAAAAAGCTGCTAGTCAGCTTTTTTTGTACAGTTTTTATGGAATTGTAAGAAAAGTAATATTCAATCTTTCTTATTTTTGTTATAATATACCTTAGATTAGGAGGTAGTGTATATGGAAAAACTATCGCGAGTTAAAAAATATGAAAGTTTGCGTAAAGCAATTGAAATAGATAATAATATAGATGCTGCAGAAGATAGCAAGAGCAGTGAACAGGCATTAAAATCTTTTGATTCCTCTATTTTTAAAAAAGCAGCAATAAAGGAAGAAACAGCTCCTAAACGTGCAAAAGAAGAAAAAGAAGTAGAGGGTAAAGAAAGCAGCACGAGCGATACCTTTACCAATGAATATTTAGATGACTTTATCAAGGAAGTTAGAGACTACAATATTCGTAAAGGGAATCGACAAAGCGAAGATACACAGGTTGATATCTTATATCAGCTGAATGCAGAAAACAGAGCAAAACGGACACGTTATCTGCAGGAAATCAAAGATAAGCAGGATGATACTGTTATAGAGCCGCTAAGTGATGAAGAAAATGGAAAACCTGTTTTAAGTAAAGAAGATTTAGCAAAAGAAGTTCAGCAGTTATTAATTGATGAAGATGTGCAGGATTCCACATTCGATGAAGAAACACAAGATACAGATGTAGAAGAACTTAGCGAGAAACTTATGCAGACACAGCAAATTGATTTGCATCAAGCAGCTGCTTTAGTTCTTCCAAGTGATGATGAAAAAGAGGATATCGAAGATTCTGTTAAACCAAATGATGAGGAGGACTCTTTGCATAAAAAGCTGATTGAAGAAACACAGCAGCTTCGTGTACAGCTGGATGAGTATGAAGGTGAGTTATCTGATTTAAGTAGTGGAGTAGAGAAAAATAATCGTATCTTAAATTTTATTTTATGTTTTTTGATTTTGGTATTGCTTGTCATAATTGGATTTATCGGATATTATTTATGGCAGGCTACAGGAGGGTTTTAAATGAAATTTAATATAGCAATTGATGGACCAAGTGCAGCTGGTAAAAGTACAATTGCGAAGAAACTGGCAAAAGAATTAGGGTATGCACATTTAGATACAGGAGCGATGTATCGCTGTGTTGCTTACTTTTCAAAATTAAAAGATGTTTCTTTTGATGATGAAGAAAAAGTGGCTTCTTTGATTGATGCTATGCAGATTCGCTTTGATGCACAGGGAAATGTATATCTTAATGATGAGAATGTGTCTAATGAAATACGTAAAAACGAAATTTCCATGTTGACAAGTAAAATTTCTGCTTATCCTGCGGTAAGAGAAAAACTTGTTGCTATGCAGCAGAAAATGGCAGAGCATAAAGGATATATAATGGATGGAAGAGATATTGGAACCGTTGTTTTACCAAATGCAGAAATAAAAGTATATATGGTGGCAAGTGTTAAAGCTCGCGCAGATCGTAGATATAAAGAATATGTAGAAAAACAAATAGAAGCAGATTACGATACGATTTATAAAGATATCGAACAGCGTGATTATCAGGACATGAATCGCAAAACATCACCATTAAAAAAAGCAGATGATGCTGTTGAAATAGATACATCAGATATGAGTATTGAGGAAGTTGTAAATACGATTCGCAGACTGCTTCCAGCAGAAGTTTAAAGGAGGATCTTTTATGATTAGTGGTATTTTAGCAATAGTAGGTCGTCCAAATGTTGGTAAATCTACGATTTTTAATCGTATTATAGGGGAAAGAAAAAGTATCGTTGAGGATATCCCAGGAGTAACTCGTGATCGTATTTATGGAAAAGCAGAATGGCTTACAAAGGAATTTCGAGTAATTGATACGGGTGGTATTCAGCTTGCAGATCAGCCTTTTCGTGATGAAATCAATATGCAGGTAGAAATTGCAATTGATGAAGCGGATGTGATTTTATTTGTAGTCAGTGGTAAAGATGGAATTACGATGGATGATGAGTATATTGCCAGACTTCTTCAAAAATCCAGAAAACCAATCGTTTTGGCTGTAAATAAAGTGGATGATTTTTCACAGAATGATGCAATTTATGAGTTCTATAACTTAGGTCTTGGAGATCCGATTGCAGTTTCTGCAGCGCATGGTATTGGTACTGGCGATATGCTGGATGAAATCGTTAAGGCTTTTCCGGATAAGCAGCAAAAAGAATATGAGGGTATGACTCGTTTCTGTCTAATAGGTAGACCAAATGTTGGGAAAAGTTCCTTAGTAAATGCAATATTAAATCAGGAACGTGTTATTGTATCAGATATTGAGGGAACAACACGTGATGCCATTGATACGCCTTTTAAACGTGAAGGAAAAGATTATGTTGTTATTGATACAGCAGGAATACGTAAAAAAGGAAAAGTCTATGAAAATATAGAAAAATACTCTGTTTTACGTGCTATGGCAGCAATTGAAAGAAGTGATGTTGTTCTTGTAGTAATTGATGGAGAAACAGGTATTCGCGACCAGGATAAACATGTGGCAGGATATGCACATGAAGCTGGGAAAGGGGTTATCATTGTTTATAACAAATGGGATGCTGTAGACAAAGATGAGCAGACGATGCAGAAAATCGAAAAAGAAATTCGTGCACAGTTCCTATATCTAAGCTATGCGCCAATATTATTTGTATCTGCGCTTAAAAAACAGCGTATCCATACACTTCTTCCGGCAATTGATGAAGTGCATGATTATTCAGTTCTTCGTATTCAGACAAACGTATTGAATGAAGTAATTATGGATGCTCAGTTAATGACACCACCTCCTACACATAAAGGAAAACGATTAAAAATTTATTATGCATCTCAGGTATCGGTAGCACCTCCTACAATTGTGTTATTTGTAAATGACCCAGAATTACTGCATTTCAGTTATAAACGTTATCTGGAAAACTGTTTGCGTGATGCATTTGCCTTTACAGGAACGACAATTCGTATCCTGGCAAGAGAAAGAAATAGATAAAGAGCGAAAGCTCTTTTTTTAAATGAAAAATACCTAGTAATATTTTATAAAAACATGTATAATAAGGTACGCATTTGCTATTAAATTATAAAAAATGTCAGGAGGTAGCTATGGCTGATTATATTAATGAAATAAAGCGAAGAAGAACATTCGCAATTATATCTCACCCTGATGCCGGTAAAACTACACTAACAGAAAAACTGTTATTATATGGTGGTGCTATATTGCAGGCAGGGAGTGTTAAAGGAAAAAAAGCAAATAAACATGCTGTTAGTGACTGGATGGAAATAGAAAAACAAAGGGGAATTTCAGTAACAAGTTCTGTTCTTCAGTTTGAATATAATGATTTTTGTATAAACATTCTAGATACACCAGGACATCAGGATTTCTCTGAAGATACCTATCGTACACTGATGGCTGCAGATTCCGCTGTTATGGTTATCGATGCAAGTAAAGGTGTAGAAGCTCAGACAAAAAAACTGTTTAAAGTATGTTTGCTTCGTAAAATTCCTATTTTTACTTTTATTAATAAAATGGATCGTGCAGCTATGGATCCTTTTAAGTTAATGGAACACATTGAAAGTGAACTTGGTATTTCTACATATGCAATGAACTGGCCAATTGGATCAGGGAAAGAATTTAAAGGTGTATACGAACGTGATAATAAACGTATTATAGCTTTTCATGGTGGAGATCATGGTATGAAAGCTGCAGAAGTTACAGAAGGCAGCTTACAGGATGATACATTCCGTTCTATTTTAGGCGATCATTTCTTTGAACAATTAAAAGAAGATAGCGAATTATTAGATATCGCCAGTACAGAGTTTGATCAGGAATTAATTAGCAAGGGAGAATTAACTCCTGTATTCTTTGGCAGCGCTTTAACGAATTTTGGTGTTGAGCCATTTTTATCACATTTCCTTGATATGACAACAAGTCCTCTTCCTAGAGAATCATCAAAAGGGTTTATTGATCCATTGGATGAGCATTTTTCAGCGTTTGTATTTAAAATTCAGGCAAATATGAATAAGGCACATCGTGATCGTATTGCCTTCATGCGTATCTGCAGTGGAAAATTTGAAAAAGGAATGGAAGTTACTCATATTCAAGAAAATAAGAAAATTCGTTTATCTCAGCCGCAGCAATTTATGGCACAGGATAGAGAAATTGTAGAAGAAGCTTATGCGGGAGATGTTATCGGTGTATTTGATCCAGGTATTTTTTCGATTGGAGATACTTTGTGTGATCCGTCAATGAAATTTACATTTAAGAAAATACCTACTTTTGCCCCAGAACATTTTGCTCGTGTTACGCAGAAAGATACAATGAAACGTAAGCAGTTTACGAAAGGAATTAACCAGATTGCCCAGGAAGGGGCAATTCAGGTATTCCAGCAAATTGATGCCGGTATGGAAGAAATTATTGTTGGTGGTGTTGGTGTACTTCAGTTTGATGTTTTAGAACAGCGATTAAAAAGTGAATACAATGTAGAAATTAAACTGGAAATTCTACCTTTTCAGTGTGTAAGATGGATTGATGATCAAACGATTGATCCACATACTTTAAATTTAACATCTGATTCTAAACGTGTAAAAGATTTAAAAGGCAGAAACCTAATTATCTTTATGAACAACTGGGGTATCAAGTGGGCACTTGATCAGAATAAAAATCTTTCTCTTAGTGAATTTGGTAATATGGATGAATAAAGCATGAGATTGTCTTATGCTTTTTTTCTTGCATATTTTTCATCTTTCTTTCATACAGTTAGAATGACTAAGGGAGGATAAAAGATGGATACCACAGAAATACTAAAAAATATTGCACAAAGATGCGGTGGTGATATATACCTTGGAGTTGTAGGGCCTGTACGTGTTGGAAAATCTACATTTATACGTGAATTTATGGAAAAAGCAGTGATTCCTTATGTAAATGATGAATATGAAAAAGCACGTATGATTGATGAATTACCACAGGCTGGTATGGGTAAAACGATTATGACAACCGAGCCAAAGTTTGTGCCCAATACAGCTGCATCGATTACTTTTGATGATGGATTTCATGTTAATGTAAGACTGGTTGACTGTGTAGGTTATGTCATTCCAGAAGCAAAAGGCTATAAGGATGAGGATGGTGTGCGTATGGTGCGTACGCCATGGAGTGAAGAACCTATACCATTTCATGAAGCTGCAAAAACAGGAACACAAAAGGTTATTCAGGATCACTCTACAATTGGAATCGTGGTGACAACCGATGGAAGTATCTCTGATTTAAGCAGAGAAGCGTATATTGAAGCAGAAGCAGAAGTCGTTGATGAATTAAAATCCATTGGCAAACCATTCATTGTTATTGTAAATAGCAAGGATATACATTCACCAACTTGTACAAGTGTAGTATCGAAATTAAAAGATAAATACGATGTACCAGTTTTAGCCGTAGCCGTTAACCATATGAGCGAACAGGATATACATGATATTTTAAGAGAGGCATTATATGAATTCCCAGTTTCTGAAATTAATATTAATATGCCTAAGTGGGTTGCGGTTTTAAGTGATGAGCACTGGCTGAAGAAGAGTTTTCAGGAATCAATTGAACAAAGTATGTCAAGTGTAGAAAGATTAAGGGAAGTAGAAGCAATTAGTGATGTGTTAAATGAAAATGAATATATTGAAAGCAGCAATTTATCTACAATTGATACAGGGCAGGGAATTGTTCATGTTGATATTACGGTACGGGCAGGACTTTATAATGAAGTATTAAAAGAAATCATCGGTAAAGATATTAAAGATAAAGCTGAATTGATGGAGCTAATGCAGGAATATAGTAAAGCGAAAAAAGAATATGATACGATTAGTTCTGCCTTGCAGATGGTAAAACAGACGGGATATGGTTTTGCCAGCGCATCATTACAAGATATTCAATTAAGCAAACCGGAAATTATTAAACAGGGAAGCAGATATGGAGTAAAGTTAAAGGCTATTGCGCCTAGCATTCACATGATCAAAGTTGATGTGGAAAGCAGTTTTGAACCGATTATTGGTTCCAAGCAGCAAAGTGAAGAGTTAGTAAAATATTTGCTTCGAGATGATGGCACAAATGATGACTCTATCTGGGATAGTGATATCTTTGGAAGAAAATTATCAGATTTAATTAGAGATGGATTAAATGCGAAACTTTCAATGATTCCAGAAGCTGCACGTGTTCGTTTACAGGATATTCTTACAAAACTTGTGAATAAAGGAAAAGGAAATGTAATCGCTATTGTATTGTAAAATCGCATAGTTTTTATAGGCTTCTATTGAAAAACAAGCTTACCAATGGTATGATAGTAGCATACATTGGAGGTAATGAACATGAGTGAAATTTTAAATAAAAAAACATTAGTGGAAGTCGTTGCGGAAAGCTGTGAAATCACTAAGAAAAACGCTACTGTTGCAGTAGATACAGTATTTGAAGAAATTACAAAAACACTAGCTGAAGGTGGAAAAGTGGATATTGCTGGTTTTGGAAAATTTGAAATCAGTGAACGTCCAGAACGTATGGGAATTAACCCTGCAACAAAAGAACCTTTAAAAATTGCAGCTTCTAAAACTCCAAAATTTAAAGCTGCGAAAGCTTTAAAAGAAGCAGTAAAATAATGTAGAAGAAAAGAGTACTGCAAAGTATTCTTTTTTTCTCATGGTATAATAATAGCATATTGTATCATAATACAAACAAGGAAAGGAAGTATGTAACTTATGCCAATATATTATTATCCTTCGTTTTCATCACAATATCTTCTGTATTTATTAGGTATTCTTATTGTATTATATGCACAGGGACGAGTAAGTTCTGCGTATAATAAATATAAGCAAATACCTAATAAAAAGGGAATACGTGGGGTAGATGCGGCACGCATTATATTAGATAGAAATGGTTTACAGGATGTACGTATCGAACCAGCGAAAGGTGGAACATTAAGTGATCATTATGATCCTGTGCATCGAGTAGTTCGCTTATCATCTGATATTTACTATAATGCAAGTATTGCATCTGTCAGCGTTGCTGCACATGAATGTGGACATGCGATACAGCATAAAGTAGGGTATGCAGCTTTATCCTGGAGATCAAAGCTATTACCAGTAGCAAACATTTGTTCGCAGTTAGGCTGGATCACGCTGATTCTTGGATTGTTTCTTTTTTCCAGTTTTTCATCATTGGTTTATCTTGGAATTGGGATGATTTTAGTAGTCTTTTTATTCCAGGTTGTAACATTACCGGTAGAATTTAATGCATCTACTCGAGCAATCGCACAGATATCTGAATTGCAGTTAATGCAGGATGATGAAAGACCTATGGTAAGAAGTATGTTAAAGGCTGCAGCATTTACATATGTAGCATCTGTTTTATCAACATTACTACAAATTTTTAGAATTCTAATAATGGTATTAGGCAGAAGAAATAACGACTAATAAAAAAGTGCGAAAGATGTCGCACTTTTTTATGTTTAAAAGGATAAATTCAAAAAACTTCAGTTTGTTAAAATAGATAGTGAAAAATAATTGGAATAAACAAAACTAAAATTGTTCCTATAATAAAAACAAACAGGACTTTTTTAAGACTATGTTTTTGCTCTTTGTTCATATCGTTATAACTTAACATGGTAAAAACCTCCTGTATACGTAAAACTATTTTGATTTATCCTTTTCTAAAGTATAACATATGGCAATAATATATTGGAGTCTTATTAAACAAATTACTTCGCATAATATATATTATGTAATTTATAAGGCATTTTAAAAGCAGCTTTTTAGGCTGCTGATTTCTTAATTACTTGTATAGCAATACATCCAGGTCCACCTTGTGCAATAAAAGCAGGTGTTAACGGATATATTTCTATTTCTGTATTTGGAAATTCTTCTTTCATATGTGATGCTACTTTTTTGGCAAGTTCTTCATTTTCTGCATGAGTAATTGTCATATAAAATGATTCGTCTACCTGCATGTCATGAAAACATTTGTCAATTTCAATAATAGCTTTGGATAATGTTCGTTTTACCGTATATTTTTCTAATTTGCTTTTATCATCCGTTAAGGTCATTACTGGAACGATTTTTAACAAACCACCAATCGTTGCGGCAATTGGTGTCAATCTGCCGCCACGCTTTAAAAACGCAAAATCACTTGGAATCAAGAATGATTTTTCATGCTGCTGCAGTGTTTTCAGCTCCTGTATGATTTGTTTTGCTGTAAAGCCTTTGGAAGCTAAGTCAACAGCTTTTAAAACAAGATATCGATGAGGTCCACATAATGTTTTTGAATTGAAAACATGAATATTGTCATTATGAGGACAATCATCTTTTGCTGTACAGGCACTGTGATAAGTACCGCTTAAGCCATCAGCTATTGTAATATCGATGATTTCATCATTTTTTGCAAGTGTTTCATATAGGTGCATTTTTTCACCGATAGAAGGTTGTGAAGTTGTTGGCATAAATCCTTCATTTATTAGTTTTATAAACTCTTCTGCAGTGATTTCTTCCAGTTCTCTATAGCTTTTACCATTGATTGTTACACTCAAAGGGGAAATTGTAATACCATGCTCTTTTCCCTCTTTTACATTTAACATGGTAGAAGAATCAGAAATAATTCTTACCATAAATAATTCCTCCTTGTCTTTGTCATATTTAGAATACCATGGAGTATGAATAAAGTAAAGACATTTAGTATCGAATACTAAATGTCTTTTTTACTATATAAGTAATGCTTTTATTTCACTTGAAGACGATGCAGCATAGCTTCTTTTGCTTTGTGTTCCAAGGTGTCATCAAGTGGTACAAGATCCGTTAAAGCAACATCTGGATTTTTTGCTTTTAAAGCTTTATAAATAATGAAATCTGCTATTTCTGGATTTTTTGGAAGCAGTGGACCATGCATATAGGTTCCAAGAACCTGTCCATTATAAAAGCCTTCTTGTTTTGCGCCAAAACAGTTTCCATGTCCACTTAATACATTTCCTAGAGGAGATGACACATTGCGTGTCTGTCCTCCATGATTTTCAAATCCAACAGCAACGATTTCTCTTCCATCAAGATTGCATTTAATTGCGATGTTTCCAATGCAGCGAGACCCATTATCTCCTGTTTCTGTATAGTAATCAAACAATTTTAAACCTTCAATTTTTTTATTGTCAGCACTAATATAGTATTGACCAAACAGCTGGTACCCACCACAAATCAGCAAAGCAAAAGTCCCTTGGTTCAATGCTTGCTTGATGTTTTCTTTGCGTGATAATAAATCCTCTATCAGCATCATCTGCTCTTTATCTGCTCCCCCACCTAAAAAAAGCAGATCATATTGTGTTAAGTCTTTTTCTTCTCCAATTCCCAAAGTATCAATTGTACAGGATATTCCACGAGCTTCACATCGTTTCTTAAGTACCATCATATTTCCCTTGTCACCATATAAATCCATAATATCATGGTACATCCAGCAAATTTTAATTTCCATTAGCTTTCCCTCCTCAAAAGTTTTCTTGCAGGCTGTAAAGCTGTATAAGTAGCAATCGCATACATTGTCATATCACAGCGCAATAAATCATTTACGGCGTCTTCTAAATTTTCAATGACAGTTAAATCTTTTTCCCATCCAGCATATTTCAAACGTAAAGCCATATCATAGGCTCTTGTTCCACTTGTGATGATTTTACTTGTTTCATCATTTAAAAGTTTTTCAAAGAAAGTATCGTAGATCCATGAAACATCCCTGCCATCCTGTGCATGATCATTTAATACGATAAGAATTGTTTTCTTTCTATGATCTTCTTCAATAACTTTCATAACCTCATTTGCACCAGTTGGGTTTTTTACAAGGTTTAAGATAAGATCATGACCTTTATATTCCATTTTTTCATTTCTTCCATCAGGAACAACAATTGTTGTAAATGCCTGTTCAGCAAATTTTAATGGAATAGCAAACTTTTTCGCAACACATAAAACGGCCATGCAGTTATACATAGTATATAAGCCGCCTTGTGGCGCATGGAACACATTTTGTTCATAAATGAACTCCCGTTTTTCAATGTCTTTTACTGTACCGCATACATCCATTGCTGGTGTTTTAAAATCGCAGTTTGTACAGTGAAATTCTCCAATATGAGAGTATTGATAATACTGGTATTTTAAACGGTTTGCACATCGTGGGCAGAATTTCCCTTCACTGGCTTCTTTTGTTGCAGATGAACTGGTAATACATTTATGCATACCAAAATACATGGCAGCTGCTTGTGGCGCCTTGTCTTTTAATCGTACAACATTTGGATCATTTCCATTTAAAATCAAAGTCCCTTTAAAATCCGGGATTGCTGCTTCAACTTTGGAAATAAGCTGTTCCATTTCTCTTGCTCTGTCAAGCTGATCTCGAAAGAAGTTTGTAACGACCAATGCAGTAACTGGCAAGCTTTTTATAATATAAGGAATGTTTAATTCATCAACTTCCAAAACAATGGCATCTGCGTGAATTTTTCCTGTAAGTGTAGAAGCACATAAAAGAGAAGTAGTGATACCTGCTCGAAGATTATCACCTTTGCGATTGCTTATTACCTTATCTTTCTTCTGCTCAAACATTTCAACAATCATATTGCTTGTACTGGTTTTTCCATTTGTTCCAGTCACAAGAATGACAGGACATGTGATTTTTAGTTTACATAAAACATCATTACATATCTTTAATCCTAACTGACCTGGCAAAGAGCCGCCTCGATGTATTAGATGTAAAAGAAAAGCAGATAGCTTTGTTATAAATATGGCAATGCTTTTCATGGTATTCCTCCTTGTATTTTTCATTTTTCAAATTCCTTATTTATTATACATGAAATACCATTGTTTTTATATATTGGGGAATATATTTTACGAAAAAATAAGGAACTTTTTCACTGATTTACAGTTGTAAAATTTTCCCTTCCCTTTCTTGACACTCTCTTTTTAAAAACCTATAATTAATAGGTAAGAAATGTGAAAACTCACTTTCTTATTTCCAAGAGAACAAATGGAGGATGAACAAATGAAAGAGTTAGAAATGCTTTACGAAGGAAAAGCAAAAAAAGTTTTTGCAACTGAAAATCCAGATATGGTAATCGTGGATTACAAGGATGATGCAACTGCTTTTAACGGTTTAAAAAAAGGAACAATTGTTGGTAAAGGTGTTGTTAACAATAAGATGACAAACTTCTTGTTCCAGAAACTGGAAGAAAAAGGAATTCATACACACTTTATTGAAGAATTAGATGATCGTAAAACACTTGTTAAAAAAGTGGATATTGTGCCTTTGGAAGTTATCATACGTAATAAGGTAGCAGGAAGCTTTGCAAAACGTATGGGATTAGAAGAAGGAACAGAGTTGAAATGTCCTATTCTTGAATTCAGCTATAAAAATGATGATTTAGGAGATCCTATGATCAATACATATATGGCTTTGGCTGTAGGAATTTCTACAAAAGAAGAAATTGAAACAATTACAAATATGGCATTTAAAGTTAATGAAGAACTGAAAAAAATCTTTGCTGCTGCAGATATTGAGTTGATTGACTTTAAATTGGAATTTGGACGTTATAAAGATGAAATTGTTCTGGCAGATGAAATCTCTCCAGATACATGCCGTTTTTGGGACATTCATACACACGATCATTTAGATAAAGACCGTTTTAGAAGAGATCTTGGAAATGTAGAAGATGCATACCATGAAGTTTACAAACGTTTAGGTATTAAATAAGTTATAGAAAGGAATATCTTATGTACGATCGATACGAAAGTCCACTTGGACTTAGATATGCCAGCAAAGAAATGCAGGGCATTTTTTCTCAGGATAAAAAATTCAAGACTTGGAGAAAACTTTGGATTGCACTTGCGCAAAGTGAAAAAGAACTAGGCTTGGATATTACACAGGAACAGATTGATGAGTTGATTGCTCATAAAGATGATATTAACTATGATGTGGCAAAAGAACGTGAAAAAATCGTTCGTCATGATGTTATGAGTCATGTATATGCTTATGGTACACAATGCCCTAATGCGAAAGGAATCATTCATCTTGGAGCTACTTCCTGCTATGTAGGAGATAATACAGATTTAATTGTAATGTATGAAGCATTGGAACTTGTAAAAAACAAACTGGTCAATGTACTGGCAGCGCTACAGAAATTTGCATTGGAATATAAAGACTTGCCTACTTTGGCATTTACACACTTTCAGCCTGCACAGCCTACAACATTAGGAAAACGTGCAGCTATTTGGGCACAGGATCTTCAGCTTGATTATGAAGAAATCTGCTGGCTGTTAGAAAATAAAAAGCTGCTTGGATGCAAAGGTACAACAGGTACACAGGCAAGCTTTATGGAACTGTTTGATAATGATACTGATAAAGTAAAAAAACTGGATCAGCTAATTGCAGAAAAAATGGGATATAGTGAATGCTACCCTGTTTCCGGGCAGACATATTCTCGTAAGATTGATTCAAGGATTTTGAATGTATTAAGTTCCATCGCTCAAAGTGCACATAAATTTTCTAATGACATTCGTCTTCTTCAGCATTTAAAAGAGGTTGAAGAGCCGTTTGAAAAAGGTCAGATTGGTTCCAGCGCGATGGCTTATAAACGTAATCCAATGCGAAGTGAACGTATGGCTTCATTGGCAAATTATGTAATTGCAGATACATTGAATCCAGCAATTACTGCAGCTACACAGTGGTTTGAACGTACATTAGATGATTCAGCTAATAAACGCATTAGCATTCCGGAAGGCTTCCTTGCGGTAGATGGTATTTTAGATTTATATTTGAATATTACAGATGGTTTGGTTGTTTATCCAAAAGTAATTCAATCTCACTTAATGAAAGAACTTCCTTTTATGGCTACAGAAACAATTTTGATGGATGCTGTAAAAGCTGGTGGAGATCGTCAGGAACTTCATGAACGTATTCGTGTGCATTCTATGGCTGCTGGTAAAGTGGTAAAAGAAGAAGGAAAAGAAAATGATCTTCTAGAAAGAATTGCAAATGATGAAATGTTTGGAATGAATATGGAACAGCTGGAAGCTATTATGCACCCAAATAAATTTGTTGGACGTGCTCCTCAGCAAACGGAAGAATATTTCCATGACTTTATTTCCCCTATTCTTGAAAAAGAAAAAGATGCACTTGGAATGCATGCAGAAATAAACGTATAAATACATTAGATAAAATAGAAAAAGCTGGTGATGAAGAATCCCAGCTTTTTTAGATATAAGAATTACTTTTGATAATAACACTATGAAACACCGTATTTTACAAGTCTTTGAACATCACTTAATGAAATCATATGATAGAGTATATGAAAAATGATATTCCTAACACTAGTAGAATAATAGCAGTGCTTATGAAAAAATTATGTTTATATAATTTTTGTAATAAAGGTGAGTGTGGTCTTTTTCTAAGATATAACATTAATATAATATTCAAAATTAAAAAAGGAAAGATTGCTATGTTTAAAAAAGAAATAGGTATATCAAGAAAAAAATATAAAAACAAGATGTCACTAACAGGTTGGTATATAAAGTAATATAATATTTGGAATATTACTGGTCGAAGTTTTATCTTTCTTCTTTTTTTCAAATCTGATAAGACAATGTAATAACCTGTTGATAGAAGCAAAAACAATAAACCACATTCTATAGAAAGAAGAAGGATATCATATAGTGTATCTTCACGAAGAAAAAAGAATATTAAAAATAGCACGAGGAAATACACTATATCAAGTAAGATACACTTACGAAAATCTTTTCTTATATCAGAAATAACCTTATCATATAAACTATTCTCTAAATCTTTATCCATGCTTTTATCTATCAGTGGTAGAGGCGGCACTTTATCTTCATTATAGAAAATCGCAAAATCATTTGTTCTAAACAGAAAATCCCATCCCATAAGTTTACAGGAATCATAAAATTCTATATCAGGGAGAATTTCTCCAAATAAATATATATCATAATGAATGTTTTTACTATTTGTTTCTATAAACGTCCAGATATTATCAGATTCACTAATACCATTTATTTTTAAACCCTGTTTTGCTTTTTCATTTAGAAAATCTATTATTTCACTTTTTTCAAAAGGAAAATAATCAATTAAGTATTCTTCTATTTTCATATACAGACTCCCCTTTAATTTATATTGATTCAATCTCTTTTCCATCATCCAATTGGTTTTTTAAAGCTTCATATTCTTCTTTTAACAGTTCTTTTCCCTTCTCTGTGATAATATAGTATTTTTTTCTTTCTAAACTTCTTGTGGCACGTATGATGCCTTCTTTTTCAAATCTTGCGAGTAAGGTATATAAAGTTCCTGTTCCTACTTTTACCCGGCCTTTAGAAATCATTTCAATATCATGCATCATAGCATATCCATGATTTTCTTCTAATAAAGTTAATAACAAATAATACATTGGTTCACTTAATCGTTGTAATTGATCTCTAGCCACTTATAACATCTCCTATCCATATATGTCGAGTGTCGTCATATATAATATATCAAAAATTCTCACTATGTCAATACTCGACATATGGGGCGTAAAAAAAAGAAATGTCTTTTGACATTTCCCTATTTCATTAACATATTATGAATGTAGATGTTACAGTTTCTTTCAGGACCTACCGATACCATAGAAATTCTTGTTTTACAAAGTTCTTCAATTCTTCGCAAGTATTTCTTTGTGTTTTCTGGAAGCTCTTCATATGTTTTCATGGTCGAGATATCTTCTTTCCAACCTTCAAGTTCTTCATAAATTGGTTTTGCTTTCTTTAGGTCTTCCATGTTAGAAGGAATGTAGTCATAACGTTTTCCATCTATTTCATAAGCCACACAAAGTTTTATTTTGTCTAAACCACTTAATATATCTAATTTTGTAATTACTAAATCTGTTAGTCCATTGATCATGGCAGCATGTTTTACTACATTTACATCCATCCATCCACATCTTCTAGGACGTCCTGTAGTTGCGCCATATTCTCCACCTTTTTCACGCAGCCATTCTCCCATTTCATCATGAAGCTCACTTACAAAAGGGCCTTCTCCTACTCTAGTTGAATAAGCTTTCGCAATCCCAATGATAACATCAAGTTTTTTAGGTGAAACACCAGCCCCAGTACATACACCGGCAGATGTAGGAGAACTGCTTGTAACATATGGGTAGTTTCCATAGTTAATATCCAGCATGGCAGCTTGCGCACCTTCAAATAGTACCTGTTTGTTTTCATCTAATGCATTGTTTACTTCGATCTGAGCATTAATAATTCTTGGAACTAATTTTTCACGTATCTGTGCAAATTGCTCGACAAGCTCTTCAAATACAAAACCTTCATCATGATAAACATTTTTAAACAAAATATTTTTTTGTTCCAGTGCATGTTTTAATTTTACTTTAAAACTTTCAAAATCTAATAAATCTCCCATGCGTATTCCAAATCTTGAATATTTATCTGCATAACAAGGTCCAATACCTCGTTTTGTTGTTCCTATACGCTGCTCTTTTAGACTTTCTTCGATTAATGCATCTAAACGTACATGGTATGGCATAATGATATGGGAACAGTCTGAAATTTTAACATGTCCAGTGTCCATTCCTTTTTCTTCTAAGGAAGCAATTTCTTTCAAAAAGACAAAAGGATCAACAACTACTCCTGGACCAATGATACAAGTAGCTTGCTGTAAAACGCCACTTGGCAATAAATGCAAGACGACTTTATCATCGTTAACAACGACTGTATGTCCTGCGTTATTACCACCTTGAAAACGGACAACATAATCCATTTCAGAACCAAGATAATCAACAACTTTTCCTTTTCCTTCATCGCCCCACTGGGTACCTACAACAACATAACCTGGCATATAAAATTCCTCCTTTGGTATTATAACCTTGTTATTTAAAAAAAACCTTTAATAATATAGCACAAAACAATTAAAAAATAAACAATTTTATTTAGAAAATCCAGGAAAGAAAGTCTTATGGATATACTAGAAAATAACAACAAAAAATCTGTACTCCAGTTTATTGGAATACAGATTTTAATACTGTTTTATTTTAAAGCTGCAGTAAGTTTATCTGCTGCCGGTTTCATATAAGAGCGAATTTTTTCTACAGTTTCAACAGTAAAATCATCATCTTTATAAATTGCAGAAACACAATCCATCATAGGAAGTTCTGCCCATAATTCTACTTCGTTGTTTTCCAGAAATTCTTCTGTATTCTTATGCTGGAAGATTTCAATGCGTTTACCGCAATCAGGGCATTCTACAAAGCTCATATTTTCAATGATACCAAGCACTGGTACTTTAACCTGTTTGCACATGTTAATAGCTTTTGAAACGATCATAGATACCATTGGCTGTGGTGTAGAAACCATAACAACACCATTTACCGGAATGTTTTGTAGAACCGTTAAAGCGACATCTCCTGTTCCTGGAGGCATATCAATTAGTAAATAGTCTAATTCTTCCCATACAACATCACTCCAGAACTGACGTACAGCATTTCCAACAATAGGACCTCTCCAGACAACTGGCTGATTTTCATCATCCATCAAGAAGTTTAAAGACATTACTTTAATACCATCTTTGTCGATAACAGGCTCAATTGCATCATTTGTACCATACGCCTTTTCTTTTTCCAATCCCATTAAACGAGGAATACTAGGTCCAGTAATATCCGCATCCATGATTCCAACTTTAAATCCCTGGCGAGCCAGCTCTTTTGCTAAAAGAACACTCATAGAGCTTTTACCAACGCCGCCTTTTCCACTCATTACACCAACAACGTGTTTGATCTTGTTTTTAGGGTTGTTTTTGATTCCGCAGGAATCTTCATTTTTACCACATTTTCCTTTACTAGGACAAGTACTGCAATTACTCATAAATACATCTACCTCTCTTTATTTCCACATATCCAAAATACTTTCGCCAATTGTATTTTCAGGCATAGAAACATCAAAGTTATCTGCGATGCTAGCCCCTAAATCAGCGAATGTCTTTCTTAATGGCATTAAACCATGTCCTTTCATAGAAGGACTGTATGCAATTAAAGGAACCATTTCTTTTGTGTGATCTGTTCCCTTAAATGTAGGGTCATTTCCATGATCTGCTGTAATCAGCAATAAATCATCATCATTTAATTTATCTAAAACAATTCCAAGTTTTTCATCAAAACGTTCCAATTCCTGCCCATATCCTACAGGGTTTCTTCTATGTCCCCACAAGGCATCAAAATCAACTAAATTGACAAAACACAGCCCATTAAAGTCTTTGTCCATCAACTCAATAACCTGTTCCATGCCATGCACGCTGCTTTTTGATTTATATGCTTCGCTAATGCCTTCCCCAACGAAAATATCATTGATTTTCCCAACGCTAAGCACATCGTATCCTTCATCTTTTAAAGCATTTAACACTGTGCGTCCATATGGTTTTAAAGCATAGTCATGACGATTTGCTGTACGAACAAATTCGCCCTTTTTCTTTCCTGTATATGGTCGTGCGATAACACGTCCTACTTTCCATTCAGGTTTCATTGTGATTTCTCTTGCGATTTCACAGCAGCGATATAGTTCGTCCAATCCAAATGTTTCTTCATTTCCACAAATCTGTAGTACAGAGTCGGCGGAAGTATAAACAATCATATCCCCTGTCGCAATTTCATGTTCTGCCAGTTCATCTAAGATTTCTGTTCCACTTGCAGCTTTGTTTCCAACGATTTTATGACCCGTGCGACGAGTCAGCTCATCTAATAATTCCTGAGGGAATCCTGTATCTGTAAAAGTCTGAAATGGTGTTGTGATATATAGTCCCATCATTTCCCAATGGCCAGTCATAGTATCTTTTCCAACACTTGCTTCCTGCATTTTTCCATAATATGCCAATGGTTCTTGAACACCTTCTATATTTTTTAGCGGATGAAGGTTTGCCAGTCCAAGCTTTACAAGATTAGGGATTTTGAAATCTTCCATGTGTTCAGAAATATGCCCCAGCGTATCACAGCCTTCATCATCATAATCTTTCGCATTCCAGGAAGCACCAACTCCCAATGAATCAACAACGATGGTAAATACTCTTTTATATTTTTTCATTTATGTTCCTCCTTTGCTTTTGGATGAAAAGAAGCATAAGCTTCTTTCAATCTTTTTGTCTGTACATGTGTATAAATCTGGGTGGTTGAGATATCACTGTGTCCTAAAAGTTCCTGCAGTGAACGCAAGTCTGCGCCGCCATCTAATAAATGGCTTGCAAAGCTGTGGCGAAAACTATGCGCAGATAATCTTTCATCCAGCCCTAATTCCTGCAGTTTTTGTTTTATTAGCGTATGCACATATTGTCTAGATACCATATGTCCACTTTTTGTTATAAAAACATAGGAATTTCGATTTTTTACCCATGAAGGACGTACAAATTCTAAATAAAGGGAAAGTGCTTTGACACTTCTTTGGTTCATAGGAACCATGCGCTCTTTGTCCCCTTTTCCAATTACTCTCAAATATCCTTGTTCCAGGTGTGTTTGATTTAAACGTAAAGAACATAATTCACTTACACGCAGACCGCAGCCATATAAGATTTCCAGCATGGCTTTATGAAACAAGTCATTATCACTGTTTGAAAAACTGTCCAAAAGTCTTTCTATATCAGCTGTATTAAAAAACGCAGGCAATTTTCTAGCAGTTTTGCGACTTTTGATATGCAATGTTGGATCATGTATAGCAGGATAGCTCATGGATATATAGCGATGAAACATTCGTAATGTTGTTATCATATGATTTATGCTTGTGTTTGTTTTGTTTTGCTGCTGCAAAGATAAAAACTCTTCAATTAACAAATCATCAATATCGTTCATTTCATCAACGTTTTTACTGTTCAGAAAACCCAGATACTGTTTCAGTTCACATCGATAGGATGAAACACTGGATAAAGCTTTATTTTCTACAACTTGAAGATAGTGCATATAATCTTCCAAAGCATCCTTAATCTGCATAAACTCACCTTTTTTATTATAACATACATGAAGATGTATTTGTATTAAAAAGCGTCTAAAAATCATTTCTGCAGATTGTAAAATCTACATCAATTTTTTAAAAAAACATTTGAAAATCCTATTCGATTTGTACTATAATTGAATCACTTCGTTTTTTTGGAGGTTAGAATGAGTACACTACAATCAGAAAATTTTACATTTAGTCAAATTATAAAGAGCAAGGCACAGGTTTGTGCCATTGAGGGATTAAGCGGATGTGCTAAAACTGAAGTTTATTTACAGCGTATCCATGCTTTATATGAAGAAGGAATACCATATTCACAAATGTTAAATATTGCTGGTTCTCGTTATAAAATCAAAAGCAATACGATTCGCTTTAAACAGAAGTGGAGTGAAGAGGAAAAATACCCTTCTTTTATTACCTTGTATAGTTTTTGTTATCAGCTTATTAAAAAGTACAATGCGCAGCATGATATAGAAACATGGAAAGCGTATAAAGACCTTGGTTCTATTGTTATGCGCCTTGTAAAAAAACATTTTAATTTAGATTTATCTTTTGAAGAATGTGAATGTATTATGAGCAAGATTGCTTTATCTAAAACAAGCATGATGAGTGAGAAAGAAATACAGGCAATTCGTATTCCAAATATAGATGTAGATTTTGCTTATTTGTTTAAACAGTATGAAAAAGAAAAAGAACGTTTGAAAATTTATGATTTTGAAGATTTGCTGGTACATGCATTTCAGCTTTTATCAACAACATCTTTGGCTTCGCTTTGTTCAAACATTCAATATATTCATGTAGATGATGCACAGGAACTCCCTTTTTTGGCGCATTTGATTTTGCATAGATTAGTGAACAATGAAAAACAGCTTCATTTATTTTATGATGAACACCAGCAATTGTCTTTGCGTCATGCAGCTGATTTGCAGCCGCTTCAGGCATTAGAATCAACCTATGCGTCTGTGGAGCGATTTGAATTAAAAACAAACTATCGAAATGCTCCTGCTATTTTGTCACTTGCTGAATCTTTTTATTTCCATAAAGATATGGAAGAAACACAGGAAATAGAAAAAGATGTTTGCTTTTATAAAGGATTTCAAACAGAAACAGAACTGTATGCCTATGCAGAAGAAAAAGCAAAAGCTTCTCAAGGGAAATGTCTGTTTTTAGCAAGAAACAAAGAGATGCTGCTTCCATTGATGGATTTATTTGTAAAGAATGAAATTAATTTTCAATGTCCATCGATCAAATACTTTTTCAAATATTCTTTTATTACCGATATGATGCACTTTTTTGATTTATTGACAGATCCTAGAAATCTTTTGGCATTTGAAGCTATTTCATCTAAATTGAATATAAAATGCAGCGAAAAAACATACCAGAGCATTGCGGAACAATTATCACAAAATGATGATTTTGATGTATATCAGGCGATTATGAATGCAAATGTAAAGGCTGAAATAAAAAATGGGATTCGTAAATATATTGAAAATTTCCGTATGATTCAAAATGCATCCAGTCTTGCTATGTTTCAGTTTGTTTTACAAAAGCTGGAATATCGACGTTTTTTGATTCAGGAAAATATTTCCTTATCACATCCTGCTATGGTTGCTTTCCAGGCATTGTGTGAACGTTATACAGATCCAAAAGATGTAACTACATGTCTGCGTACACTTGCTTCTGCAACCTATCCAGACACAGCACGTATTATCCTTGATAGTATTGATACTTGTGAAATAGAGGAATGTAGCGAAGTTTATGTAATGGATATGCAGCAGTCTTTGTTCCCTTTAACTGAAGAGGATACAGAAAGAAAAAGACTTTATCTGGCAATGATGAAGGCACAGGATCATTTGGAATTTTTATTTGCGAAACGTGTGGGAAATACAAGATTAAGACCATCATCTTTCCTTTTAGAACTTTTCAAGAAGCCTGAAAAAGAAAATGTAGCACCACAAAATGTTGAAAGACAAGCACCTGCACTTCCAAGAAGAGGACGTAAAATCATGCATGAATCTTTAGGAGAAGGAACAATTTTAAAATTAGATAATCATTTAGCTACGATTCGTTTTGCTAATCAGAATGAGCGTACATTAAACCTTACATTTTGTTTAAATAATGGATTAGCTAAATTATTATAAAATAACAATATGCAAAAAAGGCCTGTTTTCATAATTTCTTATGACAAACAGGTCTTTTTATCGTTTTATCATTTTTGGTGTTAAAACATGAAGGTTTGCTTTTCCATCTTTGCAGGCTTCAACCAAAACACTGATAGCTTCTTCTTTTGCTTCATCATATACAAACTGCATGCTTTTTGGTTCTAGCCGATGTCTTCGTAAAGCTTCGATGATATCACAGATTCTATTTGCACGATGCACCATATAAAACCTTCCTTTTTCCTGTAATACTTCACTGACTTTCTTACAAAGCTCATCTAAAGTAAGGTAGGTTTCATGACGAGCAGTAGCAAGTTCATAAGACAGATTGATATGACTATCTTCCTCAGTTTTGAAATAAGGAGGATTGCATATAACAACATCTACCTTTTCTAAGGACATATTTCGAACATCTCCACTTAAAATGATGGCATTTTCTATTCCTAAATGTTCCATATTATATCTCGCTAGTTTTGCGGCTTCATCCTGTATTTCTACCCCATACAGCATAGAAGGAGCATATTTTGCAGCTACCGCAAGCAATGCGCCATTATTTGTACCTATATCTAAAACACGCTCCCCTTTTTCTATTCTCATAAAATGTGCCAGCAAAGCAGTGTCCGTATTGATACGAAACATTCCTTTTTTCTGATATAAATAAACATCAGTTCCATTCACATAATCGTATGTATATTCTTTTTTCACAGCATGTACTCCTTTTTGTATTCATTATACAGGAATTTTACATGAGATTAAATAGTTTTATACATTCAATTACAAGGGTAGATTTCAAATAAGAGCCAATAAGCAAGATGATAAAACAAATCAAAATGTCATTTAATACACTGTTTGTTAATTTGCGAAAATCAAGCTTTTCTCTATTGCTTGTCGCATATATAAGATACATAGATAACTGAATGGCACTTGCTGATATTAAAAAAGTTGCCAGCAAATCAAAAAAGACCTGCGGAAACAAAGTCATAACAATACCAGCGATACCTTTTAAATGATACGTTACAACAAACAAGGCAGCTGAAAAACCAATCTGCAGCCCTTTGGTAAAGGCAACAAAACTAATGAGTGGAATACCAGCAATGCTTGTACCTAAAAAGAATATTAAAAGGATGAACAAAATACCTGAAAAAAATTCACTTACAAAATAATCGTACTTGCTTACATTAGAATCAATTGTAGTTAGAAAAGAAGATAAATATTGGGTATCACTAACATCAATATAGGAAGACATTATACTTCCAGCAATAATCCCACATCCAACAAGAATCCCTATATAGAGATATACGTTATGATACTTTTTTAGAAAACCATGATATGTTCTTTTTTTGTGCATATACTTCCTCCTCACTAGAGTATATGAAAAAAAAGAAGGATAACCTCCTTCTTTTCATCGTCATTTTTCATCCTTTTTTGCAGATGCCTGTGCTGCACAAATAAGATGAGCATCTGGCATTAATTTATTTAATTCTTCCAAAACTTTATAAATACTGTTTGTATCTTCGCTTTCTTCCTGGAAAATACTCATTTGATCAATGGTTTTATCAGCACTGTATAAGGAACCTAAGGAAATTCCTAAATGTCGTATGGGAAGACCATTATAATGCTTGTCAAACAGCAGCATGGCAGTTTCCATTAAAATCGATTCTTCATTGGTATATTCATGTATCGTTTGACTTCGTACCATATTGGTAAAATCGAAATAACGAATGGATACAGATATCAAAGAACCCTTTATATGATCTTCTTTTGCTCTTCTGCTTAAAGATTTTGCAAGTCTATAAAAAACAGTTTTGATTTCATCATAATCGCTTACATCACTATCCAGTGTTGTTGATTGAGAAATAGACTGCACACTGGAATTATAAGATAAAGCAGAATTTCCATTTCCTCTGGCATTTTGTATGCTTGTATAGGCATGTTTTCCTAAAAGTGTTAAGATCTTAGATTCATTGTCTGGATTTGCGAAATCTCCAATGGTAGAAATGCCATTAGCTTCCAGAATAGAAACACTTTTTTTACCAATGCCCCATAAGTCTCCAATAGGCAAAGGCCATAATTTTTTGGCAATTTCCTGTTTTCGTAAAATGGTAATACCCATTGGTTTTCGCATATCGCTGGCCATTTTTGCTAGAAATTTATTTGGTGCTACACCAATGCTGCATGGAAGTTTTAAATCTTCATAAATTCCTTTTTGAAGAATCCATGCCAGATCCATAGGACGTTTATATTTCTTGATAACCTCTGTTACATCCATATAGGCTTCATCTATGCTGGCAGGTTCTACAAAAGGGGTGAATTTTCGTAAATATTGAAAGAAGCGTTTGCTTAATTCTTCATACCAGCTGTAATCCCCTTGAACAACTACAAGGTCAGGACATTTTTCCAATGCCATCATTAAAGGCATTGCACTGTTTACTCCATATTTCCTTGCCTCATAGCTTGCGGTAGAAACAACACTTCTTCTATGTAAGCCAGCCACAACAACTGGCTGCCCTTCCAATGCAGAGTTTTTTAAGATTTCTGCACTTGCAAAAAAGGAGTTTAAATCTACATGAAAAATCACTCGTCCTGCCATATCATCACCCTCGTAAGAGGTATTATACAGTGTTTTGTTTAGAAATTCTAGCGATACATCTGCATTCTTACATTTTTATTTTTTAATCGATGTTCTAAGCGCAGTTTATCAGAAATCATCGCAATAAATTCAGAATTTGTAGGTTTAGCTTTGCTGGCGGATATTGTATATCCAAAGATATCATCGATAGCATCAATATTTCCTCTGTTCCATGCTACTTCAATTGCATGTCGAATAGCTCTTTCAACACGAGAGGCACTTGTACTATATCTTTTCGCTATTTCGGGATATAAAACTTTTGTAATCTGTCCTAAAAAATCAACATTCAAATACGTTTCTAATATTGCAGTTCGTAAATACATATACCCCTTAATATGAGCTGGAATTCCAATTTCATGTAATAGTTCTGTAATTTCGCTTTCCAGTTCTAATTTCGCAAGTCTTTCTTTTTCATCCTCATTTAAATTCATATCCATCAGCATCTGCTTTTTACTTGCTTTCGCATAACCGCAAATATTATCCAGTTTATCAATCATGGTTTCAATCTCAAATGGTTTCATTAAAATATAGTCAATTTTGTAATCCTGAATTGACGATATAATAATTTCGTTGATAAATGGCGTTGTACATAAAATATGATCAGCCTCTATTCTGTTTTCTTTCATTTCTTTCAATACAGAAACACCATCTTTTTTTGGCATAATTAAATCTAGAATTAAAACATCAACATGCTTGCCTGCTAATTCCCTTATGCATTGTTCCCCATTCCCTGCACTGCCAATTACCTCATATGTATCATTCTTGTAAAACTTTTCCTTCATACAGTGGATCATATCAATATTATCATCCACTATATACACACTCATCTTTTCCTTCATTATTTTCTTCTCCTTTACGATTTCAAATTATACGAATGTGTCCTGGAAAAATTTCACTTAATTTGTCGAATATTTTCAAAAAGATAAAAAATTCTATGAAAAATCTAAAAAAGAGTAAGCGATTTCTTTCTTTTTGTCGATTTGTGTCCTTTTTAAAGTAATCTTTAGATATAACAAGAATAAAAAAGAAACTTAAGTAAAGATCAAATAATCAAAAGGATAGTTTTTAAGTCACATAAAAGTTTATCTAATTAAGATAGATGAAGTTATTTATACTATGTTAAAATCATTAAAAAGTGAGGGATATTTATGAAACATTTCTTAAAATCACATTTTATATTTTGTATAATATTACTCCTATCTTTTGTAGGGTTTTATTATATTACGCGTTTTTATATACATAGTGAATTCACACATGAACTTTCTTATGAAACTTTTGTAAATCATGTTCAAAATGGAACATTCAATTTATGGATCACTACCGTCATCTTGCCATTTATTATATATATTATCTCTTATGGTTATCATCATTGGTATTTATCTGTAAACAAAACCTTTCCTCCTGAAAGAAAGCCTTTGCTTATATCCTTTTCTGAGGAAATGGAAGTGAACAAAGATATAAAGCTTTTCTTATTTCTCATTGTTTTTATCCTATTATGGTCTATATTTCTATACTTTCTTTTCTCTGTTAATATAGTACTAGCAATTCTATTACTGCCTGTTCTTCTTCAATTTGTTCAAGTTATATATCATTGGATTGTTCATCGCCTTTCTTTTATATATTCTATAAAGCATGTAAAAAGTATTATACATCTTCTGCTTATTTCTTTGTTTTGGGGCACTTTACTTTTTTATTCTATAGATCAATTGCTTTTACTTTTTATTTCAATATACTTATATTTTTTGCCTTTTCTTTGGATTCCATTTCATTATTGTCTTGCGATGAAAACTGGAAAATACATGGTTTTACTTGAAAATGCATTTAACAAAAAAGTAAGACATAAAACATAGTACATTCTATTTATAGAGGTTAAACATACTATACTATGTTAAAAGGAACTATTACGGGCTATGAAAATAACAAATCGTAAGTTAGTTCCTTTTTTATTAGATTATTTTATTTTGTATTTTACTGTTTCGTATTTTCCAGCATCCAGTCGATATATACACCATATCCTTTCATAGGATCACTTGAGATAACATGTGTAACTGCACCTATCAGCTTTCCATTTTGTACGATTGGAGAACCACTCATTCCCTGTACGATACCATTTGTTTTCTGTTTTAACCTTTCATCTTCAATACGAAATTCGATTCCTTTTATGTCGCTTTCCTTTTGTGAATGCAGTTTTGTGATTTCAATTTTAAAAGGTTCTACTGTATTACCATCAATAACCGTATAAAAATATGCCTCTCCTAATACAATTTCTTCTTTCGATGCGCAAGGAATCAAGGAATGCTCCTTGTTGCCAAAGTAATTTCCATAAATACCTATAGGCGTATTTGTATTTACATCTCCAATTTGTTTTGTATAGTCGATAGCTGCATGTTTTTGCCCTGGTACATCTTTTTGTGCTTTTTGTATAGAAGTTACTCTAGAATCATAAATAGAACCGGATTGAATTGGCGCAATCTTTTTTAAGTCTGCATCTGTTATTTCATGTCCCAACGCACCATATTTCATTGTGCCTGGATCAATATAGGTAAGTGTACCAACTCCCGTAATACTATCTTTTACATACAATCCGCTTTGAAAGTTATTCTTTTTTTCATCATAAACCGTTACTAACTGTTTATCTATGATTTTATCATTTCTTTTAATTTTTACATCGACTGTATTTTCTGTATTTTGTAAAGAGGAAAGTATGGCATATAACTGTTCCAAATTAGAAATAACTTCTCCTTTGCATTGAATGATGACATCTCCAAGCAAAAAAGTTGACGATGGATCGTATGTTTTTCCATTTGCCTGAAAGGAATATGTTCCTGTAATCATCACTCCATCATATTCTGCTTTTATTCCTATGCTGTCTCCACCTAAATAAACTTCTTGTGCCGCATAAACTGACTGCGGTGTTATAAACAGGAAGAAAAAACATAAGAGAAAAGAAAAAAGTTTTCTAGACAAAGTATCACCTCCTGATTACTAGTGTGTCTCAGAAAGCATACTTCATGAAGAAAACTTATATATATTATGATTCAATTTGTGCTTTTTCCAAAAGTTCCCTGGCCGCTTCTAAAGCAGAGGTGCTGGAAGAATTGCTGGAAATCCAAGCTAAATGTTCGATTCTTTCTTTTTCTTCAAGTTCATGAATCGATGTCGTTGTAGAGGCATCATCCTGATGTTTTTCTACAATATAGTGCTGATGAGCACAAGCCGCAACAGCTGCAAGATGTGTTACACAAAATACTTGTACCTGTTTTGAAAGCTCCTGCATTTTCTTTCCAATTGAAAAGGCAACACTGCCGCTTACTCCTGTATCAATTTCATCAAAGATAATGGTTTCGATTCCCTGAAGACGAGTAAATACACATTTTAATCCAAGCATAAATCGGGATAGTTCTCCGCCACTGGCAGTCATAGATAAACTTTTTAAGCGCTCTCCTCGATTCATAGAAATCAAAAATTCTACTTTATCATAGCCAGCTGCATTTCCCTGTGTTTCTTCGATAGATACTTTAAACTGTGCATTTGGAAGCTGAAGATCGTGAAGCTGTGCAAGTATGCTTTCTTCTAGTTTTTTACTTACACAAATACGCTGTTTATGCACTTCATCTGCAATGCTTTTGTATTCATTCCATGCTTTTGCTTTTTTCTTTTCTTCTCTTTCAAGAAACTCCTGTCGATGCAAAATGGAATCAATATGTGATTGCAGTTCCTCTTTTTTTCGCATGAGTGCATCATAACTTCCTCCATATTTTCGATAAAGTTTATGAAGCTGATAAATTCGATCCTGCATCATAGCAAAATTTTCTTCATCATATTCCATGCTGTCCACATAATTTTTTAATCGATCCCGGATATCATCTAAACGATAATATACATCCGTTACTTCATTTTGAATCTCTTCAAAAAAAGAATCTTCATTAAGTGTACCGATTTGTCTTGATACTTCATACAACTGATTGGAAATTCCTTCATCTGCCTCCAGCAACTCTACGCAATTTTGAACAGTAGAGCATATTTTTTCATAGGATTGAAGCTTTTTCTGCTGCAATTCTAATTCTTCTAATTCATTTTCTTTACAGTTTGCATCTTCGATCTCGTTTAGCTGATATGTTAAAAATTCCAAATCGTCTTCATTGTAGTCTTCACGAAGCATTTCTTCCATGTAGTCGACAATACTTTTATAGTTTTGATAAGCATTTTTGCAGCGTTCCAGCAATGTCTTGTCTACACCGAATTTATCAAGTAAAGATAAGTGATATTTGGAGTGTAAAAGGTATTGTGTATCATGCTGCGAGTGAATATCGATAAGAGAAGAAAATACTTGTTTCAAAAAAGAAACGGTCGATAAGCGATGATTGATGCGCACATTGCTTTTCCCATCAGCACTTATTTCTCTTGTTACAATAACCAGCTGATCTTCTAATTCAAATCCGCCTTCTTCAAGAATTCTAGAAGCTTCATGATTGCAGGGAATTTCAAATACCCCCTCAATGATAGCCTTCTTTTTCCCTTCTTTTACCATTCCAGCACTGACACGATCTCCTTTTAATACTCCAATCGCATCCATAAGCAAAGATTTCCCTGCACCGGTTTCTCCGGTAAAAGCAGACATATGTTCACTAAAATCCAATTGTACTTCATCTAATAAAATAAAGTCTTTTACATAGATTTGTTTTAACATGAACTCACCTCCTAACGTTTTACTACATAATCTTTTACGATTTGTTTATAAGAAAATACACAATGACATGGATTTTCTACAATATGCATGACAAATTCTTTATTTCCATCTCTTCCTAGTATACTGCTGGCACATAAATGTTTTACATAAAGTCCGGCATCTTCAACAAAAGAAACAATATCTTTTAATACCTGTATATGTACCTTCTCATCTTTTACGACTCCATTTTTCCCAATGTTTTTCTTTCCTGCTTCAAATTGCGGCTTGATTAATACAACCAGTTCTTTTTTTGACATTATGGAAAACAGTGCAGGAAGAATAAGTTTAATAGAAATAAAAGATACATCCATGCATGCAAAATCAATGGGACGATCAAACTTTTCTTTTGTTAAATAACGACAATTTACACCTTCCATGCAGCAAACTCTACTGTCTTCTCTTAAACGAGGCAGCAGCTGGTCTTTTCCAACATCAACGGCATATACAAAATCTGCACCTTCTTTTAAACAGACATCGCTAAAACCACCAGTACTGGCACCGACATCAATAACGGTTCTATGTTTTAAGGAAATCTCAAATGGTTCTAAAACATCATAAAGCTTAAATCCGGCACGACTTGCGAAAGCAATATCTTCCTGCTCTACATGAATTTCCATATCTTCATTTACTGGATAGCTGTTTTTCTGAATTGCTTTTCCATTTACTTTCACAAGTCCTTTTTGAATCGCGTCCTGTGCCTTGCTGCGTGTTTCAAAATATTTTTTCTCTACAAGAAATGCATCTAATCGCATAGTTAAACTCCTATAAATAACTGGAAATGATATCAAATAAAGAATTGATATCCAGTCGTTCTAATTTTCTTAACTGTGATATACTTCCATGTTCTACAAAATGATCTTCAATTCCTAAACGAACAAAATGACGAGTATATCCATGATCATTGGCATATTCTAAAATAGAACTGCTTAATCCACCCGCAAGCATATCAGTTTCATAAAGTAAAATAGGAAGTTCCATCTGACATAGACGCTCCAGCATATCCCCATCCAGCGGTTTAAAGAAACGAGCATTGACAACGGTAATTGGCATTTGATTTACCTGTGCTTTTGAAATGATTTTATCTACACAATCACCATACGTAATGATGATTAAACGGCTATGTTCATCGAATGACCAGCTTGTCCATGTTCCAGGTTCAATATATGTATATTCTTTTGCTTTTTCAAAAGGAACATTTCCTCTAGGATAACGTATTGCATATGGGTGTTCCTTCTGCTGAAATGCAGAATACAGCAGATTTTGCGCTTCTTTCGCATCTTTAGGCTGAGAAAGTATCATATTAGGAATATGACGAAGCATCGCAATATCAAAGACGCCATGATGGGTTTCTCCATCTTCCCCAACAAGGCCACAGCGATCAATTCCAATCACAACCGGCAAGTTCATACGTGCAACATCATGGTTTATTTGATCGTAGGCACGCTGCAAGAAAGAGGAATATACAGAAATAAAAGGACGTTTGCCACTGACAGCCAAACCTGCCGCAAAAGTCATTGCATGCTCTTCCGCAATTCCACAATCAAAGCTTCGCTCTGGATATTTATCAAAAAAGTTTTGCAGTTTACTGCCACTTTTCATAGCTGGTGTAATCGCAACGATATCTTTATTTTTTGCCGCAAGACTTGTAAGTGTACTGCTCATAACTTCACTCCATGAAGCATGTCCCATTGGCATTTGCGATAAAGATTTACCAGTTCTTACATCAAAAGGAGATACTCCATGCCAGCTTCCCGTTTTATCCTCTTCCGCATAGGAATATCCTTTCCCTTTTTTGGTCAGTACATGGACAACGACCGGCCCATCATTTTCACTTGCAAGCTTTAAAACACGAATCAAAGAAGGAAGATTATGCCCATCAATTGGTCCGATATAATCCAAATTAAAATCACCGAAAATAGAAGTATCGACCACATTTTCCTTCACTGCATTTTTTACATTCTGCATCGTATGCAAAACACTTTTTCCAAATTTGGAAGTTGATAATGCCCCTTTTAAATCATGTTTTAAAGTTGTGTATGGCTTGCTTACTCTTAATTTTGTAAATGCCTGATCCATAGCACCTACATTTTCTGAGATAGACATATTATTATCATTGAAAATAATGACCATTCTACGCTTGTCACTGCCAATCTGATTTAAGGCCTCCATTGCCATTCCACCTGTCAAAGCCCCATCACCAATGACAGGTACGACCTGAAAGTTTTCATGGTTTAAATCTCTTGCGGTTGCCATACCCAGTGCAGCAGACAAGGATGTAGAAGAATGTCCTGCCTCCCATACATCATGTATGCTTTCTTTTCGCTTCTGAAATCCACTGATTCCTTTATACTGACGCAAATGCGCAAACTCTGCACTTCTTCCGGTCAAAATCTTATGCACATAAGACTGATGCCCAACATCAAATATGAATTTATCTTTTGGAGAAGAAAATACATAGTGCATTGCAATTGTTAATTCCACGATACCCAGATTACTGGATAAATGTCCACCCGTTCTGGATATGTTTTCAATCAGAAATGAACGAATCATTTTCGCTAAATCTTCCATTTCTTTTATTGACATCGTTTTGATAATAGAAGGATCTTTTATATCAAAAAGATTCATGTGTATCACCTCTTTATTTTTTTCGATGCAGTAAAGCTACAAAGACTTCCATTAATGGTTCTTTGTTGATTTTTAGCGTATCCAGTAGGCAGAGTGCTTCTTCATAATAAGCGTTGGCCTGTGAAAGTGCATCTTCTATACCTAAAAGTGTAACATAAGTTGTTTTATTGTTATCTGCATCACTGTTGATGTTTTTACCAAGCTCTGTTTCATCGGCAGTTACATCCAAAACATCATCTTGTATCTGAAAAGATAACCCTAATAAAGAACCAATATTTTCCCATACAGGAATATCTTTTTCATTATGTGTCAAATAGGCAGCACATAAGAAAGGAAGCGTTAATAAACGACCGGTTTTATAGTAATGAATTTCTTTCATTTCTTCCAGTGTAATATCTTTTTTTGCTTCCCCTTCCAAATCCAGACACTGTCCTAACACCATACCATCTGCCCCGCTGTATCGACTTAGCAGGGAAACGATATGACAGTTTATATCTGCTTCTTCACACGCATTTGCTCCTAACACAAAAGCCTGTGTCAATAAAGCATCTCCTGCCAAAATCGCATTGGCTTCGCCATATTTGACATGACAGGTAGGTTTTCCTCTTCGAAGCGTATCATTATCCATCGCAGGCAAATCATCATGAATCAAAGAATACGTATGAATCATCTCGATGGCTGCTGCTGCCTTGTAACCGACATGCGCATTTGCGCCATACGCTTTCAACGTCGATAATAAAAGCTGTGGGCGAATTCGCTTTCCCCCTGCCATTAAAGAATAGCGCATCGCTTCTTTTACCGTAGAGTTTTTCACATCATCCAAGACAGTAGACAGATATGTTTCAAACTCAGACATTGCTGCTGTCCTCCTGATATGTCTTTAATAATTCTTCTACTTTATTTTCAAAGTTTTTCAACTGAGAATCACAGCTGTTTACCAGTTTCAAACCTTCTTCAAAAAGAGAAATTGCTTCCTCTAATTCAATTTCATTTTTTTCAAGCATTCCAATAATTTCTTCCAAGCGCTGCATGGATTGTTTAAAAGGTAGTTTTTCACTCATTTACAGCCCCTCCTTCTTTGTTACTTTTGTATGGATATATCCATCCTGCATACGAATACGCAAAGCATCCTGTTCTTCTACATCCTGAATACTTTTTACTAAATGTTCCTTACGATAAGTTAAGGTATATCCACGTGTTAATATTTTTAATGGACTAAAAGCATCTAACAGACGAACTTTTTCCATATAATTTTCATTTGCTTTTTGTTTATAATGTTCCATATTTACGAATAGAAGATTTTGTTTTTGCTTGACATCTTCCATTTTTTCTCTTTCGATTTTCTTGGCATAAAGTCCCAAATGAGAAGATAGCGAAGATAATTTCTGTGACCATGCATGTACCTGATGTTCCATGATACTTAGTTCTTTTACATGCATAGCAAGTTTCATCTGGCTATCTGCCACATAAGATAATGGATCTTTCATATAGCGATGTTCCTGCAGTGGCTTTAATGCTGCTTTTTCTTTTTCTAAACGATGTTTCATATCATTGACCAATACGGTTTTCATCTTCATGATATGCAAACCAACTTCTGAAATATTCGGTGTAATAAGTTCTGCGGCTGCTGTTGGTGTTGGTGCTCTGGCATCACTTACATAATCCACCAGTGTCGTGTCTGTTTCATGGCCAACTCCAGTTACAATGACCGTATGCATTGCATAGATACAACGTGCCAGTTTTTCATCATTAAAACACCATAAATCTTCTATAGAACCTCCACCTCTTGCCAGCAAAATGACATCATGTCCATCAGCATCTGCTCGCATTAGATTTTTTATAATATCCTCACTGGCAGAAATTCCCTGTACAAGACTTGGATAAAAACAAACTTCAGCTAATGGCCATCTTCGAGAAATCGTTGTCAGAATATCCTGTATGGCAGCACCTGTTCTAGCACTGATAACACCAATTCGCATAGGATATACAGGAAGTGATTTTTTATGGTTTGGATCAAACAGTCCTTCCATAGAAAGTTTCTTTTTTATCTGTTCCAGCTGTAAAAACAAATCGCCAAGCCCATCTGCCTGCATGCCATTTACATATAACTGTAAACTTCCGCCAGCTTCATACATAGAAACTGAAGCACTTACAATGACTTTTGTTCCCTCTTTTGGCAAGAAACGGCATCGAGATGCATAGGATGCAAACATCACACAGCTAATACGAGATTTCGCATCTTTCAAAGTAAAATACCAGTGTCCACTTCGATGATTTGTAAAGTTGCTGATTTCTCCTTTGATAAGAATTGAGCGAATATTGCTGTCGTTATCCAGTGTTTGCTTTAGATAATGAACTAAAGAAGAAACACTGAAAACATTTTGTTTCATAGACGGTCTAACACTCCATTTACAAGTTTGTATGTATCATCATCACAATAACGTTTCGCTAATGTAATAGCTTCGTTAATAACAATTGCTTTTGGTGCTGTTTCCAAATCAATTTCACAACATGCCAAAAGAAGAATTGATCTTTCTACAAACCCTAAACGCTCAAATGTCCAGCCATCACGAAGCTGTGCATCAATCTGTTTGATATAACTGTCTTTATACTTTACCGCATCAATGGTAATGGTATAAAGGAAAGGATCAATTTCATTTGTCCCAACGACATCATATACCGCCTCTCGAATATCTTTTTTCAATAATAAATGCTGATAAAGGCTCGTCATCGCCTGTTCTCTTAATTTATGTCTAACCGCTGCCATAAAAATCCTCCATTTCACTATTTTATTTTATCATAAAAGCAGTTTAAGTAATACCATTTTACTGTTTTTCATTCTTCCATGGAACCTGTGCACTAGGTACTACATTGCTTGCAGAATCCGCATGCACTTTTTGATCATCAAAGAAGATATGAGGTTCAAAAGCTTTTAACACTTCTGTTTTTGAAATACCTCCTAAAAAGAAGGCTTCATCAATACGTACATCCCATGCACGCAAAGTACGTACAACACGCTCATGTGCTGGAGCATTGCGTGCTGTAACAAGTGCGGTACGAATCGGAGAGCTTTCCGGTTCAAAACGTTTCTGTAAATCACTGATGGTCTTTAAAAACTTCGCGAAAGGTCCTTCTGGAAGTTCTTTTCGTGCATTTTGTTTTTCATTTTCTACAAACGCCTCTAATCCATCTTTTTGGAAAATACGTTCTGCTTCATCACTAAACAAAACCGCATCCCCATCAAAAGCAATACGAATCTGTTTCAATTCCTTCATTGGGTCAAAATCATAAATCGTATTCGTATAAATGCGCCCAGCCGCAAAACCACTGTTGATGGCATCCTTTACATCCCCTTCATTCGCACTTAAAAACAAATCAACACCAAACGCTTTTAAGTATGCAGAAAGCGAAGTTCCTCCACTTAATACAGCTCGTGTAATGTCCAATCCATAATGTTCGATAGATGAGAAAATTCTTAAAGAGGTATCCGGAGAATTTCTGGACATAACAAGTACTTCTACAACACGCTCTTTACTGATTTCATTTAGTTTTAATAATGCCTTTACTAACGCAAACCCACTTCCTGGACGTAAAATATCCTGTTCATGATCAATTTGCCATTTTGCATATGCATCCAAACCCTGTTCTTCAAAAATCCGATTTTCTTCATCCAAATCAAATAAGGCACGTGAACTAATTCCAATTACCAGACAATTCTTTAAACTTACCAAACAACAACACACTCCTTCCTAAAAAAAAGAAATCCGTAAGGGATTTCTTTAAAAACTAAAGCCAGATACACGGATATCAATTACATCAGGTTTATACCCGGTCATATGTTCAATATTTTCAAAGATCTTACTTTGTACTTTACTGCAGACATCCTGCACATTTACATTGTATTTGACTTTTACATCAACAGATAAAATCAGCTGATCATCCACAATTTTGCAATTCAATGGATATTTTAGCGGACTGCTTGGTTTCGCAAGCTTCAAATTTTCATCTTCCTCCACAACAATTTTCGCAATCGTTGAAAAAGCAGATGTACTAAGCGCAATCACGCCATCATTGTTTTTTTCTTTTAACGCAATATATTCCTGTGCCATAGTTTTACCACCTTCTTATGTTCATTATATCAAATAATGATAACCTTGCAAAGTGACTTCCTCAAAAATTTCTTAAGAATATGTCGTGATGATACTATCTGTATATCCTTTGTTTCATTATTCATATAATTAGGCCTGCAAGCATCCATACAGAAGATGTAGAAAGGATGATTGTTAAATTTTATCTTTTCTCTCACTAAAATCAAATATAAAATTCTTTTAATTACTCTATAAAGAAAAAAGCCGTACAATTTTAAAATTAAGCACGAGCTTTTCAGTATTTAAACAAAATATTTTTATTTATAGTGGCAAATCTTTTTTCTGAAACCAAACAATACCGACAGTATATAAGCAAAAGGAAATTATCAGCATAACAATAAAATCTCCTGCATATCCACTGCCCTCAACAATTTTCTGTGTATCATATAGTGTATTCAAGGTAAAGTATTTCAAAAAATCAAGGCTGTCTGATAGTTTGATAAATAGACTGACAACAAAAAAATATAATGGAATTCCAGCTCCAAAGGTCAAAGAGTTTTTCGAACTATTGAAAATACAAGATGCACAAAAACAAATACTGCTGATTACCAAATGATAAAGAAACGCCCCTAAATTTAGTAATAAAAAGGTATCAATATCTAGTGCGTCTGGTTGAAAAGTGTTTGCTGCGATAATACCAACAATAGAAGAAATGCCCCACATGAGTGCTAAGGATAATACGAAATAAACAGCACTGGAAACAGTAATCTGTAATCTTGTTGTTGGTGTAGAAAGAAACCCTGCCATATTCCCCTTGTCAACTTTTTCAGCTATCATTCGATTGCCCACCATAATAGAATAGACCATAGGGAAAATGATTGCCATAATTGCATAAAATGAATTTGACATAAAACCAATCAATGTCCCATTCCCTTCCATGATGTGCGATACAGCTGTTCCCTTCGTAGCACTTTGAAAGCCATTTATTGTTTCGGGGGTAAATACATTTGTCATAACAATAAGAAATACACATAAAACAAGAGTAAATACCCCTAAAAACTTAGCATTTGATTTCGCAATTTGTTTAAAGTAAGGTATACTAATCATTTTTATCCCCTCCATAAAATTTCATAAAATATTCTTCCAGTGTATGTTTTTCTTCTTTCAAAAATGCAACATGACACGTTGATAAAACAGATAGCAAATGATTGATTTCACTATCATTGATAGATATGATCATTTGCTTGTGTTTTTCTTTATGTTCGGCATTTGGATATGCCTGTTTTAATTTTTCAAAACTTAAAGTATCTAAAAGTTCGATTTTATAAGTCTTGAATTGTGAATGACGCAATTCATCGACTGTGACTTCCTGAATGAGTTTTCCATTTCGTATCATACCAATTCTATCACATGTTTTTTCTACTTCATCAAAGATATGCGAAGATAATATAATCGTTTTACCATTCATTTTTTCCTGCTCGACCAATTCAATAAAGCGATTTTGCATAAGAGGGTCTAAACCGCTGGTTGGCTCATCCAATAAAAGAATATCAGGATCATGCATAAAAGCAGCGATAATACCAATTTTTTGTTTCATCCCTTTTGACATTCTTTTCATGCCTGTATTAGGATCTATCTCAAAAAAAGAAAATAATTTTTCTGCATAGGAAAAATCGTTCATCTTTCTCATCTTCGCAATTAGTTTTAAATAGGCAAGTCCTGTCATATCATCTGGAAAAGATATTTCACCAGGAAGATAGCCAACATGTCTTTGAATCTTTTTCTGTTTACTCCAGCAGTCCATCCCCTGTATATATACGCTTCCTTTTTGCGGTTTACTAAAGCCCATTAAATGACGCATCGTTGTAGATTTGCCAGCTCCATTTGGACCTAAGTATCCATAGACCTCCCCTTTTTTTATAGATAATGTAACATCAAACACACCTTTTCCTTGACCATAGTCTTTTGTAAGGTGCTGGATATCGATCATATTCAATTGAAATGCACTCCTTTCAAAAATTTATCGCTATCATTTTAATGATTTCTATACTATGTTTCAATCAACAATTAAGTACGGATTGTCTATTTTTATGTTATAATTCTAGCTATACGATATCGGAGAGGTTACTTATGGATAAACGTAATACAGAGCAGGATTTTATTAGCGCCTTTTGGCAATTATATGAAAAAAAGCCCATCGAAAAAATATCCATCAATCAGCTATGTCAAATAGCAGGATACAATCGTGCTACTTTCTATAATCATTTTGAAAATATTTATGCCTTATTTGATAAAGCTGTCTATGATATTTTATTTCCTGTTAAAAGAAATGTATTCTCATCACAAAACTTTTACAACTTATTGCAAAAAGATTTGATGGGCAGTGTACTTTTAACATATTTTCAGCAGCAGGATAAATATATTGAATTATTGTTTAAACGGCAAAATCATTATGTTCTAAGCGATAAGATTAAAAAAGAGTTTTTACTGCTTATATCTGAAAATGTAAAACCCAACACGAAAGTTTATGAAAAAATAGAAATCCTGTTAGAATATCAGATTTCTGCAGTGTTAGGTGTCATTAATTACTGGTATCAAAAAGGAAAGCTTATTTCAGAACAAGACATTCTTCAGAAAATATATGATATTTCTACAAAAGGAGTTTTAACTTCTCTTAAAACAGAATTACAGAGTATTTATGAAGATAGCAAAGCATAGTCTAGTTTATTTATCTTCTTCGTCGTAAATAGAAAAAGCCCTGTCAAGAGTCTAGCACCATAAATGGTATTTCGTACTCTAGATTTGGGCTTTTTATTTTCTAAACTTTTCATAAAGATGGAAAAGGTATTACTATATTGTTGCGGTATAAGTTATTTCACATCAGGAATCTCATATTCTTCCAGTGTTTCAAAGTTGCGGTAAAAACGTGGAGATAATTCTGCTTTATCCTGTATAACTTCATAAATGTTTTTTAGTAAAGAAACTGCTAGAGGAACACTTTCATGCAGTTTTTTATATAGATAGGCATTGCTTTCATCACAGCGCTTATCATCTTCACTTTGTAAAAGAAGTCCACCCATATCATCAAAGTGACCAATCATTTTAAAGACTTTTACAAAAAGTTTTTCTTTCCATAAGTATGGTGTATATAACAACCGTTTTTCTCTTCGCATTTCTTTTAATACTTTTTGTGCGGAGGTTTCATCCAATGTTTCATAAAATACAGACATTGCTTTTGCTGTCTGCATATCTGTTGGAATAATGTTTGAAATATCTGTATGAATAGGATCGATTCCATCTTTTCGCATCATATATTTCTCAAATTCACTTTCTAAAAACAAATGTCCCAGATTTCTTGGCTCAATGTATGCATCAATGTAAGGGTGGCATTCACTGTCTAATGTAAAATGACAGAGAAAACCTAAAAGATAGGCAAACTCTTTGCTGTTGACGCCTTCTTTTTTAACATGATGCATTGTTTTTTGAAGAAAGCTGGCACAAGATTCTCGATGCATGCGACTTCCCTCTTTTTTTACATCATTGGAAGCATAAGGGCGATGATAAAACAAAGGATCTGGCCCTTGTAAACCAATACGAAATGCGGATGGATAAGTTTTAATAATATCTTGTATCTCTTTAGGAAGCTGTTTCGAAACAAGTTTCCCAAAAGTATCGTGAGCATAAATTGCAGGCATAAAATCTCTCCTTTATTTTTTCTGATTGATATGGTCTGCCTTTGTAAACAGGAAAAATCCAATGATGAACATGACAGTTAAAATAAAGATACCACCATTTGCCTGTCCTGTAATCTGTGCAAATACACCTACAAGAAAAGTTCCTAAAAAAGATGCTCCTTTACCGCAAATATCATATAAGCCAAAATATTCTCCGCTTTTTTCTGCAGGAATGATTTTCGCAAAATAAGATCTTGACAATGCCTGAACCCCACCTTGAAACATTCCAACAAATACCGCAAGAACCCAGAACTCCCATTGGGTATCTAAGCCAATCGCAAAAACAGAAATTAGCGTATAAGCGACAATACAGATTTTTACCAGTTTTCCTGTATTTACTTTTTTTGATAAATACGAAAAGTATAAAGATGCAGGAAAGGCAACGATTTGTGTTACAAGCAGTGCCAGCAGCAAACCTTCTGTGTTTAAGCCCAATGCACTTCCATAGGCGGTTGCCATATCAATAATTGTGTAAACACCATCAATATAAAAGAAGAATGCCAATAAGAAAAGTAAAATGCCTTTATTGTTTTTAATTTCGGATAAAGAATGTCCTAAACGCTGAAAACTTGTTTTTATGATATCTTCATGATGCTCTACATGATGTTTTTGTTCATAGTTTTTTAATAATGGAATGGTTACCAAAAACCACCATGCCGCATTGATCAAAAATGCAATCGCCATTGCCATTGTAATCGTAATACCAATATTTTCATAAAAAAGTACAAGTACAAGGGATAGCACAAAAGGAATACAGCTTCCTAAATATCCCCATGCATAGCCATGAGAAGAGACCATATCCATACGATCTGTACTCGTAACATCTGGCAACATAGAATCATAAAAAATAAGACTTGCATTGTATCCAATTTTCGCAATAACAAATACTGCTAAAAATCCAATCCATGTTGCAGGAAGCGACAATGCTGCACAGCCAATGACACCTAACATCATTGATAAAGTAAAAATTGGCTTTTTAAATCCTTTATTATCCGCAATTGTTCCAAGTACAGGACCAACAAGTGCGATAAGAATGGTACAAAAACTTGCGGCATAACCCCAAGTCGCAAGATAATCTACACTGGAAATTCCCTGTGCTTCTGCCAGTGAGTTATAATAAATAGGAATAATCGTAGATACCAGCAATATAAATGCAGAATTGCCTACATCATACAGTACCCAGTATTTTTCCAGTTTTGTAAGTTTTGTTTTCATCATACAAAGTTCCTTCCTTTAAAATTACATACGTAAATACTATACACTATTTTTTTAAATTTCATCATATAAAATTGTTAAAATATGGTTTCCTTTATGAAAAAAAGGAATAGAACGGTATGTCTATCCCTAATTTTATAAATATTATAATCGTAATTGCTTTTGATACAAATAGTTGGATACAAGATAACAAAGGAAGAAGAAAGCATAGATGATAAGTGCACTTATCACATTTACAGAAAGCAAGGAAGATGCCTGCATCAAATTTCCAATAGCCTTTACCGAGAAATAAGAAGATATGCTCATAACAAACAAAGTAGATACATACGAAAATGCAAGTTCCTTGGCAATTGATTTTTTTAAAGCCTTATGACTGATACCTATTTTTTTCAAAATATCATATCGTTCTTTTTCATCAAATGCATCGTTGTATAATTTCATAAACAGAATGCTTCCGCTGGCAAAGACAAATACCATGAACACAAAGATAGAAACACTATATAAAATTTTTATCCATTTGATATCTTCTCTGTTTGGATCAATTTTCACAAGTCCATGACAGTGTGGATTAGCCTGCAGGCTTTCTACACTGGCTGCAAAGTTTTCTGGCTGTTTGATCTTATAATTGTACATGTAGAACGATTGTCCAAGAGGTTTCATCTGTTTATAAACTTCATCATTCACAATCATATAATCCATATTTTCCTGCAGATATCCAAGATAAGGAGTAGCTGTTTTTTTGATGGATGTATAATCAATGCCATTGATTGTCTCTTTTCTTGTAATCGAATCATTTGTCAAAGACATTAAGTATATGTGATGAAGTTCTATATACTCGTCATTGGATGGCATAGGAAGTGCAAATTCCATATTCGTGTCTTTTGCCAATGTTTTTATCTGTGAATACGGTATAACGGCAACTGGAGTTGAATACGTAGTATTTGTATATTTCTTATCGATTACATTTACCTCAACAGCAGATGCATAAGTTACTGTGTTTTGTTTTTCGATATCCTTTTTAAATTCTTCTTTACGTCCTGTACGATCGCTTAAGATTTGAAAGGTATACGTATTTTCAAAGTGAACCATACTGTTGTATCTGTTTTTCATCGCAAAGCCAAAAGCTAAGGCTGTTATGGAACATAGCATCAATACACATACGATTGCCAAGGTACGATAATTCTTTTTCATACGAAAAACAATAGAGTTGATCCACAGGGTTCTTTCTTTTTTATAAAGAAATCTTTTTCTTTTCGTTAATGCCTGTATACATAAAGGCAAAAAACCTCCAAAGATAAAATAAATACCAATGACTACAAAAATAACAGCAGTTAATACATTAAACATGACTTCCATACCTGCATCTTTTGTCGCAAGATAAAATCCTGCTGCCATAAAACCAATACCAAAGATTGCCTTTATAAGTAAAATGAAGATATTCTGTTTTACATATTCGTTTTGTCGATTGGCATTCAGCATACTTAATACACTGCTTCTAACAATATTGATATAGCCCTTCCCTACAAAAATCATATACATCACAAGAAAAATAAGAGAAGTAGAAAGTACAGAGCTTAAGGAGATGGAAAAATGAATATCTATAGCTATACTGGATATAGCCATCAAGATCATCACAAACAGCTGTGAAGTTAAAATACCAAAAATAATACCAAGCAATAAAGAAACACATCCAATCAACATTGTTTCTATCATATACAATTTTCCTATTTTTTGATTGGAAAGTCCCATAAATGCATAAATACCAATTTCCTTTTTTCTTTTTGTTAGAAATACGTTGGTAGAATACCATATAAAGAAAAACATAAAACAGCCAATCACAAAGGACAGTACCTGAATACATATTTCAATGTTTCTGGCATTGGTTTCTCCCAGCTGATTCAATATGCCGCTGTTAAGCAAGCTGCTGAAATTATATAAAACAAGAATGGTAAATGCTAAAGAAAGAATGAGGGATACATAACTTCGAAAACTGGATTTAAAATTTTGAACTGCCAGTGAAAACATACGCATCGCAATCACTCTCCCATAGAAGCCTGCATCTCAATGATGCGATCATAAAACTCTTTTCGATCATTTCCCTTGCTGAGCTTGCATGTAATAGAACCATCCTTAAGAATATAAACATCTTTTGCATAAGAAGCACTAAATGCATCATGGGTTACCATAAGAATCGTTGCTTTTTGTGCATCATTTACCATTTTTAAACATTCCATCAAATCATGACTTGCCTTTGAATCCAAAGCACCGGTTGGCTCATCCGCAAAAAGAATCTTGGGATCACTTATCAATGCTCTGCAAGCTGCCCCTCTTTGTTTTTGTCCTCCAGATAGCTGGTATGGATATTTTTTTAAATGTTCTTCCAAACCAAACATAGCAGCCAATTCCTTTGTTTTCTGTATGCATGTGCTGCTTGCTACTCCATTTAAAGATAAAGGAAGTGCGATATTATCCTGCAGTGTCATGGTATCCAGTAAATTATAGTCCTGAAAAATAAAACCAATTTTATCTTTTCTTATATTTGATAATTCCTTATTTCCCGCCTTTGTAATATCCATGCCATCAAGCAAGATAGTTCCATGTGTTGGTTTATCAATAGTAGAAAGCATATTTAATAAGGTTGTCTTCCCTGAACCACTTGGCCCCATGATAGCGATAAAATCATTTTTAAAAATCGTTAAATCAATTCCTTTTAATACTTTTGTCTGAAATCCTCTTGCACCATAGCTTTTCACAAGATTTTTTATTTCAACTACTTTATTCTCTTTCATTGTAATTCCTCCTTACACCTACAGTATAAATGAGCACGCTTATAGAAACCTTACACCAGCATTACAACCTTAATGTCTAGCTTACATTTATGCAACGTTAAAGAAGAAAGTAGTCTTTGTTTTCATGAAAGGTTATAGAAAATCTTGTATAGTTTCCGAATTCACTTTCTACTTGGATCTCATGTCCCAGTTTTTTCATAATTAACATGACCATATACAGCCCCATACCTGTAGATTTGTATTTCCCATTATGATGATTATTACCGGTATAGCCTTTTTCAAATATTCTTCGAATATCAACATCTTGAATTCCTTCTCCATGATCTTCAAAGAATAAGATTGTCGTATTTTCCCTGTTTTCTGTCCAAATATGAATTTCATGACGATTTTTCGCATATTTTATCGCATTGCTCATAAGCTGATCCAATACATAAACAAGCCATTCCTTATCGGAATAGACACATGCATCCTGTATTTCAACAAAGATATCAAAATGATTCTGTATCAAAAAGAAACGATTGTTTTTAATCGAGGTTTGTACACAGTCTTTTACATCAACTTTCTTTATCTGCAAATCATACAAACTGCTTTGTACTTTACAGCCAACTAAAGCTGCGTTTAAAAGCTGATTCATACGTTCCAGCTGTTCTTTTATTTGCTGTTTTAAAACTGCATCTTCCATTTTTTCATTCATTAATAAACACGCAGATAAAGGGATTTTTATTTCATGGCACCATTTGGTTATGTAATCTTGCAGATCCTGCTGATTCTCTATTTCTTTGTGGATTTGTGCTTCATACACATTTCCATCATGCAAGGCAATATCAATGTTTTCAAATTCTTCCATTTCTTTTGCGATAACATAATCCTCTGTTAAAAGTTTTTGTTTTTTTATCTGTTGTTTATAAAAGAAGTAACCATCGATCGTAAAAAAGATACCCAGACAAACAGCAAGCAGTATATCTAGATAGATAAGATAATGCAACTGCATATTAGGTATTAGAAAAATATAATAAAGATTAAAGAAAAGAAAAAGCAGAACAAGGACTAGAAGATAGCCGGCATGTTTCCTTATGTATCTCATGCGATAAAATACCCCTGCCCTTTCTTTGTATGTATGACATCTTCTTTGCATATATCTTTTAGCTTTGTTCGTAGTCTAGATATCACAACATTTAATGTATTATCGGAAATAAATTCATTTGTATTCCATAAAGCATCCATAAGCGCATCTCTAGCCACAATAGAAGGTTTATGCTGTGCCAAAACAGATAAAACAATATTTTCTGATTTCGTTAATTCCAGTTTTTTCTGCTTGTAATATAAAGAACTTGTACTGCTTTCAAAATATAAATCGGTATGTAAATAAATTTTATGTTCTACTTTATACTGGTAGGTTCTTCTAAGGATTGCCTCTATTTTTGCCTTTAACAATTCTAAATGAAATGGCTTTTCTACATAGTCATCTCCACCTTGTGCGATTGCCATGATCTTATCTTTATCATCGCTTCGGCTGCTGATAAATAAAACAGGAACATTAGAAGATTCTCGTATTTTAAAGCACCAGTAAAAGCCATCATAAAAAGGAAGGTTTATATCCATAAGAACAAGCTTTGGAGCATATAAAGACATCTCTTCTATAAGATTATCAAATTGTTTGGCACATACTGCCATATACCCCCATTTAGATAAAAACTCCTGCAGTTCTCTAGCTAACACAACATCATCTTCGACAATCAATATACGAATGTTTTCCATGCTTTCACCTCAATTGCTATTATAAAACACCTCCATGTTTTTTCAATACATAAAGGATAACATTACAAAAATGTGAGGTAGAATGTTACATTGATCAGGCATTGCTTTTCTTTACACTATAGCGATAATATATCCCTCCAAGTATGACCATGGCAATTGTAAGAAGCAATACAATAAGCGCAGAAATGATATCTCCTTCTTTTAAAGAGGCAGACAAATACGTAGAAGTAAGAATGCTTGGAATTCTTCCCAGTGTTGTCATGATCAGCCATCGTACAAGGTTTATATTCCCAAGACTTGCTACATATGTCAAAATATCTTTTGGACTGCCTGGAACAAGAAAAATTAAAAATATCCAAAACTTGCTTTTGTTTTTTGAAAGCATTTGCTCAACTTCCTGTACTTTTTCTTTACTGAAAAACAAATTAATGATTTTATGTTTAAAAAACTTTACAAGATAATAAACAAAGAAAGTACCAAGACAAGAACCAGCTAAACAAAGCAATGTTCCATAGAAATTTCCAAATAAAAACCCACTTGCCAGCTCCAGCGGTTCCCCTGGAAACAAGGCAAAAACAACCTGAAGCATAATGAAAAGAATCATTGTAATGGATTTTAAAAAGAAAGGAAGTTTTTCTACCTGCTGTAATACCTGCTTAAAATCTATAAAGCGTAGACCATAAATCGTGACTCCCAGAATACACAGAATTACGATGATTTGCAACGTTCTTTTTCTGCTTATTATTTTATTCATACTACTAGCCTCTTTCCTGTTTATTATAAGAAATAAAAATAAACCAAAAGAGGATACAATTCTTATAAGATTCTTAATAAAAAATAACACTTTATTTAACTTATGCGTATATAAAAAGCAGAAGGTCTTTTATTTTAAGTTGCCATCTGCCATTTATTTTTATGCATCTTTAAAAACAACTTCGATAAAATATGCATCTTTTGTAATGCTGTAGGCTGCATTCATTGCTTTTTTCGCATTTTCCATGTTGTTTTCCATGTTAAATACATTTATGATACAGTTTTTATCAGTAATTTCAACAGCGCTTTTTATGTTTTGCTGTTTTAATGCTTCCACTATTTTTTTCTGCAGTTCTTTCGCATCTTTGATGGATTCCATTTTTGCTACTGCATTTTGCTTGTCCTCGCTTGATGTATTGTCTTTTGAAACGATAGTTTCCTGCTTGTGGATTTCTTCATCCTCTTTTTTTTCGATTTCTTCCTGCAGTGCAAGTACCTCATCTGTGTTCTTTTCTTCTGTTTCTTTCGTGTTTTCTTTGTTCTCTTCTTTGTTTTCTTCTTCCATCATTGCTTCACTTTGTGCTTTTCCATCTTGTGTCATAACGCTCATATTATCATTGGGCAGCGTAACATAATATACACTTAACATGAGAATCAAAGAAAACATCGTTAAAAAAGCCAGTGCCTGTTTATTCATAAATAAAAGTCCTCCTTGCCTGCTAAAGCATATGCAAAAAGGACTTTTTGTATGTCAATCTACAAATATTTTTCTTAAACGATGCAGCCATTCATCATAGTATGCACTTTGATACTGCATAAAATCAGAGTAGGATATCACACGCTTTTCCAGCTCTTCAACAAAAACAACAAACGCTTTGTTGATCGCAAGCATATGTTTGTCATAAATGATTTCAATTGTACCAATTTCTGTTAAAGATGCAGCCAGCATTTTCGCCAGTTCATCATGCAAAAGACTGCTTTGCTCCATCGAAAGTTTTACAAAACTTGTATTTAGCCAGTAATTATCGACAAGATAATTTTTAATTACATTTAAAAACAAAGTAAAGTCTTCAAAGTTATTCCCTGGTTCAATAGAAAACAACATCTTAAAGAAGATAAACCAGTCATAGTCTGTATTGATAACAGAAATCAAATAGGTTCCAAGGGTATGTACAAAAATATCTGGCGAATAAAAATTATCACTAACCTCGATTTCACTTTCAAAATCCATTTTTGTTGAATTTAATTTCTTGAAAGTTTTAAACAAGGCTGAGATTCGATCGTTGCTGACCCCTCCATAGCGTATATCTTTTATAAATAAATAATGCCCTAAAATCGTTGAAGTATTTTTTAAATTCAAGGTAAACCCCAAAGATTCATACATCTTTTGAGCAAACAAATCATTGATAGCCTTTGAAATCTGTCTTTCAAAACTGCTTTCACTAATGATTTTCCCATCTTTGGAATCTTCCTGCATTTGATCATAAATGATGTTCAGCTGACGATCAGTAATCGTTAAATTTGCTTTGATACTTGCCAGTAAGTCTTTCATAAAATCATCGTATACATAATAATTTGTATTTTTGTAAACAAGTTTATGTTCAATATCACCCCAGAAAGAATGTACCAGTGCTTTTATTTGTAGTTCTATGTTAACTCTTTGTCCATCTTTAAGAAAATATCCATCTATACGATAAATGGAAAAACCATTTTTTTGTATTTGCGGCTGTCTTGAGCCATGTTCCAGATGAAAGTTTGGAAAATCAGGATGAAAATAATACCCATCTTCCCCTTTTACATTCATAACTTTGCGAAGATGTGTCAAAACTTTAAATTCATCTTCTATGAATCGGCATTCGATAATAAATCCAACAAGATCGCTTAGTGTATCTAAAATATCCTGGGCGCTGTCATATTTCACATATAAACGATTGCGTATAATTTTCTCACGCAAACTATCTTTTGTCTTTACACGTGAATTTAAACCAACAACCATATCATTACAGCCTGCCAGCAATTGTTTTAATACAGCATGTAACTCGTGTTTTACTTCATGATGGAAAGCCTCTTTTTTTTCTAGTAAATCTAAAGTTTCTTCAATTGTATCAAATACCTGCAGTCGCATATTTGCCACTCCCTTGCTTAAAATATTGTTTTGTAGCATGCAAATCTTTTCGCAATTGTTCGCATAGTTCATTTACATCGCTAAATTTTTTCTCTGCTCGAATAAAGGAAAGAAAACGATAACGTACCTGTTCTCCATAGATATCTTCATCAAAATTTAAAATATGTGCTTCAATGGAGATTTCTTTTTGAAAGTTATAGGTCGGATTATGTCCGATGTTGATCATTGCCTGATGCCATGTCCCCTTAACATAAACCTCACCGATATAAACACCTCCACCCAAAGGAAGGTAATGGTCACATACTTCTAGATTTGCAGTAGGAAATCCATGTTTTCTCCCCTGACAGCGTCCTTTTCGAATGATTCCACGAATTTCATAGGCTCTGCCTAAAAACTCATTGGCTTTTTCAATGTTTCCCGATGTAAGCAGTTCTTCAATTCTTGTGGAACTGATTTTTTTATCATCACTGCTTACTTCCTCGATAACCTCTACTTGAAAAACATCTTGTTTCTTTAAAGTATGAACATCTCCAAGACCTTTGTTTCCATAGTGATAATCAAACCCGCATACCAATGTTTTTAAATGCAGGCAGTTTAGTACACGTTCATGAAATTCTTCCACGCTTAAATGGGCAAGTTCTCTGTCAAAATGTAAAATGATCCAGTAATCAAGCCCCATTTCTTCTCCCAATTCAATACGATGTTTCATTGGTGTGATATGAGGAATATTTTCTAAATGCTTCAAGACGACCCAGGGATCGGGAGAAAAGGTAATTAAAGCCTTTTTTGTATGATCACTGCTTGCAAGTTCCATTACTTTTTTGATAAGTTTTTGATGTCCTAAATGTAGACCATCAAAATAACCGATACATGCAGTAATTTCTTCTTTTGGCTGTTTAAACTTTTCATGTAAGTTAAAATGCAATACCTTCATAAATTTCACCTACCATAAACCGCGTACGCAGCCAAACACATCGCCATGTTCACGACGATAAATTGCCAAAGCTTCTTCTTGGTGAGTAAGCAAAACCTCATCCGCTTCACAATTCAAATGCACTTTTCTGCCATTCACAACATCTTTTGTATCCGATATCTTTATCTCTTTATAATGAGATAAAACCTCTTTAACAGGATGAAGAATATAATTTCCTTCTTCTACATCTTTTATCGTAACACAGTCCTCTAATGTAAAACGTCCTACTTTTGTACGAATCAAAGAACTCATACATCCAAAATTGTTTGTCTTTTCCGCAATATCATGACATAAAGATCGAACATATGTCCCACTGCTGCAGCTTACACGAAAACAAAGTTCTTTTTCATCCAAGGCTTCAATATCATATATCGTAATTGTACGAACAGGACGTTCTACCTCCTGATTGGCACGAGCATATTCATACAGTTTTTTTCCATTTACCTTGATACTGGAAATCATTGGAGGAAGCTGTTTAATTTCTCCTTTAAATGTATCCAGCACGGACTGGAAATCAGAAATTGGTGTGATTGCTTTTTCTTCCAGCACTTCTTCCCATATATCATCACTGATTGTTTTTTTTCCTAAAACCATTTTCGCAATATATTCTTTATCTGTATCTTCAAGAAAAGGAAGGACTTTGCAGGCTTTTCCAACCATAACAAGCAAAACACCACTAGCCTGTGGATCTAATGTTCCACTATGTCCAATACGTTTTATATGTAAAATTTTACGCAATTTATTTACAACATCATGAGATGTCATACCTGTTTCTTTATTTATAAGTAAAATACCATCCATGTAATCACCTCATCCATTATAGCATACTTTCTATAAAATACGATGTATGAATACCTTATAAAATTATATAGATAGGTTTCTATATAGAATATTGGAATTTTAAAATGTTTTGTATATAGAAAATGGGGCTGTGACGAGTAAGAGAAATTATAGTTTCTCCGAAAA